>ENA-ORXM01002085-ORXM01002085.1-marine-metagenome-genome-assembly--contig:-NODE-2085-length-24875-cov-4.080611_pt1 | contig 24875 bp, 17 predicted proteins | sample MGYA00237867_ERZ511480 | MGnify/ENA primary metagenome ERZ511480 (study PRJEB26309, sample SAMN06266103) | marine metagenome | isolation source: Algal blade | place: United Kingdom:Sidmouth, United... | reverse complement strand
CGGGATCAGAAGCGGCAGGGCCAGAAGCACAAGGCAGATGGACGCCCATACGCCTTTCTTCGGCATCGACAGGGCCACCAGAATGCCAAGCGGCACCTCGATTGACAGAATGATGGCAGTGAACAGGAACTGCCGCCCAAGGGCTTCGCGCGCGCGGTCGCTTTGCAGGGTGTCGCGGAACCATTCGAGCCCAGCCCAGAAGAACTGGTTGTTCCCGAAGCTGTCCTGGATCGAATAATTCACCACCGTCATCAGCGGAATGAGCGCGTTGAAGGCCACCAACAGGACGACGGGGAGTACGAACCACCAAGCGCGTTCGTTGTAGGTCTTGTTCATGGGCTTCCTTCCACAAGCCATCCATCGGCATAGACCCGTGTACGCGCGGGATCGAAGGCAAGATTGACCATCCCCTCGGGTACGGGCGCACTTTCGGGGAGAATGGCATTGACGCGCGTACCGCCGATATCGGCTTCGATCACGCGGTGGCGACCCGTATCGGCGACGCGGGTGACGGTCGCGGGCACGCCTTGCGCAGCGAAGGTCACGAATTCGGGGCGGATACCGATTTCGGTACGGCCCGTGGCGATAGCGGTGTTCTCGGTCGGCACCGGAACGCCGTCGATGAAGGCCTTGCCGTCGCGGGTCTCGCAGGGGATGACGTTCATGCCGGGTGAGCCGATGAAATGGCCGACGAAGGTATGGGCGGGGCGCTCGAACAGGTCTACCGGCGTCCCGATCTGAACGATGACGCCCTCGTCCATCACGACGACCTGATCCGCGAAGGTCAGCGCCTCGGTCTGGTCGTGGGTGACGTAGATCATCGTGGCGCGGACCTTGTGGTGCAGTTCCTTGAGTTTGGAGCGCAGTTTCCACTTGAGGTGCGGGTCGATGACGGTGAGCGGCTCGTCGAACATGATGACGGCGACGTCATCGCGGACGAGGCCGCGACCCATCGATATCTTCTGTTTTGCATCGGGGGTCAGGCCCGCTGCACGGCGTTTGAGCATGTCGTCGAGTTCGAGCATCGTGGCGATCTCGCGCACACGGGCATCGACCTGCGCACTCGGGACGCCCCTGTTGCGCAGGGGGAAGGCGAGATTGTCGTAGACGGTCATGGTGTCGTAGATGACCGGAAACTGGAAGACCTGCGCGATATTGCGCCGGTCGGGTGGCAGGGCCGTGACATCCTGCCCGTCGAAGAGGATCGCACCCTCGGAAGGCTGGACGAGGCCGGAAATGATATTGAGGAGCGTGGACTTGCCGCAGCCGGAGGGGCCGAGCAGCGCATAGGCTCCACCATCGGCCCAGGTCAGGTCGATCTCCTTGAGAGCGTAATCCTCCGGGGCCGAGGGGTCAGGCATATAGGAGTGGCGCAGTTTGCTCAGGGTTATGTCAGCCATCAGGCTACCAGCCTCCCCTCACCATCGAAGAAGATGCAGCCACTCGTATCGACCCAGAAATCGTGGCGCTCACCGACATCGTAGGCATGGACGCCGGAGGACTGGGCGACCCAGATGTCGCCGCCCATGTCGAAATGGGCGATGGATTCGGAGCCGGAAAGTTCGGTCACTTGCACGATGCCGGAGACGGGGGCCGCGCTCTGGCCGTGGGGCTCGGAGGTCACGTAATGGGGGCGAATACCGAGCGTGTAGGGACCGTCAGGGCGATCGGCGATGGGGCCACGTGCGGCGAACCGGGTGTCGCCGAGATGGATTTCGTCGCCTTGCTTGCGGGCGATCGCGATGTTGACCGGGGGGTCGGAGAAGACCTGCGCCGTGGCGACGTCTTTCGGGGCGCGGTAGATCGCGCCAGTCTCGCCGAATTGCGTGACGCGGCCTGCCATGACGGTGGCGGTATGACCACCGAGCATGAGGGCTTCGGAAGGCTCGGAGGTGGCGTAGACGACGATCGCGCCGCGACCGGCGAAGAGCGCCGGGAGCTGATCCCGCAACTCCTCGCGCAGCTTGTAGTCGAGGTTGGCGAGGGGTTCGTCTAGCAGGACGAGACTGCTGTCCTTGACGATGGCGCGGGCCAGGGCCGTGCGCTGCTGCTGGCCGCCGGAAAGCTCGGCGGGGCGGCGCTTCAGGTAGGGGCGCAGCTTGAGGATATCGGCGGACTCGTGGACTCGGCTTTCGATCTCCTTGCGGCCCATGCCGATGACGCGCAGTGGCGAGGCGATATTGTCGTAGACGTTCATCGAGGGGTAGTTGACGAAGAACTGATGAACGAGGCTGATATTGCGCTTCTGGGTCGAGACGCCGGTGACGTTCTGCCCATCGAACCAGATTTCGCCGGAGGTGGGACGCTCCAGTCCCGCCATCATCTTGATGAGGGTCGTCTTTCCGGCATTCGTCGCGCCGAGGAGGATGTTGAAGCCCGTCGGTGCGAGTGCCAGCGTCGTCTCGTGGATGTGCATGTCCACACCGACGCGCTTGGTGACGTTTCGCAGTTCGAGGGTCATGGGGGTTCCTTCGAGGTAGGAATGTCACCCTCGGACTTGTTCCGAGGGTCCATCTATCGGATTGTGCCGAGGGATGGATCGTCGGAACAAGTCCGACGATGACAGCTCTATGGATCGGTCACTTTTCGACACTCATCATCCAACGTGTACTGAACGATGGACCCCGCGATCGAGTCGCGGGGTGACAGTTCATGGGGCGGTTACTTCGCCGCCCAACGCTTGACGAGTTCGTCATAGGCGATGGTCTCACCCTTGGGCTTCTCGTTCTCCAGCTTCGCTTTCGGCGAGCCTTCCTTGTCGAGCCAGTAGGCTTCGTCGCGCTCCTCGTTCAGGCGCGGGCCGCAGCCGCCGTAGACGTTGGCGGCCTCGTCGGCGCGCTGCATCCGGCCCATGACGATGTCCATCTCGCTGGCGAGGCGGTTCATCGCTTCCTGCGGGGTGAAGGCACCGGAATTGACGTCACCGATCTGCTGCCACCAGATCTGGGCCAGCTTGGGATAGTCGGGCACGTTCACGCCGGTCGGGGTCCAGTTGACCCGGTCGGGCGAGCGGTAGAATTCGACCAGACCGCCGAGTTTAGGCGCGCGTTCGGTAAAGCTCTCGTGGTTCACGGTGCTGTCGCGGATGAAGGTGAGACCCGTGTGGGACTTCTTCACGTCGACGGTCTTCGACACGACGAACTGCGCGTAGAGCCATGCGGCCTTGCGGTTCTTCTCAGGGGTCGATTTGAGGAAGGTCCACGATCCGGCATCCTGATAACCCAGCTTCTGACCCTCTTCCCAGTACGGGCCGTGCGGGGACGGAGCCATGCGCCATTGGGGGTTGCCCTCGTCATCGACGGTGTTGTTGCCGTCTTCCTTCGAAGCGACCATCGAAGCGGTGAAGGCGGTGTACCAGAAGATCTGCTGGGCGACGTTGCCTTGGCTGAGGGCGGGCAGCGACTGGTAGAAGTCGTAGGACGCGGCACCGGGAGGGGCGTATTTGCGCAGCCACTCGTCCCATTTGCGGATCGCGTAGACGGCTGCGGGGCCGTTGGCCGCGCCACCGCGCGAGACGGATGCGCCGACGGGGTTGCAGGAACCTTCCTCCATGCGGATGCCCCATTCGTCGACGGGCACACCGTTCGGGCGGCCCTTCGAGCCTGCACCGGCCATGGACAGCCACGCATCGGTCATGCGCCAGCCCAGATCGGGCGCACGCTTGCCATAATCCATATGACCGTAGATGCGGGTGCCATCGATTTCCTTCACGTCTTCGGAGAAGAATTCGGCGATGTCCTCATAGGCCGACCAGTTCACCGGTACGCCGAGATCGTAGCCGTATTTTTCCCTGAACTGCTCCTGAAGGTCTTCGCGGTCGAACCAGTCCTTGCGGAACCAGTAGAGGTTCGCGAATTGCTGGTCGGGAAGCTGGTACAGGTCGCCGTCCGGGCCGGTCGTGAAGGACTTGCCCATGAAATCGTCGATGTCGAGGTCGGGGTTCGTGACGTCCTTTCCCTCGCCCGCCATGAAGTCGCTCAGGTTGACGGCAAGTTGCAGGCGCGAATGGGTGCCGATCAGGTCTGAATCGTTGATATAGGCGTCATAGAGGTTGCGGCCTGTCTGCATCTGCGTCTGGACTGCTTGTACGACTTCGCCTTCGCCCAGGAGCTGATGGTTCACCTTGATACCGGTGATCTCCTCGAACGCCTTGGTCAGCGTTTCGGACTCATAGGTATGGGTCGGGATGGTCTCGGACAGGACGTTGATTTCCATGCCCTTGAAGGGTTCCGCCGCCTCGATGAACCACTCCATCTCGGCCTTCTGCTCATCCTTGGAAAGCGCGGAGGGTTGGAACTCTTCGCCGATCCACTTTTCGGCGGCAGCCATGTCCGCGAATGCGGAGGGTGCCATCAGTATCATCGCCAGCGCAGCCGATGCGCCCATCATTGAATTACGCATAGAATCCTCCCTAAGAATCCCCGTTTTCAGGGTTGAGACAACCCAAACCCGGATCACCGTATAGGGTCAAGTGAAAATTAATATTTTCAGTTGATGTTCATATGAACGAATGTATGGTCGCTTGAATGATCTCGATACATGTGTGCCGATGAACCTGACCGAACGCCAATCGCGAATTCTCGCCGTCGCGCGCCGTGACGGACGTGTCGACGTCGAATCGCTCGCCCGCGAATTTCATCTGACGACGCAGACCATCCGGCGTGACCTGAACGAACTGTGCTTGCGCGGTCTTCTTACCCGCATCCACGGTGGCGCTATCCTGACGAACGATCTCGCGGGAAGCCTCGCCAATGTCGGTTACGAGGAACGCCGTGCGTTGGCTTCGGTCGAGAAACGCCGCATCGGAGAACACGCGGCGAGCCTCCTCCCCGATCGCTGCTCGTTGATGATGAATATCGGGACGACCGTCGAACAGGTCGCCCGCGCGCTCTACGAGCGCCCCGATCTGATGATCGTCACCAACAATCTCAACGTCGTGAACATCCTCTCCGGTTCGGCCAGGAAGAGTCTGATCCTCACAGGGGGCGAAGTACGCCAATCCGACGGTGCAGTCATCGGCGAGGCTGCGGTGGAGTTCATTCGCAGCTTTCGCGTCGATTACGCCGTTATCGGCGCATCGGCGCTGGACGAGGACGGGGCAGTGATGGATTTCGATCTGCGCGAGGTGTCTGTCGCGCGTGCCATTCTCGACAGCGCCCGCCATACCGTCCTCGTCGCCGATCATCAGAAGTTCGAAAGACGCGCGCCCGTCCGTATCTGCGACATGAGCCGTATCGACACGGTCGTCACCGATCTGGAACCTCCACTAGCCTTTCGCGATGCCTGCACCCATGCAGATACGCGCATCGTCGTAACCGAAGCCGAACGAGACGAGGTCGCCCATGCCCACTGACGATGTCTACGATCTCGCCATCATCGGCGGGGGCATCAATGGCTGCGGGATCGCCCGCGATGCGGCAGGGCGGGGACTGAAGGTTCTTCTTTGCGAGAAGGACGATCTTGCGCAGGCAACCTCCTCGGCCTCGACCAAGCTGTTCCACGGAGGATTGCGCTATCTGGAATATTACGAGTTTCGCCTGGTCCGCGAGGCGCTGATGGAGCGCGAGAACCTTCTGTTCGCCATGCCGCACATCTCCTGGCCGATGCGTTTCGTCCTGCCCCACCATTCGGGTCTTCGTCCTGCGTGGCTGCTGCGCCTCGGGCTCTTCCTGTACGATCATATCGGAGGCAGGAAGCTGCTGCCTGCCACCAAGACCCTGCGTCTGGATTCCCATCCCGTCGGCAAGCCGCTGAAAGACAGCTTCGCGAAAGCGTTCGAATACTCCGACTGCTGGGTCGAGGATTCCCGTCTCGTCGTCCTCAATGCCCGCGATGCGAAAGCGCGTGGCGCGGAAATCCTGACCCGAACCCGATGCGAAAGCGGAGAGCGGCAGGGCGAACACTGGACATTGTCCCTGCGCGATACCCGGACGGACGAGATACGCACCATCCGCACCGGAGCCGTCGTGAATGCAGGCGGGCCGTGGGTGGAGGATATCCTGCGCGGAAAACTGCGCCGCAACTCTTCCGATGGCGTCCGTCTCGTTCGCGGAAGCCATATCGTGACGAAACGCCTGTTCGAACACGATCAGCCTTATATATTCCAGCAATCGGACGGGCGTATCGTCTTCGCGATCCCTTACGAGACAGACTATACCCTGATCGGCACCACCGATGCCGAGCATGAAGGCGACCCCGGTACGGCCCATTGCACCCCCGAAGAAGCAGACTATCTGCGCCGTGCCGCATCGGAATATCTCATCCGGCCCATCAAGCCGGAGGATATCGTCTGGACCTATTCGGGTGTGCGGCCCCTCTATGACGATGGCGCGTCTTCGGCCACGGAAGCCACCCGCGATTACGTGCTGACCCTGGATGAGGAGGCAGGAAGAACGCCGTTGCTGAATATATTCGGCGGCAAGATCACCACCTATCGAAAGCTGGCGGAATCCGCCCTCGAAAAACTTGGTCCCTTCCTTCCCGAATGCGGAGATCCCTGGACTTGCCGTGTGGCACTCCCCGGTGGTGACATGCCGGTCGATGGTACGCCTGCGCTCGTGACGAGACTGCGCGATGCCCATCCGTTCCTGTCGGATCCTTGGGCTTTGCGTCTGATCCGGGCTTATGGAACCGACGCAGCGACGATATTGGCGGGGGCGCGAACGGCAGCGGATATGGGTCGTGACTTCGGAGCAACCCTGAGCGAGCGCGAAGTTCGCTGGCTGATGGAGAACGAATGGGCGAGGACCGCCGACGATATCCTCTGGCGCCGATCGAAACTCGGGTTGCGGATGACGGCTGAGGAATCTGCAGCACTGGACGAGTGGGTCGGTTCCCTCATTCAGGAAGCGGCGTGATCCTCACTCTGCAACGGCCGCCGTCTCTGCGGTCCGATGCGACAGGACCAGCAAGTTCGACAGCTTGCCGGTCTGGCTCGGTATCAACGCGCCGCAATTCCGGATGACGTCGCGCTCGATGCGGCAGTAATCGTAGCTGCCCATATCGAGGTTCATCGCCATGACGGGTGACAGAGCCTTCGACACTGCGATTGCCGCATCGTTCAAGGTCATGGGCAGCGTCTCATACAGTCCGATACTGCCATCCTCCAGCACGTAGAGCAGGCGGCGGGAGAACCGGGGCGCGCCCTCGCGAGGGCGCGTATCGACTTTTCCGTCTATGACGAGCATGTGGCTCTGAAAAGCGGACCACCCCTGCATCTTCGCGGTTCGAGCAAAGGCGCGGCGGGACGCCTTGCGCCGCAGATCGAAGCGTTCGTTCCCGACGTCGATCCGCTCGGCATGGTGCAGAGACAGCCGTCCTTGGCCGTCAATCAGCGCGACACCGTCCCAGCCCTGCGGATAGGGATCGAGGGCATCGCCATCGATGATGAACAGCCCCTCCGGTTCGCGTCGCTCACCACTCGTATAGGCACCCGTGACGACGACGCGCTGCCCCGGTCGAGGCATGGCTTCCGTACGGATGCCACCCTCCGCGACGAGAACGAGTTCCGCCACGATTTCTTCGGCGCATCCTGCAAAGAGAACCCCCGGCACCCCGTCACCGCAGCCGCGCGCATGAGCCGAGGACGAGCCGAGGACACCGAGAAAGGCCATCGCCGACAGGCATTTCAGAAGTGACAATCCGGTTCTCCTCACGAAGCGTAATCCTGTCAGATAGTACCATCATGACCCCTACGGCGTGAATAAGGCGTTGACCGGGCAGGGTTTCGTTCGCGATGCTGTTCGCTTCGAAGAGTTCGATACGAGGCGGCAGGACAGCATGGGCGCTTTTCTTCGGGGCTGTGCCCTTTTCGTCGGTATCTTCATGCTCCCGGTCGAAGCCTCTGCCCATGCCTCGGATAGCGGCATCAAACTGCTGCTGCCCACGGGGTACTATCTGGTCGGCGGCACGTTGGCGGTCGCTGCCACCGTTCTGATCGCTGCGCTGATACCGACCGCATCGGCAACGGCGCTCTTTCGGCCCTTGGCTGCCGGAAGGATCACGCTTCCAGCGATCGAGACCCAGACGAGCCTCGTCGGTGCTTTCATACTCTGTGCTCTGCTCTATGCCGGTTTCACCGGAAGCCGAGATCCCCTCGAAAACCTGCTTCCCCTGACCATCTGGACTTTCTGGTGGATCGCCCTGCCCGTCCTGTGCGCGATATTCGGAAATCTCTGGGCATTGGTAAACCCGTGGTCGGGCATCCTGCGCATGATAGGCGCAACGGGCTTTCTGAAGCTTCCGAAGGCGGTCGGCTATATGCCCGCAACGCTTCTTTTCCTGGGGTTTGCGTGGTTCGAGCTGGTATCGCTTTCGCCCGAGGATCCGGGAGGGCTGGCACGGGTCGTGTCTGCTTATGTCCTCTTCACCTTTCTGGCTGCTGCAACATTCGGGTGGGAAGCATGGTCGGAGCGGGGGGAGTGTTTTTCGGTCTTCTTCCGCTTCATCGCGCGTCTGGCGCCGTTGCAGATGTCGCGCGTAGATGGCCAAGTGGAATGGCGGTTCGGATTTCCGGGTTTCGGCGTCCTGCACGGCCCGCCCATTTCCGTCAGTGGAGCACTGTTCATCCTTCTCGCGCTGGCGACGGTTTCGTTCGATGGATTATCGAAGACCTTTCTGTGGCTGGGACTGATCGGTGTGAATCCACTCCAGTTTCCGGGACGGTCGGGAGTGGTGTTGCCCAATACCTTCGGCCTCGTCTGGTCATGGGCGGTTCTGGCGAGTGCGTTCTTCGCTTGCGTGACGGCCGGACGGTGGATCGGGCAAGGAGATGACGGTCCGATGGCTGGAAAGCTTGCGCTTACGATCCTGCCGATATCCCTCGCCTACCACATCTCGCATTACCTCACTGCCCTGTTGGTCAATGGCCAGTATCTGAAAGCTTCCGTACAAGGGATGCTTGGAATGGATCGAACCCAGGTCACGACGTCGTTCCTCAACACGCTCGATGACGTCGAGCGTATCTGGCAGGTTCAATCCGGTGCCATCGTCATCGGCCATGTCCTTGCAGTGATGCTGGCCCATGCCAGCATTCTCGCGATCACGCAGATCAAGTCCGATGCAACGCGCCGTGGTGCGCCTCTGGCAATTCTGATGGTCGTCTACACGGCCTTCGGGCTGTGGCTGCTGGCTACTCCGACGGGCGCCTGATACATCCCGTACATGACCAACGAGGTTGCTGCTCCCCCCTGAGAGATTGAAGAATCGCGCTGGTGGTGAAGCCGAAAGGAGAGCAGCGGTGTAATATCATATCGGATCGGAATGGACGTGAGCCTCAAGAAGACGGCGATCTGCGTTCTGGATGAGACTGGTTGCGTGGCATGGCAGGGGCCCGCAAGCCCGCCTGCGACATTCGGGCGTCGGTCGTCTGCATTGGCCGCTCAGGCGGCAGGCGGGGCGACGTGGCGCAGATGGCCGGTCTTGATCCAGACCTTCGCGCCATCGCGGCCCGCTACGGCCGAGAGCGAGGTACCGGTCGGAAGACGCAGCCACGCACCCTTGTCGAGAATTTCCCCCTTCTCGATCACGCTGCCGTCGATGACGAGCATCTCCAGACCGCCCGGATCGGTATTCACGAGAGTCGCACCGGGATCGAGGTGGCTGTAGGTGACGGTTTCACGGTCGTCGCGATGAAGTTCCGCCGTCGCCACCCCATCGACCGGCGCACCCAGCTCGTCGGCCATGGTCTTGCGGAACTGATTGCGGTCATCGGGGTCGAACTGCCACAGCTTCACGAAGATCGTGCAACCGGATTCGGAGCCGGGCGTATGCGAGGTCGTGGGCGGATTGCGGACATAGGTTCCTGCGGGAAAATCACCGTAATCGTCCTGAAATACCCCGTCCAGAACGATGAATTCCTCGCCGCCCGCATGGGTATGTTCGGAGAATTGGCTGCCCGACGCATAGCGGACGATCGTCGTGGCACGGGCGACCTCGCCACCGATGCGATCCAGCATCCGACGATCCACGCCGGCCATGGGCGATGCCTTCCAGTCGATCCGGTTGGAATGGACGACGACACGTTCGGAGAAATCCGCATTGAGATCCATCGTCATCGCCTTTCCGTGAAAAAGGAAACCTGTATCGCAGGGTCCGATCGGTTCGATCAGGACGCGGCATCGGCCTTTTCGAGATAGGAAGCGACGACGCGCTTCGAGCCGGTCGGAAATTCGACCGATACCTTGTCGTCCTCGATTGCCATGACCTCGCCATAGCCGAACTTCTGGTGGAACACCCGGTCGCCCGGCTCGAAATCGGGCAGGGCCTTCGCATCGATGACGACGGGGGCGCGCTTGGCGGTCTTTGCCGCATTCTCCTGCATCCGTCGCCAGCCGGGAGAATTGTAGCTGTCGGCGTTGGACATGCGTGTCTCCATGGCCGACGACCCGGCCCCGAAGGTGCTCGCCCCGCCATAGGCACCGCCGTAGAGGCCGGGGGCGGTGAGCACGTCGACGTGATCTTCGGGCAATTCGTCCACGAAGCGCGAGGGCATCGCGGATTGCCATTGGTTGTAGATACGCCGGTTGGCGCTGAAGGTGATCGTGGAAAGCTTCCGCGCGCGGGTGACGCCGACATAGGCGAGACGGCGTTCCTCCTCCAGTCCCTTGCGGCCCAGCTCGTCCATCGAGCGTTGCGACGGGAACAGGCCATCCTCCCATCCGGGCAGGAACACGACATCGAATTCGAGGCCCTTCGCGCCGTGGAGCGTCATGATGCTGACGCTCGGCAATCCCTTGTCCTGTGCATTGTCCATGACGAGAGAGACATGCTCCAGAAAGCCGCCCATCGTCTCGAATTCGGAGATCGAGCGGACAAGTTCCTTGAGGTTTTCGAGCCGCCCCGGCGCATCGGCGGAACGGTCGTTCTTCCACATGTCGGTATAGCCGCTCTCGTCGAGGATCGTCTGGACGAGTTCCCACGGCTCGACCTTGCCCGCCACCAGCGTCTCGCGCCATCTGGCGAAATCGGTCAGGACGCGCGACAGGCTGTTGCGCGCGCGGGCGGTCAGGGATTTGTCGCCGCTCTCGCACAGGATCGCCGCCGCCTGGATGAGCGGTATGTCCTGCTGGCGCGCGGCCTCGTTGACCGTCTGCACGGCCTTGTCGCCGAGGCCGCGCTTGGGGACGTTGACGATCCGCTCGAAGGCCAGCCCGTCATTGGGCTGTGCGACGACGCGGATATAGGCGATGGCGTCGCGGATTTCCTGTCGCTCGTAGAAGCGGGGGCCACCGATCACGCGATAGGGGAGGCCGATACTCAGGAAACGGTCCTCGAAGGCGCGCATCTGATGGGTCGCCCGGACGAGAACGGCCATCTCGTCGAGACTGACCGCATCGAGACCGCGCGTTCCCTTTTGCAGGGCCTCGATCTCCTCGCCGATCCAGCGCGCTTCCTCGTCGCCGTCCCAGACGCCCATGAGGCGGACCTTTTCGCCCTCCCCCGCATCGGTCCACAGGGTCTTGCCGAGGCGCTCCTCGTTGCCGGAGATGATCTTCGATGCAGCGGCGAGGATATGGGGGGTGGAGCGATAATTCTGCTCCAGCCGCACGACCTTCGCGCCTTCGAAATCCTTTTCGAAGCGCAGGATATTGCCGACCTCTGCCCCGCGCCAACCGTAGATGGACTGGTCGTCATCGCCGACGCAACAGATATTACGGCTCCCTTGGGCCAGCAAACGCAGCCAGAGATACTGCGCGATATTCGTATCCTGATACTCGTCCACCAGGATGTAGCGGAACCATGATCGATAGCGGTCGAGAATGTCGGGATGTTTCTGGAAGATCGTCAGGGTGTGGAGCAATAGATCGCCGAAATCGGCGGCGTTCAGCGTCTTCATCCGCTTCTGGTATTCGAGATAGAGCAGACCGCCCTTGCCATTCGCATATTGCTCGGCTTCCCTGGCGGGAACCTTTTCCGGTGTCAGCCCCTGGTTCTTCCAGCCATCGATCATCCCGGCGAGCATTCGGGGGGGCCAGCGTTTCTCGTCGATGCCATCGGCGCGGACGAGCTGTTTCAGCAGCCTGATCTGGTCGTCGGTGTCGAGGATCGTGAAGTTGGATTGCAGATCGACGAGTTCGGCATGGCGGCGCAGGATCCTGGCACTGACCGAGTGGAAGGTGCCGAGCCACGGCATCCCCTCGACCGCGTGACCGACGAGCGAGCCGATGCGTTCGCGCATTTCCCTCGCAGCCTTGTTCGTGAAGGTCACGCACAGGATCTCATTGGGGCGCGCCCTGCCCGTCCGAAACAGATGCGCGATCCGGGTCGTCAGTACGCGGGTCTTGCCGGTCCCGGCCCCCGCCAATACGAGCAATGGCCCGTCCAGCGTCTCCACCGCTTCGCGCTGGGCCGGATTCAGCGTGTCGAGATAGGGAGTATCGAGGGCGGCCTGCGGCACGACTGCCGCCGCCCGCTCGGAAAGCGGACGTTCATCGGCGGCGAATCCCTCATCGGCGAACGGATCGGACATGACCCGGTGTTAACGCGGGCAATCGAGTTACGCAATCGGTGTTCTTGTTTTGTTTGAACAAATGCTGCCTTTTGCCCTGTTCGAAAGTAATGGCCCTGATTTTCCGGAATGAACGCGCACAGGCGATGACGTTCACTCGATGACGCAAGATAACGGCTCCGCGATATCGTTGCCGCATTCATTCCGGGACATGACCGAAACCACGACGACGCCTATCCAGGAATTTTCCCAATGAGCAATACTCATCGGTCCCGGCAGCTCGAAGCACCGATCTCCTAAAGCGCGGGTCCGGTTCCCGTGACATTTCACAACGAAAATGCATCGATGGCATTTGCGACGTAAAGAACAAATACTTCGAGCGGATTGCAAGCGATCTTCGGAACAGTTCGGCGCGTTTCGAGCAGATCGAACTCGATGACTCGCCGGAACCGGCGGAAACATCGGTGGATTGTCCGGTTAACAACACCACGTTCAACGGAATAGAGGGCGAGAATCTTCTGAGCCCTGACGAATGGGAGAATGAAATGTCGGATGCCTCGGACGCTCATGATCGTGCCATGCTGACCGAAATGCTGCGCCAAGGCGCATCGCGGCGCGACGTCATACGATGGACGATGGCGGCAGGGGCGACGGCGACCGCAGCGGGTGCCCTGGTGCTCGGGGCCGAGAATGCGCTGGCGGCGACACCGAAGAAAGGTGGGCATTACAAGGCCGGTGTCCATGACGGAAACACCAGCGATACGCTCGATCCGGCGACGTTCAGCAGCGTGGGCATGATCCAGCTTGCCCATACGAACCGCAACTTCCTGACCGAGATCACACCGACGAACGAGATCGGTCCGGATGTTTCCGAAAGCTGGGAAGCGTCGAAGGATGCGACGACCTGGACGTTCAAGCTGCGCGAGGGGGTCGAGTTCCACAATGGCAAGACCTTCACGGCCAAGGACGCCGTCGACTCGCTCAACTACCACCGGGGCAAGGAGTCGAAATCGGCAGCCAAGGCGCTGTTATCGGACGTGAAGAACATCCGGGCCGATGGGGATAACCACGTCGTCATCGAGCTGAATGGCGGCAATGCCGATCTTCCCTTCGTTCTCTCGGACTACCATCTCGTGATGATGCCCTCCGACGGCGAGGGCAATGTCGATTGGGAAAGCGGGATCGGGACCGGACCCTACGAACTCGACGAATTCGAGCCGGGCATCTACTCGCGACTGAGCCGGAACCCGAACTACTTCAAGGAGGATCGTGCGCATTTCGACGAGGTGACGATGCTGATCCTCAGCGATGCCGTCGCCCGGAACAACGCGCTCGTCACCGGCGAGGTACATTCGATCTCCGAGGCGGAGAGCAAGACCGTCAATCTGCTCAAGCGGCGCAAGGGAATCGTGGTCGAAGAAATGCCGAGCGGCGCGCATTGCACGATGCCCATGTTCTGCGACACCGCTCCCTTCGACGACGTCGACATGCGGCTGGCGCTGAAATACGCCATCGACCGCGAGCAGGCACTGGAAAAGGCGATCGGCGGTTTCGGGGTGCTCGGCAACGATCATCCCATCGGCCCCACCCTGCCCTACTGGGCCGACCTGCCCCAGCGCGAATACGATACGGACAAGGCGAAGTTCCACCTCAAGAAGGCCGGCCATTCCTCGATCGAGATCGATCTGTCGACATCGGACGGCGCGTTTCTCGGGGCCGTGGATACCGCGCTGATCTTTCAGGACAGTGCGCGACCCGCCGGGATCAACATCAACGTCCGGCGCGAACCTGCGGATGGGTACTGGTCGAACGTCTGGCTCAAGAAGCCGTTTTCCGTCGTCTCCTGGGGCGCGCGTCCTACGCCCGACGTCATGTTCTCCCTCGCCTACAAGAAGGGTGCGGAATGGAACGAGAGCCATTGGGAGAACGAACGGTTCAACGCGGTCCTGCTCGAAGCGAAGGCGGAACTCGACGATTCGAAGCGCAAGGAGATGTATCGCGAGATGATGGAGCTGTGCCGCGATGACGGTGGCACCATCGTCCCCTTCTTCCGCAATCGCGTCTATGCGCGCAGCGAGAAGGTGATGCATGGCCCGAACATGAGCGGCAACTGGGAACTCGACGGCGCCCGCTCCGCCGAACGCTGGTGGTTCGCCGATACCTGATCGTCGGGTACTGCGATGCCGACCCCGCGCCTCCCGACGATATCGGGAGGCGTACCTACGAACCCGGCAGCTACAGCGGAATGTTATCGTGCTTCTTGTAGGGCACTTCGACCTTCTTCTTCCGGAGTGCCGAAAAGGCGCGGCAGATCCGGCGTCGTGTCGAATGAGGCATGATGACCTCGTCGATGAAGCCGCGTTCTGCAGCCACGAAGGGATTGGCGAAGCGGTCTTCGTATTCCTTCGTGCGGGCGGCGATCTTTCCGGGGTCGCCCAGTTCGCTGCGATAGAGAATTTCGGTCGCCCCCTTAGCGCCCATGACCGCGACCTCCGCCGTGGGCCACGCATAGTTGACGTCCGCGCCGATATGCTTGGAGGACATCACGACATAGGCCCCGCCATAGGCCTTGCGGGTGATGACCGTCACCTTCGGCACGGTCGCCTCGGCAAAGGCGAAGAGGAGTTTCGCGCCGTGCTTGATGATGCCGTTATATTCCTGCGCCGTGCCGGGGAGGAAGCCGGGGACGTCCACCAGCGTCAGGATCGGGATATCGAAGGCATCGCAGAAGCGCACGAACCGCGCGGCCTTGCGGCCGGAATCGATATCGAGGCACCCGGCGAGAACCATCGGCTGGTTCGCCACGACTCCGACCGTCCGGCCCTCCATCCGCACGAAGCCGGTCAGCATGTTCTTCGCGAAATTGGCCTGTATCTCGAAGAAATCGCTCTCGTCCGAAATCTTCAGGATCACTTCGCGCATGTCGTAGGGCTGGTTCGGATTGTCGGGGATCAGCGTATCCAGGCTGTTCTCGATACGGTTCGCATCGTCGAAGAAGGGCCGCACCGGTACGCCATCGCGGGCATTGAGGGGCAGATAGTCGAAGAACCGGCGCATCTGTGCCAGCGCGACGACGTCGTTCTCGAACGACCCGTCGGCCACGGATGAAATCGAGGTATGGGTGCGCGCGCCGCCGAGTTCCTCCGCCGTGACGATCTCGTTCGTCACGGTCTTGACCACGTCGGGGCCGGTGACGAACATATAGCTCGAGTCCTCGACCATGAAGATGAAGTCGGTCATGGCGGGGGAGTAGACGGCCCCCCCTGCGCATGGCCCCATGATGAGGCTGATCTGCGGGACGACGCCGGAAGCCTTCACGTTGCGCAAGAAGACGTCGGCATACCCGGCGAGAGAGGCGACGCCTTCCTGGATGCGTGCGCCGCCGGAATCGTTGAGGCCGATGACCGGCGCACCGTTCTGCACGGCCATATCCATGATCTTGCAGATCTTCTGGGCATGGGTTTCGGACAGCGATCCGCCGAAGACGGTGAAATCCTGCGAGAACACGTAGACCAGGCGGCCATTGATCGTGCCCCAGCCGGTGACGACGCCGTCACCGGCCGTCTTGGTCTCTTCCATCCCGAAATCGGTACAGCGATGGGCGACGAACATGTCGTATTCTTCGAAACTGCCCTCGTCGAGCAGCAGATCGAGGCGCTCGCGGGCCGTCAGCTTGCCCTTGGCGTGATGGTTCTCGATGCGGGCCGCACCGCCGCCCATCCGCGCATCCTGCCGCCGTTCTTCGAGTTGTTCGAGTACCGTCCGCATGGCTGTCCCCTCATCACTTCGCAATCGCGAAAGGCTTAGCCGCGCGTCCACCGTATCGCAAGCTGGACGATCCGGATTGGTGCCGATGCCGGATCCGAGCCAGCCGCTCCCGATCCGGGTCGATCATGGGGGCGCGACTTGAAGCCGCGCGGGAGTTTTCCCACTCGGATTTTTCGCGTATACGCCGATTTAGAATGATTCCAGAAAGCAGCGGAGATTCCCATGGACGGTGAAAGCATGTGCCCCTTCTCGGGCCGAATGCAGGTTACGAATCGCGACTGGTGGCCCAATCAGCTCGAAATCGGCGTCCTGCACCAGCACACGCCCCAATCCATCCCGATGGAAGAGGATTTCGATTATGCCGCCGAGTTCGAGACCCTCGATCTCGACGAGGTCCGGCAGGATATCTTCGCCCTGATGAAGGATTCGCAGGACTGGTGGCCCGCCGATTACGGCCATTACGGCCCCCTCTTCATCCGCATGGCATGGCATAGCGCGGGCACCTACCGCACGGCGGACGGGCGCGGCGGTGCGGGCGCGGGAACGCAGCGGTTCGCGCCACTCAACTCCTGGCCCGATAACGGCAATCTCGACAAGGCACGGATGCTGCTGTGGCCGATCAAGCAGAAATACGGGCGCAAGCTGTCCTGGGCCGACCTGATGGTCTTCGCAGGCAATTGCGCGCTGGAGGATATGGGCTTCAAGACCTTCGGTTTCGCGGGCGGCCGCGCCGACGTATTCGAGCCGAACGAGGATATCTACTGGGGGTCCGAAGGGGAATGGCTGGCGACCAGCGACAAGGAGAACAGTCGCTATAGCGGTGATCGTGATCTCGCTAATCCGCTTGCCGCCGTGCAGATGGGCCTGATCTACGTGAACCCGGAAGGCCCGGACGGCCATCCCGACGCCCTCGCCTCGGCCCGCGATATCCGTGAAACCTTTGCGCGCATGGCGATGAACGACGAGGAAACCGTCGCGCTGACCGCCGGTGGCCATACGTTCGGCAAGGCCCATGGTGCAGGCGATCCCTCCCATGTCGGCGTCGAGCCGGAAGGATCGACCATCGCCGATCAGGGCATGGGCTGGAAGAGCAGTTTCGGTACCGGTTCGGGCGTTCAGGCGATCACGAGCGGCATCGAAGGTCCGTGGACCCCGACGCCGACGACGTGGGACATGAGCTATTTCGACATGCTGTTCGGGTATGAGTGGGAACTGGTGAAAAGCCCCGCCGGGGCGAACCAGTGGCACCCGAAAGACCTCGCGCCCGAAAACCATGCGCCGCAGGTCGATGGCTCCGGCGACAAGGTCACGGTGATGATGACCACCGCCGACATGGCCATGCGCATGGATCCGGCCTACGAGAAGATCTCGCGCCGCTTCCACGCCAATCCCGACGAGTTCGCCGATGCCTTCGCCCGCGCATGGTTCAAGCTGACCCACCGCGATATGGGTCCGCGCGCGCTCTATCGCGGCAAGGAAGTTCCCGAGGAAGTGCTGATCTGGCAAGACCCGGTGCCGGAAGTCGATCACGCGCTGATCGATGATGCCGATATCGCGTCGCTCAAGGGCAAGCTGCTCGATTGCGGTCTTTCGGTGTCGCAGCTCGTCTCGACCGCCTGGGCGTCGGCTTCGTCGTTCCGGGGTTCCGACAAGCGCGGCGGGGCCAACGGCGCGCGGGTGCGTCTGGCACCGCAGAAGGATTGGGACGTCAACGAACCGGCCCATCTGACCAAGGCGCTCGATGCTATCGAAGGGGTGAAATCCGCTTTCGAGGCGGGCGGCAAGAAAGTCTCCCTCGCAGATCTCATCGTCCTCGGTGGCTGTGCCGCCGTCGAGAAGGCCGCGAAGGATGCCGGTCATGCCGTGACGATGCCCTTCACGCCGGGTCGCACCGACACGACGCAGGAATGGACCGACGCGGAGTCGTTCGAGCCGCTCGAACCCGAAGCCGATGGCTTCCGCAACTACGCCAAGGGCCGGTTCTCGGTCTCTCCCGAGGAAATGATGCTCGACCGCGCGCAGCTTCTGACTCTGACCGCGCCGGAAATGGCCGTGCTGCTGGGCGGGATGCGTGTTCTGGGTACCAACCATGGTGGTTCGGACAATGGCGTCTTCACCGACAAGCCCGGTACGCTGACGAACGACTTCTTCGTCAACCTGCTGGATATGAACACGAAGTGGGAGCAGACGACGCCCGAGGAAATCGAGTTCGTCGGCACCGACCGCAAGACCGGCGAGAAGAAATGGACCGCCTCGCGCGTGGACCTGATCCTCGGCTCGAACTCGCAGCTTCGTGCATTGGCCGAAGTCTACGCCTGCTCGGATGCGGGCGGCAAGTTCGTCCGCGACTTCGTCGCCGCGTGGGACAAGGTGATGATGCTCGACCGCTTCGACGTCGCAGAGCGTGGTCCTGCGGCTATCGCGGCGGAGTAGAATCGGTAGTGTGCCGTTTGTTGGCAATGAGTTTGTTGGCAATGAGCGCACCGTTGCAGGAGGTTGCGCTTGCGATGAACTGCTTATGCGCCCTTCGGGCGCACCCCACCCTCGATCCCTCCCCGTAAACGGGGAGGGAAGCGAAATCTACGACGCCAATGCGATATAAAGCCCTCCCCGTTCTTCACGGGGAGGGTTGGGTGGGGCGCGCGAAGCGCGCAAGCGATGCATCACGAATGACCGCCCTCGGCGATCCCATTCCATCACTTCTGCATTGCAGCGGCAGCATATCTTCAAGCTGATCCATTACCGATTTCTCTTGCGCTGCGCCGCCTCTCCATCCTCCATGCGATCATGAAATGGCTCACTCCAAAGCGCGCGGCGGAAGCGGAACTGGAGGCCAAGGGATCGCGGTTCGTCGCGGTTCTCGTTCCCATCGCGCGCTATGACGAACGGCTCGCCGAAATCCGGCAGGCTCACCGCAAAGCCTCGCACCACGTCACCGCCACCCGCCGCATGACCGACAGCAATACAATAGAGGATCATGCCAGCGATGATGGCGAACCGGCGGGGACGTCCGGGATGCCGACGCTCAAGACCCTCGTGGGCGCGCAGATCGTCGATACGGGGATGATCGTCACGCGGTATTTCGGTGGCACGAAACTCGGCACGGGTGGCCTCGCCCGCGCGTATTCGGGGGCGGCGGCTCTGGCCATCGAGGCAGCGACGCTCGTTCCATGGCATCGCATCGTCATGCGTACCGTAAAAGCGAGCTTCGCCGATGCCTCTGCCCTCGAACGGCATCTTGCCGGTCTTGGCCTCACGGTGATCGACCGAACCTTTACCGAAGATGGTGTTACCCTCACCGTCAAAGGGCCGGAAGCACAGGTTGCAGAGGCAGAATTGCCGGAATACGGATAAGCATGATGATCGATCCGACCATACGCGCCCGTATCGACGACATTCTCGATGATATCGAAAAGCGCGAGAACGTGCGGCTGCTGTTCGCCATCGAGAGCGGTTCGCGCGCCTGGGGCTTTGCCTCGCCGGACAGCGATTACGACGTGCGCTTCGTCTACGCGCGGCCCGTAGACTGGTATCTGTCGCTGGAACCGGGCCGCGATGTGATCGAACTGCCGGTCGATGTGGTGATGGATGTGAACGGATGGGATATCCGCAAGGCGGTGTCCCTGTTGCTGAAACCCAATCCCGTTCTGCTGGAATGGCTGCAAAGCCCGATCCGGTATCGCTGGGACGATGCGGCCTGCGATGCGATGCTGTCGTTTGCATCGAAGATCGCCCACGGCCCCGCCTGCCTGCACCATTATCTCCATCTCGCGCAAAAGCAGTGGAACAAGCATATCGACGCGCGCGACAGCGTGAACCTGAAGCGGTATTTCTACGTCGCCCGCCCCGCCATGGCGATCCGGTGGATGCGGATGCATCCCGACCGGCCGCCACCGATGAATTTCTTCGACCTGCGCGATGGCATCGACCTGCCGGACGACCTGTCCGCAGAACTCGACCGGCTTCTCGTCCTCAAGAGCAAGGCGAGCGAGAGCGGCGACGGCGCGCGCCTCGCGGTTCTCGATGATTTTATCCACGCCGAAACAGCATGGGCGATGGAAATCGCGCCTACGACGCCCAAACCCGGCACCGACTTGCACGATGAAGCCGGTGCATTGTTTCGCGCCATCGTGAAAGCAGATGGTTCGCACACTATATGCTAACCCTGTCGGCCTAAACGCAGAGGCGACCCACGGAATACGGAGAGCATGATGCGCGTTACCATGATCGGCACCGGCTATGTCGGCCTCGTCTCGGGGGCCTGTTTCTCCGATTTCGGCCACACCGTCACCTGCATCGACAAGGATGCGGCGAAGATCGAAACCCTGCGGGAGGGCGGCATCCCGATCTACGAGCCGGGGTTGGAGGCGCTCGTCGCCAAGAATGTCGCCGCCGGACGCCTGCATTTCGAGACCGAAGCCCGCGAGGCGATCCGCAATTCCGACGTCGTGTTCATCGCGGTGGGAACGCCCTCCCGGCGCGGGGACGGTCATGCGGACCTGACCTACGTCTACGCCGCCGCCGAGGAAATCGCCTCGATGATCGAAGGCTTCACGGTCGTGGTCACGAAATCGACCGTTCCCGTCGGTACGGGTGACGAGGTCGATGCCGTCATCCGCCGCGCCAATCCGAAAGCGGATGTCGCCGTCGTCTCGAACCCCGAATTCCTGCGTGAAGGGGCGGCCATCGACGATTTCAAGCGCCCCGACCGGGTGGTCATCGGCATCGAGGACGAGCGCGCCCGCGCGCCGATGCAGGAATTGTATCGCCCGCTCTATCTCAACGAGACGCCCATCGTCTTCACGCAGCGGCGCACCTCGGAGCTCATCAAATACGCCGCCAATGCCTTCCTCGCGACGAAGATCACCTTCATCAACGAGATGGCCGATCTCTGCGAAGCCGTGGGTGCGGATGTGCAGCAGGTGGCGAAAGGGATCGGTCTCGACAAGCGCATCGGGGGCAAGTTCCTCAATGCCGGTCCGGGGTATGGCGGCTCGTGTTTCCCGAAGGATACGCTGGCCCTGACGAAGACCGCAACGGAGGCCGGAGCGCCGCTGGATATCGTGCAATCGGTCGTCGAGGTGAATGCGGAGCGCAAGAAATCGATGGCCCAGCGGATCACGGCGGCCATGGGCGGCTTCGTGACCGGCAAGACCGTCGCGATCCTGGGCCTCGCCTTCAAGCCCAATACCGACGACATGCGCGATGCGCCGTCGCTCGACATCGTTCCGGCGCTGATCGAGGCGGGTGCGCGGGTGAAGGTCTACGACCCCGAGGCGATGAACGAGGCCCGCAAGCTGCTCAACGGCCCGGTCTGGTGCGAAGGTACCTACGAGGCCATCGAGGGTGCCGATGCCCTCGTCATCCTGACCGAATGGGACCAGTTCCGTGCCCTCGATCTGGGGCGGGTCAAGGACCTGATGGCGACACCCATGATCGTCGATCTGCGCAACGTCTACGATGCGGCGACCATGGAAGCCCATGGCTTCGGCTATAGCTGCATCGGACGCGCGGGCCTGCCGGTGCCGAGCGTGTCGGAAATGAAATCCGCCTGAAGCGGACCGCGCGCCGAAGCAAGTGTTTCCCTCCTTCCGGGCTTGCCCTATCTTCGGGGCAACCGGGAGGAGATGCACATGGATTTCGCGCTGACCGAAGAACAACTCGCCATTCAGGATATGGCGCGCGGGTTTGCCGATGATGCGCTCGCGCCGAAGGCCCTCGAATGGGACGAGTCGGGGCATTTCCCTGCCGATGTGGTCCGCTCGACGGGTGAGTTGGGGCTGGCGGGCATCTACGTGCGCGAGGATGTGGGCGGGTCGGGGCTGGGACGGCTGGATGCGGTGCTGATCTTCGAGGCGCTGGCCCATGGCTGTCCCTCCATCGGCTCGTTCATCTCGATCCACAACATGGTCGCGTGGATGATCGACCGGTTCGGCACCGAGGAACAGCGCCAGACATGGGTGCCGAAGATGTGCGCGATGGAGGTGATGGGCAGCTATTGCCTCACCGAACCCGGTTCCGGCTCCGATGCCGCTGCACTGCGCACGAAGGCCGAGCAGGACGGGAACCAGTGGAAGCTGAACGGCACCAAGGCGTTCATTTCCGGCGCGGCCCATACCGACCTCTATCTCGCCATGTGCCGCACGGGGGGCGATGGTCCCAAGGGTGTCTCGGCCATGCTGATCGAAGACGGCACGGAGGGGCTGTCCTTCGGGGCGAACGAGCGCAAGATGGGCTGGCGCGCGCAACCGACCGCACAGGTGCAGTTCGACGATTGCAAGGTTCCGGCGGATCACCTGCTCGGCGAGGAGGGCAAGGGATTTCGCTATGCCATGGCGGGCCTCGACGGGGGACGGCTGAACATCGCGGCGAGTGCGCTGGGCGGGGCGCAGGCGGCGCTGAATGCGGCGCTCTCCTATGCGCGGGAGCGCAAGGCCTTCGGCGGCACCATCGCCGATTTCCAGTCGGTGCAGTTCAAGCTGGCCGATATGGAAACCAAGCTCGAAGCGGCGCGCGCCCTGCTCTATCAGGCCGCGTGGAAGCTGGATCAAGGCGCGCCCGATGCCTCGAAACAGTGCGCCATGGCCAAACGCTTCGTCACCGATTCCGCGTTCGAGGTGGCGAACGAGGCGCTGCAAATCCATGGCGGCTATGGCTACCTCGCCGATTACGGGATCGAGAAGATCGTCCGTGACCTGCGGGTGCATCAGATTCTGGAAGGCACGAACGAGATCATGCGGGTCATCATCTCGCGGCACATGATGAAGGACGCGGCTTGAGCGGCGACGTGCTGACCCCGGCGCTGGTCCGGCAGACCCATGCGGCGATCCGGGAGGCGACGATCCGAACGCCGACGGTGCGGGCGACCCGGCTGTCGATGCAGTTGGGGATAGACCTGTATCTGAAGCTGGAGAACCTGCAACATACCAATGCCTTCAAGGCGCGGGGGGCGCTGGCGAAGCTGCTGACGATGGAACCGGGGCAGGCAGCGGCGGGGGTGATCGCGTGCAGCGCGGGCAATCACGCCCAGGGCGTCGCCTATCACGCCCGGCGGCTCGGCATTCCCTCGACCATCGTGATGCCGGAGGGGACACCGTTCAACAAGGTCAAGCGCACCGAGGATTTCGGAGCGACGGTCGTGATCCATGGCACCGGCTTCGACGAGAGCGTGCAATTCACGCTCGACATGGCGCGCGAGAAAGCCTTGTCGCTGATCCATCCTTTCGACGATCCGGTCGTCGCGGCGGGTCAGGGTACGGTCGCCATCGAGATGCTGGAACAGGAACCCGATCTCGACGTGATCGTCGTGCCGGTGGGGGGCGGCGGGCTGATCGCGGGCATGGCTGTCGTCGCGAAGGACATGAAGCCCGGCATCGAGATCATCGGTGCGCAGGCCTTGCTGTTCGACGCCGTGAAGGCGCGTTTTCACAATACGCCTACCCATTTCGGCGGCGCATCGCTTGCCGAGGGCATCTCCGTGCGCGAACCGGGTGCTGCGAACGTCGCCCTGATCCGCCGGCATGTCGACCGGGTCGAGAGCGCGACGGAACCCGATATCGAAACCGCCGTCTTCGATCTGCTGTCCCACGAGAAGCTGGTGGTCGAGGGCGCGCCGGGGGCGGGGCTGGCAGTCATCAAGAACGATCTCGAACGGCTGCGCGGCAAGAAGGTCGGGCTGGTCATCTGTGGCGGCAATATCGATTCGCGGTTGCTTTCGACCCTGATCCTGCGCGGCCTGGTGCGGGACGGACGCATCGCGCGGCTGACCTTCGAGATTGCCGACACGCCGGGGCAGTTATCCGACATCTCGCGCATCATCGGCGATGCGGGTGCGAACGTGGTGGAGGTGATCCACCAGCGGATGATGCAGACGGTATCGCTGAAGAAGGCCGAACTCGACATCGTCGTCGAAGCCCGCGACCGCCAGCACGTCACCCACCTCGTCGCGACCCTGCGCGAAAACGGGTTTGCGGTGCGGCTGGCGGATGTAACATGATGAGCGACGGAAACAGGAGATAGCCGCGATGTTCACGACCGGAATGGATTTCGGCCTCGGCGAGGACATGGATGCCCTGCGCGAGATGGTGCAGCGTTTTGCCGCCGAGCAGGTGGCGCCCGTGGCCGCCGAGATCGACCGGACGGACGAGCCGCCCTATCAGCTCTGGCCGAAGATGGGCGCGCTGGGCCTTCTGGGCGTGACGGCGGACCCGGATTTCGGGGGGTCGGGGATGACCTATCTGGCGCAGACCCTCGTGATCGAGGAGATCAGCCGCGCGAGCGCGTCGGTGGGCCTGTCCTACGGTGCGCACTCGAATCTCTGCGTGAACCAGATCAACCGGCACGGAACGACGGAGCAGAAGGAACGGTATCTGCCCAAACTCTGCTCCGGCGAACATATCGGGGCGCTGGCCATGAGCGAGCCGGGGGCAGGGTCGGATGTCGTCTCGATGAAGCTGCGCGCGGAAAAGCGCAACGACCGCTTCATCCTGAACGGCACGAAGATGTGGATCACCAACGGTCCCGGTGCCGATACGCTGGTGGTCTATGCCAAGACCGACCCGGATGCGGGGTCGAAGGGAATCACCGCCTTCCTGATCGAAAAGGAGATGGCCGGATTCTCCGTCGCGCAGAAACTCGACAAGCTGGGGATGCGCGGGTC
>ENA-ORXM01002083-ORXM01002083.1-marine-metagenome-genome-assembly--contig:-NODE-2083-length-24926-cov-3.205964_pt1 | contig 24926 bp, 22 predicted proteins | sample MGYA00237867_ERZ511480 | MGnify/ENA primary metagenome ERZ511480 (study PRJEB26309, sample SAMN06266103) | marine metagenome | isolation source: Algal blade | place: United Kingdom:Sidmouth, United... | reverse complement strand
GCTTCTGTGAAGAATACGTCCGTGTTTAGCGAGCGAAGCATTCGCTAAACACAGTATTCGAGCAGTAAAAGCCTTCCAACTGTAGTCTAAGCCCTTGACTTTGGTTCTTTGGTCAAGCAAAGAACGCTAAAAAAAATGCTTTTTTCTTTAATTTCCATTTTTGCAATCATGAAAATCAACACTTAAATTCTATAAAAGATTCATTTTCAACACTATAAAAACCTACAAAACTCTATAACACAGCCAGTAATTCTTTTAAGTCGTTGTGTTGTAAAAATTTAGCTCGAACAGCATCAAGCATAACCGCATCTTTAACCTTTTTCCAATCAGGTCTAAGTTTAACTTTTCGGGTACGCCCTAATAGAGCAGCTTGCATGGGATTTGAAGCCTTTCGAATTTTATTCTCATGTGGAGTGCCTTTGAATTTTTGAGCTTGGAAATAGTGTTCAGAAGTTGCCCAAGTTTTTCCTTTGAGTTGAATAGGATAGAGTGCAAAATTGGAAAAATCTCCATAAGCTTCTGTTACACTATAGAATTTAATGGAATTTGTGTTCATAGAAATGTATTAAGAAGAGGATAGGTTTAGTTATTTTATTCTTTAGTAACTATTTTAAAGGCTAAAAAGCTCATCTGTTAAATCAAACAGAATGACTTGAAGCATGGCAATTGTTACTATAACCCTCTACCATTTTTATGAAAATAGAACTGTAAATATGATTTTTAAGGATATTTCTATGAAAATACTACTTATTCAAAAAAAAATTGTATTTTTGTTACCTTATTATTTGAACATTTTCTTATTTTTTTTGAAAAAAAAGTACATTTTTAAAATTGATTATCAGAAAGATATGAGTTTTGAAAAATAATTGCAGGTACCATTTTTATGACAACAACTGAATTCACTAACTTACTAACAAATCCTACGAAACTCAACACCATGAGTTACGAAGCTCTGGATCAATTACTCCTACAGTTTCCATACTGTAATGGTATTCGTATGTTATTGCTAAAGAAGTATAAAAATGATAAACACATTGCTTTTGAACGCCATCTTGCTTTAGCTTCAATGTATGCTGCGGATCGTAGTAAACTGTACGATTTTTTGAATACAGCAACAGTTGTTGAGAAAACAAAAATAGTTGATCTAAAACCTTCAGATGATTCTGAAGCGGAAAAAAAAACTCCACTAACGACTGAATTAGTCGTACCACCACCTATTTACCAACATAAAGTATCTGAAAACCCTCCTTTTTTAGCTTTTAAAGCACCGTTAAGAGTTGATAATCTGTCTGTTGGCTATAGTGTGACAGATGAAAATGAGGAAGAAAAAGATCGTAGTTTGAGCAATATGCCCATCGAGGAATGGCTACAAGAGTTTGAACCACCAAGAATAGATGATAAAGGTTCAGTTGCTAAAAAAGGGTTCAAATTATCAAGAATTCCTATTTTTGAAAAAGGTGTATTTGATTTTTTGGAAGAGGAGCAAGAGGAAGTGACAGAAACTAAAAGAAGAAAGTCTAAGTCTAAAAAAAGAACTAAAAAGCAATCTATTGAACCATTCGAAACATCGAACTATAAAGAGGAAGAAGCGAAAGAACTATCTCAAAAAGTAGAAGTGACTAAAGAGGAGCATGAATTAGAATTTGAAGATTTAGAGCAACTCCAAGAGGGGAAGACGGAGTCCGTAGATGTATTTGATTTATTCTTATCTCAAACAAATGGTTTTCTCAAAAGCCTTGGAGATAAAAAAGAAGGAAATGTAGAAATCCCAACAAGCTCTTGGGAAGATGATAGTACTGCTGAAAATGAAGAAGTTGCTTCGGAAACATTAGCTGACTTATTGGCATTACAAGGACAAAAATCGAAGGCAATTAAAATGTATAAGACATTAAGTTTGAAATTTCCTGAAAAAAGTCGTTTATTTGCAGACAAAATAGCAGAACTGGCTTAGTTGTATGGTATTTGGATAGAGAGGTAATACAACACAACCTTTTTAATTAAAAACAATCAACATGAGTTTATTTTTGTTAATTGCAGCAGCTTTAACCGCTACTGTACTAGTTTCAGTTATTTTGATACAAAATCCAAAGACAGGCGCATTTAACATTACATCTAATACCCGCCAATTAATAAGTGCTACGCAATCGAATAAAATTGCAGAAAAACTCACTTGGGGAATGGCAACATTGATGTTTGTATTGTGTCTCGTGGTCTAATTATTAATTAATTTAAGAAAATAATCTACTATCATGGTTTTATTACTAACCATACTTATCGCATTCATTTCTGTATTGTTAATTCTAGTAATTTTAGTACAGAACCCTAAAGGGGGAGGATTAAGTTCTTCCTTTGGAGGAAGTCAAGCGGCTAATCAAGTTATGGGAGCAGCTAATTCTGGCGATATGCTCGAAAAAATTACATGGGGTTTAGCTTCATCCTTATTGGCTCTGTGCTTAGTCACAGGCGTATTCTTTAAAGGCGATGGTGTTGGCGGAACTGTAGGAGAGGAAATTAATACCACTACTACTACAGCACCAGCAGCTCCTGCAATGCCTGGAGGGGGACAACAACCATTACCACAACAACCTACTAACTAGTACGTAGTTGCGTTACAAAATAAAGATTGAGGTTCGTCGCAAATAAGGGGCGAACCTTTTTTGTATGTTAGGTACTAAGATTTGACCTAAGTTTGACAGAAAAACTGTGGATTGATTTTATCTTTGCCCCTCGAATGATTTTAGTTGAACCTTCAAGACGGTTAACTACAATCAACAAATGTGATTTTTTTTACACTTATTATAATTATATCATAGCAATATGGCTAGACGAAGAAGCGGTTCAGAAGAGCGTCCCAAAATTAGTAAAGACGGATGGGCTAAAGCTAAGAGGTTGTTGGCTTATTTAGCTCCTTATCGTTGGTCCTTTATTGGAGGGCTTTTTTTCTTAGTAATTGGTAGTAGTGTATTTATGGTTTTTCCAGCAGCAGCAGGAGAATTGATTGACATTGCTAAAGGAGAATCAAAATGGGGTTTTACCTTAAAAGATGTTGGTTTAGTATTAGTTTCAATTCTTGTCTTACAAGCGTTCACTTCTTATTTTCGAGTATTGTTGTTTGCCAATGTTAGTGAGAAGGGAATGGCAGATATTCGTAAAGCTTTGTACCACAAATTGATTACACAACCTACTTCATTTTTTGACCAAAATAGAGTAGGAGAACTAACAAGTCGAAGTACAGCAGATGTGCAACAATTACAAGATGTTCTGTCGATTACTTTAGCAGAATTGATTCGTCAAATTATCATTTTAGTAGTTGGATTTATTTATCTAGTTTGGATGGCACCACAATTGTTGTTGGTGATGATTTCTACTTTTCCTGTAGTCATTATTATTGCAATGGGGTTTGGACGTTATATCCGAAAGTTATCAAGAAAACGCCAAGATAAACTAGCGGAAACCAGTACAATTTTAGAAGAAACACTGCAAGCAATTTCTGTAGTAAAAGCCTTTACCAACGAGTGGTTTGAGCGCAAACGTTATGGAAAGTCTGTAGATGATGTCGTGACGATTTCTTTAAATTTTGCACGTATTCGAGGCTTGTTTATTGTTTTTATCATAACCGCTTTATTTGGAGCAATGTTCTTTGTCTTGTGGTGGGGAGCAACGATGGTAGAAGCAGGAACAATGAAATCGGGGGAGTTGGTCACTTTTATTACGTTAACCGCAATTATTGGAGCAGCAGTAGCCAGTTTGGGAGATTTTTACACTCAATTATTACGAGCAGTAGGAGCTTCTGAGCGGATTATGGAATTGCTAGAAAGTGATTCTGAAATTATTTTAGATGAGACCTTACCCGCTTTGAAAATAAAAGGAAATATAGCCTTTAATCAAGTAGAATTTAACTATCCTTCTCGACCAGACTTAAGGATCTTAAATAATGTAAATCTAAAGATTCAATCAGGGCAAAAAATTGCTTTGGTGGGTGCTTCTGGAGGCGGAAAGTCTACGATTGTTAAATTATTACTGCGTTTCTATGCCTTACAAGCTGGAAATATTACGGTTGACGAAAAACCAATTACAGATTATAACTTATTGCAATTACGTCAAAACATTGGAATTGTTCCCCAAGACGTAATTTTGTTTGGAGGAAGTATTCGAGAGAATATAGCTTATGGTAAACAAACGGCAACAGAAGCCGAAATTATAAAAGCTGCTGAGCAAGCCAATGCTTGGGAATTTATCAATTCTTTTCCTGAGGGATTGGATACAATAGTAGGAGAGCGTGGCGTACAACTGTCTGGTGGGCAACGTCAACGAGTGGCAATTGCTCGTGCAATTCTTAAAAATCCTTCTATCTTGTTGTTGGACGAGGCTACTTCTGCTTTGGATGCGGAGTCTGAAAGAGTGGTACAAGATGCTCTAAATAAATTGATGGAAGGTCGAACTTCTATTATTATTGCACATCGTTTGGCAACGGTTCGTGATGTCGATTGTATTTATGTGTTGGAAGATGGGAAAATAGTGGAACAAGGGAATCATGAAGAATTAGTAGCGAATGAGAAAGGGATTTATACTCAATTGGCAAAATTACAATTTAGTTAAATGAAATGTTTAGGAACGTGCAAAAAAAAAATTAAAAAACCGTTATAAATTATTTTTTATATGTTCCTTAATGCCTTAGTAACGAACTGTTGAATTAAGTAATTATAAATATGTTATACATTGTACCTACGCCAGTTGGCAATTTGGAAGATATTACTTTACGAGCTTTAAGAATACTAAAAGAAGTAGATGTTATTTTTGCGGAAGACACTCGAACGTCTAAAAAGTTGATGCAACATTATGATATTAGTACGCCCTTGCGTTCACATCATGCACACAACGAAAATCAAGAAGCAGCTAAAATAGTAGAAGATATTTTAAGTGGCACAAACGTTGCTTTAATTTCTGACGCAGGAACTCCTGGAATTTCTGACCCTGGATATAGCTTAATTAAAGCTTGTGCAGATGCAGCTATTAAAATAGAATGCCTGCCTGGAGCAACGGCAATTATTCCTGCACTGGTAGCTTCTGGGTTGCCTTGCAATCGTTTTTATTTTGAAGGGTTTTTGCCACATAAAAAAGGCCGTCAGACACGCCTATTGTACTTGGCAGAATTGCCTTGTACCTTTGCTCTATATGAGTCTCCACATCGTTTGGGAAAATGCTTAGATCAATTGATAGAACATTGTGGTGCCGAACGTCAAGCAGTTGTTTGTAGAGAAATTTCTAAATTATTTGAGGAATACGCTCGTGGTTCTTTGGCAGAACTAAGTGCTAAAGTTGTTTCTAATAAATTGAAATCAAAAGGCGAAATTGTAATTGTGGTGGCAGGAAAAGAGAAAGAGAAGAAGAAAAAACGTTATCGTAAAGAAGATTAGAGATTGTTATAGCTAACAACAAAAGAGAGCCATTCATTTATTATAAATGAATGGCTCTCTTGTTTTAAGAAAAAAAAACTTTTCTAAAAGTAAGTTGTATGATCTCTATAACAGCAAAGAGAGATAAAAAGTTCACGAGATAAGTTGTTTTTTGTAAATATTTATTATTAAATATGTAAGTAGCTGATTTATATAAGTTTATTTTTTTTTGAAAATTAAAAAATAACTGAACTTCCGTCTTCTGGAATAAAAACCTTGTGGGCTAGTTGTTTCTTTTCTAAATTGTCTCTCAGTCCTATTCTTGTTGTTGGGCAATGATTTACAGCTTCTAAGTGATTGACAATAACTTTATCAGGAGCATTTTGGATGAATTTTAAAACATCATCCATAGTCATTAATAAAGGCTGGAAAATATCTAATTGTGCAGAGCCACCTGCTACAACACTGATTTTGGGTTGATACTCAGTGAGTACTTGATGAACGTGTTTTGTATAGATAGTATCTGAACTTAAGTAGATTGAAGGTTGATTGGGCAGTTGAATATAAAAACCCATTACATTTCCCATTGGTTTGGCTATAAAACCATAACCGTGTTTCGCTGGAATGCCTTCTATGGTACCACCTAAAAAATCATCTCTTTTCCAGTAATCAAGAGACTGACTTAGATTTAAACCTTTTTTCTTTAAAATGGAAGCATCTTTGATGCTACAAGAAATAGGAATGTTCTTTTTTCTTAAAAACTTTATCCCTGCTGCATCCAAGTGGTCGGGATGTCTATGTGTAATGATGCAATGACTTACTTTTTCTAATAATACTTGGGCATTATCAGGAAAAGGTACAATAGGATTTCTTTTGGCTTTAAAACGAAAAAAGGTAAAAGTAGGTAAGGTAGCTTTAGGACCAAGCATTGGATCAACCAAAATAAACTGATTGTCTGCTTCTATAATCATGGTCGCATTTCTTAAGTGATGAATTTTCATAAGTTGTTGTTTTAAACTGAATAATATCTTATCACAAAAAAAATGAACTTAAGTTATATCTCCATTGATTCAAATCAAGAAATTCGTTTTCTGATTCGACTGAGTGTTTCGGGGGTAATACCTAGATAAGAAGCAATGTGGTATTGAGGTATTTTTTGTAACCAATCAGCTTTGTGTATTTGCAAGGTTTTATAAAGTTCCGCAGGTGGTTTGGTAATTCGATTGTATTCTAATAATTCTTGATGTTTAAGAATTTTCAAGAAAGCGGCTTCAATAAAAGATCTACCACAACTGTGTTTTTTAGAAAAGTTGTTAAACTTTTCTTTCCCTAATACTAAAACTTCTAATTCACTTAAACTTTCTTGATTTTTCTTTGTCTTGGAATCATGAATAAAGGAAGAAAAATCGGTTATAAATTGTGGACTCGTAAAGAAATTAATGTTGATTTCCTTTTCTCCACTAACATAAAATTCTCGAATAGTACCTTTGTTCAAAAAACGGAGGGTATTCTCTTGAGCACCTTCCTGTAGTAAGATGGTATTTTGAGGAATTCGTTTAACTTCAAAAGCAGCTATTACTTCCTCTATACCTTCTCTATTAAGTGGATAATTAGTAGCAAAGAAAGAAGAGATATTTTGGGTATTTGGCATAAAAAGGCGACTTGTGTTCAAACAAAAAAAGCAATCCATTTTGATGAAATGAATTGCTTTTTTTATTATTTATTCTAAACAAACTATTTTTAAAAGTTTAGCTTGTATGATCTCTATAACAACAAAGAGGGCAAAAAGGTTCACCAGGAGAGCTGTTTTTTTTAAAACTTTATTTTTGTTATATGTATAAGGCTGATTTTGTATGTGTTTTGGAAATATATTTTAAGTCGTAAAAACATTTTTTTTGTATTTAAAAAAAAGAAAAAATTAACGAATCCAAATGGAACAAAAAAAATATTTATTTGTTGGATAAATCGTATAATTTAATGAAAAAGTAAATTTTTCATTATTTTTACCCTATAAAAACTACTAAAATCATGAAAATGCAGTATTTAAAATTAAAGTACTACCTCCTAATACTAATTGTATTTCCCTTTGTTTTAATGGCGCAAAAATTGGAAGATGCAGAAAAAATCTTCCCTGATGAAGGACTTGTTTTGACAGCGTCTTCTATTCATTTTAAATTCAAGAAAGAGAAAAAAACAAAAGATTTAGTCGTTGTAGAAGAACGTGCAGAAGAATTTTTGAGCTTAAAAGGAAATCAGAAATTTAGCTACGTGGTGCATTATGATGACTATTCAACAGTTGATAAATTTGAAACTAGTGCGCTAGTCAATGATGAATATTACCAATCTAATGATATTTTTCATTCTGACATTCGCATGAAATATGCCAACTATAGCCTCCGCCAAAAAGGCTTGACCCACAGTATAAAAACAGAAAAAACCTACAAAGACATAAAGTACTTAACTAAGGTTTATTTGACGGCACCGCAGAGTGCCTTGGAACGAACAATAAAATTTACGATTCCGAAAGCCTTTGATGTAGACTTGGTGTCGGTTAATTTTGAGGGTTACACTATTAATAAGGTAGAAAAGGAAAAAGGAAACAATCGAGAAATTGAATACAACATTCAAAATTTAAAAGGTTTTTCAGACGAAGAAAGCTTGCCTGGTGCCAGTTATATTTATCCACATGTCTTGATCTTGCCTAAAACCTATAAAGATGACGAGGTTAATGAAACCTTTTTTAATTCTTTGGATGCCTTATATACTTGGTATGCTCAATTGGTTGCTGAAGTAGAAAATAAACCAGAAGAGTTGAAGGAAATGGTGGATGAATTAACAGCTTCTGTCAATTCTGATGAGGATAAAATTAAAAATATATTCTATTGGGTACAGGACAACATTCGCTATATTGCTTTTGAAGATGGAATTGCGGGTTATCAACCAGAAAATTGCCAAACTGTATTTTTTAATCGTTATGGAGATTGTAAAGGCATGGCAAATCTGATGAAAGAAATGCTTAAACTAGCAGGTTTTGACGCTCGTTTGGTTTGGTTAGGCACAAAATCTGTTGCGACCAATTACTCTACACCTTGTTTGGCTTCTGATAATCACATGATTTGTGCGGTAAAGCAGGGGGATGATTTTATCTTTTTGGATGGAACAGAAAAATATACTTTGTTGGGGACTTATGCAGAACGGATTCAAAATCAAGAGGTCTTGATAGAGGATGGTGCTACTTTTATTCATAGTAAAATACCTGTACAAGCGCATCTAAAAAATACTCGGGATTACAATTTAAAGCTTGGTATGACTCCAGAAAATGCTTTGATAGGAACTGTGCAAATTAGTGAAAAAGGAGAAGCAATGTCAAGAGTAATGTACCTTTATAACCAAACAAGAACGGATGAAAAAGAAGAGTCTTTGAAACGTTATTTAGCTTTGTATGATAAGTTTATTACCATAGAAAATATGAAAGTTCCTTCTATGAATCGTTCTATGGATGAATTGATTTTGGGAGGTGACATTACGATTAAAAACAAAGTAAGTGTTTTTGACGATGAAGTCTACTTGTATTTGGATCCTTACCGTATTTTTGAAGGCTATGATTTGGGAGAAGATCGAGAATATCCACTTTGGACTTCTCATAAGCACAATGACAAAGTACACATTGAGTTTGAACTACCAGAAGGCTATGAGTTGAGTAGTTTGCCAGCTTCTTTAGATGTTCAGAATGAAGATTTTCAATTTAATTTAGCTTATAAATTGGAAGGGAACAAAGTCTTTTATGAAGTACAAATTCAAATTCCTAAGTCAGAAGTGGCTAAGTCCAATATAGAGGCGTGGAATAAGGCAGTTAAGTCTTTAAAAGCAGCTTACGATGAACCAATTGTTTTGGTGAAAAAATAATGGACTCATAGCATTTGTACTATCTATTTCAGGAAATGAAGTTGTTTAAAAAATTTAACCCATGAAAATATTATTTTTAGTTTGTTTTAGTTTCTTTTTGTGTCAAATGGATTTGTCAGCACAAGAAGATTTGTCAGATCTTTTGTTAGAGGATTATGAACAAGAAGATGTCCAAACCTACTGTTGGGATCTACATGGATACTCTACAGATGATGAGAATTACCCAGAAGATTGGAACAATCAATCGGCTATTTTTTTACGTTATGAACGGAAGTATGAAATTAGATTTATAAAAGCCATTTCTTACGTTTCGGGAGCCAAAATGCACGTTTCTTATATTTCACATTATCGCATTAAAATTTTAGATGAAGCTGCCTTAGAACGTTTTTCAGAAGTATATTATGTAGGAGGTGCTCATGGAGGTTATAATATGTATGATGACACGCGTGACAAAGAGTTTATGAACATCAAAATTATCAAACCTGATGGCAAAGAAATTGTCGTAGGCAACAAGGAAATTATAGAGGATGACGATGGTCAACGGAAGGTAGCTGTGCCTAATTTAGAAGTAGGCGATATTTTAGATTATGCACTTTATACCCATGATTTGGCAACTTCTTTCTTTTATGGTGTAATTGATGAATTTACGTTAAACCGAGCTTATCCAATCAAAGATTTTAATTATAGTGTTATTACAGATGAAGATTGGGATGTACAGTTCACTTCTGGTCAACATGAAATTACACTTTCTGAAAAAGAATTGGGAGCAGAAGCTTTTGAGTTTTCTATTCACAAAGAAAATGTTGAAAAAATCAACTCTACTCGTTGGAATTACTATTATCAAACAGGTCCTTATATCCGAATGTATGTAGGTTATTCTGATAATAATATGGTACTTCGTAAAGAAAAAGGAGATCAGTTGCATACTTCTTCTTTGAAATCAGAAGATATTATTGACCAGTATAAAGCATATTATGAAAAAAGTAGAAGTGCTGCGAATGAATATGCAGCTTTTAGAGGCTATTTGAAACGAAAATACAAAAAAGAGGAAGTTCCTCAAGTCAAAGTTTTAGAGGAATTATACTATTATATGCGCCATCACTTTACGAACAAACATTATGTGTATGATCGTTATTATGGTGATGCAAATAGCTTTCGAAAACTGTCTAATTTGGAATTTACAGGACATATTATCTATGCTTTGCGCAAATTAAAAATTCCTTATGATATTGTAGTAGTGGTTGGACGCCAATCAGGGAATATTGAAGATGTTATTAATAAAAATCAGACAGATTACTTGATTAGAGCTAAATTAGAAAGTTCAAATATCTATTTTTATAGACCACATCCATACACGCGTTTTAATCACTTTCCTTACGAAATCGAAAATGCAGAAGGTTATGTGGTAGAAGCAGAAACTCAGCGAGGAAGAAAATTAACGACTAAAACGGCTTTGTTGCCAGCCTCTGATTATAAGTCTAATATTAGTAAGCATAAAACAAAAGTAAGTTTTAAGGAAGACGATATGATGGTTTTGAGAGCGAATTCTAAAGCCACTCATACAGGACATCAGATTGAAGCGTACCAATACGATGTGGTAGATTGGATGGATATGATTTGGAATGAAAACAAACTCTACAAAACGAAGTTGTGGGGGCATCCGTCTAAAGACAAGAGTACCGATATGAAAAATTATGTCCAAGCTCAAGAAGATGAAAGAGAGAAAGCAATGGAGTCTATCGCAAAGGGGCATTTTGATTTAGAGGGTGACAATACCGAATTGATCGCTTATGAAGGTTTGACAACAGCCAATACAATTGATGAAAAAAGCTTAGAGTATACTTTTGATTGTGAATTGTCGGATTTAGTGAAGAAGGTTGGACCCAACTATGTAATCAAAGCAGGACGTTTGGTTGGTGGACAGTTGATTCTGAATGAAGATGAAATGGAACGGGAAGTAGATGTGCACATGAATTTCCCTAGAGGTTATGAATATATAATTGAGATTACCATTCCTGAAGGTTATGAAGTGAAAGGCTTAGATAATTTTACCAATGATATTGATAACGAAACAGGAAGCCTAAAATCTGCTGCTAGTTTGAATGGAAATATCTTGACAATTACGTTTAATAAGTATTATAAGCACAATTATGAGCCGGTCAAGAATTGGGACAAAATGAAAGCTTTTCTAATTCCTGGAGGAGAGTTTTTGACTAAAGAAATTTTGTTGAAAAAGAAACGTTCTTAGGTTTGTTAATTTGGTTATAAGTAGAAAGTCGTAAAATTATATTTAATACGACTTTCTACTTACGACTTATAATGATACAACTAGTTTTATAAAAAAGATGAAATCAGAAACCTTGATGAAAACGGTCAAAGCATCTTAATTATTTTCAAATGGTTTACAACATATCTTTTAAAGCCATTAAAGTAGCTTTCAAGAAATCGTCTATATCACCATCCAAAACACGTTTAACATTGTGCGTTTGATGGTTCGAGCGATGATCTTTGATTCGCTTATCATCCAAGACATAAGAACGAATTTGTGAACCCCACTCAATTTTCATTTTACCACCTTCAATTTCAGCCTTTGCCTCATTGCGTTTTTGAATTTCCAATTGATACAGTTCCGATTTTAACATCTTCATTGCCTTTTCACGGTTCTTGTGTTGCGAACGTTGTTCTTGACACTCGACAACCACTCCAGAAGGAAGGTGCCGAAGACGAACAGCAGATTCTGTTTTGTTGACATGTTGCCCACCAGCACCACTAGCTCTAAAGGTGTCCCACTCAATATCCGCAGGATTGACTTCAATTTCGATACTGTCATCTACCATAGGATATACGAAAACAGAAGCGAAAGAAGTCTGTCGCTTGCCTTGAGCATTAAAAGGGCTTGGTCGTACCAAACGATGAACGCCATTTTCACCTTTTAAAACGCCATAAGTGTGTTCTCCTGTGATTTCTAGTGTAGCAGTTTTTATACCTGCAACATCACCCGCTTGATAATCTAATTCCTTGACTTTATGTCCTGATTTCTCAGCCCACATAGTGTACATTCTCAAAAGCATTTCAGCCCAATCACAGCTCTCTGTTCCACCAGCACCAGCATTGATTTTTATCATGCAATTAAGCATATCTTCTGGTTCGCTAAGGGTAGAAGTAAACTCTAGATCCGCTAAAATTTTCTGAGTTGCCAAGTATTGGTTGTCGAGTTCTTCCTCCGCCACATCACCAGCTTCATAAAACTCTTGCAGAACTTCCAAGTCTTCTAAGGAAGTTGCTGCGACCTCGTATTTTTTTAACCAAAACTCCTTTTCGCTGATACTTCTAAGAATGGTTTCAGCACGTTTAGAATCCGACCAAAAATTAGGGTCAAAAGTATGTTGTTTTTCTTCATTAATTTGCATACGTCGGTTATCGACGTCAAAGATACCTCCCCAATATGCCCAGCTGGCTTTGAAGTTCTTTTAATTGATCGATTGTCATAATAATATAGTCTGGTTGTAATTAGAATAAAATAATTTTTAATGATACTCCTGTAATAATAGTGAATTAGTTTGTGCATTTTCTATTTTTTGATAAAAATCACTTATTTTACAATGTTGTTTCTGTATAGACAAAATAATACATTACACAAGTTCTAACAAAACATTCAATCATTAGATTTGATCGCATTAAAACACGAAACTTTATGCATTCCAAATTTACCCTCGTCCTAATTGTCTTTTTTACAAGCTTGTCCATGCTTTCTGCCCAACGAAAGCAATACCTACTTTTATATTCTAAAGCCATATATTTTAATTCTGGCTCGGATAAAGTAGCTTCCAAATTTAAAGCGACCTTAAAGGAAGCCGCTACTGCAATTAATAGCGACAAAGAAGCAAAAGCTTGGATTCAAGCACACACCGATTCTTTGGGAAGTTATGAATCGAATCAAGTCCTGTCTGATCGTAGAGCAGAAGCGGTTTATAAATCTCTATTTGAAATGGGAGTAGACTCCCTGCAATTGAAAATTGATTCTCATGGGGAATATGTTCCGTTGAAGAGTAATGGAACGGTAACAGGCCGAGCATTAAATCGAAGAGTAACTATAGAGGTCGTTCGACCTTATGTTCCTAGAGTTAAAATAGAACCGCTTTGTACGATCACAGGAACTATAATAGATGCTAAAACTAAAAAGCCTTTAAAAACACGCTTGATTTTTAATTCTCTAGCAGGTAAAGATAGTATCGATACGGATGAGAATGGGGCTTACGAATATGAGGTAGGGATGGAAACAAATGTAGAAGTACGTGCTTATACCAAAGGTTACTTTTTTGTTTCTAAATTAGCACAAACAAAAAATGAAACGACTACAGCGTTAAATTTTACTTTAGAACCTGCTATTATTGGTGGGAAAATGGCCTTAAACGATTTGTTTTTTCAAAGTGGAACGCCTTTGTTGATGAATGCTTCTGAACAAGCACTAGATGGCGTGGTAGCTTTTATGAAGTTTAATTCGACTTTGAGAATAGAAATAGGGGGACATATTAATAAACCCAATAGAGCACCTGTTTCGGAGAGCTCTTCTTCTTTCAAATTGTCGGAAGCTCGTGCTGAAGTGGTTCATTCTTATTTGATTGACAATGGAATCAGTAAAGATAGATTGACTTACAAAGGATATGGAAATTCTGAAATGATACATCCAAGAGCAAATAATCCAATCCAAGAACAACTGAACCGTCGAGTTGAATTAAAAGTTATCGAATAGTTATTAAGCATGAAGGAGTTTGAAGAAAGTGAAACGATTAAGATATATTTTGTTTATTTAAAAAAGCAGCTTCAAAATGTTTATGATGAACGGGAAGCTAATACGATTGCTACTTATGTATTAGAGGATGTTTTTGACATACAAAATCCTCTAAATAGTACTCGACAATTTACAGAAAAGGAACAAGAGAGATTAGAGCAGATTGTAGAAGAGTTAGTACAAAAAAGACCTTGGCAATATGTTGTTGGAACAGCCGATTTTTATGATTTAAAATTTGAGGTAAATGAAGCGGTATTGATTCCTCGTGCGGAAACAGAAGAACTCGTTTACGCTATTTCTGAAAGCCACTCCCAAAAGCCTATTGAAGTCCTAGACATTGGAACTGGAAGTGGTTGTATTGCAGTTACTTTAAAAAAGCAATTGCCTCAAGCAACTCTAACAGCAATTGATGTTTCCAAAGCAGCTTTGGAAGTAGCTAAAAAGAATGCTAAAAAAAATGCGGTTGAAGTCAATTTTCAACAAATAGATATTCTAGACCATAATCAGACTGAAAAAATGCCGCAATATCATCTTATTGTGAGCAATCCTCCGTATATTCAAGATTCAGAAACGTCAGTCATGCCAGCACATGTATTGGCTTATGAACCCCACCTAGCGCTTTTTGTTACCAATAAAGACCCCCTTCAGTTTTATACTGCAATTGCTAATTTTGCATTGGAACATTTGTATCCTAAAGGTTGGTTGTATTTTGAAATCAACGAATATTTTGGTACCGAAGTATTGGCATTATTACAGAAAAAAGGTTTTGTCAATTGTGCCTTGGTACAAGATATGTCCAATAGAGATCGAATAGTTTTAGGGCAGCTTTCTTAATCATTCAAACATCAAATTAATATGAGAACCTTTTTCTTAGTTAGCCTATTTTTTTGGGTAACAACGCTTGCTTTTGGACAACAGGAACAGTATTCAAAATTAAGAGTATACTTAGACGGTCGTTCGGCTCAAGATTTGATGCAATTAGGTGTTACTTGTGATCATGGACAGCACCGAAAGTCGGTTTATTTTGAAAGTGATTTTTCACGCGCTGATCGGCGTTTATTGGAGTCTAGTGGTTTTCGATATGATGTATTGATAGAAGACGTGGTGACTTATTATGAAAATCAAAACGAAGTAGGGAACTCACGTGCTGCAAACTGTGGTCCAAGTACTGGAGTTAGTGCCTATCCACAGCCTGCTAATTTTACGCTAGGGAGCATGGGAGGCTATCTCACTTATCAACAGATGTTGAACAATTTAGATAGTATGGCGAGTAAATATCCCCATTTAATTACTGCTAGGACAGTCATAAATTCTAGTAATTTGACGCATGAAAACCGACCTATTTATTGGCTAAAAATATCGGATAATCCTAATGTGGATGAAAACGAACCAGAAGCATTGTACACTGCCGTTCATCATGCTAGAGAACCATTGGCACTGTCGCAATTGATTTATTATATGTGGTATTTGTTAGAGAATTATGACACAGATACAGAGATTCAGTATTTATTAGAGAATACCGAGTTGTATTTTGTGCCTTGTTTGAATCCTGATGGATACATTTACAATGAGTTGACCAACCCAAATGGTGGTGGTATGTGGCGAAAAAATCGTCGAAATAATGGAGGAAGTTTTGGGGTAGATTTGAATCGTAATTATGGCTATGCTTTTGCTTATGATAATATAGGTTCTTCAGGAAATCCTACCTCAGATACCTATCGAGGAACTGCTGCTTTTTCTGAGCCTGAGACACAAAATATGCGAGATTTTTGTAATGCGCACAATTTTACCTTTTCTTTTAATTACCATACTTATGGAAATTTATTGATTTATCCTTGGGCATATAACGATCAATTAACCCCAGATTCTAGTGGCTATAGAGCTTATGCAAGCGTTATGACCAGAGAAAATAAATACACTTATGGTACGAATATGGAAACCATTGGTTATTCTACCAATGGAGATGCTGATGATTGGTTTTATGGAGAGCAAAGTACAAAAAATAAAATTTTAACAATGACGCCCGAAGCTAGTTCAGGTGGTTTTTGGCCAGCAGCTTCTACCATTGTTGGCAACTGTCAAGGAACCATGTGGCAAAATCTAGCAATGGCACATTTATTATTAATTTATGGAGAAGCAGTAGATAAAAGTGCTGCTTTGATTACACAGCTCAATACACAAGCTAACTTTGACTTGACACATTATGGGATGATGCCTGGCGCTCTGACGGTTAGTTTGACGCCTTTGTCTGCTAATATATTATCGGTAGGAGCCGCAAAAGTCTTTAATATTGCGCAATTTGTTACCGCTCCAGATTCTATTGCGCTTACCTTAGATCCTAGTATTAATAATGGAGATATAGTGCGCTATGTTTTGAATGTAAATAATGGATTTTATACGCAGACGGATACTATTGAGCGTACTTATGGGAATTATGCGGTTGCTTTTAGTGATGATGGTAATACTCTAATCAACTGGACCAATCAAGGTGCCAATTCTAATTGGGAAGTGACGACAACAGATTATTATTCACCAACAGGAAGTTTAACAGACTCTAGGATTGGGAATTATGCAAATAATCAAATGTCTGAAATAATACTCAATCAAAGCATCGATTTGAGTGCTGCAACAGATGCTAGTTTAGATTTTTGGGCAAAATGGGATATTGAAGCAGATTATGATTATGTCCAAGTAATGGCAGCAGGAAGTAATGGAATTTATCAACCACTTTGTGGTTTGTATACTGATATTGGAACGAATAATCAAGATGCTAATGAGCCTTTGTATGATGGAACGCAGTCTACTTGGGTCGCAGAAAGAATGTCTTTAAATGATTTTCTAGGAGAAGCTGCTGTCCGCATAAAACTGCGTTTGGTAGCGGATGTTTGGGTTGGTGAGGATGGGTTTTACTTTGATGATTTTAAAGTAAATGTGTTAAGTCCAACTGTTGGAACGCAACAAGTTGCTTTAGATAATCGCCTTGAGTTAGGACAAAATCAACCTAATCCCGCAGATTTGAAGGTGTATATTCCTTTGGAAATTCCATCGAATGTTGAAGAGCAAATTATGTTACAAATAAGCAATATCTTGGGACAAAAGATGTATGCAAAAGTTTTAGATAAGCAACAAAATGGGGTAGAGGTCGCTGTTGAAAATTGGGAAGAGGGGGTGTATATTTATCAATTGATTGGCGCCAATTATCAGTCGGAACCTCGCCGTATGGTGGTGGTGAAATAGTTGGTGAAGGTTTACTTGATGAACCTTTGGAGGAAAATGATTTAACTTGAGAATTTGAAGATGAAATTAATTTAAAAATCTTCAAATTCTCAAATCAAATTTCTATTTCGCCTTAGCAGCAGCTTCCTGTTGTTGCTGTTGCAACTTCAAACTCCGTTGCCATTGCGAATGTACATAATTATGATAATGTTTAAACTCTTCTCCAGAAAAGAACAATAAGGTTCCTAACAAAGGTTCTACATCTTTAAATCCCTTAAGAATATGAAGACGACTAAAATTAGCATCCAAAATAGTATAAGAAGGGTAGCTCAATTGCCCTTCCAATAAGGAGTAAGCTAGGATATGAACCTTCCCTCTAGCACCTGTCTTTTTAAAGGTAGGCTCAGAGTTTATAAAGGTAGTGCCATTAAATATGATAGTATCCATACACTCTGCATCAAATTTTACGGCATAATAATTCTTATTCATATACTCCACAATCGTAGGATTTGCAAAAGTGGTCGCATCCATTCGTTTACACCAACCACACCAGTCGGTATAAAAATCTATAAATATTTTTTTAGGTTTTTCATCTTTTTTGGACTTTGCAACAGCTTCCTCCCAAGTCATCCAGTTAATTTTTGCAGTAGTGGCAGGAGTTTGTGCGAAAGCTAAATTAGCTAAAAACAAAAGTGTAAAGAGTAGTAATAGTTGTTTCATATCTGATTTTTATTTTTTTCTATGAACAAAATACAATAATCCTTTTAAAGTTGCAGATTTATTCTGTTTCTTAACGTTGTGTTAAGTATTACTCAAAACCTTTTTTTAAATAAATGAAGATGACTAAAATAATGACCATTTGTAGTGCTTTTTTCTTTCTTTTAATTGGAATAGCTTGTGAAAATTCTAGGTCAAACGACAACACAAGTCAAGAAGCAGTTAACAAGGAGGGCACTGAAAAAAAAGAAGATTTAGCTCCTAAAGAATCAAAAGTATTGAAGTTTGAAGGGAAGATAACCACAGATGATGCAAAAGAGTCTATTGTGAAAATAGATATTTACCAAAACGGGGAAAGAGTTGTTTTTCAAACCTTAAACGACTTAGAATTGCCTTATCAAGCTGATAATCCCTTTTTTGATACTCCCACTTTTGAGGACTTAAATTTTGATGGAATTCCTGATTTAAGAATGCCAGAATCTGTAGGAAATGCTAATGTTTATTATGCTTATTGGATTTATAATCCAACCTCTAAACAATTTGAACAGAACACAGAGATGAGTTTGTCGCTTCCAAAAGTGGATGCTGCAAAGAAACAAATCATGTCTTTTGAACGTAACTCAGCTGCTTCTTATGTGGAAACAAGGTATACTTATGAAGATGGAAAATTTGTACTCACTCGCGTTGAAAACAAGGAATACATAGATGAGAATAAGTATCAATCTATGGTTAAAGAACGACAAGAAGACGGCACAATGAAAGAAGTTCAAAACGAGTTGGTAGAAGAGACTGAAGGTTAAAAATTGTTGTCACTTTGTTGAGTGAATTGTCAGAATGTCAGGAATTGATCTAATTAAGAGAATAATATGAGTTGTTATTTGTTGTATTGACTATTAGTATGTTACCTTTTTAAGGTAGGTGATATGTGTTTATTATTGTAACTATATGATAGGACATTTTTTGTTGGAGGAATAGTCTTTGAAGAGCGTTTGTAAAACAAATACTTAATAAAAGCTAAAAAAATGCAATATCTTATCTTAATTAGTGCCCTTTTTATTTCAATTAATAGTTGGGGAATTAATCCACCAACGAATACATCGCCAACAAATGGAATAACCAATCAACCAACAAGAGTAACATTGGATTGGACAGCAATGGTAGGAAGTAATGGCTATATCTACGAAATAGATACAAGTCCAAATTTCAATTCAGTACTTTATGAACAAGGGGCAACCTCCATGAATAGCTCAAGCAAGACGATCTCTAATTTAAATTTTGGAACAACTTACTATTGGCGGGTAGCTACTATAGGATCTATCGACACTTCTATTTATGGAGCAACATGGAGTTTTACGACTTTAGATGGAGTGAATAATACATCGCCAACAAATGGAATAACCAATCAACCAACAACAGTAACATTAGATTGGTCAGCAATGACAGGAAATAATGGTTATATCTATGAAATAGATACAAGTCCAAATTTCAATTCAGCTTTGTATGAGGGAGGATTATCAGGAATAAATTCTTCACAGAAGACGGTTTCTAATCTAAATTTTGGGACAACTTATTATTGGCGAGCAGCAATATTAAATACCAATGATACCTCTGGTTATGGAGCGATATGGAGTTTTACGACAGAGTACCAACTAGCGGTAGCACCTTTATTAGTAAGCCCAATAGATGCCTCTTTGAATATTTCTACAACATCTACACAATTAGTTTGGGATTCTATCCCTAGTGTTAGTAATTATCAAATAATGTATAGTACAACAACTAATTTTACATCTGCTGTTAATGTTATTACAACAGCTCAATTGGGCACAATGCTTCTCAACCTAGATGGCAATACGACTTATTATTGGAGAGTTAGAGGGAGTAATAGTACAGGTTATTCGCCTTGGTCTACAGTTTGGCACTTTACAACTGAAACAACAATAACAGGTATTTCTAATCTTGAATTAGAAGAAATAACTATATATCCGAACCCTGTTCAAGAATTATTATACATAAATTTAGGAATCGAAGCAAATTATAAATTGAATGTGATGAACCTACAGGGAAAAATGATAGACAGTTATCAATTTAATGCTTCGAAAATAGAATACAATACTAATAAATTAGTTTCTGGAGTTTATTTTATAGAAGTAATAAGGAGAGACGAAGTGAGAAGTGTGAAATTTATAAAAAAATAAAACTTATTCCATTCCGTATAAGTACGCTGTGACAAAAATTTTAAACGGTATGTTACAGTGTATGAAGTTTTATGTAAACATCCATCTCTGATTCTTAGTATTAGGGGTGGATGTTTAATTTTTCCAATGCTTCTGCTAATTTTGTAGCATCAAAGCCTTTTGAATAAGAAGTCAAGAGCCTACCTTTTTTGTCTCTTTCCTTGAAGGGAGATTTCAAGACAAAATCAGCGAGTTTATCAACACAAGCTTCTGCTTTTTCGCAAGCTTCAATCGTTTCTACTTTTATGTTGAGGCAGAGGTCAATATTTTGAGCATAAACCAAAGAAAAATAGGTAAGGGATAGGATGAAGGTTAGGATAGTTTTCATGTAGGTTCTGATTTAATTAAGAGCAAAGACAAGTTTGCGTATAGTATAAATATAAAGCAATATTAGCTAATTTTTAATCAAGTTCAATGATACAGTCATTGGGTAATAGCTCTTCTAAGCGTTTTTGATAAGCAGCTTTGCAACCGTCTTTATCATAATACATCCCATTAACATAGAAGCGGATCTTCTTTAAGTTTTTAAGTAAGCCAAAAGATGTGGGGATGTTTTTTTCTGCTTGACTTGTTGATAAATTCATGTGAGGATTATAAAAATGAAGCTCCTCTAGGTTTTGGAGATAACCAATTTCTTCTGGAACTCCATGTAGAGGATTTTCCCTTAGAATAAGAACCTTTAACTGTTGCAAGGATTTAAAAGTAGAAGGGAGTACATCTAACTTGTTTTTGGATAAATCGAGATGTTCTAGTTGTTGTAAATTTCCAATTTCATTAGGAAGAGCTGTTAATTTATTGTTTCTTAAATCCAACCTTTTTAGTTTACCCCATTCGAAAATTACTGAAGGAACGTCCTCCAAACAATTAGAAGTTAAATCTATAGATTGAATTTCTTTAAAACTTTCAAAAACGGCAAACATTTTATCAATTGCTTCCTTTGTTTTAAACGGAACTTGATAGTATCGACTGTATAGCCCAACAGGATAATAGGTACTGCCCAAACAGCTGTGCTTAAAGTCTAAATGTTGGATGTCATAATTGGCAATTTCAAGAGGTAAATCATCAAGAATGGTGTTTTTTAGATCAAAAAGCTTTTTGTCTGAATTATAATATTGTTCCTCAATAATTCTACTAATAAGCGCCCGATCTTGGCAGTGTTTAAAAAGATAAAAAACACCTTCACTATGACCATTTGTTTCATAGGCATACTTTGCCAAATTTATGGGGCTTAAGTCAAGAGGAGCATCCTCTATAGCAGTAATCGTCGTGAAATTTGGAAACTTAGATAGGGAGATACCTACACGATTCCCAAAATGACTATAATAGTTTTCTGAAACGTTTATCTTTTTTAAATGTTTGAGTTGGGTAAATTCATTAGGAATTTCATAAACTTCCCCCATCATAGTATAATGCAACTCATGGATGTTCAAGTCTTCGAGTTTTTCCAATTGTGCTATCACTGATGGAAACTCCTTGAACTTATTAGAAGAGATATCTAACTTTTTTAAATTGGGAATACTCGCTAATGCCTTATTCAGTTTGTTGATTTGATTTTTTGAAAGAATTAAGACTTCAAGCTTTTGAAACCCCTTAATTTTGGCAGGAATTGTTTTTATTTTGTTTTGCGATAAGTCTATTTCTGTCAAATCGGTAAAGGTATAAAGTTCATCGGGGATTTTGCTCAAAGCACAATTGTTGAGTTTGAAACTTGTTCCAGTAATAAAGCTTTTCAAGAGGTTGATTTTTAATTGATCGCTTAGATTTTTAAGTAAGAAATTTAAACCAACACCATATTTATGGTAGAGTGCTAATGCCATCTTTTTACCATCCAATTGCCCCTTACTCATGGCTACATAAGCCTCAATATTTTTTCTGATGGTTTGTTCTGTGGGATTGACACTTCCTTTTTGCCCCAACATAATATTTGTATTAATTATGGGAGTAATATCTGCATGAGCTTGTTTTTCTAAAAAACGGTAAGCACTATCTCTTATTTCTTTATCTTCTACTAATTTATAAATGACAAAAGTTTCTGTGAATAATTCTTGTGGAAAAATCTCTTGACTATTCATTATTCCAAAAGCTATTCGAGTATTGTTATCATCTACAGACAATAATAGATCAGATAAATTTTGGAGTTCTTCTGCTGATAATTCCATGTGTGGTGTATTTTTTATTACAATACTTCGTGGGTTAATTGTATTAGTTTTATTATCAATGAAATAAGTCTAAGATATTCAAAGTGTTATTATTAAACAACTAGATAAGTTAAATCTAACAAAATATTTCTCAAACAGACTATATCTATCAGTTATAATTTTTGACTTCTTCTTTGATTTGGAGCATTATTTTATCTCCCGTTGCTCTTTGAGACTTAGCAGAACTATCTTGAAAACGTATTTCCAAATCACCAATAAAATGAGCACCTATTTTAGAAGCTTTTTTTCCTTCGTTCGTATCTTTCAAAGGTATAACAAAGTACAGATCACGTAGAAAGTAACTATCTTTATGATCTATGGATCTAGAATTTCTGCGATTGATCTGTTCTAATTGGATAAAGTTAGCAGTTAGGAGTAGTTTGGTATAAAAACTAGGGTTAGTAGAAATATCATCTCCAAAGGTTGCAATTCTGTCTGCAATTTCTAAGTATTGAATTTGATTATTACCTAACTGAAATTCACTTTTTGACGGAACCTTCCATTCAAAGTTTTCTAGTTGCTTTTTTGCTTGATTTCCTAGTTGAGTAGCCATATTCTTATTATCACAATAAAAGCTATACAATGATAAGCTGTTTTCTGAGCGCATTTGATATTTAATCTGTAAAAAAAGCTGTCCATCTTCATCTCTCAGTTCAAGTTGGATAAAACTATACGCTTGCTCAAGAACAGCTACATACTCCGTTTTTGTAGATACAGACAGTTCTTCTCGAAGATCTTCTAAAAAGACCCAGTGAGGAGCTAAGTTATCTAGTAAATTCCTAGAAGTAATAGATTGAGCATTACTGTACATGAATGAAAAGAGAAATAAGATGAATAGGAAAGTTGCTTTTTTAAACATAGTTTAAAGGTGATTTTTAGAGGTTGCCTGTACAACAAATTTTTATATCAAATTAACCTAATATCTTTAACCTTTTTTGTTTTTTTGTGAACAAAACTATAGCAAGTATAGGTTGGTTTAATGCACTTTTTTTTGAAAAATAGAAGTCTAGATTGTTGCTTTTAAAGCTTAATAGTTGTGTACAGGACAAAATTAGATATTAGATAGTGGTCTGAGATCTAAAAGCGTAGCGAGCCTGTTCCCTCCGCGTAAGTAGCAGCGAAGCTAATTCACTTGCTTGCAAGTCTCCAACAAAGCTTGTTTTGAACCTTCAATTTACTTGAAGGGAGGGGTTCTAAACATTATTTTTGAATAGATTCTTGTTTAAATTATTACATAAAAGTTTTGTCCTGTACATAGGCTTAATAGTTTAGTTGATTTTTATGGAGGTTAGATAAATTTTACTCAAGCCATTTGCATTTTCTTGGACATAATTTTTGAAGTCTGAAACATCCTTAAATTTTCGGGGAGTAATATCTTTTCTTTTGCTGGTGAAATATAGAATTTGATTTTTTTCATCATAAAAAGGGCAGTACTCCATGTATTTTGTATTAATTGGAATTCCTATATTTGTTGCTTTTGCCCACGCTCCATTTTTATCTTTTCTAGAAATGTACAGATCACCACTACCTTGTCCGCCTTCTTCATTATACTTTGTGAATAATATAAAGTTTTCTTTCTTGGAGATAAAAGCATTAAATTCATAACCAGCACTATTTATATTTTCATTCAAAAGAACAGGCGCTAAGTATTTTCCTGCTTCCCATTTACAAAAATAAATATCATCTTTTCCCAATCCATTAGGAGCATCCATCGTGAAATATAGATTGTTATTATCACTAATAGATGGATAAAATTCGTCTAAATCTGAATTTATCGGTTTCCCTATATTTTTAGGCTCAGACCATTCACTATCTTTGTTATTTCTATCAACATACCAAATGTCAAAATCTTTTCTTTTGCCAGTAGAGCTATTTAAAGGTCTATCAGAAACAAAGAAAAGTCTATTTCCATTGTTTGATAAAAAAGGCTCTAAATACATATACGAATCACAAAAAGGAAGTAATTCTGGCTCAGACCATTCTTTATCCACTTTCTTAATGAAGGCTAGTTGCGAAATTTTCATACCAGGGCTTTGAACAGTAAAAAAGGCTTCTTTACCCTCTTCTGTAATACAAAAATCTCGTGTATTTAAAAATTGATCTAAATTTTTTTCAAATTGAATAATAGCACTTTCATCTTGAGCTGATAATAAATTTGAAATTAAAATCAATGCAACTATTAATCTAATTTTCATCATAATTATATCCCTGAATTTAATTTTTTGGTTCTTTGATAACTCTTCTCACGTAGTGAATTGTCTCTACGTTTGTGGAGAGAGCTGTGATAATAAACAAAGTAGGTCTTGAGAAATACTATTTTTAGATCGCCTCACTCTTATGTTTTAGACTAAAAAGTTGATTCATAACTATTTAGTCTAAAAGTGCAACGATCCTGTCCCCTCCACGTAAGTAGCAGCGAAGCTAATTTACTTGCTTGCAAGTCTCCAACAAAGCTTGTTTTGAACCT
>ENA-ORXM01002080-ORXM01002080.1-marine-metagenome-genome-assembly--contig:-NODE-2080-length-24947-cov-3.447688_pt1 | contig 24947 bp, 21 predicted proteins | sample MGYA00237867_ERZ511480 | MGnify/ENA primary metagenome ERZ511480 (study PRJEB26309, sample SAMN06266103) | marine metagenome | isolation source: Algal blade | place: United Kingdom:Sidmouth, United... | reverse complement strand
GCCTTGCAATTAGTTTGTGGCTCTGGAATTGGTATTTTGGATACCGTAACTTCTCAAGATGTTGTGACTTTTACAGGTTCTGCACACGTTGGACGTATGCTAAAATCGTTGCCGCATATCATCAATGAATCAGTTACATTTAATATGGAAGCCGATTCGTTAAATTGCTCGGTTTTAGGACCAGATGCAACACCTGATACAGAAGAATTTAAATTATTTATCAAAGAGGTACATCGTGAAATGACGGTTAAAACAGGTCAAAAATGTACCGCAATTCGCCGTATTATTGTTCCTGAAAACCTAGTAGAAGACGTACAGTTTGCTTTAAGTGCTCGATTGAAAAAAACTACTATTGGTGATCCTCAAGCAGAAGGTGTTCGGATGGGCTCTTTGGCAAGTCATGAACAGATGAATGAGGTGCTAAAATCCGCTAAATTATTATCACAAGAGAATGAACTAGTTTATGGTAGTTTTGAGCGTGATTTTGAAGTCATTGGTGCAGATGTAAACAAAGGTGCTTTTTTAGCTCCTATGTTATTTTTGAATGACAATCCTTTCCAAAAAACAGGAGTACATAGTATAGAGGCTTTTGGTCCAATTAGTACGATTATGCCTTACAAGAATATAGAGGAAGCTGTTGAATTAGCCAATATGGGCAAAGGTTCTCTAGTCAGCTCTATTGCTACTTATGATGATAATATTGCTAGAAATTATGTATTGGGCGCTGCAACACATCATGGACGTATCTTGGTCTTAAATAGAGAATCAGCTAAAGAAAGTACTGGGCACGGTTCTCCTATGCCTTTGATGTCTCATGGAGGTCCTGGTCGTGCTGGAGGTGGTGAAGAAATGGGTGGTTTGCGTGGTGTGAAACACTATTTACAACGTACTGCAATTCAGGGAACACCAACCACTTTGACCCATTTAACGGGCGTTTATCAATATGGAGCGAAAGGTATTGATCATCCTGTACATCCTTTCCGCAAGCACTTTGAGGAGATTAATGTAGGAGAACAATGGATTACAGCTAAGCATACGGTGACAGTAGCAGATATTGTTAATTTTGCAAATGTTAGTGGTGACCATTTTTATGCACATACTGATGAGACTTCTTTGGAAGGAACGATTTTCGAAGGGCGAGTAGCCCATGGTTATTGGGTCTTGGCAAAAGCGGCAGGTTTGTTTGTAGAAGCCAAAAAAGGACCTGTATTGTTGAACTATGGTTTGGATGAGTGTCGTTTTACAAAGCCTGTTTATCCTGGAATGACCATTGGTGTTAAGTTTACGGTCAAAGAGAAAGTTGATCAAGAAAAGAAAAGTGAGGATGATATTGCCAAAGGAATTGTGAAATTTATGGTGGATGTCTATGACGAAACTGGAGAAACTTGTGCCTTAGCTACTATTTTAACAATGGTTCGCAAGTTGGACCAAGATGGTGAAGTGATTGCTGTCGATTAGGTTAAGAATTCTTAAAAAATAGACAGAAATTAAACGAATCACACGATAAACACGGAAAAGATTATATCTGTGATAATCCGTGTGATCTGTTTGATCCATGTCAAAGCTAAAAACGAGTCGAAAAAGTAGATAATAAAAAAGATAATAAAAATGGAAGACAAAAGACAATTAGGCTCTGTAGAAGTGAGCATCGAAAATAAAATTGCAACAATTGAGTTTTTTCACCCATCTCACAATTCTTTGCCAGGTAATTTATTGGCTAAATTGGCAAATACGATTACAGAAGTAGGCGAAAATGAGGACGTTGTTGTAATTATCTTAAAAAGTAGTGGAGAACGTACTTTCTGTGCAGGAGCAAGCTTTGATGAGCTAATCTCTATCCAAGATTTTGAAACTGGACATAAATTTTTTATGGGGTTTGCCAATGTGATCAATGCTTGTAGAAAGTGCCCTAAAATTATCATTGGAAGGGTACAAGGAAAAGCTGTTGGCGGCGGCGTTGGTGTTGCCTCGGCAGTAGATTACTGTTATGCTACTCGATTTGCTGCGGTAAAACTGAGCGAATTGGCGATTGGGATTGGACCTTTTGTAGTTGGACCAGCTGTAGAGCGTAAAGTGGGAACTTCTGCTTTTTCTCAAATGGCAATCAACGCAACGGCTTGGTACTCGCCAGAATGGGCACAACAAAGTGGCTTGTTTGCAGATGTGTCAGAAACGGTTGAAGAGATGGATACCAAAATTTTGCTATTGGCTACTACTTTAGCGAAGTCAAATCCTGAAGCACAGCAATTATTAAAAAAAGTGTTTTGGGAAGGAACAGAGCATTGGGATACTTTACTATCAGAGCGAGCTTCTATGAGTGGAAGGTTGGTTTTGTCTGACTTTACAGTAGATGCAATTAACTCTTTTAAAACAAAATAAGCTTTTTTTAGAAAAAGAAGAAAAACACTCTAACTGGCAAAAGCTTTCGTTAGAGTGTTTTTTTATATCAAAAATCTGATTGATACAATAGAAAAGTGGTTATTAATAAAAAGACAAAAGAACTAAAAGAACTTAGTGTACGAATTAAATTAAATTGATTCCAAGGTACTTCAATTTGTGTTCTTAAACTTTGCAACTCCTCTAAGTTCAACATTTCTAACTGACTTTGATCTAGCAAATTATTGAGTGGAATATTTCCTAGAACAGTAATAAAAAAGACACCTAAAAGATAAATAATAGCAGCGGTTAAAAGAAGTCTAAAGATAGAATTCGAAGACAGAGTATAATTAAAAAAGAGACTCATTGCAAATAATACCATAGGAGCAATAAAACTAATATAAAAGAGTGGGTTTAATATTACTCGATTCATAGATTGCAACGCTTTTAGGAATTCCAAGTCGCTTAACTTTCCGATTCCTGGCATAACAGCATTGGTCCATGTAAAAAATATACCGGTCATAAATCCCGTTGCCAATACGGTCATTAATAAAGTTATAATTGAAAGTTTCATGATGTTTTTTTTGAGAGGCTTAATAAGACAAACCTGGTGTTTGTCGTAAATAATTTGTGCTATCTAGTTGTTGGAGAATAAAATCAGAAATGTCTGCTCTAGATATTTTTAATTGTAGAGAGCGTTCTGAAGGAGAAAAGCCATGTTGATAGTTTGATGTTTTTGGACCATTAGTAAAGGCTCCAGGACGAACAATTGTCCAGTCTAAATTACTTTTAGTAACATGACTTTCCTGTAGTTCATGATCTAAGAAAACAGGTTTGAGCAACCAACCAAACATGATGTATTTCCAAAAAAAGTTTAAGTTTCCTTGGCTGTCACCAGCCCCCAAAGTAGATTGACAAATCAACCTTTGAACACCTTGTTCTTGCATGGCTTGAATAATATTTTTTGTTCCAACAGAACGAACAGTGCTTTTACGACTTTTGCCAGAACCCAATACAATAAGAACGGCGTCTTTGCCTTTCACGGCTTGTTGAACTTCTTTCAGATGAAAAACGTCCCCTTTTATTTTGTTCAGATTAGTATGTTCAAACGCATTTAGTTTATCAATATTTCTACAAAAAGCATCTACTTGATGCCCTTGATCTAATGCTTGTTGTACCAAATGTTTTCCAACAGTACCTGATGCTCCAAATATAATTACCTTCATTTCTAGTTTGTATTTGTTAATCTAATACTACAAAAGTAAGGGAGAGGAGTAAGTTAAAATAGAACAAAACCGACAAAAGAAATGTGTTGGATACCTAGCTAGTTTTTAAATAAAAGGAAGGCGTTTGCCCCGTATACTTTTTGAAGGTACGAATGAAATGAGATTGATCTGCGAAACCACTGTCTAGACCTATTTGAGTTAATTTAGGAAGGTTGGAAGCATTGAGTTGACCTAAGGAAAATTGAAACTGAATGATTCTAGCAAACTGTTTAGGACTTAGACCCACTTGTGCGCTGAAGTTACGTTCAAAAGTACGTTCTGTTAGGTAGATTTGTTTCAAGACATCTTGAATTTTAAGTTGTCCTTTCTGTTCAATAATAATAGAAATGGCTTGTTGAATCGCATCATTTTTGGGAACAGCATGTGCTTCAATCAAATCTGTGATTAAATCTGAAAGAATGTGCATCTGAGTTGGGATGCTATTGGCTTTTATTAATTTCTGATGATAATTTTGTAGGTCTACGTGTTTGTTTTGTAGTAAGTCATAACAATCGTCATTCAAAATTTTTGGATCAATATTTAATAAATATTTAGAAGCAAAAGGATAAAGCTGTACAACAATAAATTGATAAGGTCCTTGAACATCTAAGGCAACAGGGTTTAAGGTTTGACCATAGAGAAATAGCTCCGAAAGTTTCTTTTTCTTTGGTAATAAATAAAAACCATCTGTAGAACGCTGAAACATAATACCTGGATAACCATCTGCATATAAAGGGATGTTGGTATGTGCGTCTGTTGCGCTACTTTTTCCCTCCATAATGCAGTTAACAAAAGGCTTTAAGTTGTCATTTATGTTATAATTGACTTTATTCACAGTTTAAAATCATGTTTATTGTTCTGCCTTAATTTTCAAAGCTTCGTTCATTGCTTTAAAACCTCTAGTAGTTTCTTTTCTTATTAATAATAAGATCAAACCAGAAAGCCAACCAGAGAAATTTTCTCCATGAATAAACCTTGTGGTATTAGCATCTATTTTCTCTAATCTAAAGTAATGATTTCCATTGAACATTCCCAAAGGAAGTTTACCCAACCACTCAAAACGCTCCCCTTCTTCTAAGACTGTAATATTAGGTTTGAAATGATTTTCTTTTCCATTACTAACAATAATAGCTTGTACTGGTTCGCCAAGAGCTAGTTTTCCTTTAAGGCTAATGATAAAAGGATTCCAAGAAGGATAAGCCTCAAAGTTGCTTAAAATGTTCCATACGGTTTCAATAGAAGCGTTAATTGTACTCTCAGTTGTAATGGTCTTCATGATACTTTTTATTTATGATAATTGAATAGTACAAAGATGTGGGCTTATTTATCCAATTTTCTTTACAATTGTTAATTAGTTCTGTGTAAGGGTTATTTTTTAGTTTTTCTAGCTCGAATCCTACTTAAGGAGACAGGAGTAATTCCAATATAAGTAGCTAAAATGTGTAAAGGAACCCGATGAACCAATTCTGGTTGCTGCTCCAGTAGTTGACGATAACGTTCCTCTGGTTTATTAATAATAAGAGAAGCAATAACAGATTGGGCAAAGGCAAATCGGTGTTCTAGAATTTTGCGAACCAGTTCATTCATTTTTGGAACAAGTCTATACAAGTCCATTAAATCGCTATAACTAAGTGAGTAAACCATTGAGGTTTCAATAGATTCAAGAATTTGTATACTTGGAACTTGGCTGAAAAAACTGTTGTGACTGCCTGCAAACATATTTTCTTGAAAAATAAAACCCGTAATTTCTCGACCATCATCTGTTAAGTAGTAATACCTTAGACAACCCTTTATAATAAAAAAAACCTCCTTAGAAATACTTCCAAAATCTACCAATATTTTATGCTTAGGGAGTTCTTTAAGTTTTAAGTAATGTTTAATGCTGTTCTTCTCTTGTGCTGAAAATAGAACATAACGATCTGTAAAAGCCCAAAACTGATCTAATGATGACATAACTGGATTTAAAGGATTAACAATAAGAAGCACTCATAGAAAGCTAAGTATTATCTATTAGAAATAAGCAATGTATAAAAGGTTTTATACAAAAAAGAATAATTGAATTTATATGAAAAAGCTTTTTTTGAGATAAAAATACGTTGAAGTTTAAGGACTGATTGATAAGTTTTTATTGATAATAATTTTTTATTTTTGATTTTTAACTAACCAAAGTAAGTCTATTTTTAATGCTAAATTAGGACGTTAATAAAGTGCGTTTTCTGAGGTTTTTTGGAGGGCAAAGCTGTTATAAAAATAGTGCAATTTTATGTTTTGAACATTAGTTTAATAAAAGCTCAAATAAAGGATGTATATTGGTTGTAGTCTTATGTTAGTCAATAGTTTAACTAAATGTTTGAACTTTTGGAAAACTATATGATTTGATTTTTTGGTTAGTCAAAATATGTATCTATTTGTTTTAGAGGAAGATGGAGCTAGATTAAAAAGCAACATGAAAATATGTAGTAAATTTCATAAGTTAAAGTATGGTGGTAGATTAAAAAAAGACTGGATTCTAAACAAAAAAAGACGTACTTTTGCGCTGTCTTAAGGTTAATCTAATACTAAGTTAACTTTAAGGCAAGAACCAAACTTCATTTTATTTAACCAACAAACTTCTAAAATTATGAAGAAAATGACTTTCGCTGCTATCGTTATGATGGTAATAGCAGTACTAGGTACTTCTTGTACAAAAACTCAAACAGAACCAGCTGAGCCAGGAACAGCAATGGTAACACTTCACTTAGGTATCAACACTGATGAGACAAATGACACTACTTATACTGGTGCTTTTATGACTCAATGGGAAACTGTTCCTTCTGGAACAATGGTGAAATTTGTAGTTAACTCAGAGGATTTACAAGAGAATCCAGTTGCTGGGTATGCTTATGACAAATTAACTTACACAGGAACAGTAGATGCTTCTGGTGATGTAATGATTGAATTGCCAGCTATTGGTACTCCTTTAACTGTAGAAGTTAAGTTTCCAGACCTAGAATTAGGTGTGAAAAGAGAAAGAGTTAATGCAATAACAGGTAATAACGAAGTAATTACAGAAACTGAAATCTTCACAAAAGGAGATGAGTCTATCTCTGTTTGGGATGGTGCAATTATTATCCAAGAGCACAACTATTAAAAAGAATCTTTTAGTTTACGTTTAGTGCATGGTCTATCGACTTTTGCAGTGCTTTTTATTGCCTAAAATTTAATTTTTGCAATAAACTTACGCAAACTATTAAAAAAACTTATGTAATGAAAAAAGTATTATTATTAGTAGTATGTTCTTTTTTATTCTTTGGTGTAAATGCACAAGATGAGCCATTGACAGGCAAAAAAGGACAACTTATTCTTCCTGAAGCTGGTGATATTGGACTAGGAGTTAACATGATTCCTTTCTTTAACTGGTTCGGAAACTCTTTTAACAACAGCACAAATAACACATACGCTTCTTCTAACAAATTTTTCAATGTATTTGGAAATTCTGTGATTATGGGTAAGTATATGTTGTCTGAAAAGACAGCTGCTCGTGTACACTTTGGTTTTAATCTAAGTTCTGTAACTCAAAACGAATATGTTAGAGATAACTCTTCTAACAATCCAATGGATATGGTTTTGGACAGCAGAAAAGCAGATCAAGGACACTACACTTTGGCATTGGGTTACGAAATGAGAAGAGGAAAAGGACGTATCCAAGGATACTATGGTCTTGACCTTATCTTGAGATTACAACAATCTACAGGATACATTTACTCTTACGGGAATGGATACTCTAATGCAAATCTTGTACCTACGTCTTATGATTGGGGAACAAACATCAATGGTAACGAAAGAGTTGTTACTGATGGATCATCAGCAACTTTTGGTGTAGGTCTTAGAGGTTTTGTAGGAGTAGAGTATTTCGTAGCACCTAAATTATCTCTAGGAGTAGAGTTTGGTTGGGGAGTTGCATTGAACTCTACTTTTGAGTCAACTACTTCTTCTGAGTATTTTAATGTAACGACTAGCGAAGTTTCAATTAACAACTCAACTCAAGGAGCTACTACTGCATTTTCTGCAGGCGTTGACAACATGAATGGCGCAGTATTTATGTTCTTTTATTTCTAATAAAAGAATAATAGATAAATAATAAGATAAAAGAGAGGTTGCCTTATGGGTAGCCTCTTTTTTTTATATTTACAGATAAAAGAAAATAAATTCCCCAATTACTAGAGTTTATCACAAGTTAATTATTGCAGGAACTTCATTTCATGCTGAACTCTATTATAAAATTTAAGACAAAAATGAGAACCATAATTATACTGGTATTTTTATTGCTTGGTTTGAACAAACTTCAAGCCCAAGATTTTAATGAGGAACCCCTAACAGGAAAGAAAGGGCAAGTGATTTTGCCTCAAAAAGGAGATATAGGAGTAGGAGTAAACCTAATTCCTTTTTTCTATTGGATGGGAAATTCTTTCAATGCTAATGCTACCAATACCTATGCTGCGGACGATAAATTTTTCAGCATTTTCGGTAATTCTGTTATCATAGGAAAATATATGTTGACCGATAAAACAGCCCTTCGTTTGGCTTGGGGGATTAATTTTGGACATGTTACAAAGCATGAATATGTACAAGATGATGCTTCCAATGACCCTAATATACTAGTCAAAGATAGCCGTACCTTAAATTGGAATCGAACGAGTCTGGCTTTGGGCTATGAGATGCGTAGAGGTAAAGGTCGATTACAGGGATTTTGGGGCGCTGATATACGAGCTACTTATAACAAAAGTAGCGATTATATTTACTCTTATGGTAATGGATATGCCCTATCTAATCTTATTCCTACTTCTTATGACTGGGGAAATAATCTAGATCTGAACAAGAGAACAATTGCCCATAGTGGATCTACGATTTGGGGCGTTGGATTGAGAGGTTTTGTAGGGGCTGAATATTATCTAGCACCGAAAGTATGTATTGGAGCAGAATTTGGATGGGGAGTTATGTATCAACATACGCTTACTATGACCGTTAGCGAAGAATACTATAATTCTCTTTCTCAGGAAGTTGCTATAGAATATAATTATATGGCTGCTACAAATACAGTTTCTGCTGGAGTAGATAATTTTGATGGAACGGTATACTTGATGTTCTTCTTTAATAGTGGAGCTGGTTCTATGAATAATAGTAAGATGAAAAAAGGAAATAAAAAAGAAAAACCAACAAAAGAAAAAACAGAGAAAAAAGGCCGCAAATCTACGATTGGAAATAGTCGTTTTTAGAAATCTCTAGTAATTTGGGTTTTAGTTGCTGTTAGGGAGTGTTTTAAAATTAGACTAATAGTTTAAATAATGTTTCTTTTCTTTTAATAAAAAAGTTGTTTGAGCAATTTATTGCTCAAACAACTTTTTTATTAAAAGCTTATATTATTCGCAAAAAGGTAGATAAATAGCGTCATTTTACAGATTTCCTACTTATAGATTTTTTGCAAAACTTTTTCTGCAAGTTTCCCTTGTGGCGTGTAGTCCTTGCCTGGTCTGTATTCACAAATTGTACTAATCGAGTCGTTATACCATTTCCATTGGAGTCCACCAGCCCACCACTCTTTTTCTGAAAATAGGGTCAATAAAGCTTCTATAGAATTAGCTTGAGCTTGTTGATTGGGTTTTACTTTGCTTATTTTTATTTCCCAATGCCGATTGGCACAAGCATCTACACTAAGGTAGCCCCATTCTGTAAATAAAATTGGCTTATCCTGTGCTTTTGAAAATGAATCAAGTTGATGAACAATTGGCTGCCACTGTTCTTTTAGAACGTCAATAGAAGGAGTCGTATCAGAGGAAAGTGGAAAATAAGTATTGATACCAATGTAATCCAACTGTTCCCATAAATCGTTTTGTTGATAATTATTCCAATTGGCTCCATAAGTTAATTTTCCAGTATATTTGGCTCGTATATCTTTAATTAGCTTTTGCCAAAAAATAGATCGTTTATCAACAAAGTTGTGTAATTCTGAACCAATACAAAAAAGACCTACTTTTTTTTCAATAGCAATATCAACCCAAGTCATTATAAAATCGTAATAGTCGTTTTCAAATAACTTCCAATCGGCTTCCTTCTTGAAATTTAATTCACTAGACCATTGAGAGAAGGACCAAATATGTGGCTTTATCACAACCTGTAAACCTGCTGAGTGTGCTGAATCTATACTTGCTTTAAGAACAGTATGCGTATGCTCTCCAAAAGGGCAATCTGGAAATCTACAAACGGATTCAAAACTGATTTCAGGACTTTTACCTTTAACAAACCCAAAGGGTAATAACGTAATGGTATTGACCCCAAGTTCTTGGAGAGATTGTATAGTGTTAGTAGTGATTGATTGTTGTGCAGTGACGACTGTCATCCCTTTTATCTTAGGATTGGAAACTTCATTTTTAGGCGATAGGGGGCTAAAATTTAAAGTATAAGAATCCCACAAGATAAATGGTAGAAGAGCACAAAGAAAATGAATGATTTTCAATTTGTTACTTTTTTAATAATGTTTAAGATTATATTATTTATGTTTGGTGGGAGTCTAAAAATTCAAAGTCTAGAGGAGAGTTATTTCAAAATAACTCTATCTTGGAAGTCTCTAATAAATTACAAATATACTCGAAGTGAAATTTATTTGTAGAATAAAATAGGATGAATTGTACAATTCAGTATATAAGCATTTAAAACAATGATGTGAGGGCTATAAATGGGATTAACTTATGTTTTTTCTACAAAAATTTATAGTTTAGCATTCAACCATTAATTTAAAACCACATTAGGGGTTTTTAAAGCATAAAATTTAAAAATAAGAGAGATGAATAAAGTAGTGGCAAATGCCGAAGAAGCAATTCAAGGAATTAAGGATGATATGACCTTAATGTTGGGTGGCTTTGGGTTGTGTGGTATTCCCGAAAACTGCATTACTGCTTTGGTAAAAGCAGGTGTAAAAGGGCTTACTTGCATTTCAAATAATGCAGGTGTAGATGATTTTGGAATTGGTTTAATGCTAAAACAACGTCAAGTTAAGAAGATGATGTCTTCTTATGTTGGTGAGAATGCAGAATTCGAACGCCAATTATTAAGTGGAGAGCTAGAAGTTGACTTAATTCCTCAAGGAACTTTAGCCGAACGTATCCGTGCTGGCGGTGCAGGGATTCCTGCTTTTTATACTGCAACAGGTTTTGGTACAGAGGTAGCAGAAGGCAAAGAGGTCAAACATTTTGATGGCCGCCCTTATATTATGGAAACGGCATTACATGCTGATTTTGCATTGGTAAAAGCTTGGAAAGGAGATACACATGGTAACTTGATTTTCAAAGGAACAGCACGAAACTTCAATCCAATGATGGCTAGAGCTGGAAAAATTACTATTGTTGAAGTAGAGGAATTACTGGAACCAGGCGAGTTAGATCCAAATTATATTCATGTACCAGGTGTTTATGTACAACGAATTTTTAAGGGGACGAACTATGAAAAACGTATTGAACAACGAACGGTACGAAGTTAGATTATATTCATAAAATGAAAATAGCTAGAAAATAGACGAATGAATCTCGTTACTGGCTGTATTTATGTGATTTGTCTGATAGTTACCCTAGTTGTCAATTGTTAATAGAGCTAGGCGTAGTTATCAAGATCTTATCTATGATAATCTCTACTACTAAATTAAAATAAGTCAATTTTCAAATTGACAAATTTTCAAATCGAAAAAGAAATGGCTTTAGATAAAAATGGCATTGCTAAACGCATTGCAAAAGAATTAGAAGATGGTTATTATGTGAATTTAGGGATTGGTATTCCTACCTTAGTAGCCAATTATATCCCAGATGGTATTCAAGTGTTTTTACAGTCGGAGAATGGTCTGTTGGGAATGGGACCATTTCCTGAAGAAGCAGATGTAGATGCAGATTTGATTAATGCTGGAAAACAAACGGTAACAACTTTGCCTGGAGCGGCTTTGTTTAGCTCTGCTCAAAGCTTTGAAATGATTCGTGGTGGGCATATTGATTTGACCGTTTTGGGAGCAATGGAAGTGGCTCAAAATGGAGACATTGCGAACTGGAAAATTCCTGGAAAAATGGTCAAAGGAATGGGAGGCGCAATGGATCTAGTGGCTGCGGCTCAAAATATTATTGTTGCTATGCAGCATACCAACCGAAAGGGCGAATCTAAATTGCTAAAATCTTGTAGCTTACCTTTGACAGGTGTTAATTGTATCAAGATGGTAGTTACAGATTTGGCAATGTTAGAAATCAAGGATGGCGCCTTTCATCTTTTGGAGCGTGCTCCTGGTGTTTCAGTGGAAGAAATTCAAGCCAAGACGGAAGGTAAATTAGTCATTCCTGAAGGTGGCGTTCCAGAAATGGATATTAATTAAAAAAGAAAAAATATAAAAAAGGCAATTCTCAAAGAATTGCCTTTTTTTGTTTGATAACTAACTTTAAACACCAATTTGACGCTATTTTACATCTAACTAAAAGTAAGCTGTGAATTGTAATTGATTTTTACAAGAGCCCATTTTCTTGTATTTCAGATATAATTTATACATCCTATCACTAAAAAAGAAATAGATGAATCCCCTTTCTATATATTTCACATTCCTTATCCCCATTATTTTTAGTGCAACTATTTATGCTCAGCAGGACATTAATGATCCTCGATTTGAAACAGCATTAGGGTTACACAAACAAGGAGCATTTGCTTTATCAACAACACAGTTTCTATTAGAAATGGATACTGCCCAACAAGAAGAGGATTGGGAGGCATATTTCGAGATTCGAAATTGGATTAGCAAAAATTATTGGAAGCAAAACCTATTGGATTCTGCGGAAGTATTTATTGAAATGACGCTTCGTAAAATTGCTCCCAAATTGGGTGCCCAAAGTTTAATTGAATCACAGACTTATAGTGAATTAGGAGTGGTTTATGACAAAAGAAGAGATTATGAAAAAGCATTAGAGGCTTATAAGGTCTGCTTGAACATTCGAAAAGAGAAATTGGATAAAGAGGCCATGGAACTAGGGCAGGTTTATTTTAATATAGGAACTTGTTATAACCTCCAAGAGCAAGTTAGGAAGTCGGTCGAATATTATGAAAGAGCAAAGTTTGTATTCGAAAAAAACCTTCCACCCAATCACTTGAATATGGGATGGTTGTACCAAAATTTAGGAGCAACAAATACCAAACTTAATAACTATAAAAAAGGCTTAAATTATTGGAAGAAAGCACTGACGATATTTTTAGAAAACTATGGAGCAAATAATCCTAGAGTTGCAATAGCCTACAATGACATGGCTTCAATTATTGTTAAGAAAGGTTTTGTAGAAGAATTAAGTGCAACCGAAATTCAATCGTCTATAGAGTGGTTTGATAAGAGTTTTTCAATTTTAAAAACGATGGTTGGTGAAGAGCACCCTTATATGATTAATATAAATATAGGGAAAGGAGCTTTGTTACTCAAAACGGGAAAAATAGATGAAGGCTTTTCTTTATTAAGAAAAACAGAACAGGTTCTTCTCCAAAAAGAAGGAGAGAAGACAAATGATCTAGTTGTTTGTTATGCCAATCTTGCCTTCGGGAAATTGAAAGAAAAGGATTATCAAGGAGCAATAGAAGAAGCTCACAAAGGAATTTTAGTGAGTTGTCCAAGTTATAAAGATACGCTTGTTTTTAATGTACCAAAAGTCGAAGGGCTTTCCTATTCCAATCCTGTTCAATTACTATTGTTATTTAATTATAAGCGCAAAAGCTTTGAGAAACTGTATGAGCAAACTAAAAAAACTGTTTATGCAGTTGCTTTAGAACATTGTAGTCAATTCGAAGAAGAATTCTGTAATCAGTTATTGCGAGAATTTACAAACCTTGGAGACCAAAAAAATGTAGCGTATAAAAAGTTGGGCAATTTTCACACAACAGCACTTCATTATTATACCAATAAAAATTATGAAATGCTCTTGCATTTTTCAGAAGCTTCTAAATCTATTTTCTTAAAAAAAGCGTTGGACTTTTCTAATGCTAAAGAACTAGGAGGGATTCCAGATACTTTAAAAGTTAAAGAAATTGCCTTAAAAAAGAACTTGGCGAGCCAACAAGCTCAATTATTAAAAGTTAGGAGAGGAGGTAGTGATAGTTTGTTTAGTCAATTAAATGAAAAATTACTAGATGATCAACATACCTTAGATAATTTTATTGCCGATTTAGAAAAATCATACCCACAGTATTATCAATTAAAATATCAGAATAGAACTCCAAAAATAATAGAAATACAAGAAAATATTTTAGATGAAGAGAGCCTTTTATTAGAATATTTTATTACCCCAGATGCCGTTTATGTGTTGGCAATTAGGAAGGATGAGGTCCAAGTGAAAAAAATAGATAATCCAAAGTTGATTAATAATTCTATTGAGAATTTAAAAAAGACACTCTCTAATTTTAGGTACTTGACGGAAAATAAGAAAGAAGCTTGGGATAAGTACACTACAAGTGCTTATAATTTGTACCAACTATTGGTTGCTGACTTTGTGCAGGATCCAGAAATTAAAAAACTGATTATTGTGCCTGATAAATCATTGGGGAGAATTCCTTTTGAAACATTTATCACAAAAAAGGTCAGTGGACAAGAGACCAAAACTTACGAATCGTTGGATTATTTAGTTAAAAAGTATGCGATTTATTATAGTTATTCTGCTTCCTTGTTGTTAAATAAAGGGATTCAAAAAACGAAAAGCAGCGGCCAAGTTTTGGGAATGGCAGCTTCCTATGATCCAACTAAAGTGTTGGGGGTAAGAAAAGATCCTAATCAATTAAAATTGAGAAAAGGCTTGATAGATTTACCAGGTGCCAAAAAAGAAGTGGAAGCATTGCAGATGAATTATGAAGGAACTTACTTTTTTGGAAAAGAGGCAAACGAACACAACTTCAAAACGATTGATTTTAAAAAATACAGTATTGTGCATTTGGCAATGCATGGTATTATGAATAAAACAACTCCAATGCTTTCTTCTTTGGCATTTACAGAGAATACAGATTCTTTAGAAGATGGTTTTTTACATGCTTATGAATTGACAAATTTAGAAATACCATCTGATCTAATGATTTTGAGTGCTTGTGAAACGGGGGATGGAAGTGTGCGTTTAACAGAGGGGGTTATGTCTTTGGCAAGATCTTGTTTGTATGCAGGAACACCAAGTGTTTTGATGACTTTGTGGCAGGTAAATGATCAATCTACTTCTATAATCATTAGTCGATTTTACGAAAAATTAGCTCAAGGAATGACAAAATCAGAAGCTTTAAGAACTGCTAAGTTAGATTATTTAAAAGTGGCGTCTGGAATAACAGCGCATCCTAATCTTTGGGCAGCTTTAGTTAACTTGGGGGATGATAGTCCAATTCTTTTGAACAAAAAAGATGCAGGAGTGAAGCATTGGTACTGGATAGGAGGAATTTTATTGTCTCTTATATTGGGCTTAGTTGTCTTCAGAAAGAAAAAATAAGCGTGATTATTAAAAACAATTACAGAAAAAACCAAGAGTTGTTTTGTCTTTGTATTAGAATCTATATCTTAGCAAATAATACTTCGTGGGATTTTTAGTTTTTTAGATAAAAAACATAAAAACCATTTCATATTAGATGGATAATTAATTACTTAGTACTTTGTGAGTTTTAAGTGTGTTCTATTAATAATCAATTTGATATGATTTGTCCATAAAGTGTTGAACAAAATAAATACACTAATGCTATTTTATTAGTGCCATCTCAAAACTACTACTTATCAGATAAATTGTCATTAAGCTATGGCTAAAAGAAAAACAACTAAGTCTAAGACGTTTTCAAAAGAAACTTATTTAGAATGGTATGAGTTGATGTTGCGTATTCGCAAATTTGAGGAACGCGCCAATTTGATGTATTTCCAAAAGAAGATTAGAGGATTTTTACATCTTTGTATTGGTCAAGAGGCGATCTATGCTGGAATGAAAACAGCAACTCGTCCAAATGATGCTTGGATTACAGCTTACCGTCAGCATGGAGCTGCGATGGCTAAAGGTGTCACTTCTAATTCTGCAATGGCTGAACTCTTTGGAAAGTTCACTGGAAACGTAAAAGGAAAAGGTGGTTCTATGCACTTTTTCTCTAAAGAACATCGTTTTTATGGTGGGCATGGAATTGTTGGAGGTCAAATTGGCCTAGGAGCAGGGATTGCTTTTGCCGACAAATACAAAGAAAACGATAATGTAACTTTTTGTATGTTTGGAGACGGTGCTTCTCGTCAAGGTATTTTGCATGAAACATTTAACATGGCAATGACTTGGAAATTACCTGTTGTGTTTATTTGTGAGAACAATTTTTATGCAATGGGAACTTCTGTTGAGCGTACTTCTAATGTAACAGATATCTACAAAATGGGCTTGGGGTATGATATGCCAAGTAAGCAAATTGATGGAATGGACGTAGAAGTAGTCCACAATGAAATTGCTGCTGCTGCGGAACATTGTCGTTCTGGTAAAGGTCCAATGTTCTTGGAAATTAGAACGTATCGTTACAAAGGACACTCTATGTCTGATCCTGCGAAATATAGAACAAAAGAAGAGGAGAAAGAGTACAAAGACAAAGATCCAGTTAATATCATTCAGGCAGCTTTGTTGAAGAAAAAACATGCTACAGCAGAAGACATTGAAAAGATCAAAGCAAAAGTAAAAGAGGAAATTGATGCCGCTGTACAATTTGCTGAAGAGTCAGAATTCCCTCCAGTAGAGGAAATTTATACAGACAACTACGAGCAAGAAGATTATCCATTTATTATGGATTAGGATTTTTGTTCTAAATGATAAGAAAAGCCGATTAAGAATATTGATTTCTTAATCGGCTTTTTTATGATAAGAAATTAATTTCTACCTGCCATAACACCACCGTCAGTATCCCAAATAGCACCTGTAATCCAAGCTGCTTGATCAGAAAGTAAAAATACAATAGAATTGGCAATGTCTTGCGCCGTTCCATTTCTTCCAATTGGGTGAAACCCATTAAAACCTACCAAGGCTTCTTTTGCAGCCTCTTTTCCTCCAAAAACACCATGATATACTGGCGTGTCTACGACAGCAGGAGAGACTGCATTCACTCGAATATTGTCTTCTGCTAGCTCCATCGCCAAGTGTTGTGTCAAAGAATGTAATCCTGCTTTTTGCATAGAATAAGCAGAAGAAGGAGTTGCTTTTACGGCTTGTTTTGCCCACATAGATCCTACATTAACGATAGAACCACCTTGTGTAGATTTCATTTTTAAAGCAGCACTTTGAGTTAAAAAGAAAAAGCCTCGATTCAAATCTAAATAAGAGTCATAATCAGCTACTGTGTGCTCTAAAAATGGTTTTGGACCAAAAATACCAGATGCATTGACTAAATAATCTAAATTTTCTAAATTGGCAATTGTTTTTTGAAATGCTTCAACAGCAGCTCTATTAGAAATATCTACTGTATGTTTAATTAAATTAGGTGCATCCGCTACTTTGTTTGGGTTTCTACCTGCAATATGTACTGTAGCTCCATGTTCTAACAAGGTCTTTGCCGTTGCGTAACCAATTCCACTAGTGCCTCCTATAATTAAGGCTGTTTTGTTTTTTAAATTTTCCATTTTGTTTAATTGTTGTTATAATAAAAAAAAAGGTAGACCGGTCTGTCTTTGTTTGTTTAAAATTTTTAACAATCCTCTATAGCGTTTCTAACCTAAGATTTGAGCGCAAAATTCTTTAGCCGAATCTATTGGCCAAGAATCTTGGTGTAGATGGCTTTCAGAAATGGCACCTTCATACAAAAGGTAGATGTGCTTTGTTAATATCGTATGCTCTTTGGCAGATTTTTGAGGTAAATTATAAGCGACGGTATTTTTAATAAAGGACATAAAATCCTTTTTCTGTGCTTGAATTTTTTTTCTAATGCTTTCGTTTTCTCTTGGAATTTCAGAAATAGTATTAATACACCAGCAGCCATTAAAATTACTATCTTCAAAAAATAATTGTAGAAAATCAAAAATAGCAATACACTGCTCTTTACCTTGTGGTTTTTTCTCTACAAATGCAGCGATGTTTTTTATAAAAGCATCGTTTTTATATTCTAAATAAGCAAGGCAAATATCATCTTTTGACTTAAAGTGATTATAGAGTGTTGCTTTTGCAATGCCTGCTTCCTTGATAATTTCGTTGATACCTGTGAGGTTATACCCCTTCTGATAGAAGAGATGTGCTGCGGTTTCAATGATATTTTGTTTGACTAAAGAATGTTTCATAAGACAAATGTAGTAAAAAAAACTTAAAAGTAGACAGACTTGTCTGTTTTTTTTAGAAAACTAAAATTATCGAAAACCCTAAAGTTTTAAAGATTCACTAGAGTAGTAGGGATTAAGAGAGCGTAATTTGTCTCTATGGATAAAATTTACAGCAGAATAGAAATTTTGGCTTAAAAAAAATCAATAGGTCAAAACTTTGTTTATATTTGCACACAAATTTAATTTAAGAATAAGAGAACTTTGATACAGTAACATTATTATGGCAAACGAAGAATATACTGAAATACAAGACCTTTCAGCAGATCAGTTAAAGGAAAAAGCAAATAATATTTTCGAAGAAAATAAAATGCTTATAGGAGGAGTTATAGGAGGATTACTTATTTTTATAGTAGGACTTTATCTATATACTACAAATAAGAATGGTAATGAGGCAATCGCTCAAGAAGAATTGTATATGGCAAATACAGAAATGAAGCGTGACTCGTTTACAATTGCACTAAAAGGTAGAAATGTTCCTGGTCAAGCGAACAACTTTATTGGTTATGTTGGTATCATTCAAGATTATAGTGGGAGTGATGCTGCTAATTTAGCACATTATTATGCTGGACTTTCTTCTTTGAGAATAGGTCAACCTCAATTGGCCTTAGATTATTTGTCTAACTTTAGTGGAGAAGAATTGTTACAAACTCAAGCATACACTATGATGGGAGATGCAGCTTCAGAGTTAAATGATTTTGGTGGCGCATTAGACTACTACAAAAAAGCAGCAAAGAACACTAAAAACTTATCTTTGGCATTGTATGCAAAGCACAAAGCTGCTAGATTGATGGAGCATGAAAACAAAAAGGAAGAAGCTAAAAACTTTTATCAAGAAATTTTGAATGCAGACCAACAAATTGGAGAAACATTAGGAGCAGATAAAGATTTGATCCGTTTAAAATAGTTTGCTAATCTGATTTAGTCGTACTATTTCGAAAATATAGAACAAAAGGGTAAGATTAGCTATTATAATTAGTGTTAATCTTACCCTTTTTATTTTATTATCAACTTCCTGTTTACAAGATAAAACTTCTTTCATTAGATAAAATAAAGAACTTACTTAACATTTTTTAGATATTAGCCTATTAGATCGCTTTGTTTTTAGATGCGAGATATTAGACTCTAACATCTAAAAGCGTAGCGATCTAGATAGATTGTTTTAAGTAGATTCATCATCTAAATTATTAGTGAATACTCTTTTGTCCTGTACTCAGATCAAACTCAAAATAGATTATAAATAATGAGTAGCGCAGATAAAAATTTATCGTCTTACGACGAGAGCACTTTGCCATCCGCAGAAAAACTTAAATTTGGGATTGTTATTGCAGATTGGAATAAAGAAATTACACATGCTTTGTACGAAGGTTGTTATGACACCCTAATCAAACATGGAGCAAAAGCAGATAATATTCATACCATACAGGTTCCAGGAACCTTTGAATTGCCTCAAGGTGCACGTATTCTCAATAAAAACAGAAATGTAGATGCTACCATTTGTATTGGCTGTGTCATAAAAGGAGAAACAAGTCATAATGAGTATATCAATATGTCTGTTGCTCAAGGTTTACAAAATATGGCTATTGCAACAAGTAAACCTTTTGTATTTGGTGTATTAACCCCCAATAGTATGGAACAGGCAATTGATAGAGCAGGAGGGAAGTATGGAAATAAAGGTGTAGAAGCTGCTGTTACAGCTTTGCGTATGGCAGGCTTGTCTTTGGAGCTAGAAGGAGAAGGAAGTTCTATTGGTTTTGGGAAATAGGAGTACTATTTATTGTCAATCATGCACTAATAGGTGCACTCAATCAGCTAAAAATGAAATTAAGTGTTATAGATACAGGATATTTTAAATTGGATGGTGGGGCTATGTTTGGTGTGGTTCCAAAGAGTTTGTGGTCTAGGTTAGAAACACCTAATGCCCAAAACTTATGTACCTGGGCAATGCGTTGTTTGTTGGTCGAAACAGGTAATCGAAAAATTATTATTGATACTGGAATTGGTAACAAACAGTCAGACAAGTTCTTTTCGCATTTCCATCCACATGGTGATGCTACTTTGGTAAAATCTTTAGCTAAAAATGGTTTAAAGCTAGATGATATTACAGATGTGTTTTTGACACATCTTCACTTTGATCATGTTGGTGGTGCTGTATTGAGTGGTTCTAATGGAAAATTAATTCCAACTTTTCCAAATGCAACATACTGGTCTAATCAAGCACATTACGATTGGGCATTTACTCCTAACGATAGAGAAAAAGCTTCTTTTTTGAAAGAAAATTTTGTTCCATTGATGGAAGAAGGCATTCTAAAAATGTTGGATGCTTTGCCTTATAATCAAGTATTGGATTGGTTGCCTAACTTTGGAGTAGGTTATGCTTATGGACATACAGAAGCACTGATGACACCACGCATTCAATATCAAGACCGAACAATTATCTTTTGTGCCGATTTATTGCCTTCTCCAAGTCATATTAGTATGCCTTATGTAATGGGCTATGATGTTCGTCCTTTACAGACATTGATTGAGAAAGAGTGGTTTTTAAGTAAAGCAGTAGATGAAAAGCATATTCTATTCTTCGAACATGCTCCAGAAATTGAAGCTTGTACGGTCAAACGCAATGAAAAAGGGCGTATTGTAGCCGACAAAGTTGGACGTTTAGCGGACTTTGTTCAATTGTAATAATTGATAGATTTTTTCTTTTTCCAAGGATTTAATTTCTCCTGGAACCATCGTACCAATCGTTAAATCAACGATTTGATGTCGTACAAGACGCAGTGTTGGGAAACCAACACTGGCAGTCATGCGGCGTACTTGCCTGTTTTTTCCTTCTATTAAACTAATTTGTATCCAAGCGGTTGGAATATCCTTTCGATAACGAATAGGAGGATTTCTTTTAGGCAAACTGGGAACAGTTTCTAAGAGCTTGACCTTGGCAGGTTGCGTTCTATAAACCTTTTTGTTCAACTTTATATCGACTCCTTGATTAAGCTGTTGAATGGCTTCCTGTGTAGGAACCTTATCTACTTGTACCCAATAGCTTCTCCAATGCTTATTTTTTGGATTTAATAAAGCATCGGTGAGTTTTTTATCATTGGTCAAAATTAAAAGCCCCTCACTATCCTTGTCCAAACGTCCTACAGGATAAATGTCTTTGTCAAACGTCATTTCTAAATCAGCTAAGGTTTGATGACTTTCATGCTCTCTAGAAAATTGAGAAAGCATACCAAAAGGTTTGTAGATAAGGTAGTATTTTAAAGTCATGTTTTGTTTTTATGCCTTACGTTTTCGGAAAATCAGAAAACCAATTATCAATAGTATCAAAAGAATGGTCAAAGATATAAAAAGCCAAGTATTATTATCTGTATTCATAGGAATACTACTATAATCGCCAAATTGCACAAAAAAAGCCCATAAAGCAGGATGAGCAGAAATTCTTTTGTAGTGTTTTAGATAATATAATTTTGCTTGACGAATAGCTTCGTCTTTCTCCATTCCTTGTTTTAGGTGGTTGTAAAATTGTTTTATAATAATAAAGCGAGAGTCATCATTCAAACTCCAAAGAGTAGACAACATACTGGGTACTCCCGCAGCCATAAAATCTCGTCCAATACTTAAGACCCCTTCCCCTAATTGATATTGCCCAATTCCTGTTTCACAAGTAGACAGAACAACTAAATCAGTATGTAAATTAAGGTGCTTGAAATGCACAAACATTACTAAGATTAAATAGAAGTAATAAATAGAGTAGAATAATAAGTGAGGATCTCATATTTTTGCTTTAAGATGTTGACTGTTAGGGTTTATAACATATAAACGCCCAACAAAGATGTATTATTTTAAAGAGCTTGTAAATACGAAGTCATCTTAGACTTTTCTAAGAACTATCTAGTTCTAAATTTAAAAAACAAGAAAATTATACCCACAAAAAAAATAAGCAGCGCAAAACTAATATACCAAATTTTATAATTTTTATGCAATGGAATGTTAGTATAGTCACCAATTTGAACAAAACAAGCCCATAGAGCAGGGTGTGTAGACAAACCATTATAATTATCAAGATAAAACAATTTTGCTTGACGAATGGCTTCGTCCTTTTCTATGCCCGCACCAAGATTTGCATAAAACTGTTCCACAATAATAGAGCTGGAGTAATCATTGAGGCTCCACAAAGTCGTGAGCATACTAGGCACACCTGCATACATAAAGTCTCGACCAATACTCAAAATACCTTCCCCCATTTGGTATTTACCAATACCCGTTTCACAAGCAGATAAAACCACCAAATCAGCATTCAAGCCTAATTGCTTTATTTCATAGGTGTATAGAATATTATCTTCTGATTTACTGCCATTTTCTGATAGAGCTAAGCCTGAAAACTCTGGATTTTTAGTGTCTACCAAACCATGTACTGCAAAATGTAAAACACTATAGTCCAAGGCTGCTTCTTTGAATGCAGCTTCGGTTGCAGCATCATTAGCTAAAAAAGAACCCTTAAATTCCCATTTTAAGAAATTTAATTCTCGAAGAGCGCCAGGTAATTCAACTAATTCTTTTCGTAGTTTTTGCTCATAAGGGCTTCGCCATTTAGGAGCTATTTTATTTTTATAACTTGGAGCTAAAGCTAAAATACGTCCATTTTTAGACGTTGCTTTTTGCATTAGATGTTCAATCCAGAGCGTAGCAGAGTAGTTGTAATTAATTTTATAATCTCGGATTAGGTAGGGTAGGGTCGAAAAGTTAGCAGCACTATTCGATTGGTTAATGTCTATAGCAACATCTTTGGTGATAAAAGTTTCAAAGGGCAGATAACTCAATTGACCATCAGGAATTATAATTAAACGCTCTTGGTTTTTGGCTAAACTATTTTGAAGAAATTTTTGATAAAATTGATGTGCCTTCGTTACCAATAAATTGTAGCTTTTTGCGGTGTTTTTAGCTGCTTCATCTAAGCCAATTAGCAAAGCTTGAAAATCAACAATATCTTTACTATAAGCATCTGTTCTTGGAATAATCTGAACAAAAGCTGTTTTTTTTGTAATGGTAAAGGCATAAATATTAGCAGCACCTTCAAAGTATTCAATAAAGGTTGTTTGAGCATCCAACACATTTTGAACATCTTTAATGTCAACAGATTTAAAAGCATGTTTTAATTTAAAGTAAGTCGGATATTCTAGTTCAAATTTATGCAACAAGGTCATTTTTTGATGCTTATACTCAAAGATCAAACTATCTAGATATAGGGTGGCATCCAAATCTTCTCTAAGTTTTGCATCAAAATGTTGTTTTTTAGTCTCTGACAATAGCTTTTCTAGATTTTGTTCTTCTTCTACCAAATCCTTGGGAAGCCCACCTAAATTGAACGCTTTACTTCCTTGAAAGGTATTAACCATCAGCATAGATTTACTACGCTCTGCCAAGACAAAAGCCTCATTCAAGTATTCTAGATTATCCGTTCTTTTATAGATGCTCAAAGCAATGGCAATAGCTCGTTCAAAAGAAGGAATGGCTTTTTGATTCAACCAAAATAATTGTGACTGTCTACTCTTAATATCTTTGTTAATATCTTCTATAGTTTCAGTAGCTAGCTTTGCGGTTTGATAGAGCACTTTTTCTGTAGTAAGAGGGTAGTCTTTATTATAAAGTATATTTAAATACTTCATTTTATAATTTAGAACATTTAAAAACTTATCTTTTTCTAATACTTGTTTTAAAGAAGGGTTAGAAAGTCCTTTGTCATCTGAAAAATCAAGACTCAAAAGATTTAAGGCTTTTTGTAGATACTCAAAGGCTTCTGTATAGTTGTGCTTAGCAAATAGGATGCGTGCTAGTAGTATATAGTCTATGCTAATTTTTGGACTTTTAGGACCATAAATTTTAATGGTAGCTTCTAACGCTTTGAAAGCATATATTTCGGCATTTTTTAGCTTATGTTTTTTCAAGAAATAAGTGCTATATTGGGAATACGTATTGTCTATTCTGTAAGGATTAATTTTATGTAATTCTAATGCTTTATTACAATAATATAAGACAGAATCAGACTTCTGTTCTTTTTGATAGCAATTAATTAAAAGGCGATAACTATTAATAAAATTTTCTTGTAAGTCTGAACTAAGTTCATTGGCTTGTTCAAGCAATTCTATTGAATATAAAAGATGTTTTTTTGCAGTAGAATTTTGATTGAGGAGGGAGTAAGTTGCGCTTAAATCTAAGATAATATGAACAATTTCATTAGGGGCATCTATTCCTAGTTTTTGCATTAAAAAAAGCGCTTTATGACGGTAATCTAATGAATTTTTATGATCATTTGATTCAAGATATATGTTAGCTAAACCATTGTATTCATAAGCTAATGCATAATCTGTAATGTTTTTAGCCGTTTTGTAATGTTCGATGAGTGCTAATGAACTTTTGATAGCTTTGTTATATTCTTGCAATTGTAAGTAAATAGCTGTTTGGGCAGTATATATGGCTGGGGAATATAAATTTTTAGGAAGTAACTGATTTTGTTCAAGTTGTTCTGCTTTATTTAGATATTTTTTTGCAGTTATTAAATTTTCTAAATAAAAGAATTCAATAGCTATATTTATATTTAAGTGGGTTGCTTGCAAATATCTTTTTTGTTGATAATAAATTGGAAGGGCTAAATTGTAATACTTTTCCATGGAGTCAACTTCTCCATAAAACAAATAGGCATGGGCAATAGCACCATAGTATATCCCAAGTAAACTAGTATCTTTTTCCTCTTGATAACAACTATCAATAAATGTTAATTTACTTTCTAGGTCTTTATCTTCTAAAATAATATAAATAGTAAATAGATCCTCATATAAATCAATAACCACACTATCTAAATGGTAGTCCCAACATTTTTTCTGAAGCTTTTGATAGGCAAGAAGAGCTTCTTCCATTAGACTATCACTAATTTTTAGTTCAGCTTCTAATCTTAATTGGTTGAGCTCTGGAATAGAGAATTGGTAAGGTGG
>ENA-ORXM01002078-ORXM01002078.1-marine-metagenome-genome-assembly--contig:-NODE-2078-length-24966-cov-17.847523_pt1 | contig 24966 bp, 14 predicted proteins | sample MGYA00237867_ERZ511480 | MGnify/ENA primary metagenome ERZ511480 (study PRJEB26309, sample SAMN06266103) | marine metagenome | isolation source: Algal blade | place: United Kingdom:Sidmouth, United... | reverse complement strand
AGCAATGACTACTGCTAAATTCATCAAACAATAAGATGAAGTTAGTTTAGTTTAAGATAGATAAAGCCCCACCAGTTAAACTGGTGGGGCTTTTTTTTTACCGTGACTATAATGTTTCTGATTGTCTCAACAAAAAGATAGAGTTTTACTCAGTTTTCTTTATATTGAGTTTGTATTTATATCCCCCTTATTCTTAATGATTCATAGTGTTGCAAAGGTATATATTGCTAAGGAAGAGAAATATTTGATAAGATTTTAGTATATTTATAGGACTGGGTTGTTTTTGATATGAGTCTAAAGCACTTTAGGGGAAAAAACCTCGTTTTAAGATAGAGAAAGTGAAAAATAGCCCTGATAGCAGTGGTAGGATGCAGCGTTGGCGATGCCTTTCGACTCCGCTCGATGACCAAAGAATCAGATTGGCTTTTTGCAGAAGGTATTGCAAAAAATGAAAGGCATCTTAGCAATGCCATCCTTTAACGGATAGCAGGACTTTCCATAACGACGAAGCACTGACCATTCGCTCCTTATTGCTAAATATCATTTTATATTGAATCATCTCTTCAAAAATATATTAGGAATATTTACAACACTTTGGCTTAAAACAAGTTTATTTTAATAACTAATAACGAAAGATTGAAAGAAACCGAAATACTAAAGCGAAGTGATCAAAAAATCATTGATGAGATACTTCAGTCTGGTGATACTGAACTTTTCGGTGTCTTGTATGACAGATACTCTAACAAAGTCTTTCGCAAATGTTGCTCGATGGTTAATAATGAGATGGATGCCCAAGATTTAGCGCAGTCTATTTTGTTAAAAGCCTTTTTAAATATTTCTAAGTTTGAAGGGCGTTCCAGCTTTTCTACTTGGATATATGCCATTACTTACAACTCCTGTATTAACTTTATAAAGAGCAAAAAAAGAAAAGATTATATAACAGACGAGTTTGATGAAAAACACGATAAGACCATAGAAAATATGGATGAGGAGATAGAGAATAAAAAGCTTTTTGAGGTGGAACTAGACCAGTTAAAACTACTGCTTGAAAAAATAAAACCAGAAGATAAAATGTTATTGCTGATGAAATATCAAGATAACATGTCTATAGAACAGATTGCCAAAGAATTAAATTTGACAAATAGTGCTGTAAAAATGCGATTGCTTCGTGCAAGAGGGCGTGTGCAAAAGCTGCGAGAAAAATACTTCAATAACAACTAAAACTATACGTCAATGGATCATAATGTGAATATATTTGATAGGTTACATGCAGATAAAGAGCTGCCCGAAAAAACAAAAAAAGAGTTGATGGGTAAGCTTGATGCATTTAGGCTTTTTTTAGATATAGCGGACTTATTTACAGTGAAGAATGCTAAAGTTGGCGGCGAAATGCTTGGAACTGTATCAGGAACAATAAAAAATGCTAAAAAATCTTAGCCCCTTTTTATATGTGAAGTTACTATTTGTTTTTACCTTGCAAAACAAAATAGAATTAGGTATTTGTACATTGAAAACAAAATATTAAGATATTATGGAAGAAGTCATTAATTCGACGCAAATCATCACAGAATCACTAAGTTCTTTTGGAAAACAATTTATGGGGGCATTGCCACTCATCTTTACTGTAATCGTTATTTTAGTTGTTGGTTGGATTCTGGCACGAATCATACGAGGTGTTGTTGCCAAATTATTAGATTTAGCGAAGTTTGACGAGGTGGCGGATAAGATGCAGGTTACAGAGATGTTAGAGCGAGGCAATATTACAGCAAAACCCTCTGGAATTGTTGCTAAATTTGCTTATTGGATTGTGATGTTATTGGTCTTTATTACCGCTACAAATTCATTAGGATGGACAGTCGTTTCTGAAAAATTAGGAGACTTAATTGATTATTTGCCTCGGTTATTTTCGGCTGGAATCATCTTTGCCATTGGTATATGGATTGCCTCTTTTATTCGAGATATTATTTCAGCAGCAACCAGTTCAATGGGTGTTTCTACAGGAAATATAATTAGTAGCTTTGTTTTTTATTTTTTAGCAACAATGGTTACTTTGACAGCACTCCAACAAGTAAATATTAATACAGACATTATCACTTCTAATATTTTTATCATTTTGGGAGCGGTCTTAATTGCAGGAGCCATCGCTTATGGTTTTGCTTCCAGAGATATTTTAACCAATATTCTTTCTAGTTATTTTAGCCGAAATAAATATGAGATAGGGCAGCATATTCGTGTGAGAGACGTTGAAGGAAAAATTACAGACCTTGACAATATTTCGGTAACGATACAAACCGCTAATGATATTGTCGTTGTGCCTATCAGAAAATTAATCGAGAACGATGTACATATTTTGGGATAAAACGAGTTTCTCTCAAGAGTTTTAATCCTAAGAAAGACCATGCTTATTGAGTATGGTCTTTTTTTTTGGAGAGAACGGAAAGTGCTTCGTCGTCAAGCATAGTCCCGCTATCCGCTATTATGCTGAAGCCCTCGCAAAACCCTTGGCCTTACATATTCAGCATATCACTACTATCGGGTCTATTTGGAGACAGTTTTTACTACTATTTAGGTTTTTAGACTTTATAAAAAAATACTTTTTTATTTGCTTCTTCATTATTGCTTTTAGAAAAAAAAACTAATAGTAATTCTTTGAATAAGAGATATTTACCCAAAGGTAATCAATATATTTGAAAGCTTTTTATATGTTAAAAAGACTTAATCTGAAATGATGGTATAGTTCTTGATATATATAGTTCAGGATTCAATCTACATATCATAATCAATACTTTCTAGCCTTTAATATACACTATAAATTTGATTTACTATTATTGTGTTATTATTTGGCTAAAAGAAAGACTACTCACCTTCTTTCAAAAACTAACCCTTTTATATATTATGATGCCCTTATGGGGCAATAGGGCATTGCTGTGCCTTTAAACGATTGAAAACCATACATCAAAAACACACGCTTATGTTAGCATTATTAAAGGGTATGAATAGTAAAGAGTTGATTTATTGTTTTCAGCAAAATCAATATACAAAGGAAATTCCCCTTGTCGTATATAAAAGACATTGTAAATTTATCTATAAGCAATGTCTACAATTTTTTTATGAATACCCCAAACGAACAGGATGGGGATTGCACTATATAGATAACCTTGTAGGGGAGATAGTTATGAAGTTATTAATCAATAATGTTTCAGAGATAAAACAGGTCGTTTTTGAAGAATATATTAATATCTTAGTTCAAGCTCATTTGAAAAGATGGGAAAAACAAACCGTTCTAACAATACAAGATCATCAGCCTGATTTTACGTTTGAAGAACAGGAAAACGATAAAGTAAGTTGTGTACATTTAAAAAGAACAAACTTAACTTTAGAACAATTAGAAGAAGCTCCTCAAATAGCAGATACTCTATTATTTGAAGCCATTAATAAATTGAACCAACAAGAAGCTTTGTGTATCCAAGCATTTTATATTCAAAAGAAAAGTGTTGCAGAAATAGCCAAAGCCTACAGCTTTCATGAAGCACAAGTTTGGAAATTTCTAAAAAAAGGTAAGCGACAATTGTGCTTGCTTTTGGAATTAAATATCCAAGAAGAACATGCCAAAAAAGGCAGCCAGTATATAGAAATAGCTCGTACACCAAGAGTAGCCAATAGACAATAATTTATAAGAATAATGGTAGATAAAGAAAAAGAAGCAACGGCAATAATAAACCGTTTGCTAACCAATACGGCTTGTCCTCAATCCAGTCAAATGTTATTTTATCTTGAAGGAATTCTTCCTATTGAAGCACGACAGGAAATGGAAGAACATTTGTTGAGTTGTCCTGTCTGTACTTTGGTCAAAGATATTCATAAGGAATTTGAAACGGATGCTTATGAACGGGGAGAGGCAGTTGTGCGAGAGCAATTTGGTGATTTGGACGCTTAGTTTTTTTAGTGCTTGGTGCTGTGGTTCTTGGTTTTAATGGGGCTTGATAGCGTTTAGACTTTTTTGATATGAGATAATTTTTTCTGGACGCTTTTTCTCTGAACTTAGTTGTTGAGACCGTGCAAAATAGCCTCGATAGAAGCGTTATACCAAATGTAGCGTGGGCGCATATGCGGAATGTATCGCATATGCCTGTGGAAGGGCTTTTGGTATAGTAGCGTATAGCGAGACCCCGCGTCACGACGAAGTTCTTGGCCTTTCGCTCCAAATTAGAAAAGTATAGCAATCCTAATTCAGTTCAGGAATTTTCTTTCACGCAAAGACCGCAAAGAATTTTGACGCAAAGACCGCAAAGCTCAACAGAAACCAATCTCTTTGCGACCTTTGCGAAAAACTCTGCGACCTTTGCGTGAGATACACTTTTTCTATTTTCAGATAGGACTGCTATAAATTGTCTGCTTATGTACTTTGTCTCTTTTTTTGCTTCATCTGATAAATGGGTAGCCAGTCTATTTTTTGCTCCAGTAATGTTATTATTCACCCTTATCTTCTCTCTTCTTTCTCCTCAGATTATCCCTTTCCTTTATGGAAGAACATATTGTTTTGTTTCGTCGTAAAAAAATGTATTAACTTTAGCGTTATATTTTAATTAACGACCTATATGATACAAAAAATGCGAATTGAGACGAATGCTATATTGGCAGCAAGCAAGAAATTAAAGGGAATTGCTTTGAAAACGCCTCTTCAATATCAAGCACAGCTTTCTGCAAAATATGATTGTTCCATTTATTTTAAAAGGGAAGATTTACAAAAAGTACGCTCGTATAAAATTAGAGGTGCTTACAATAAAATTTCGTCTTTGAGTGAAGCTGAAACGGCGCAAGGGGTGATTTGTGCAAGTGCGGGAAATCACGCACAAGGTTTTGCGTATTCTTGTGAGAAACTGAAAATTGCAGGAGTGGTCTATATGCCTGTCACAACAACTCGCCAAAAAGTACGACAGGTGAAAATGTTTGGAAAGGAATATGTAACGGTAAAATTGGAAGGAGATACTTTTGATGATGCGTTTGCAGCAGCAATGAAAGATAGCTTAACCAACAATACGCCTTTTGTACATCCTTTTGATGACGTTAAAATTATTGAGGGTCAAGGAACGGTAGGGAAGGAGATTTGGGATGATATGGATGAACCCTTAGACTATCTTTTTATGCCTGTAGGCGGTGGGGGTTTGTCGGCAGGAGTCGGCAGTTTTTTTAAGCAAATGTCTGCAATTACCAAGCTCATCGGTTTAGAACCCGAAGGTGCGCCAGCGATGAAAACCTCTCTTGATAAAGGAGTCAATACAGAACTAAATGCGATTGATAAATTTGTGGATGGGGCTGCGGTGAAAAAAGTGGGCGATATTACTTTTGAAATTTGTCGAGAAGTTTTGGATGATTTGCGTTTAATCCCCGAAGGTAAAATCTGTTCTACGATTTTGAATTTATACAATGAAGAAGCGATTGTGGTAGAACCTGCTGGTGCTTTGAGTGTCGCAGCATTGGATTTTTATCGGGAAGAAATCAAAGGAAAAACAGTGTGTTGTGTCATCAGTGGGGGCAATAATGATATTACGAGAATGGCGGAAATTAAGGAACGTTCTCAATTGTATGAAGGCTTGAAGCACTACTTTATCATTCGTTTACCCCAGCGTGCTGGGGCTTTAAAGGAATTTTTGGTGAAGGTCTTGGGCAAAGACGATGATATTTGCCATTTTGAGTATAAAAAGAAAAATCAGCGAGAGTCGGGACCGATTGTTTTGGGCGTTGAATTGACTTTTGAGAAAGATTTTGATTTGTTGTTGAAGCGGATGGAGGAGTACAATATCAATTATCAGTATTTGAATGACAATCCGAATTTGTTTGAGTTTTTGATATAGTTTAGTAGGTGACAGGTGGACGGGTGATGTAGCTGATATTTCTTCAGACTTTATATATGTAACAGCTTCTACACTAATTACAAGCCTAAATGAATGTAAAAATAAGGTATATGAAGAATTGTGCTGTGATTTGAAGGTTTTTTAGAGGCATTTTTTAGAGGGCGTTTGAAAATGGGAAATTTGGATGTAATTATTTTTAGTTTAGTGTTTTATATATGATTGTAGAAAATTTTTGTTGATGAAATAGACGACATTTGTACATTTTTGTATTTTGGAAAAGAAGTCTTATGGGGGTATATTTGTAGCATAAGATGAAAATTATTATAAATCAGGGGCGAATATAATTCAATCCTAAAAAAGTAGATAATGAAAAGAAATACAATTTATGCATTAGCTTGTTTATTGTTCTTTATGGCGAGCTGCCAAAAAACAGAGCTTTTGGAAGTGGAAGCAGAAACAACAAGTATTGTACAACAGGGAAAGAAAAATATTACATTGGCTGTGGCTACCCCTGACCCTGTTGTCTCTTATAAGTTTGATTTGGAAAGAGGAGGGGATGTACTTAGCTTGACTTATGAAGGGGTTGTTGATGATTATATAAATGCCTCTGATTTTAGTTGGTCTGTACAGGCTGTCAATAATGCTGGTGCAAGTCCTTATAGTTTTGATATAGATCAACCTTTATCGCAGGGGCAACTTGGTACGATTGCTGAATTTGAAAGTATCACAGATATGGGCCCTTTGGAATTTTACGCATATAATGCAACGAGTCTTCCCTCCAAAGGACTAATTACTTCTTCAGAGAATAGTATTACTTTAGTGCATAATGGTGTAGAGACTATTTTCTTAGTAACATTTCAGGCAAATATTTATGTAAATGGAGTTGTAACCCCTATTGTTAAGTCTTTCTGTTTGAGTGTCTTTCCAAATGATTTCATCATAAATCCTTTCAGCTATATAGTTGGTCTTACTTGTGGAGACTTAATCCCTTTTGAATCAAATGTTGATCCTGATGGTCCTGGTTTGGGTTCTGCTTTAGTTTCTTTAGGAGGTGGATGATAAGATTGTTCTTAAAATTATTAGAAAGCTGTTGGATTACTTTTTATTTTGTAATTCAACAGCTTTTCTCATGAGCCATTTTCGTTCAAGAATTTTTTCATATTCATTAAGTTTAGGGATTAAATTAATTTTCTTTGAATTGGGATTATATTTTTCTTTATGTAATTTTTTTGAAAAGTGAATAAAATTAAGAATGGGTTCTTTTTGGTTGTCAGAAATCTCTTTATTTCTGTGTAAGAAAATCGTAAAAGAATGAACTAAATTATAAAAAGCTTCTTCGTAGTTTTCTAATTCATAATAAGCTTCAAGTTGTAGAATTCTTACTTGCATTCCATATACGATATCTTCAATTTTTACAGTGAGTAATTTTTCTAAACAGGTTTCAAATTGTTTTTGTGATAGTGCCAATGTTGCTTCACATAATAATACAATGTCTTCTCTTTTAGATTTGTCAAGGTAGTGTTGGTAATTTTTTATAAAATTAGCGACCCATTCATTTTCTTTAGCAATGCATCCTATGATAACATGACTTCTAAACAAACTTGTAGCAATCATATCATCTTCAATAATAATTTTTTCTTCTACGGAAAATTTATTAAGTTCAAAAAGTTCTTTTACATACTCATCTTTGCCGTGGTTGTAATTGATAGAACAATAATTTTGTAAAAGAAAAAATAAATCAATTTTTTCAGAATCATCAAAAAAGTCAATTCTGTTAAAGTACAGTTGTTTTAGGGTTTGATAATCGCTATTATCTTGATGGGTATAAGTCTCAAAAAAGCAATTAAATATATCAAGATGAATATTTTCTTTATAGGGCGATTTCTTACAAATTTGACTGATTTCTTCTATAAAAATAATGGGTTGGTCTCCATCAGAAGGTTTAAAAGAGTGTTTATGTTTCAATAAATTGATGGTACAGTATAATTTAGAAGCAAAATAATAGTTATCTACTTTTTCCATTAAATTGTGGAGACTCATCTTTTTTGTCAGGTACTTTGAAAAATTAGGATGTGAGTAGTGTGCTTTTTGTATAAGGTATTCATACAAATACCGTTCAATGCCTGGAGGAGCATCCTTTTCCCATTTTTTTTGAATTTGGTGTACTTTTTGAAAGAAGAGTTTGTCTTGTTTTCTTTTCCTCAAAACATTGAGCATTAGTAGCTCTCGTTCCATTTCGCTCTCCTCTAATTCTTTTGCCAATAGAAAGTTCTCAATGGTGATGCTTAAAATTGACATCACATCTCGCATACGTTTGTTGTTGTATGCTTTTCCTTTCGGCATAATCTTTTTGAAGACATATTCTTTGGCAATCTTCTCTTCAGGAAATACAGGGTGTAGTTTCTTTAGATAGTTAAATAACGCAAATACATTACTTGTTTTTCGGTAAGAAGTGCCTTCTAAGTAGTTTCCAAAGACCCTTATTTCTTCTTTAGTAAAGCTTTGTATAAGCAGTATGAGCTTGCTGTCTTGCATAGTAATATTGTGTGTGAGAATGTGTTTTTTTATGGGATAGCAAAAATAAACTATTTCGAGCTTTTTATCAATTTTTATGTGTTAATTTCTAAAGACAGGTAATTTGTGTTTTTTGAGGTGTATTTGCTTGGTAATCAGTATTTTGTGATTTTTTTTGTTGATGAATTCTTTTCGTAATGTTGTTAAAATAGACGACAATTGCGTATATTTATAATTGTTGAAGGGGAGGAACTACCTTAATATTGTATTGTCTTTGAGAGTAAACAATAATTTATTTTCGTGAGATGTTTTGTTTTGAAGTAATAATACTGTGTGTGTGAATTATTACGAAGAGAATGTTTGAATATTGTTTTTTGGGAAAATGATATTTGAGCATTCTCTTTAAATTAAAAATTATGTTCTTTTTAATACATCTTATCTACTTTTAGGGGAGATTCATCAAATGGGTGAGTCTCCCTTTTTTTGTGGTTGTTGCACTATTTTTGTGAAGATATTTTACGACAAATTTTAGTTGTTTTTTGGGTGATAAATGCCTTTTTTTCAATAAATTACATATGGTGTATAAGTTTTCTGTTTGCAAAAACACAACGACATGAAACGGTTTTTGTGTTTGGTGCAATGCGCAAGATACTGTTATATTTGCATTGTAAATATGAATTTTTAACCAAAGAATGGCTCAGAACCATTCAACTAAAAAGTAGATAATGAAAAAAAGTGTAATTTATGTATTAGCCTGTTTTCTGTTTTTTATGGCTAGTTGCGAAAAAAATGAAACAGAACAATTTGTGCAAGAAGCACAGAGTGAAGTGGTGGAAGTGGAATTGATGGGGAAGAAAGGGAATTATGGATTTGATGTTAGAAAGGTTTCACGCTTTGGGCAGAATTATATTCAATTTAAATATAAGGCTAATAAGCATGCTTATGAACAAGCAGATGATTTTGAATGGGAGGTTGTACGTACAAATATTGATACAGGACTAACTCAAACTCACACCTCCTCTAATGATTTTATTGAAATTCCTGTTGATTTTGTTACTGCTAATATTCAATTAGATTTAAGTTTTGGTGCTATTGTTTCTGGAGGAGGAATGCTAAATACTACTCTTAGTGATGATTTATGTTTAGAATTAACGGGTTTTTTCCTACATAATTGTTCAGGAGAATTTATAGTAAGTTTAGGTGACAATGGCGGAGCAGCAGCAGCATTTATATCAGGCGGTGGGTGAAATAATGTATTTTAAATAAATTTTAAAGCTGTTGAATTATTTTGTTAAGACTTGTAATTCAACAGCTTTTTTTATTAGCCATTTTTTATTCATAATATTTTTATTCTTTTGTATTTCTTCTACGAAACTAGATGATATTTGAGTAGAATTTTCCTTTGCTTTATGTAGTTTTTTTGTTACATGAATGAAATTCAAATTTTGTTTTTGAAGACCTACAGAAATCGTAGAATTACGATGTAAATAGGTCGCAAAAGAATGTGCTAAATTGTAAAAAGCTTCCTCATAATTCTCTAATTCATAATAACATTGCATTTGAAGAATTCTAACTTGTATTCCATAAAGAGTATCCTGAATTTTTACTGTTAATAATTTCTCTAAGCAAGTATTAAATTTAGTTTCATAAAAAGCCATAGTTGCTTCGCATAGAGATACAATATCATTTTTTCCATTATCATCTAAATACTTTTGGTATTTCTCTATAAATTGATAGCCCCACTCAAATTTTTGAACCATACAAGTAACACCAATTATATTTCTAAACATATCATTAGCTATGATATTGTTTTCAATTATAATATTCTTTTCTAATGCAAATTTACAAAGTTCAAATACATTAAAAATGTATTCTTTTTTACCTTTATTATAATTGAAATAATACATTCCTTGCAAGATAATAAACAAATCATGTTTCTCTGTATCATTAAAAAACGGAAATAAATTGATATAAATTTTTTCTAATGATTCAATGTTTAAAGGATTTTCTGTTGTATATGCTTGAAAAAAATGACTAAAAATATTTATGTGAGGATTATGTTTAAATTCTTCTTTTGTGATAGTTTGATTGATATGCTTAATCAATATGTTTTTAGATTTACCTTCACGATTTAAGTCATTTTGGTTATGTAAATTGATAACTTCATAATATAATTTAGACGCAAAATAATAATGATCCATTTTTTCTATTACATTATGCAATGTGGAAGGTTTTTCTTCATAAAGCGATAAATTTGGATGCATATAATACTCCTTCTGCAACAAATATTCATAATGATATTTGATGATTCCCTTTGGTGGGTTTTTTTCCCATTTTCGTTCAAGCTGTTTTACTTTTTGAAAAAAGAGCTTGTCTTGTTTTCGTTTTTTTAGTGCGTTTAGTAGTATGAGTTCCCGTTCTGGTTCGTTGTCTTCTAATTCTTTGGCAATGATAAAATTCTCCAAATTTAGTGTCAAAATCGACATCAAATCTCTTATGCGTTTATCGTTGTATTCCTTCCCTTTTGGCATAATTTTTCCATAAACAAATTCCTTTTTAACCTTCTTTTCAGGAAAGTCTGGATATAGCTTTTTAAAGTAGTTGTATAAGGCATAGACACTTCCCGTTTTGCGATGCGATGCGCCTTCCAAATAGTTTCCAAACGTTTTTAATTCCTCTTTACTTAATGATTGTATGAGCTGTAATAGTTTACTGTCTTGCATGTATGTATAATCGTTTAAATGGTTGTTTTTAGGAGAGAACGGTTTGTCTTTCATCGTTGCATCTGGTCCTGCTATCCGCTATTATGGTGGCTTGCCTTGCTGCGGGCAGATGCCCCTACACACCACCATACCGCTACTATCAGGTCTATGTTGGATGGTTAGTACCGCTATCCAAAGTATTATAATGTATTACGAATCATTTGAGAGGATTGATTCAAATACAGATAGATAGAGATAGAGACCATGAAAAATAGACCTGATAGTAGTGTTATCGTTTTTTAGCATGGCAAAAATAAGCATGGCAAAACGATAGTAACGGATAGCAGGACTAAATGGAACGACGAAGAACTAAACTGTTCTCTCCTAATTAAAAAATTGCAAGGACAGGTAATAAGAAATGAGTTAAGTGTTTCTATATAAAATAACGTCTTTTTTTTGACGATATTATCACGATAATGTCAAGATTTAGTTGAAAAGATAGTTATTTGATTGTCAGTGTTTTATGTGTTTGTTTTTATTCGTTTTTGAGCTTTTTTTAAGTAAAAATAGAAAGACAAAGCCACTATTTTATGTTTGATGTAGGGAACAAGCTGCTTTAATATTGTACTATCTTTTAAAAGAAGATGTAGCTACAATTAACCCAATTAATTATTTAAACAAGTCAGTAGATAATAAGGCTGGCACAAAACAGATAACATGAAAATTTTAAATTATTTATTATTTGCCTTTTTCCTTTTTTATGGAGTAGGAGTTTTTGGGCAGGACTGTGATACAGAAGCAACTCAGGGGCAAGTAGATTTTATGAATAACACAAGACAAATTAGAGATGCTTTTATCTTGCCAAGTAGTAGTTTTACGCATTATATTCCTGTTCAATTTCATATCATTCGAGATGATAATGGTGATGGTGTAAATATTGCTAATATTAGTGATTTGGAAGATGAATTAGATGTTGTTAATAATCTTTATGCTCCTATTAATATGGTTTTCTTTCAATGTGGCAGCGTAAATTATATTGATGATAGTAATTTGTGGGGAGATTGGGAGGATGATATTGCAACGGCTAATAATATAGATGGTAAAATAAATATTTATTGTGTGCCAGGTGAAGATATTAGTAGTGCCTCTTTTCCTTATCAACAAGACTATGAAGATAGAATTATGTACGCTGAAGATCAATGGTATAATACTTCTACTTTGGCACATGAAATAGGGCATTATTTTAATTTGTATCATACGCACGAAAACTATCAAGGATTAGAACATCCTGATAGATCAGGGGCAAATAAGAATTGTGGACCAAACTATGGAGATGAACTATGTGATACAGAGGCTGATCCTGTATTATATGATCGAGTTAATAATAACTGTGAATATGATTCTGATCTTGATCCTACTCCAAATAGCCATAGTGGTTATAAAATTAATGAACTTGGTTTAGATGATTATGCTCCAAATCCTCATAATATAATGTGTTGGATAGATCCTGATTTATCAACTTGTAGAGATTTTTTATCTGATGGACAATTAGATCGAGTTTTGAGAAGCTATATGTGTGATCGAAGCTATCTTTTTTGTGATGATTTAGCTTTACCCGATTTAGTTGTAACTAATGAAACGGCAACTCCTGAAACTGTAATTGCTGGAGAGGATTTTAATGTAAGCTGTAAAGTTAGAAATATTGGAGGAGCCAGTGCAAATAGTGTTTCTCTTTTAAGGTATTACTTATCTAAAGATCCTGTTTTTCAGAATAGCCAAGATATTTATTTAGGTTATGATTGGGCAAGTCAATTAGGAGTAGGATGGACAAGTCCAGAAAGTGCGAATTTAACGATTCCACCAAATTTATCTACAGGTGTTTGGTATGTTTTATTTATGGCAGATTTGTCTAACAAAGTTATTGAAGGTAATGAAATTAACAATGTAACAGCCCTTCAAATCAATGTAATAAGTGGCGAGAATGAACCAGATTTAATTGTTATAGATCAGTCTGTCAATAAAACAACTGTTGCTATAGGTGAAGAAATTTATATATCAGCACACGTTAAAAATGTTGGAGATGCCTATGCTACTAAAAATACACGATTAAAGTATTATTTATCAGATGCTGAAACTTTAAGTGGTGGAACTTACTACCACTACTTCGGTGCTGATTATGTTAACGGGTTAGATCCAGGTGAAGATGGTTTTGAATATATAGAAAGAGTGATTCCATCAGATGCGCCAGAGGGTAATAATTTTATTATTTTTAGAGCAGATGCGCTAAATGATGCAGCGGAAAGCAATGAGTTTAATAATTTTGCTACGCAACCAATTTTTGTGACAGCATCAAGCTCTGGCAAAACAAGCCAAAAAGAAGCCACACAAATGCTATCAACAAAACTAAAAGCCAATGCAGCCCCAAATCCATTTGAGGAAACGACTACCATCGAATATACTTTAGACAAACCATCGACAGTCTTCATTGATGTATACGATGTGACAGGTAAAAAAGTAGCACAGTTGTTAGAAGGTGAGGAGCAAAGAGAAGGCAACCAAACGATTGAGTTTGAAGCAACAGATTTACCAGACGGCTTGTACTTCTGCCAAATCAACACAGGCGACGAACAACAAACGCTTAGAATTTTATTACAACGATAAGTTATATAATTTACCACCTTATTTATCTACTATGGAAAGGGCTTGTTCTTCGGAACGAGTCCTTTTCTTTTTTTTGGATTTAGAATTTAAAAAAAAAACTATCTTTGTACAAAAACAAAGAAGATGAAACTCAAAACGCCCATTCTCCTAAATGAAATAGCCGAACTTATCAATGCCGAAATCATAGGCGACCCCAATTTTAGCGTAACAGGCATCAACGAAATACACAAAGTTGAAACAGGCGATTTCACCTTTTGCGACCATCCGAAATACTACAAAAAAGCGATTCATTCCGCCGCTTCTGTCATCCTCATCAACAACAAAGAAGTCGCCAATGAACCCAATAAAATCTTACTGTATTCAGATGATCCCTTTCGAGATTACAACAAATTGGTACATCACTTTTGCCCCATATATTTACCGAGTTCGCCGATCCATCCCACCGCCCAAATCGACCCAAGCAGTCACATCGCTCCCAACGTCACGATAGGCGCAGACTCCATCATCGGCAAAAACTGCATCATTCATCCCAACGTCGTCATTTACAACCGAGTCGAAATAGGCGATAACGTCATCATCCACGCCAATGCCGTCATAGGTGCAGACGCATTTTACTACCAAAAACGAAAAGACGAAGGCTATGTCCGCATGCAATCATGTGGGCGAGTCCTCCTACATGATGACGTCGAAATTGGCGCAGGCAGCACGATAGACAAAGGCGTTTCAGGCGACACCATCATCGGCAAAGGCACAAAATTAGACAACCTCGTTCACATCGGACATGGCTGCGTTATCGGCGAATACTGTCTACTCGCAGCCCAAGTCGGCATCGCAGGCAAAACCACCGTCGGCAACCACGTCAATATCTGGGGACAAGTCGGCATTTCCAAAAGCCTACACATCGGCGACCACACCAATTTACTCGCCAAATCAGGCGTTCAAAAATCCTTAGAAGGCGGCAAAAACTATTTCGGCATTCCCGTAGAAGAAGCCCCGAAAAAGATGCGCCAATTGGCTTTGTTAAAGCAGTTGCCTGTGTTGTGGAAGGACTTTTTGGATCGGCAGAAAAAGGGGTGATTTTTGTGTATTAGGAATTGGTGTACTAGGGAATTAGTTTTTGGGATAAATGCTGTTTGAAAGAAGTGAAAACTGAGCTTGGTAGTGACTAATTTAATTTTTAGAAGAGAACGGTAAAATCCTTCGTCGTGATGGAAAGGCCTGCTATTCATTAAAGGCGGGCATCCACACAAAGCCAACCCAAACCGCCTACCATTGCTATCAGGTCTATTTTGCACTGCCTCAACGCTTTAAGACCAAGAAAAAAGACGATTCACCCTTCAACAACCGCCCAAATCGCTTCCGCAGCTTCACAAAAAGCAACATCTACATTATCAGCTTCTAAAAGCGACTTTCCCCCATACGAAACAGGCTGTAACTGCCCCAAACATTCCTCATATTCCCAAGTACACTTCCGAACGACCACAGGTACAACCCTTACACCCATTCCTTCGTTTTTTTGAACGAGTTTTTGACGCAACTTTTGCCACATGTCTGATACCAAAAAATACGAACTCACCATCAATAAAATAATGGTGGATTCCTCCATTTTGCGCTCAATTTCTTGGAGATTTTGACCTGCTAAAAGTTCTTGTTTTGTCCACAATTTAGTGATGTTTTGGTTTTGTAGAATGGGCGATAAATGACTTTCTAAGGTTTCTACATGGGGCAAATCTTTTTGGGCGTAGGCGATGAAGATTTTGTGGGTGGGACGACTGTTTTGTTTGGAAACAAAAACCCCATAATCCCCCACTTCCACACACTCCCCACCCTCCAAAACAAAACGCTCCATCTGCCCATAATTCGCCACTATCTTAGACAAAGGAATCAACGCCCCACCCTCAGAAAAAACAAACTCCTCAAACTCAATATTCTCCTGTATCTCCTTAAAAACTTTACGTACTTTCTCCAAACACTGCTTAGGCTGCGCCCCCGCTATTTTAAGGTGAATCTGATTGTCTTTATCGAAGGCTTCTACCAAAATAGTATGTCCATCCTGCTCATAACAAATGCCATTGCGCCAATAACTCGCTTTGGGCATATTCCCCATACGAACAATAAAGCGAATCACAATGGATTGATGCAAAAATGGATACTGATACACCAATGTATGAAAGGAAGCAAGTTTCTCTAAACGTTCTATATCAAAAGGCTTTTCAGCAGACAACAACTGTGGCGCAATATAAATGCTTTTTTTAGTCCTATATTCATCCTTACAAAAAACAATCTCACAACTTTCCATAAATTGTAAAAACAATTCTTGTTCTTCATTGGTATATTTTCCCCAAACTTCTTGTAAATCAGAAAGGGTAAAACCACCATCACCTCGTTCTAAAAACTCATAGAAAAACTCGTCTCTATCCAAAAGCGTATAAATCGCTTCAATCGCCCATTGTTGGTCAATAATAATCTTTTCAGCAAATAAGGGAACTTGATAAAAGACTTCTCCTGTACGATGCAAAAAGCCGATTAAAGTCTTGGGAGCAGTCACAGAATCTTCAACTAAACCAATCTCCTTACATTGTTTATAATAGTCGTCATAAGCAATACTTTTAACGCCCTCTTTGCGTAAATCGGCAATCCAATCTTGCATTTTTGCCCAAGAGGACGGAATATACTTGCCAATTTCGGGCAAGGTCGCAATGGCTTCTGTGATGGCTTCTTTAAGGTCAGCAGTACCTCGCTTCGTCTTACAACTAATGTGGTGAACGATGTCATTGGATAAATGATAGCCTTTTAATAAAGCGGTCTGTTCAGGCAATTCTTTCATTCCAATAGTCTGTTCATCAAGGGCTTCATCTATTTTGTTTTGCACAATAAAGGTTGGATTCTTTGGACAAAGCCCTTTTCTATAATCCAACCAATACGCCATCCCATAATTCTCAAAACTACGTCCTTTCTCGTCTTTATAGGTTGATTTTTGTTCACTTTTCCAATCCCACAAGAGTAGCAAAATGCCTTTTTCTCTGGCAAATAAGCGATGAACAGGGTGATAAATATGCTGTCCCCCAAAATCCCATACTTGTACGTTAAATTGGGGAATATCCTTATGTTGCTCCGTTGTATTCTGCAAGGGCCAATCTTTGACCTGTATCGCATGGGTAGAGGCTTTTTGAGCATCAAACGTATTAAAAACCAAGCGGTCTACCACAGAACTTTTCCCCACACGCCCATTGCCCAACAAAAGCAATTTAGTGGCATCATTCGCTATTTTTCCCTTTCTCAATCCTTTAAAATAATCCCTTAAAGAAGAAAGGCAACTATTAGGATAGCCAAGATTATATACTGATTGGAGAATTTGTTTTATAGGATTGTTTTGTAATATTAAGGAAGTAAAGCTGATACGGAACACAAATAATTCTGCTATTTCACTAATATGGTTATCAGCAAGATCTAATGATTGTAAGTTAGGAAGTTTGTCTAAGTTCTCAATCTTAGTAATATGGTTATCAGCAAGGTCTAATGACTGTAAATTGGTGATTTTGTCTAAATTTTCAATTTTTTGAATTTTATTCCCTGCAAGAATTAATTCTTGTAGATTCTGTAGTTTATTTAAGTTTTCAATTATCTCAATTTGATTATGAAAAATACTTAATAATTGTAAACTTTGTAGCGTGTTTAAATTTTCAATTTTTTGAATTTGATTGTTAAAAAGATATAGTGTTTGTAAATTATATAGGTGGTCTAAATTTTCAATTTTTTGAATTTGATTATCATTAAGTTCTAGTTCTTGTAAACTTTGTAGCGTGTTTAAATTTTCAATTTTTTGAATTTGATTGCATATAAGAGATAATTTTTGTAGAGAATTAAGTTTGTCTAAATTTTCAATTTTTTGAATTTGATTTAAATTAAGATTTAATTCTTGTAAGTTTTGTGGTGCATCTAAGTTTTCAATTTTTTGGATTTTATTAAATTGAAAATCCAACTTGTTTAGAGAATTAAGTTTGTTTAAATTTTTAATTTTATAAATTTGATTGTGAGAAAGGTTCAATAATTGCAATTTATCGAGATTATCTAAATTTTCAATTTTTTGAATTTGATTGTGAGAAAGGTTTAGTCTGAGTAAAACTTGTAAATTATTTAAATTTTCAATTTTTTGAATTTGATTAAAGGACAAGTTTAACTCAAGTAAAATTTGTAGTTTATCTAAGTTTTCAATTTTTTGAATTTCATTTCCAGCAAGGTTTAATTTTTGTAAATTATGTAGCTTATCTAAATTTCCAATTTTTTGAATTCGGTTATCAGTAAGGTTTAATATGTGTAAATTATGTAGATTGCTTAAATTTTCAATTTTTTGAATTTCGTTCTCGGAAAGATCTAATTTGTATAAACTATTTAAATTTTCAATTTTTTGAATTTGATTATCTAAAAGGTTTAATACTTGTAAATTATGTAGCGTGTTTAAATTTTCAATTTTTTGAATTTGATTATATGAAAGGTTTAATACTTGTAAATTATGTAGCTTGTCTAAATTTTCAATTTTTTGAATTTGATTATCTGAAAGGTCTAATACTTGTAAATTATGTAGCTTGTCTAAATTTTCAATTTTTTGAATTTGATTACTTGAAAGATTTAAATATTCAAGATGAATTAAGTTGCTAATAGGAGAGATGTCAAAAACTTTCCATTTGTTTAAAATAAATCCCGAAAAAAATAACTTCTTTAAATTTTTCAATTCACCCAAGCGAGGATGCAAACGGGAAAATTCATTTGATTCGCCATTATTTTTACTTTTATGGTATATCCATTCTTCACCATTCCAATTATGCCACACATTACTCACAATCAAAGTCTCCAAATCGGGCAATTCGTCAAAAAGTTCTTCGGGTAAGTCTGTCAATCCACAATTACCTATCTCCAAATAAGTCGGATGGTCTTTTTTTGCTTTTTGTATCAGTTGTAGGGCTAATTCGCTCATTTTGGGGATTTTTAGCCTAAATATACCAACTTATATGGACTTATATAACTTATATGGTTCAAAAAAACCACATAAACTATAAAAGCTAAAATGCACTAAAACAAAGCTTCTATAACTTATATGGTTCAAAAAAAATCTAAGTTCAAATATTATTCTCCCACAAAATCAAACAACCCAAACACCATCTCATCATGCACCTCATAATACGTCTTATTCTTCACCTTTCTCGCCTCATTTTTCTGATACTTCGTTTCCCACTTCGTCCAATTTTCTTTCGGGAAATTTTCCTTCAAAAACGCCAAGCATTCAGGGATTTTGTCCGCCACCAAAAGTTCCTTAATCGGCTCATACAAACGCTCCTTGTCCTTAATCGTAAACCACCAAGCAATCTTCTCATTGCCCTGATTAATGTAATTATCAGGAGGGGTCACCAACGGGTTGTCGTACAAATTAATCTCCAATTTATTATTGTTATCAGACATATAATAACGAGACACCAACGTAAGTTTCTTGTCCTCAATCGCTGAACGCAAAGGCGTAATATCCTTTATTTTATTGTTAGACAAATCCAATGCTTTCAAAGTAGGCGGAAGCACCATGTTGTCCACACTACTGATTTTATTATCCTTCAAAAATAGCTTTTTGAGGCGATGCAAACGCTGCAAATTATCGAATTTCTTGATTTTATTTTTATTCAAAAAAAGCTCTTTCAAATCCGTTAAATGCTCTAAATTTTCAATGGTCGAAATTTGATTATTATTGAGACTCAGCGCAGTGAGTAGCGTCAATTTCTCCAAATTTTCGATGCTTGTAATCTTATTATTATCAAGATGCAGATATTGCAAAGCCGTCAAACTATCCAATCCATCAATTTTCGTTAATTGATTGGCATTCAACGCCAAATATTTGAGGAATCTCAACGCACTTAAATCAGGAAGCGACCCAAGCTTATTATTGCTCAAAGACAGTGTTTCCAACATCGTCAGCTTCGCCAAGCTATCAATTTTTATAATCTTATTTTCTCGAAGGATAAGCGTTTTAAGATTCGTCAGTTTTTCCAACGGCGCAAGGTTAAAAATCTTATTACCTCTCAAATCCAGCGTCTCCAAATTCGTCAAACCCTGCAAAGGCGTCAAATCCGCAACACTAAAATCATTATTAGTCGTCGAACACACAAACCGCTTCAAATTCTTCAATTCACTAATACGAGGATTGATCGCCGTCAATTTATTATAGCCACTATAATTCCGACTACGCTGCTCATTCCACTGACTGCCCTTCAATTCCTGCCACCGATCACTCACAATCAGCGTCTCCAAATCCGGCAATTTATCAAAAAGCGCATCAGGCAATTTTGAAATCCCACACCGCCCAATTTCGAGATACGTCGGATTCGAGCTTTTCGCCCGATTAATCAATTCTAAAGCTTTACTACTGCTCATATTTAGGGTGTTTTTGGTTAAGAATGTTTTAGAAATAAAGGTACAAATTTTAGTAAAGAGATTTTTTGATAGATGAGGCAAAAAACGTAGGCGATGCAGGGCATCGACGAGGCTTTTTAACGAAATATATCGGAAAATATCGAAGCTAAAAATGAACATTTATTTTTAGAGCATTCTTCAATAATTAAAACCGTCAAATATAGGTAAAAAACAAGACATAAAGAAGCCGAAACAATATCATTTTAAAACTAATATTTATAAGGAGAGAACGGTAAAAATCCTCCGTCGTTACGCATGCTCCCGCTATCCGCTAAAGGCGAATACATTCTCGCCTACCGCTACTATCGGGTCTAGCTTAAAAGGACAGAACCGCAACTTATATGGTCTTATATAAAAAACTTATATATACTTATATGGTAAAACAAAAAATACACTACAAAAATCCAAATAAATTCAACGCAATTTGATATATTTGCAGATTAAGCTGATATTTGAAGTAATGTAGTAAGTGCCGAGCATTAATCCTTTGATTATTAGGAAGTTGATAAAATCAAATAATACCATACAAACACTCTCCACTAATGCTATTTGATGATTCTATGAAAATCACCAACAGCCCAAAGTATTAATTTTTGGCTCATATTGGTCAAGAAAGCAAAATTCCCACCAAAAAATCCCTCTTACACAAAGAGAAGGTTCAAACCTTATCCTCTTTGAAGGGGGCGAAGGGGGAGGAATTCACAAAAGAACAGTTCTTGAACAAGCATTTTTAGCACAGTGTGTGAAAGATGTAATTATATTATTTATTAATTAAATAAGTAAGTGGATAAATATTAATATTTTTGCAAACAAAATGATGTAGAACAAGTATTATACGCATTTAGAGTGGAGACCTTTCCAATTAGCCCCGATAGTAGCGTTATACCAAAAGAAGCGAGGCGCAGAAAGGCATTGTAGAGACGTTGCACTGCAACGTCTAAGGCCTGCAAGGGCTTTTGGTATAGTAGCGGATAGCGGGACTTTCTGTAACGACGAAGCACTGAACCATTCGCTCCAAATTGGAATTTTAAAAACGTATAAAAATGCTCTTTTCCATCTACTTACAGAAACAACGTATTGTGTACTCAATCCTCAAAAAAACTAACAAATGATGAAACAACTATCCTATTTCTGGAAAGCATTCACTGTTTTATTATTAATCATAAGCAACAGCCCAACAAGCCAAGCTCAAAACTTGATTGCCAACCCAAGTTTTGAAGACTTCACCACATGTCCCACAGACCTCAATCAAATCAACCTGGCAACAAGTTGGTTCTCTATCACTGATGGCGAACCCGATTATTTCAATGCCTGTACCGACAATAATGACATAGATGTCCCTAACAACGTCTATGGCACACAAGGAGCAGGCACAGGTGGCGCATATGCAGGACTCATTGCTTTTGGTGAAAATGAAATCCGAGACTATATCGGCACGATGCTAACACAACCGATGGAAGTCGGCAAAAGTTACTGTGTAGAATTCAAAGTAAGCCTATCCGACGATGACTTTTACGGCATTCAAGAAATGGGCATGTATTTTACCACCAATCCCATCAATATATCGAATGGCGCAACGTCCTTGAACGTAACTCCACAGATATACCATATGGACGACATCATCACAACAACAGATGATTGGTATCAGATTACGGCAGTATTTACGGCAGATCAGCCCTATCAATACGTGGCATTAGGCAACTTTTTTAGCAATGCCAATACCACAGGAGGCGGTACATTTCCAGGCGCACCAGACATATTCGACGCTTATTACTTCATCGACGATGTGTACGTACAAGGCATCGAAGAGCAGTTAATCATTGGGGTAGACTCACAATTCGTCTGTATAGGCGATTTAGTCAATTTTATCGCCAACGGCTCTACCACAGGAGAATACATCTGGTACGAAGAAAACACCCCAAACAACATCTTAGGCACAACCTCAACACTAAGCACTACCATCGGCGAAACGGGCAATTATGTCGTAGAAGCCATGATAGGGAACTGTTTGGTACGAGATACCGCCCATGTAGACGCTGTACCTGCCCCAATGGTCAATTTCTTGGTAGAAAATGCCTGTGTAGACGTTGGTACACAATTTGTTGATCTATCCCAAAGCGTACTACCCAATGCGATGTATGAATGGGACATCAACAACGATGGAACGATAGAGTCTACTTCATCAGGAGCAGCGACCTACATATTCACAGAACCAGGTGTTTATGACGTATCATTAACGATTCACAACAATGAATTTTGTTTCCGTTCTATCGTCAATCAAATCACCGTATCAGAAGAATGCAACCCGTGTGAAAACCCTGTTAATTTTGTGCCAAATGGCGAAGTAGAAGAGTTTAGCATGTGCCCAGATAGCTTGAATGCAACAATGCTCACAGAGCCACTAAATTGGGTACAAGCCACATCAGGAACATCTGATTTCTTTCATTCTTGCGTATTAAGTGGAGAACCCGACGATTTTCCAGGTGTACCTGCCAATAATTTTGGAAATGAAGCAGCTTTATCAGGCAATGGTTACTTAGGTTTTTATGCTTATCGAACCAATACACTATACCGAGAATATTTAAGCGTTCAATTAACAGAATCTTTAGAAGTAGGAACATCCTATTGTGTGAGCTTCAATGTAAGTTTAGCCGACAATGCAGGGTATGGCGTAGAAGAAATAGGTGCTTACTTTTCTGACAACGCTATCAATCAAAACACCTTTCAAAATCTAACTTTTACCCCACAAATTCAAAACGATAACGGCATCATCACTGAAACAAATGGCTGGGTAACAATCAGTGGTATCGTCACTCCAACCACGCCCGTTCAATACCTTACCATAGGAAACTTTAATGATGATGACAATACAACAACAGGCGTTAGCCCAAGTGGAGGTATTCCTGATTTTGGGTACAATCAAGTAGCTTACTATTACTTAGATGATATAGCCGTATCGGTAGCCCCAAGTATTATGGTGGAGGACATCGAAACATGTGCAGGCGAAACCATCACTTTAAGCGCACCAGAAGGCTTCTGTTCGTATGAATGGTATTTAGCAGACGACCCAAATATGGTCTTAGGAAACACCAACGAAGTCGAGTGGATGCCCAATCAATTAGGGCAAATCATCTTAGCAGTTAGTGGAGGCATTGCTGCATGTACGGTGATTGACACTGTTAATGTCGATGTTGCTCCATTACCAGACGCCTTTTTCAATGTTGCAGCAACTTGTGTAGACGAAGCAGCTGTTTTTACAGACCTTTCGAGTGATGTAGAAGCAGGTTCAACTTATGAGTGGGATTTTGATGGAGATGGGACGATAGACGAAACGAATGAAGGCAGTGCATCTACTTTTTATAGCGAAGGTGGTATCTATACCGTCACTGTCACCATCTCTACACCAAGCGGTTGCGGAGATACTTATGCAACGCAAATCAACGTAGCAGATGAATGTGATGAGTGTACCCCTACAAATTTAACCTTTAATCCAGGCTTTGAATTCTTTGGAGATTGTCCAACAGAATTGGGACAAATTGCCCAAGCAACAGATTGGTTCTCGCCCTTTGCAGGAGATCCTGACTTTTACAATGGATGTTCTACCAATGGTATTACAGGCGTTCCCAACAATGCGAATGGAACTGTCAATGCTTTTGAAGGACAAGGATATGCAGGAATTGTAGCCTACGAAAATGGTGTCACGACAAGTGAATACATCACAACACCACTACCAACACCATTGACCACAGGACAACAATATTGCCTAAGTTTCCAAGTATATCTCGCTCCCAATAGCGGATTTGCCATAGACAAATTAGGCGGTTATTTCTCAGTTGATGCCAACATACCACAGCCGAATACAATCACACCACAAGCCGTTCAGGAGGATTTAGGCGTATTGTCAGAACAAGGATGGGTAGAAGTAGCAGCACTTTTCACAGCAAATCAAGCCTATGAATACTTAACATTGGGTAACTTCTATGACACCAACGAGTTAGAAGTCTTAGAAATTCCAGGCGGCAACACTACTGCTTACTACTACATTGACAAAGTAAACATCGTTCCTGTCGATTTAGAAATTACAGGAGACAATCTATTGTGTCAAGGGGAAGAAACCTCTTTAACAGCCGAAACGGATTTATGCGACCATATGTGGACTATCGCAGGAGGAAGCGAAGTAATCAGCACAACAACAGAAATAACGGTTTCACCAGAAGGAACAACAACCTATATCTATACAGGAAGCAACAATATTTGTGAGGAAGTAGTCATGAGCTATACCGTACAAGTTGATCCAATGCCCGAATTAGGTGATACAATCATCTTGTGTCCAAACGATAGTACGACACTATCAGACCTAAACAATAGCGGCGCAACGACCTATACATGGCAACCAGCCACAGGATTAAGCTGTACAGACTGCCCTATGCCAACCGCTTCACCAAGTGTTACAACAACCTACACTTTGACTGTACAATACGATACGCCAACAAGCTGTAGTACCGTTGATGAAGTAACCATCGAAGTAACAGAAAACTTTGCGTCAATCAATGTCGCACAAAACGAAATCTGTTCAGGCGAAGAAACGACTTTGACAGCAACAGGAGGAGATTCATACGAATGGTCGCCAACTACAGGCTTAGACAACCCAAATAGTGGAACAACCGCCGCAAATCCTACAGAAACAACGACTTATACTGTCAGCGTGACCAATAGCGGTTGTATCGATACAGAAGTCATTACGATTACCGTATTTAATTGCGATTTAAGTGGTCCAG
>ENA-ORXM01002077-ORXM01002077.1-marine-metagenome-genome-assembly--contig:-NODE-2077-length-24968-cov-5.784500_pt1 | contig 24968 bp, 27 predicted proteins | sample MGYA00237867_ERZ511480 | MGnify/ENA primary metagenome ERZ511480 (study PRJEB26309, sample SAMN06266103) | marine metagenome | isolation source: Algal blade | place: United Kingdom:Sidmouth, United... | reverse complement strand
CATAAACCATAAACCATAAACCATAAACCATAAACCATAAACCATAAACCATAAACCATAAACCATAAACCATAAACAGCTACATAGTAGCGATTGAACTTGAACTTGACACTTGAATTATGAAAATATCCGTAGAACTTACCTTTTCGCCTTTACAAGATGATTTTGAGGAGCATATCATCAACTTTATTAAAAAACTACGTACTTCCGGACTCACAGTTCTTGAGAATCCATTGAGCACGCAGGTTTTCGGGGAATATGATACTGTGATGAACGTATTGAATTCTGAAATTAAAGAAGCCTTTGAATTCATGGAAAAAGGGCTTTTGTTTATGAAAGTGGTAAAATCAGATCGAAGCGCCTATGAACCCCATTTTTGATTTTTTTCTTGATAGCTATCAGGGTAAGGAAACTTTGATCATAGTTCTTGAGGCCATTGTGTTCATAGCAGGGATTTTAAGTGTCTGGTACGCCAAAAAGGAAAACATTCTTGTATATCCCACCGGTCTCATAGCTACTGTAATTACCGTATATCTTTTTTATAAGGATGGGCTGCTCGGTGATATGATGATGAATTTTTATTGGTCGGCCATGAGTATTTATGGTTGGTGGAATTGGTCTCGAAAAAAGAACGATAAGAAAGTGGTTCAAATTTCTCGAACGAACACAAAGGAAAAGCTGATCGGTATCGGTCTTTTTCTGGCGACCATGGGTATAAATTATGGTGTGTATAAAAGCTTTGGGTATGAAGTAGAACCGTCGAACTATGTCGATATTTTCACTTCGGGCATATTTTTTACGGCAATGTGGTATATGGCACTTAAAAAATTGGAGAATTGGACGCTTTGGATATTTGCAGACCTCATCACCGTTCCTTTATATGCATACCGTGGTTGGGGCATGCTCTCCTTACAATATGTTATATTTACGGTCTTGGCCGTTCAGGCCTATTTCGCATGGAAGAAAAGTTTAGACAAGAGTCCTCAGATATCGTTAAGGTAGTTTTGTTCGGTCCTGAATCAACGGGTAAGACCACGCTTTCCGAACAGCTGGCCAAATATTACAATACGGTCTGGGTGCCGGAATTCGCACGGGAATATTTGCAAAATAAATGGAATAACGAACGCAAAACTTGTACCCCGGAAGATTTGTTACCTATTGCCGAGGGGCAAATGAAATTAGAAAACACACTGACCAAAAAAGCAACAGATGTTTTAATTAGCGATACGGATTTGCTGGAAACCAAAGTATATTCCGAAGCCTATTATGTGGGGCATTGCGATCCAATTTTGGAAAAGTACGCACTGCGAAATGTATACGACCTATATTTATTGACCTATATAGACATTCCGTGGGTCGGTGACGACCTTCGCGATAAGCCCAATGAAAGAGAGCGAATGTTCACATATTTCAAAGAAACCTTGGAGCGTTATCATCGTAATTTTATTATCTTGAAAGGAGATAAAAAAACACGTTTGGCAAAAGCTGTTTCGAGTATTGACGCACTGTTGGAAAAATGATACAAAGTCGCACTTGGTAGTTCCTGTATGCAGTATATGTTGGACGAATAAATAATAAAGAATAATTTTCACTAATTCATTAATATATAACCATCAAAAATTGAATTTGATATTTTGAGTTTGAGCTTGTAATTGAATCCTCCTACGGCAGGCTTGAACTTGAATTTGACACTTGAACTTAAAAAAACATGACACTTACAAAAGACGACCTAGTGCTACTTTCCGAAAAAGGAATTTCAGAGAAAAAAGTAAACGAGCAGATTGAAACTTTCAAAGAGGGCATTCCCTTTGTACAACTCGAAAAAGCCGTAACGGTAGGAGAGGGCATTTCAAAATATACCCAAAACGAAGAAAAAGAATTGATCGAGAAGTTCGATAGCTCAAAAAACGGTTTGACGTTATTGAAATTCGTACCCGCTTCAGGGGCTGCATCGCGTATGTTCAGGGCCTTGTTCAACTTTTTGGATAATTATGACCCATCCAATGAAACCCTGGAAAGCTACTTCGCCCGTACCGGTGACGATGCCATGAAAACTTTTTCCGAAGGGCTTACTGACTTTGCTTTTTACAAGCTCGTATTGCAAAGAATTACAGGAAAAGCGTCCTCAAAAGATGAAGAAGTATATCTCTTTGTCAAGGAGATGATGTCGGAAGATGCATTGAACTACGGATTTTATCCTAAGGGATTATTGCCTTTCCATAATTACGACAGTCATACCGCGACGCCTTTTGAAGAGCATCTGAAGGAGGCATCCGTGTATGCCAAGTCGGAAGTTACGGCAGAGCTTCATTTCACGATTTCCGAACAGCATGGTGAGATGTTCAATAAAGAATTTGCTACGGTCAAAGATAGGGTCTCTACGGCTACGCAGACTTCATTTGAAGTGAGTTATTCGTATCAAAAGCCTTCCACAGATACGATTGCCGTAGATATGCAAAATGAGCCTTTTCGAAACAGCGATGGATCTGTATTGTTCCGTCCCGGAGGCCACGGTGCCCTTATTGAGAACCTCAATGAGCAGGAGGCCGATATTATCTTTATCAAGAACATTGACAATGTAACCGTACCTCGATTCGCCACTGAAGTATCAGATAGTAAGAAAGTTTTGGCGGGTGTATTGTTAGAAGTTCAGAAGAAAGCTTTTGCCTATGCTAAACTTATAGATGACAACGACCTGACCGCTGATCAATTAAATGAGATCATAAGTTTCTTGGAAAACGAATTGTATGTACGATTTTCAGACTCATTTTCAGGGTTTAGTATTGGCGAACAGATTGAGGTGTTGAAAGATAAGATCAATAGACCGATACGCATTTGCGGTATGGTAAAAAATGAAGGTGAACCGGGTGGAGGCCCTTTTTGGATACGTGACAGAAACGGCAACGTATCGCTACAGATCATTGAATCGGCCCAGATAGATATGGGCAATAACGAGCAGGCCGATATTCTCAAAAATGCTACCCATTTTAATCCCGTCGATTTGGTCTGTGGTACCAAGAACTACAAAGGTGAAAAATACGACCTGATGAAATTCGTTGACCCTAAGCAAGGTTTTATAACCGGAAAAACAAAAGAGGGGAGAGAACTAAAGGCACTTGAATTACCTGGGCTATGGAACGGGGCAATGGCCTTTTGGAATACCATTTTTGTAGAGGTGCCTTCTTCTACTTTTAATCCCGTGAAGACGGTAAACGACCTTTTGAGGCCCGCACACCAAGTAAAATAAAGGGCCAAGAAAGATTTAAGAGATAGTAAAAACGAAAAAAAGTGTGTAAATCTTACACACTTTTTTTCGTTTTTACACACAGCTACTCATATTCATCGTTAATAAAATATAAGTTAAGTGTTTAATAATCAAATACTTAATTTGTTAATGAGGTGTTATTCGCACTTGGCATTGTTTTCCCATTAATAAAAGTAATTATCAAAACAAAAAAGTAATAATTTTAAACACACTTAAAATGAAAAATTTAATGTTAGCTGCAGTATTGTCTTTAGGTACAATGACTGCTTTTGCACAAGAAGAAGAAACTGCTGTTGAAGAAGTTGCTACCGAAGTGGTTGCCGAGGCTCAAGATAGCTTTAATGAAGTGGCTTTGGAAGAAGTTCCTGCTGCTATTACAGAAGCTTTGGAAGCTGCTCATCCGGGAGCTACAATTTCTAAGGCATATTTGAATGAAGATGCGCAGTACAAATTGGAAGTTGCCAAAGAAGACGGCGAAACTGCTGAATTGTATGCCGATGCCGAAGGTAACTGGCTAGAAATGTAAGTTAAGCGTTTATTTCTTTCCGATTAAATCGGTAATAGAAAGTCCCGTCATCTTTTTAGGTTGACGGGTTTTTTATTTTTTTGAGTACAAAATTTACTTCTATCGTGAGAATTAGATATTGAGCACTAAAAAGTAAGAACTGTAATTTTGAATATTTTAAAAAATTACAAGAATATAATGCCATCAAGTATCGAATCAAAAATTTTTTAGAAGAACATTGCGTATACCTTTTACACAACTCTTAGTTAAAACTACCCAAAATTACACAGTACATTGAACTGTCTTCGTTGATATATTATTGAAAATCAGTTTTTTAAAAACTAAATCAACTTTGGTATTATTATTTCTCTATATTAGGAAAATTGAACGAAACTTAAATTAATACAATCATGAAAAAATTAGTAATTACTGCTGTGTTCGCTTTAGGAAGTCTTACTGCTTTTGCACAAGAAGAAGCGGCTACGGCTGTTGAAGAAGCTGCAACCGAAGCGGTAGCCGCTCAGGATGATTTTACTGAAGTAACCGCTGATGAGCTACCTGACTCGGTAACTGCTGCAGTGGGCAAAAACTATCCTACGGCCTCTATAGACAAAGCATATGTGAATGAAGCTAATCAATATAAATTAGAAGTATCTCTAGAAGATGGTACTTCGGGTACTTTGTATGCTGACGAGAACGGTAACTGGATCGAAATGTAAATAACTTGAGTTATTTGTTTTGTATCAAGTTGGTTTGGTCAGAAAGGGGTCGTGTTTACATGGCCCCTTTCTTTTTTTCTAACGGGATAGTTTTCAGTATAGGAAAATAAAGCCGGTTGCATGAATTGGACGTGGTCGTTTTACCGAACTCAATTAGGGCTTCTTTGTTTTAAAGTTTTCCGTTTTATGGAATATATTTAGTTATCATAAAAAAGCACTTGGATTTTTAACAAATTCAGATGCTTTTATTTTAAGTTCAATCGAGCGACAAGACTCAATATCTTATACGGCATGATACATTTAAGTGCTACTTATCTAAGCTTACCTGTTTACCTTTTTCTTCCAAGGTTTATAGTTTTTATACGCCGGTCCCCTTAACTTTTGTCTTTCGGTACCGCTGGTATTGATCAAAACTACTTCCCTTTTCGTCGTATCACTCCACGGTTTATAATTTTTATATGCAGGCCCGGTTAAGGACTTTTTTCTGTTAACTGAGTATATTTTGGTGTCAACGGTCTTATGTTTCCAAGGTTTATAGTTTTTGTAAGCCGGACCTCTCAAATCGCTTCTTTCTACAGTCGGTTTCTCTTGAGCAAAGTTTCCGAAAGAGACTAATAAAAATCCGAGAATAAATGTAATTTTCTTCATGACTTTCTTTTTAAAGATTCATGTCAAAAATACATTGATATACAGCGTTTTACATGTCTGTGATTTTACTTAATCTGCATCCGTATAAATACGGAAAAGGCTATTTTTGTGGCACTAAATCAAGTTGATTTTCGCAGCTTTTTTTATTAGCTCGGCGGTGTTTTTCACTTCCAGTTTTTTTAAGATATTCGCTCTATGGGTCTCTATCGTTCTGGAACTGACAAATAGTTTAGCGGCTATCTCCTTGGTCGTGAAACCCTCCGAAATCAAGGTCAGCACCTCGGTTTCCTTGTTCGATAAAATATCTGCGCTCACGCTAAGGGTCGACATGAAGTTTATCATTTTTTCGGAAATGCCAGGACCGAAATATTTCCTGCCCTTGTAAACCGTTCTGATGGCCAAGGTAAGCTCTTCTTCATCGGTATTTTTCAACAAGTAACCATATGCACCGTTTTTGGCACATTTAGCGATATAGTTGCCATCATTGTGCATGGATATTACAATCGCTTTTACATTTGATTCGATGGCCTTCATTTCCTTCAATACCTTGAAGCCATCCATATTGGGCATAGTAATATCCAACAGTACAATATCGACTTCTACATTACTGTTTATCAGCTCCATAAATTCAAGACCATCTGCAACATTTTTTACAATCTTGATATCCTCATGTTTTCTAAGCAATTCGGCCAAACCCTTACGAAAAAGCTCGTGGTCGTCAGCTATTACTATTTTAATCTCATTCATATTTCTATAGGTAATTCAATTTCAAACGTGGTATTCCTTTTTGAGGAATTTATTGTTACCTCACCTTTACATATTTCTACCCGTTCCCTAATATTGATAATTCCGGAACCCAACTTTACTTTTTCTATAGCGAAACCCTCTCCATCATCAAAATAGAACAATGATACAAAGTCGTCGAATTCTGATAGCGTGATTCTAATATTTCCCGCTTTGGAATGTTTAAGGGCATTATTGATAAGCTCTTGACACATTCTAAATAGATTAATTGCTTGATGATTTGTTATGGCGGAATTTTCCTGTTTGGTCAGATCTTCATATTTGATGTTTACGGTAGTCGCTTTGTTTACGTTTTCAACAAAATTGGTCAAGGTCACACCTATACCGAAATCATCGATAGTAGACGGCATCAAGGCATTTGACATCAATCTGATTTCAGAAATGGTATCATCCAGTATGATTTTCATTTCCGTTTTTTTCTCTTCGTCTTCAACTCTACTTTCGATGTAGTGCTTTAGCGATGTTAAATACGGGCCGACACCGTCGTGCAATTCCCGAGAAAGACGTCTTCTTTCATTTTCAAGTCCTTCCACAAGCATACGTTTTGCCTCTAGTCTGGCATTCTCTTCCTTATTTCTGAACTCTTTTAGCTTATCCCTCATTACCAATAAACTCTTGCCCAAGTTGTCGTGGGTACTTTTTTGCCCGTATTCGGTGTCAAGGTTCATCTTGCCAATTTCCTCGGAAAATTTTACTGCCCCGCGTAAGGAGGTCTTTAAATTCTCTAAAGCCTGGAACATATCGGCAATCTCTTTTGAATTTTTTGTGAATTCTTTACCTTGACCATAGTCGCCGCTAGCCATTATTTTCAGGCTTTTCTGCATATTTCGTATGGGATCGGCAATAATTCTGGTTAGGAAGAGAGATAGAACTACTGCCGTTAAAAGTATTATGAGCGTTAAAGAAATAAGTCTTCTTTTTAGTTTTTCCAAGGGTAGGGAAACCTCGCGAACGTCTATTTCAGAAAGAATGACCAATTTAAGCTCGGATATTTCTATAGGGCCGTAGACGCTGTACACTTCAACGCCTCTGTAATCTTGAAAAGTTCCTCTTCCGTTTTTACCGGATAGGGCATTTTTAACGCCTATCGTCTCAACGTCTATCGAGTAGGGTTTCCGCTCGGGCATAAACCTTGACTGTGAACGCATTCTCAAGTCCTCGCCAACCAGATAAGATTCCCCACTTTCTCCCATTCCTGCTCGCTCCAGAAGAATTTTTTTAATTTTATCATAATCCAATAATTTTATGCGCAGGCCCTCTCCAGTATTTGAAATAAAAGCTATTGAAATTTCTTTATTTTTATGGTAAGGGGTCAGATCGTAGATTCCAAGACCTTCTTTCAGACTATCTGGAAGCCGAAATGTAACAGTGTCGAATTTTTTGAAATTTTCCTTTTTTGAGGATAAAAAAGTATCCCATTCGGAATTTATCAAATTCTCGATTTGATTTTGTTTAAGGGTTTTAATAGAGTTTAGCTGAAGTAAGATGCGGTCATTCAATACTTCCGAAAACTGTTGATAAAAAGAAAATGAGAGGATGGCGACGACTATTGCAATTAAGCCATTGATAATTATCAGTATCAGTGTTCTGATGCTCACTAAAATTTCTTTTAACTAAGAGACCGTTTGGAATTAATCGAGATATTTTGAAACGGTGGTCTCTAAGATGTTGTTTGTCTTAAGTCTATCGAAGATAATTTTTAAAGGGCATATTTCATAGGCAATACTTTTGAAAAGAGGACTGTTTAGAACCAAGTGGATTTGATGAAGGATCTTTGCCCTCAAAATGTTGCAATAAGGCCTCAGGCTGGTCAATAGAGCAAGTATTTGTGATGTTTGGTCTATTAAAAATCTATATGGGAACATGTGGCACTCCAATACAGACCCTAACAGTAAAGCCCAATTGGACATCTTTAAATTCCTGCAAGTCGAATGGTTACCCAAAATTGTAAAATAATTACCCAATTTGTTAAATTTTTCCCACATCTACACAATCAGGATGTATAAGTAAAAGTATAACTAATTAATAATCAATTGGTTAAATTTTTCGAATTTCTGGTATCATATTTTCAATAGTCATAAAGAATTTAATTAGTAATAAATCTTAAAATTTAAAATCAGAATGAAAAAATTATTTATCACAGCCGTATTCGCATTAGGTAGTCTAACCGCATTCGCCCAAGAAGAGCAAGCAACTGAAGCTGTTGATGCAGCAACTGAGGCCGTAGCACAAGACGGTTTTTCTGAAATCACCCTTGAAGAAGTGCCAGAAGCAGTTACTTCTATGATCGAAACGAATTATCCGGGTGCCACTATCGATAAAGCCCACAAAAATGAAGAAGGTCATTACAAAGTAGAAGTATCTTTGGAAGATGGAACTTCTGGAGCCCTCATCGTTGATGAAGAAGGCAATGCTATCGAGCAATAAGAATTGCAAAATTATTTGGAGAAATACCCCCAAATATTTGAAAAAAGAATCGTTGAAAAGCGGTTCTTTTTTTTTGTTTCTATGCGACGCTTCAAGCTATCTTTTAAGATAAAATTAAAGATGAAACGGCTTTCTTGTGGTATTTTTACGTAAATACTTTCGATACGGAACACAAGAACGCTTTTATGCCCAACCTCTTGATAATTGAAGACGATGCCGCATTTTGCCAAATGCTGCAAAAGTTTCTGACCAAACGTGGTTATGAAGTTCAGACTAGCTTTAACGCCCCCGATGCGAAAGAAAAATTTGAAAATAACGAATTCGAGCTTATACTTACCGATCTTCGTTTGCCCGACTATGACGGCATTCAATTATTGACCGATATTAAAACGGTCAGCCCCAAGACACAGGTTATCTTAATGACCGGTTATGCCGAAGTAGGTTCTGCTGTCAATGCTATGAAAAAAGGCGCTTTCGACTATATTTCAAAGCCCTTTACCCCCGATGAAATCGTTATGGTCATCGAAAATGCCTTGAAGGTAGATGTTCCAAGGGAATCTGACTTGCGTATTACCGAACCCCTACAGGAAGAGCATCCGCTTCAAGAAAAAGACCACCAGAAAAGTGATGTTCGGCCCGATAAGAAAATCGTAAAGGGCATAAGTGAGGCATCGCGAAAATTGGATGATTATATCAAACTGGTCGCCCCGACAGACATGTCCGTTTTGATTACAGGTGAGAGCGGTACCGGAAAAGAAGTCACCGCAAGGGCCATACACGATAACAGCAAGCGAGGTGGCTTTAAGTTTGTAGCGGTAGACTGCGGTGCCATACCCAAAGAGCTGGCCACGAGCGAATTCTTCGGTCACATTAAAGGTAGTTTTACCGGTGCTGTCGAAGATAAAATGGGGAATTTTGAGGCGGCTAATAAAGGTACCTTGTTCTTGGATGAAGTGGGAAACCTGACTTACGAAAATCAGATTCAACTGCTGCGGGCCCTTCAGGAAAGAAAAATCAAAAGGGTCGGCAGTACAAAGGAAATCGATGTAGATGTGCGCATAATTACCGCCACCAACGAAGATTTGACCGAGGCAGTTGAAAAGGGAAATTTTCGTGAAGACCTCTATCACAGGCTGAACGAGTTTTCGGTAGAAATACCTTCTTTAGAGGATCGCTTTGAAGATTTGATGCTTTTTGCAGAGCACTTTTTGCAGAAGGCCAATGTCAACTTAAATAAAGACGTACAAGATTTTTCGAGCGAAGTATGGGATGCCTTTCAACAGTACCATTGGCCCGGTAACCTTCGTGAACTACAGAATGTAATAAAACGTGCCGTTTTATTGACCGTTGGCGAGGAAGTAGAAATTTCGGCCCTTCCGAAGGAAGTCTTGCGACCGCAGCAAATAGAACCGGTTGCAGATAATTTTTCAAAATCCGAATTTGAAAAAGATCGTATTATCAAGGCCCTGAAGAAGACAAATTTTAATAAATCTAAGGCGGCAAAACTTTTGCAGGTAACTCGAAAGACCCTTTACAATAAGATCAACCACTATAATCTTGACTTATAGCAAGTCGTTCTTCCAATTCAGAAACCAATGCCGAAATATCGGTTTTTAGTTGCTGTTGAGCATCCTCTAGCGCATTATGACCCATAGTTTCTACGGTGGCGACCTCCATTTTTTCTAGTATTGAAACACATGCCCCGGCTTTCAATTGCCGAAACATGGGCAACATTCGATGGGCGACATGATTGACCTGCTTGTAATCTTTAGAACCTACGGTATCTTCGAGCAGTTCCATGTTCGTTCGGGTATCGCTCAAGAATGTTTGCAAAACTTCGAATATGGCATCTTCGTTTTTCCCTAGAAATGAATGTATAATATCAAGACTGTACAATTTGGATTCTCGTTGTGTATCGGTCACGGGCGCTTCCATTTTTTTTTGCGGTTTTTCCGTAGCGATTCCCATTAATTTCAGTGTAGCGATCAACTCGTTCTTGGTGAAAGGTTTTTGTAATACTTGGGTGAACCCTACGCTGATGTAGGCCTCGGGACCGAGATCCCTGCGACCGGTCATGGCAATAATGGGTTGATTTTTATAATGCTTATAACTTCCGGATTTTAATTTTTTTAAGACCTCGAATCCCGTGACCTGCGGCATTTGTATATCGGTCAATACGATATCATAAGCTAGATGGGAATCTTCTTCTACCAATAAAAAATTGGTAAATGTATTGGCTGTAATACCCATGCTTTCGGCCAATTCCTTTAACATGTGTAATAGGGCAGTGTCATCGTCAACGATCAACATACGAAGTTTGGGCGCCATATAGGGCATTTCTTTGTCTTCGGTTTGAACTGCTTTAGTAATTTCGAGAGGCAGCTGAAGGTTAAAGGTACTACCCTCACCTATTTTGCTCTCGAGTGTCAAATCGCCCTTGAGCAGTTCTGCAAGTTTTTTTGATATGGTAAGGCCAAGACCGTGGCCTCCGAATTTTTTGTCCGTGTTGCTATCCGCTTGGGTAAATTCCTTAAAGATGAGGCGTTGTTTTTCCTTGGCGATACCAATGCCCGAATCGTTCACAGCAATGGCCGCCAGTATATTTTTCCCGCTTCCTTTTTCGACCTTGGCAGATACCTTTATATGACCGTTTTCGGTAAACTTGAAAGCATTTCCCAATAGGTTGGTCAGTATTTGCCGTATTCTAAAAGGGTCGCCCAAAACCGTTTGCTCAAGTTGCGGAGCAATATCAAGTACTAGTCTTAATCTTTTATGGGTATGCAGCTCCTGAAGGTTTTCTGCTGTCTCCTGTATCAAATGGGCGGGAATAAAAGGTACCTTTTCAATGTTCAGTTTTCCGGCTTCCAGCTTTGAGAAGTCCAGAAGGTCGTTGACCAGATTGCCTACGTACTCCGATGCAGATTTTACGTTTTTTACATAACCTTTTTGCTTATTTGAGAGGTCTGTGCTTTCGAGAAGCTCTGAATAGCCGCCGATTGTATTCAAGGGCGTACGCAGATCATGGCTTACGGTAGAAATCAATTGTTCCCGACTTTTTAATAGCGATTCCGAAAACTTTTTCTCCTTCTCAAGACGTACGCGATAGGTCTGTACTTTCCAATAGTCGCGCGTTATCAAAAAAGAAAAAAGTCCGACTATAAAAAAGCCAAGAAGTGCCGCAAGGCCTGCGATGCGGGTAGTTCTTCTGAGTGTTTCCCGTTTTGCGAGGCTGTTTTTGTTGCTACTGCTCATCACCTCTTGCTCAAAGGCGGCAATGATATTCTGTAGTTGTTGCGAGAGCTCGAGATCATTACGGTTCATCTCGATTTCTTTTTGGGCCAAGGAACGTTGGGATCTTGTGTCTGCCAATTTCGCTTTTGTTAGCATGGCTTTCGAAACGCTTAATATGGAATCGACATATTTAGCGTTGGCCGTACCATCGATATTGGTGGAGGAGTTTTTATTGATCAGCGCAGCAATGTTTCGACGCAATTGCTGTTCTTTCGGTGGTAACTGGTGGAAATTCGGAAAGAGGTTTTCAGCGGAGAATTTTCCAAACGACTCTTCGATTTTTTCAAATTCCTTCAAGGCTTTGTCCAACGAGTTGTTCGATGAATTTTTTGCCATCAGCTTTCTCAGTTCATCATTGTTGGCCATTTTTTGCTTTAGGAGTGCTTGAAGGCTGTCCAAAAGACTTTTTTGCTCTTGCCCCAGCATTAATTGCTTCAAAGTGTCGATTTCCAATTTTACCGAATCTATTTTTAGGGCATAAGCGTCAAAGCTTATCTTGGTATTGTTCTGTAACGCAAGCTCTGATAGACTTTCTGCCTCGTACAGATTTGTGACCAAGCTGCTCGTGCGTAATAATTTTTCATCATTACCATCGGTGGTTTCCGTAGAAACATATGTCTTAACTTCCGTATAAATGAAATATCCGACCCCTGCTGTCAATAGGGCCAAGATCAGATAGCTCGTAACGATTTTAAGCGTGAAGTTGTTTTTGGATTGCTTTGATGCATTACCCATAATACACAGGAGTTAAGAAAAACATTTCTAAAAATACGTATATAACGGGTATAGGGTTTATAACGAACCGTTAATTGTTGGTTTTCAATGCAGTATTCATGGATGCCGTATTTTTTGAAGCTTTTCGTTTGGCATGTAGAACGGTCGGCTTATCTTTGTGCCGTCTCAAAGGGGTGCTAAATCCCGAACTATAATCAGGCAGGCCCTGAAACAAGTTCAGGATGAAGCTGAGATTATACCCAATGAACCTGGGCGGGTAATGCCGCCAAGGGACGGTGCGCTAGCGTACTGCTTGGAATATCTATCGTTCTTAACTGAACAAAACTCATTGTTAACTTGGAATAATAGCCCCTTTTATTCGTAAAATTATTTACGGATGAAACCGCTCTATTCAAATTTTATTGGAAAAACCGCTTCTCGAAAAAGTGGTTGCCTGCGATTCTCAAAGAAAAGAAATAATTGTGCGAAAACGATTCTCGCAACGCTTGGCCTTTTTAGCCTACTAACGGGCCTATCGGCCCAAAATCAACAAACACCAACAGATTCCCTGGAAGGAACGAAAGTCGTTCTTGACGAGGTTTTGGTACAAGCCATTCGGGTAACCACGGCATCGCCGGTAACTTTTACCAATCTGAAAAAGGAAGAAATCGCCCCACGGAATTTGGGGCAGGATATTCCGATTTTAATGAATTTTTTACCGGGCGTGGTCACTACTTCCGATGCAGGGGCCGGAATCGGCTATACCGGTATTCGTGTTCGGGGAAGCGATGCCACTAGGGTCAACGTGACTATAAACGGTATTCCTTATAACGATTCTGAATCCCATGGTACGTTTTGGGTGAACATGCCCGATTTTGCATCCTCAACGGAAAGCTTACAATTGCAACGCGGTGTAGGAACCTCGACAAATGGGGCGGGCGCATTTGGTGCGAGCCTAAACTTGCTGACCGATGCGATTGCCGAAGATGCGTACGGCCAGATTTCCTCTTCCCTGGGTAGTTTCAATACCTTGCGGAACAATATCAAGTTCAGTACGGGGTTGTTGAACGACCATATTGAGATTTCGGGTAGACTATCGCGAATCAGTTCGGATGGCTATGTAGATAGGGCATCTTCAGACTTGGAATCTTATTTTTTACAAGCTGCCTATAAAGATGATAATACCTTGATCAAGGCCTTGATTTTCGGAGGCCATGAGATTACCTATCAATCTTGGAACGGTATCGATTTGGAGACCTTACGAACCGACCGTACGTTCAATTCCGCAGGAATGTATACGGATGAAGATGGAAATACCCGATTCTACGACAATGAAGTGGATAATTATAAACAAGATCATGCGCAACTGCTCTGGAACGAAAAACTTTCGGATACTTGGAGCACGAATCTAGCGCTGCATTATACCCGTGGCCGTGGCTATTTCGAACAATACAGGGAAGATGAGGATTTTGCAGACTACGGCTTCGATCCGTTCACCGTGAACGGCGAAGAACTCAATACCACCGATCTGATCCGCCGCCGTTGGCTCGACAACGATTTTTATGGTGCCGTATTTTCTGCAAATTATCGAAAAGAAAGATTGGACGTTATTTTAGGCGGAGGGTTTAACTCTTACCAAGGCGACCATTTCGGCGAGGTTATCTGGGCACGATTTGCTTCTGATAGTGAAATTCGAAATCGGTATTACGAAGATGATTCCAATAAGACAGATTTCAACGTATATGCAAAGGCAAACTACGGTTTTGGCGAAAAGTGGAGCCTTTTTGGAGATTTACAGTATAGAAGAGTGGGCTATTCTGCTAATGGTGAAGATACGGGCCTTGTCGAAGATACATTTCGATTTTTCAACCCAAAGGCCGGTATCGTTTATGATATGAACGCGAATAACAATTTCTATTTTAGCTATGCCGTAGCGAACAGAGAGCCCAATCGAAACGATTACGAAAGTGGCAACCCAAGGCCTGAAAGGCTTAACGATTTTGAACTGGGCTGGCGATACATCTCGCCAAACTTCCAGCTGAACGCAAACGCATATTATATGCGATACAAAGACCAATTAGTGCTAACCGGTGAATTAAACGATGTAGGCGCGCCCCTAAGGGCCAATGTGGGCGATAGCTACAGAGCGGGAGTTGAATTTGACGCCAATATTCTTTTGGGCAGTAAATTTCGATTACAGCCAAATCTTGCATTGAGTACGAACAAGAACATTGATTTTGTCTTTCAAAGAGATGGCGTTTTAGAGAATCTTGGGAATACCAATATCGCTTATTCGCCAGGTGTCGTTATCGGCAATCAGTTTGTTTATTCGCCTTCCGATAGTTTTCAGGTCGCCTTGCTCTCAAAATACGTGGGCGAACAGTATTTGGGTAACATCGACTCCGACGTGTCTCTTTTGGAAGCCTATTCCCAATCCGATCTGAATATTCAATATGTGATCGAATTCGGTTCGATACTCAAAAGCATTACCTTTTCGGGGCTTGTGAATAATATTTTCAATGCGGATATCGTTTCCAATGGTTATTTCTTTACGTTCGATGACGATTCTTCGGGGTCATTGCAGACTTTTGAGGGCGCAGGTTACTACCCGCAGGCCGGCACCAACTTTTTATTGGGAGCTACTGCCCGGTTTTAGAAGTATTTCTTCCTTTAAAATCATTAAAAAAACAGAGAATGGAAAAAATAAAAATTGCGCTGGACTGGACGGCAAATACCAATCACACTGGCTTTTTCGTTGCCTTGGAAAAGGATTTTTAAAGCGATTTGGAATCTGACGTTAAAATTTTCACTCCGAAAACCGATAACTATGCGACGACTCCCGCAAAGAAAGTCGAATTGGGCGAAGTCGATTTTGCCCTTTGTCCCTTCGAGAGTGTTATCAGCTACAGAACCAAAAAGAAGCCTTTTCCGGCGGTCGCAATAGCAGCATTATTGGGTGAAGATTTGAGTGCGATCGCCTGCTTGCAAGATTCTGGAATTTCAACCCCGAAAGACTTGGACGGTCAAACGTATGCATCATACCAAGCCCGCTACGAAGACGAAATCGTTAGACAGATGATAATAAATGATGGCGGAAACGGGAATTTGGATATCGTCTATCCCAAAAAATTAGGCATTTGGGATACGATTCTGACTCGAAAAACGGACGCAACTTGGATTTTCTTGAATTGGGAAGGCCTGCAAGCCAAAAAGGAAAACATTCGGTTATCCACTTTTAAAATGAAAGATTATGGTATTCCCTACGGATATTCCCCGGTTCTGTTTGCGGATGCGGAAAAAGTAGCACAAAAAGAAAAGGCCTATCGTAATTTTCTAAAAGCCACTAAGAAAGGATATTTATTCGCAATATCAAATCCTAAAGAAGCCATCGAATATCTTGCGCCGCATGTTGCGAAAAATGATAGGAATATCGACTTGCTCGAAAGTCAAAAATTCACTTCGCAGTACTACGGTGACGAAAAAACTTGGGGAACTTTAGATGCGAAAAAAGTCATGGAGTACCTCACTTGGCTATATGAAAAGGGATTGGAAAGGCAGCAATTAAAAGTCGACACGCTATTGGCGAAGAGTTTGTTTTGATTAACTTGTCGGTAATCTCATTTCAAGATACTTATGGAAAATAAAGACAAACCCATTCGATGGGGCATTATCGGTTGCGGCGATGTTACCGAGGTAAAAAGTGGTCCGGCCTACCAAAATACTGAGGGTTTTGAACTCGCTGCGGTCATGCGTCGCGATGCAGAAAAGGTAAAAGATTATGCACAGCGACACGGTGTGGGCAAGCATTACACCAATGCGGATGATTTGATCAACGACAACGAAATCGATGCCATTTATATAGCCACCCCGCCCGACAGTCATAAACTTTATGCCTTAAAGGTGGCCGAAGTCGGCAAACCGTGCTGTATCGAAAAACCGATGGCGCCAAGCTACGACGATAGTTTGGAAGTTTTTAAAGCTTTTGAAGACAAGAATATCCCCTTGTTTGTCGCCTATTATCGAAGGTCGCTACCTCGTTTCTGGAAAATACGAGACTGGTTAGCGGCAAACGAAATTGGTGCCATACGGCACATTCGATGTTTTTTGAGCAAACCACCGAGTGACCTGGATTTAAGTGGCACATACAACTGGCGTACCGATGGAAAAGTTGCGCCCGGGGGATATTTCGATGACTTGGCCAGTCATGGTCTTGACCTTTTTGCCTACTTATTGGGTGATTTCGAAAGCATATCGGGAATAGCATTGAACCAACAGGGGCTTTATACCGCCAAAGATGCCTTTACTGCCAGCTGGCAGCACAAAAACGGAGTTACAGGTTCAGGCACTTGGAATTTCGGTTGTGATCGACGGGAGGATCGGGTCGAAATTTTCGGAAGTAGCGGAAAAATAAGCTTTTCTATTTTTGAGGAAGAGGAAATCCATCTTTCCAATAAAAATGGGGAACAAAGTCATTTTGTCGAGCATCCTAAACATGTGCAACAGTACCATGTTGAGAGTTTAAAAAAGCATCTTTTTGGCGGAGAGAAACATCCTTCTACGGGAAAATCCGCATTGCATACCAGTTGGGTGATGGACCGTATTTTAGGGAATATATAGTGTTCGGTTGTTCATCTTACTTTTGAGCATTGTGTTTTGGTAAATCCATTATCCCAAAATGGACAACCGTTCTTAAGTATGGCATATAAAAGACACCTGAATCTTGGTGAACTTTTTGAGATTACCATGTAACGATGCGGAAATGAGTGAATTCTCCTATAGGGATATTTCAAAACAGTATTTAAATTGAGTATTTTTAAAGTATGGAAATCATCAACAAACATATAAAAGAACTCAAAAGTCTTTGTGACACGTACCATGTTAACGAATTGTATGCATTTGGATCGGTAGTTACCGATAATTTTAGAAAAGAAAGCGACATAGATTTGTTGGTGCAGTTTGGAAATATTGACTTGATGGATTATTTGGACAACTATATCAATTTTAAGAAATCGCTTCAGGCGCTTTTTGAGAAAAAAGTAGATTTAGTGGAGCAACAAGCTATTCAAAACCCTATTCTAAGACGTTCGATAGATAGAAACAAACAAAAAATCTATGGATGAAAGAATCTTAAAACTTCTTTATGATGTGCAACAGGCCATTAACGAAATTAATGGCTTTTTTGATGAATTTCCTTTATCCTTCTCAAGTTATAGCAACAATATTCTATTAAAACGTGCTGTAGAAAGGGAATTTGAAATTATCGGGGAAGCTGTAGGTAGAATTTTGAGGATAGACAACGATTTTCCTATTGAAAACGCAAGGAACATTGTGGGGCTTCGAAATCAAGTTATACATGCCTACGATACTATTTCCGACGAAAACATCTATGTGATTTTAGTCAAACATTTGCCAAAGTTGAAAGTAGAAATCCAAAACCTTTTGGAAAATCAAGAATAGTTTAACACGAATAGTTTAATAAAAACCTACTAATTCGTAACCACGACAACATTACCGCTTTGCGTAGCCCGGTACTCCAAAAGGTCGTAGTAGCGCTGTCCATCGTCGGGTCGGTCCAATAACTGGCCCGTAAACAAGCTATATTCATAATCTTCGCAGGAGCAGGTAACGACTTGCCCGTCCAAGTTCATGGTCGAACATTCGTTCGGGGTATGATTAGGGCAACTTGCTTCAAAGGCACGGTACTGGTCAAAATTCGATTTAATAACAAAAACACCGCGGGTTCCGATACCCGGGTTATCGATGTAAACGGCATTTCCTAAATTAGTCAAGGGGCTGTATAAGGGCAGGTTGAGGTTCATGTCGAACCGAAAGCCTATCTCTTGTAAAAAAGGATTGCGATTGCCGGTATCATTGTCGCAAGAAAGTAAAATAAGCAGAACTACAAGACTAAAAAAACGCGGCATATGATGGGGTCGATTTAAACGGTCACAAACAAAATTGAGCAAAAATTATGTATATTTGCGTTAAATCCTCTCTAAAAAGCCGAGTTTATTTCGGTCGCTGTAGAGGATTTTCCTATTTAAATTAAACGAGGATATTATGAGTAACGTATCTTACTATACTCCGGAAGGTCTTAAAAAACTAAGGGACGAACTCAACCATTTGAAAGATGTAGAACGCCCAAAAGCTTCCCAGGCCATTGGGGAAGCCCGTGATAAAGGTGATTTGTCAGAAAATGCCGAATACGATGCGGCTAAAGAGGCACAGGGCCTTTTGGAAATGAAAATCTCCAAAATGGAAGAAACCCTATCGAATGCCCGCCTGATCGACGAATCGCAATTGGACACTTCGAAGGTACTGGTCTTGTCAACGGTAAAGTTGAAAAATCAAAATAACGGAGCCGAAATGAAGTATACCTTGGTAGCTGAAAGCGAAGCGGATTTGAAGTCGGGCAAGATTTCGGTAAGCTCACCTATTGGAAAAGGTCTACTGGGCAAAAAAGTGGGCGATACTGCGGAGATTACAGTGCCAAACGGTACACTCAAGTTCGATATTTTAGAAATAACAAGAAACTAGCAAGAAGCAAAAGACCTGTCAGGTCTAAAACTGCGAAAATGCCATCTATTTTTACAAAAATCATCAACGGCGATATTCCCTGTTATAAAATAGCGGAAGACGATAACTATTTCGCTTTTTTAGATATCAATCCCAATGCCAAGGGGCATACGCTTGTTGTGCCCAAAAAGGAGGTTGATAAAATAATGGATCTCGATGAGACCACTTATTTAGGGCTCATGGCGTTCTCAAGAAAGGTGGGTAAAGCCATAGAGGCCGCCATAGATTGCAAAAGGGTCGGTATGACGGTCATCGGGCTCGAAGTGCCCCATGTGCATGTACATCTTATTCCTTTGAACGGAATGAAAGAAGCTACTTTTGTTCATAAAGTATCTTTTACACAAGAAGCGTTTGAAACGACCGCCCGGGCCATTCGCGCTAAAATGTAACTATTCCCTCTAAGTAAATATAAACTGCCGCTCCTGCAATGGCAATAAGCAAGAGCATCATTATCCAGAATAAAGAAGTGAACTTTAACGAGCTCCGATCCGCCTGAACCATTTTTTGGTAGTAATCGAAGGTGCGCTCAATGTCATCCGTCCAACGTACGGGATAAATGTTAGAACCACACTTGTTACAGACGAGCTGATGGGTAACTTCATTGGTAATTCTATGGGAAAGTTTTCCATAGCGGTGCTTTTGGTAGAAAGAAAGTTTTAGGTCTTGGTTAAAACATTCCGGACAGTTGTTGGTCAGGTCCGCTTCCTTGATCACCACTAATTTTTCCTTTGCCATTTCTGTTGCAATAAAGAGTATAACAATTTATGAAATAGTAGTTTAAGTATTGTGATAATTCCGATTTAAAATTGCTCGGGTACCTTTAGCGAAACTTGCATAACCGTACCTTCCTTGCTCGACGAGAGCACTTTTATCTTGCCGTTATGGTATTCTTCAACAATACGTTTTACAAGGGAAAGACCAAGGCCCCAACCTCTTTTTTTCGAGGTCACACCTGGGTTAAAGATGGCCTGAAAATCACTCTTCGGAATACCGTGACCGGTATCGGATACCTGTATATTTACATATTTTCCGTCAGGAAGGATTTTAATACCGATGCTACCCTTGCCTTTCATGGCATCGATACCGTTTTTTACAAGATTTTCAATGGTCCAATGATATAATGAATGATTCAAAAATACGTTCATGCGTTCCACTTGCGAATCAAATGAAAACTGGATCAATTTCGAACTACGCAGCCTTAAATATTCATAGGCGTCTTTGGTTTCATCAACAATATCATGTTCATCAAGCTTTGGTAGCGATCCTATTTTTGAGAACCGTTCGGTTATAGTCTCCAAACGCGAGATATCCTTTTCGATTTCCTGGGTAATTTCGGGGTTGATGTCCTCGGCCTTCAACAGTTCGTTCCAACCTAACAACGATGAGAGGGGAGTACCTATTTGGTGGGCCGTTTCCTTGGCCATACCTGCCCAAAGTTTGTTTTGTTCCGAAGCCTTGTTGGTCTTAAAGAAAAAGAAAATGACCGCCCCGAATAGGAATATAATAAGCAACAGGGCAATGGGATAATACTTTAGTTTGTTCAAAACTTCGGAGTTGCCATAGTACAAAGTAGCCAAATGTTCCCCCTGCTGATCGATCGAGATAGGCGTATTCTCACCTTCGAATTGTTGTATGCGACTTTGAATAAAGGCTGTATCCGTCAGCTTTTCGCTTGGCATATTATTGGTCTTGACAGAGCCGTCTTTGTTGACCAAGATCATTGGTGTCGAGGTGTTGTTCTGAAACACTTTAAGGTGTAGGTTGCCGAGATCGGTATCTTCAGAAGATTGTTGAAACTCCGATTGTGCCGTCGCCCAGATTTCCATTTTTAGACGCTCTTCCTCTTTGAACTTTCTAAAGAAACTGTTGGTGTTCCATAAGATGAGGCTCACGATAACAAAAGAGGCCATCAGCAAAAAAATGTTCGAAGTCTTGTTCCTAGCATTAAAATTCATGAAGCGATGGTCTTTCACGAGCCAATAAAATAGCAGTTTCGCTTTAAAACGGGTTCTTATCAAAGATAACGTAAATAGCATGAAAATGGTATTCGCCTACGTCTGGTGTCACTCAGCATGGAAGCAAATTTCGTACCTTTGACGTATGTCAAAACAAATGATTTCAGTACTTCCCGATGCTATTCCTACAGCTAAATTACATGGTTATCTTTTAGGTGCAATAGGTCCTAGACCTATCGCATTTGCAAGCACTGTCGACGAGAAAGGAAGACCAAATCTTTCTCCGTTCAGTTTTTTTAATGTGTTTAGTGCCAATCCGCCGATTTTGATTTTTTCCCCCGCTAGGAGGGTGCGAAACAATACCACAAAGCATACTTTACAGAATGTATTGTTGACCAAAGAAGTGGTCATTAATATGGTGAATTATGAAATGGTACAGCAGATGTCACTTGCCAGTACTGAATACGCAAAAGGAGAAAATGAGTTCAAAAAATCGGGACTCACAATGCTACGATCCGATATCGTAAAGCCGCATCGTGTAGCCGAATCCCCTGTACAGTTCGAATGTAAGGTCACAAAGGTTGAGGCACTTGGCAAGGAAGGCGGTGCTGGAAATTTGGTATTTTCAGAAGTTCTGAAAATACACATTGATTCAAACATACTCAACGGAAACGGAAGTATCGATCAACATAAGATCGATCAGGTCGCCCGAATGGGGGGCAATTGGTACAGTAGGGCAAATGCCGGTCTGTTCGAAGTGCCAAAGCCACTCTCTACCTTGGGTATCGGTATCGACCAAATTCCAGACTACATAAGGTCAAGCAAGGTGCTTACTGGAAACGACCTCGGCAAGTTGGGTAATATTGAAAGAATTCCGGAATCTAAAGAAGTTGATGATTTTGTTTCGGCCCATATTGAAATTCGTACACTTATCAGCGGGGGAGAGCGAAAGCAGCTCGAATTAAAGGCACAGGAATATTTAGCAGAAAACGACATGATTTCCGCATGGAAGGTGCTTTTGGCAACATGAACGAAAGACCAGTTCAATGAAACGAATACAACTTTTTGAGTTTGAAGATTACAGCTGGTTTCCAAGTTGGCTAAGAACCTGTATGACCAACTTGATCTTGGTTTTGCACAAGATGATGGGTATTAGTGAAGTGCTGGCCGATTTGATTGCCGGGGTGCTTATGAAACAAAATAGTACAAAAATTGTTGATCTAGGTTCGGGCTCTGGCGGGCCTATGCCCCAAGTTTTGAAAGAGCTGCATAAAATCAAGGGATTGGAAAGCGTCGAATTGGTTTTGACAGATCTGTATCCGAATCCGCGTATTCAAAAAAAGTTCAATCAAGAAAACGGAAACAAAGTTAGGTATAGTGAAGTTCCTGTAGACGCAACAGATTTTGCTACTGCTCCAGAGGGACTGATGACCATGGTAAACAGTTTTCATCATATGCGGCCAAAGGATGCGCGGGCCATATTGGAGAACGCACAACGGAAAGGGCAGTCTATTTTGATTTATGAAATGGCCGAAAATAAGATGCCACTTTTGATTTGGTGGTTATTACTGCCGTTATCACTTTTAATACTTATGATAATGGTATTATTTATGACGCCTTTTGTAAAGCCTTTAACTTGGCAGCAACTAGTTTTTACCTATTTGGTTCCGATTATCCCGATTTGTTATGCTTGGGACGGGCAGGCGTCATTACCTAGAATGTATAGCCAAAAAGATGTTGCGGTATTGTTGAAGGGGCTTGAAACTGCCAATTATAGTTTGGACTATGGAATTGCCAAAAAGAAGAACGGTAAAAAACTGGGCACCTACATCATCGGGGGTCCTAGCAATTGATTGTGCTGTAAACGATATCCATAAAACTGATTAAAAGCTATGGCCAAGACGCTCATTAGAATTCATGTTTTGGTATAGGCTTAAAATGTTTATTTAAGATGATAACTTACCGTTGTTTTTTTAGGTGGATTTCGTGATTAAAACTATTTTAGATGCTCTAAAAAATTAGTCCACATATAATTCATAATCATGGAAATTCAAGGAAAAGTAAAATTGATCGGAGAGACCCAGACCTTTGGGAACAATGGGTTCAGAAAAAGAGAAATTGTCGTAACTACCGAAGAGCAATATCCACAGCATATCATGGTCGAGTTCGTGCAAGACAAGACCGAATTGTTGAACAACTATAGCGTCGGCCAAAACGTGAAAATAAGCATCAACCTTCGCGGCCGTGAGTGGACGAATCCGCAGGGTGAGGTAAAGTATTTCAATTCCATTCAAGGGTGGCGAATCGAAAACCTACAGCCTGAACAGAATACGCAGGGTATGCCGCCCGTGCCGCCTGCCGAGGCATTCGCGCCCGCTGATAATTTGAATGAAGAAGAACATGACGACCTGCCTTTCTAGAGCAACAAGATGTCTTCTATATTGGTAAAATTGTATCAGTAGCTAAACTTGTCTTTAGTTCATAAAAGGCCCCCCGGATTTTACTTATGCCTAGCGCAGTCAAAGTAAAAGTCCAGTGGGCCGTTTGATTAGTGGTTTTTTGTTACTTTCAGGTCATGAACTTTGCCGATCGCATTGAGCAAATTTTTAGAAGATTTTTGCCCTCACCATTTACCATCGCAGTGCTTTTGACGCTATTGACAATGGTACTCGCCTTAGTCTTTACCGAAAACACTTCCGATAGTAGTCATATCGCAAACATTCTGTCGTATTGGGAAAAAGGTATCTGGAACAATGCCTTGCTGGTTTTCGCTTACCAAATGATGTTAATTTTGGTATTGGGCCATGTTTTGGTATTGAGCAAACCGGTCGAGCTACTTATTCTAAAATTGGTAGCGTTGGTGAAAAATTCGGCGAGCGCGGCCGTTCTGGTGGCTTTGCCGACGATGCTGGTCGCTTTTTTCAATTGGGGCCTTGGGCTGATTTTCGGCGCCTTATTGGCACGAAAGGTCGGCGAATACGCTAAAGAGCATAACATACCCATCAATTATCCGCTTGTAGGGGCTTGCGGTTACTTGGGGCTTATGGTCTGGCACGGAGGTATTAGTGGTTCGGCTCCATTAAAAGTCTCGGAAGCAGGCCATTTGACCGGTTTGATGGAAGGTGTTTTAAATAACGATATGTTGGCATCCCTACCTGATACCATTTCAACGGCCGATACGGTTTTGAGCGGGGCAAATCTGATTGTATTTTTTATAGTGCTTTTAGCAATTTCTTTTTTGGCATTTCAATTGGGAAGAACCACAAAAGCTACGGTCGTACATCTTTCGAAATACCGGTTTGATACCGAGACCTCGGCCGAAGCGAAGGGAGCCGAACGTTTGGATCGTTCGTCTTGGTTTGCCATAGGTTTTGGGGTGATGATTATCGCTGCGTTTTTTGTACAATATTCATCGCTTCTACGAAATCTTAATATTACTCCTAATATGCTTAATTTTTTCATGTTAGGTCTAGCATTGATAGTGCACGGTAACATAAAACGATTTCTCCACGCTGTCGAAGCGGCGATAGGCGATACAGCGGGAATCTTGATTCAGTTTCCGCTCTATTTTGGTATCATGGGTATTATGGCGAGCAGTGGTATGATCAATGGTATTTCAGATTTTTTCGTATCGGTTTCCAACGAGACGACACTGCCTATTTTTACTTTTTTTAGTGCCGGATTGGTGAACATCTTCGTGCCTAGTGGCGGAGGTCAGTGGGCCATACAGGGGCCAATGGTGTTGGAATCGGCACTGCAGTTGAACGTACCTTTGGGAAAGGCTGTCATGGCCTTGGCGTATGGTGATCAGGTGACCAACATGCTACAACCCTTTTGGGCTCTACCGCTTTTGGCCATCACGAAATTGAAGGCTAAAGAAATCTTGCCGTATACACTTTTGTTCATGGTCGCTGGAAGTGCAATATACATATTGGGCCTTTTAATCTTTATTTGAGCAATGTGATGCAAAACGGTTTCAAGAATAAAACACCATTCTTCCTGACGGACAGCATAGAATTTCCTCCCGTAGAAAATGCAAATTCCGAAGGGTTGTTGGCCGTAGG
>ENA-ORXM01002074-ORXM01002074.1-marine-metagenome-genome-assembly--contig:-NODE-2074-length-24988-cov-3.135001_pt1 | contig 24988 bp, 20 predicted proteins | sample MGYA00237867_ERZ511480 | MGnify/ENA primary metagenome ERZ511480 (study PRJEB26309, sample SAMN06266103) | marine metagenome | isolation source: Algal blade | place: United Kingdom:Sidmouth, United... | reverse complement strand
GCCGCTGACGTCTGCTTGGCTGGGCGCGCTGGACGGGTGGTTTTGCAATACCTCCGCCTATTCAGCCGAGACTTTGTATGGCGCGCTACAATCCATCCCCAAGGGCGACACAGAGGCCGCCGACGCCTACGGGTTGCAAGGCTGGTCGCGGTTCCGGCGTGTGATCTGGCCCACGATGCTGCGGCTGGCGTGGCCTGCGTACACCAACGAGGCGATATTCTTGTTCCACGCCACGGCGCTGGTGTTTTTCAGCGGATTTCCAGCACAGCAGCAAAAAGGTGATGCGCTTTATTACGCAAATTATTTTGCCGACAAGACGTTTAACCCCTTTATTCCTTACCCGATCCTCGCCATGTATTTTATCATACTGACGCTGGTCGTGATCACGATTTTCGGCGTCATCAACGCGCGGCTTAACCGTCATTTGCCCCCCGACAGGCGTGCAAAGATCAAGATCCGCCCCCAAGTCATCAGGTAACCCCATGAGCTGGCTCGACGACCACCCAGAAGTACGTAACGTGCGGTGTGGTGCCGCGGATTTAAACGGACAAGCACGCGGAAAACGTGTGCCGCGTAAATTTGCGGCCAAATTAGAAGAAGAAGGCACGCGGTTCCCGCTGTCGGTGCTGAACCTTGATATCTGGGGCGAGGATATCGACGACAGCCCGCTGGTGTTCGAGAGCGGCGATGCGGACGGTGTGCTATTGCCAACAGAGCGTGGCTATGTGCCGATGCCGTGGCTGTCGTCGCCGTCTGCGATCCTGCCGCTGTGGTCGTTTCATGAGGATGGCACCCCGTTTGACGGTGATCCGCGCCATGCGCTGGCCAGTGTTGTGGCCGAGTATGCCGCGCTTGGGCTGACGCCTGTGGTGGCCACGGAAATGGAATTTTACCTGATCGACGATAGCGGGCGCGAAATCCGCCAGCCCAAATCACCCAAGTCAGGCAAGCGCCGCGCGGGGGCAGAAATCCTCTCGCTGCGCGCGCTGGATGCGTTTGATAAATTCTTTAACGATCTGTATGACGCCTGTGACGCCATGGGCATCCCCGCCGAGGCCGCGATTTCCGAGGGCGGGATCGGGCAGTTCGAGGTCAACCTTGAGCATGTGCCAGATGCGTTAAAGGCCGCCGATGATGCGTGGCTGTTCAAGATGCTGGTGCGCGGCCTTGCGCGCAACCACGGCATGGCCGCGTCGTTTATGGCGAAACCCTACGAGGATTATGCGGGCAACGGGCTGCACACGCATTTTTCCGTATTGGACGCGGACGGCAACAACGTATTTGCCAATGACACTGCCGCAGGGTCCGACATGCTGCGCCACGCGATTGCGGGCTGTCTGGCGGGGATGCCAGAGCTTGCGCTGATATTCGCGCCCCATGGCAACAGCTATGAGCGCCTTGTGCCGGGCCAGCATGCGCCCACGTCGATCTGCTGGGCCTATGATAACCGGACGGCATCGGTGCGGGTGCCGGGCGGCAGTTTTAAGGCACGCCGGATTGAACACCGTGTCGCGGGCGGTGATGTGAACCCTTATTTGTTCCTGGCTGCTGTGCTGGGGTCCGCATTGATCGGGATCAAAGACAAGATGGTGGCCCCTGCCCCGATCACCGGATCAGCCTATGAGCAAAAGCTGGATCAATTACCATCGACATGGGCCGATGCGATTGCGGCATTTGATGCGGGTGCATTGCCACGGCGGATATTCAACGCGCAACTGGTGGACAATCTGCTGCGTACCAAACGCCAGGAGATGACCCATTTTAAGGAGCTCACACCAGAAGAGCAGCTTGATCTGTATCTCGACACGGTGTGACGCGCGCCCTAGGCTATGGCCATCAACACAGGTGACTTATGAAAATCGGTATTTTGCAGACAGGCCACGCACCTGATGAAATCCAAGACCAGCTTGGTGACTATGACGCGATGTTCGGCCGCTTTTTGGCGGACCAAGGGTTCACGTTTGAAACTTTTGATGTGGTCGATATGGCGTTTCCTGATAGCGTGACCGCCTGTGACGGCTGGCTGGTGACAGGGTCCAGACATGGCGCCTATGAGGATCACCCGTTTATTCCCCCGCTCGAGGATTTCATTCGCGCCGCGCGCGACCGCGATGTGCCGATGGTTGGCGTGTGCTTTGGTCATCAGATCATCGCGCAGGCCTTGGGCGGCAAGGTCGTCAAGTTCACGGGTGGCTGGGCCGTCGGGCGGCAAACCTATCGATGGGGCGACGACGAAATCGCGCTGAATGCGTGGCATCAAGATCAGGTTGTGACCCTGCCCGCGGACGCGAAATGCGTAGCGCGCAACGATTTTTGCGAAAACGCTGCCGTGGTTTACGGACGCCATGCATTTACAGTACAACCGCATCCCGAATTTGGTGATACGATGATTGCTGGTCTGGTCAAGTTGAAAGGACCGGGTGTGGTGCCTGATCCGTTGCTCGCGGTTGTGGCCGCCAACATGAACAAGCCCAACGCAAACCAGAAGCTGGCCGTCATGGTCGCGCAATTTTTCCGCGAAAGGCAGATCGCATGAGCTGGCGTAAAAACATCCCCGCCGCGGCCACCGCATATTTGGACGCGAACCGGCTGGACGAGGTTGAATGCGTGATCGCCGACCTGCCCGGCATTGCGCGCGGCAAGGCGGTGCCTGCGGCAAAGTGGGACAAGCAGACGCATTTCCACCTGCCCAATTCGATCTTCTTCCAGACGATCACAGGGGATTGGGGCGAGGCTGCGGGGCCGGACGGCTGGACCGAACCTGACATGATCCTCAAGCCGGATATGACCACCGCGACAGCCGCCCCTTGGGCAGATGACGGCACGTTGCAGGTGATCCACGATGCGTTCGACCAAAAGGGCGACCCTGTCGGATTTGCCCCGCGCAATGTGCTGAAACGCGTGGTCGATTTGTACAAAGAACAAGGCTGGACACCTGTTGTCGCCCCCGAGATGGAATTCTATCTTGTGGCGCGCAACATTGATCCCGCACAGCCGATCAAACCGATGATGGGCCGCACGGGGCGACCTGCGGCGGGGCGGCAGGCCTATTCAATGTCGGCTGTTGACGACTATGGCCCTGTGATCGACGAAATCTATGAATATGCAGAAATCCAAGGCATCGAGATTGACGGCATCACCCAAGAAGGCGGCGCGGGCCAGCTGGAGATTAACCTGCTGCACGGCGACCCTGTGGCCTTGGCCGATCAGGTGTTTTATTTCAAGCGGCTGATCCGAGAAGCGGCGCTGAAACATGATTGTTTCGCCACATTCATGGCCAAACCGATTGAGGGCGAACCGGGGTCGGCGATGCATGTGCATCAGTCGGTGCTTGATGGGGATGGCAACAACATCTTTACAGGACCTGCGGGCGGAGAGACGGATGCGTTTTTCCATTATATCGGCGGGCTACAAGAACATATGCCATCGGTGATCGCCGTGATGGCGCCCTATGTGAACAGCTACCGGCGGTATGTGCGCGATCATGCGGCGCCCATTAACCTTGAATGGGGACGCGATAACCGCACAACGGGCATTCGTATTCCGTTGTCGCCACCAGAGGCGCGCCGCATCGAGAACCGCCTCGCGGGGATGGATTGCAACCCGTATCTGTGCATCGCGGCGTCGCTTGCTTGCGGATATCTGGGCATGATGAACAAAATCCAGCCTGACAAACGGTACAAGGGCGATGCCTATGATGCCGAGGATGACATTCCGCAGGGACCTTATTCGGCGCTTGATCTGTTTGATGGGGCGACAGAATTGCATGATGTGCTGGGGCCCGAGTTTGTGCGGGTCTATTCGATCGTAAAACGTGCTGAATACAACGAGTTCCTACAGGTGATTTCACCGTGGGAGCGCGAGCATTTGTTGTTGAACGTATGAACCCGCTGTACCGCAATGACCGCGCAGGGCAGTTCCCCAAAAGCTGGTATGCAGCAACCGCTGACATCCCCGCCGAGCGGCCCCCGCTATTTGGTGAAACGACAGCAGACGTCTGCGTCATCGGGGCGGGGTTTACCGGATTGACGGCGGCGTTGCGGTTGGCGCAAAAGGGGCTGTCGGTTGTTGTGCTGGACGCGCACCGCGCGGGATTTGGCGCGTCAGGGCGCAACGGCGGGCAAGTCAGTTCGGGCTACAACAAAAGCCAAGCATGGCTGGCCAAACATCTGGGTGACGCCCCCGCGCGGCAGTTGTGGGACATGTCCCAAGAGGCCAAGGCCGATCTGCGCGCACTTGCTGGCCCCGAGGCACGATATACGGCGGGTGTGGCCCATGGTGCCTATAGCGCGGCTGAGGTCGCCGAGGATCACGCAGAGGCGGAGTTTCTGGCGCGCAATTATGGCTATGACCAGATTGCGCCATTGCCCGACGGCATCGTACAGACGCCGCTATACAAGGGCGGGACACTGGATATGGGCGCAGGGCATATTCACCCCCTGCGCTATGCCTTGGGACTGGCTGCCGCCTGCGAGGACGCGGGCGTGCAAATATACGAACGGTCCGAGGTGCATCATATAGCCAAGGGCGATCCGGCGATTGTGGCCACAGGCTCGGGCCGTGTGAAGGCGGGCCATGTGATTGTGGCGGGCAACGGGTATTTGCCCCGCATCGAGCGTAAAATTGCAGCCAAGGTCATGCCGATCAACAGCTTTATCGGGGCGACAGCGCCGCTTGGCGATCGTGCGGCGGGCGTTTTAGCGCGCGATATCGCCGTGGCGGATAGTAAATTCGTGGTGAATTATTACCGCCTGTCCGAAGATAACCGCCTGCTTTTTGGCGGTCGCGAGAGTTATTCGCTGGGCTTCCCGTCTGATATTGAAACCGCACTTCATGGCCGTATGGTCGGGCTGTTTCCGCAGCTGGCAGATGTTGGATTTGATTACGTCTGGGGCGGCACATTGGGGATCACAACAAGCCGCCTGCCTGCCGTGCAGCGGATCGCGCCCAACATCATGTCGGCGGCCGGATTTTCGGGGCACGGCGTCGCATTGTCAGGATTTGCAGGCAAGGTCATGGCCGAGGCTGTCGCAGGCCAAGCGGGCCGGTTTGACATCATGACCACCCTGCCCACCCCCGGTTTTCCGGGCGGTGGGGCGTTGCGCGCACCCATGCTCGCGCTCGCGATGACGTGGTATGCGATGCGCGACAGGCTGGGCATCTAATCGTGATTGCGAGGGGTTTGGAACGCGTATAGCGTGATCCCAAATCAACGCTGAGGCCCATCATGTCCAACACTGTCAACTCTTGGGAAAAGCGCGCGGATGCGCATTCCTTTTACGGTTTTACCGATCTGCCAACGATCAAGGAACGCGGCAGTGTCGTGCTGACCCACGGCCGCGGCCCCTATGTGTACGACGTACATGGACGCGAATATCTGGATAGTAATTCGGGGCTTTGGAACATGGTCGCGGGTTTTGACCATCCGGGATTGATTGCCGCAGCTAAGGCGCAATACGACCAGTTTCCGGGCTACCACGCGTTTTTTGGCCGGATGTCGGACCAAACGGTGATGCTGTCAGAAAAGCTGGTGGAGGTGTCCCCGTTTGAGACGGGCAAGGTGTTTTACACCAACTCCGGTTCCGAGGCGAATGACACGATGGTCAAGATGCTGTGGTTTATGCATGCCGCAGAGGGCAATACCAAAAAACGCAAGATCCTGTCGCGCATCAATGCCTATCACGGGGTCACTGCGGTCAGTGCGTCGATGACAGGCAAGCCGTATAACGCTGTGTTTGGCCTGCCGCTTGACGGGTTTATCCACCTGTCGTGTCCGCATTTCTGGCGGTTTGGCCATGAGGGCGAGACCGAGCCGCAATTTACGGCCCGTATGGCAGCCGAGCTGGAGGACACCATTTTGCGCGAAGGTGCCGATACCATCGCAGGTTTCTTTGCCGAGCCTGTGATGGGGGCTGGTGGTGTGATCCCGCCGTCAGCCGGATATTTCCAAGCGGTGCAACCAATTTTGCAGAAATACGGCATTCCATTGATCGCAGACGAGGTGATCACCGGATTTGGTCGCACGGGCAACACATGGGGCTGTCAGACATATGATTTTGTCCCTGATGCGATCATTTCGTCCAAGAACCTGACGGCTGGGTTTTTTCCCATGGGTGCGGTGATCTTGGGGCCGGATTTGACGGACCGGTTGCAGGCGGCATCCGAGGCGATAGAGGAGTTTCCGCATGGATTTACCGCATCCGGCCACCCTGTCGGTTGCGCGATTGCGCTGAAAGCGATCGATGTGGTGATGAACGACGGTCTTGCCGAAAACGTCCGCACCCTGACGCCATTGTTCGAGGAAGGCATGGCACGGCTGGCCGAGAAAAAGAACATCGGCGAATGGCGCGGCAAAGGATTGATGGGCGCGCTGGAAGCGGTCAAGGACAAGGACACCAAAACGCCGTTTGACGGATCATTGTCGGTGTCGGAGCGGATCGCAAATGCTTGCACCGATCAAGGGCTGATCTGCCGCCCGTTAGGCCAGGCAATTGTGCTGTGTCCGCCGTTCATCATGACGCCGGCGCATCTGGACGAGATGTTTGCAAAGCTTGAAAAAGCCATCGACGGGGTGTTTGCCGAAGTCGGCTAAGGGGCGCTGCCCCCGGCCTTACGGCCTCCCCCGCGGTATTTAGGGCAAGAGGAAGCAGGGCTTATTTGCCCATTTTTGAAAGCTTTTCCTGCATTTCAGCAAGTTGCTGTTTGATGGTGTCCAGATCATCGGCGGGTTTTGCGGCGGGCTTTTCTGGATTTGCACCAACAAGTCCACCTGTCATCGCCTTGAAGAATGCTTGCTGCTGGGCTTGCATAGCCTCAAAACCGGGCATTTTGGCCATCGGGCTGGCCTTGGACATGTTGTCCATCGCCTTTGATTGGCCATCGCGCAGCATCTCGAAGCTGGCGGTCAGAAATTGCGGGACGACAGATGTGGCTTGCGTGGTGTAACTGCGCACGAGGTCGGTCAGGATATCGACGCCAAGCACGCTTTCGCCGCGGCTTTCGTGTTCGGCAATGATTTGCAGAAGATACTGACGGGTCAGGTCGTCGCCGGATTTGAGGTCGACGATTTGGACCTCGCGTCCGTCACGGATGAAGGTCGCGATATCTTCGAGTGTTACGTAGTCGCTGGTCTCTGTGTTGTAGAGCCTGCGGCTGGCGTAACGTTTGATCAGAAGCGGTTTATCGGTGTCAGCCACAGCGTCTCTCCCCAGACATGTTGCAATGCAGCGAGCCTATGCCGCGTCTGCGCAAAAGGGAAGAAAAATGACACGACGCCGTAGGATGGGTTTTAACCCATCATGGCCCAAACGAAAAACGGACCATGCGATTGCATGATCCGTTTCAGGTATGTCTGACCTCGCACAGAGGCTCGGCCAGCTATATGGTCAGCCGCTTACTTGGCAGGAGCTTTTTTCGCAGAAGCGGTTGCGCCTGATGTCGCTTTTTGTGCAGCAGCAGTCAGGTCCTCGGACATGTCTTTGCCAGCAGCCATAACGAGTTCCATTGTCTGTGTCTGAACCGCTTTTGCGATTTCAGCGAATGCAGCCATGTGCTCGGACGCTGCTTCTGCGGATGCGGTTGCGAAGTCGGACATGGACTTTGCGTAATCGGCAGGCTCTGCCTTAGCAGTTGAAACAGCTTCGAATTTGCCGAGTGTTTCTGTTGTCCATTTTGCGGACAATGCTGTGGATTTGTTTGCAGCGTCCAAAGCAACTGCGGACATTTTTTCAGCCAAAGACGTCTGCGATTTGAACGCGCCTTCCATTGCTTTTGTGTCGACTGGGAAAGAACCCATCATATCTTTGAATACGGCTGTGAAGTCTTGTGCGTTTGTCATTGTTCTATCCTAAGGTTGGCGGCAGGGAGGCACCGCGATTTTTGTTCTGCACCCTAGATACATGCTGCAGCGCGGCATTTCAAGCTTTTTCTGCATTGCAGCATGAAAAATGCTGCGCTTGCATATTCCTCAATAAACCAAACAGGTTAAGCGAGAACGTAGGTTCCAGGTGCGTCGCCGAGGGTCGGATCAGCCTTATTATCCGGCTTGCGCGCTGCTACTTTTCCGTCGCTTTGTGATTCGAGCCATGCGTCCCAGCGCGGCCACCATGACCCTGCGGTCTTATCCGCGCCCGCCAGCCATCCGTCCGGTGTCAGCCCCAAATCACTATTGGTATAGTGCCCGTATTTATTTTTGCTGGGCGGGTTCACGATGCCCGCGATATGGCCCGATTCCGACAGGATAAAGGTTTTATCCGCCGATCCCATTTGCTGGACCCCGCGATAGCTGCTTTTCCATGCGGCGATATGATCCGTTTCACAAGCAATCGCGCAAATCGGCACGGTGATGTCGGACAGTTGCACGGTGGTGCCGGCTATCGCAAAGCCGGTGGTCGCGAAATTGTCGCTCTGACACAAGCCGCGCAGATATTCGACGGACATGGTCGCAGGCAGGTTCGTGCCGTCGCCGTTCCAGTACAACAGGTCGAATGCGGGCGGTGCCTTGCCCATCATATAGCTTTTGATTGCGGGCCCGTAGATCAGGTCATTGGAGCGCAAAAAGCTGAATGTGCGTGACATATAAAAGGATGACAGCACCCCTGCCTCTTGGACCTCGGCCTCGATCCCGTCGACGAAATCATCGTCAAGGAACACGCCCACCTCGCCGCGATCCGAAAAATCGGTCAGCGTGGTGAAAAGGGTCGCGGATTTCACGGATGTATCGCCGCGCTGCGCCATCAGCGCCAAGGTCAGTGACAAGGTCGTGCCAGCGATGCAGTAGCCCACTGCGTTGACTTGGGCCACGTCGCAGACGGTTTTGACGTGGTCGATGGCCGTCAGATATCCGTCCTCAACATAGTTGGTCATGGTGATGTCGCGCATCGACGCATCGGGGTTCACCCATGAGACGACGAACACCGTGTGCCCTTGGTCCACGGCCCATTTGATCAGACTATTCTGGGGCTTGAGATCAAGAATGTAGAATTTGTTGATCCACGGTGGAAAGATAATCAGCGGGGTTTCATGGACTTCATCGGTTGTCGGCGCGTATTGCAGCAGCTCGAACATGTGGTTGCGAAACACGACCTTACCCGCAGATGTGCCAAGATTTTCGCCCACACGGAACGCGGATTTATCAGCCAGAGTGACAACCAGATCGCCGTCATTCGCCTCGAGGTCGGCGACGAGGTTTTCCATGCCCGCAACAAGGCTTTGCCCGTCGGTTTTGGCCGCCAGTGCCAGCGCCTCGGGGTTGGTGGCCAGAAAATTCGTGGGCGACATCATGTCGATGATCTGCTGACTGAAGTATTCCAGCCTGCGTTTTTCGCCATCATCAAGCCCGTCGACCTCGGCCACGGTTTGCTGGATCGCTTGGGCGTTCATCAGATACTGCTGTTTGACGAAGTTGAAATAGGGATTGGTGTCCCACATTTCATTGGCAAAGCGGCGATCTCGGGGGGCGTTATCGGCGGGGGCATCGACGTGACCTTGGGTCAACATCTTTTGCGCCTCGACATAATGTTTGACCGACTGCCCCCAGAACGCGACCTGATTTTCAATCAGTTTGGTCGGGTTGCTCACCATCTCGGTCATATAGGCGTTGGCCGCCTTTATATAAAGATCGGGGCTTGGCCCCTGAAGCGCGGTCGGGATCTGCCGCCCCTTGCCCATGACCGACAACAATCGCTGCGTTAACTCTTCTATGCGTTGTAAATTCGCCTCGAGCTTTTCAAGGTTCTGACCGGAAGTGTCATCGGGGGGCGATTCATTTGTTGTCATATTAACCTCTAGCGCCTACGTTTGCAGGTGCAGCATTTTTCATTATGGCAAATGCGCCCCGCAGGAGATGATGCATGAAGTATATGATGACCTATGACCTAATGGAAAGTGTGCGTAACACGAACCAATGGCTTGGTGCCTCGGCGCGCGCGTTCGCAAGCTATCCTGCAATGTCGTTCGGCCCCAGCCCTGTGATGGACTGGCTCAAGGCATGGGGCGAGGTTACGGAACGGTCGTTTAGCCGTATGGTGATGAAACCGGATTGGAACATCCCCCCCGTCACGGGCCAAAGCGGCAAGGATTTTCCGGTGGTTGTCAAAAAGGTCATGGAGCGCCCGTTTGGTGATCTGATCCAATTCACCATGCCTGGCCGTAATACGCGCAAGCGCCGTGTCCTGCTGGTGGCCCCCATGTCGGGCCATTACGCCACATTGCTGCGCAAAACCGTCATCAGCCTTTTGCCTGACTGCGAGGTGTTTATCACCGATTGGCATAACGCGCGCGACATTCCCGTCAGCGCAGGTAAATTCGACGTCGAAGACTACACACTATACCTAGTGGACTTTATGAAAGAACTGGGCAGCGACATTCACGTGATTGCGGTGTGCCAGCCTGCCCCGCTGACGCTGGCGGCGACTGCGTATCTGGCGGAGGATGATCCCGACGCGCAGCCAAAGTCGCTGACGCTGATTGGTGGACCCATCGATCCAGAGGCGAACCACACCGAGGTCACGGATTTTGGCCGCTCGGTCACGATGGGCCAGTTGGAACAAACGATGATCCAGCGCGTGGGCTTTAAATACAGCGGCGTTGGCCGGATGGTCTATCCTGGCCTGTTGCAGCTTGCGTCGTTCATATCCATGAACGGGGAGACCCATGCCAATGCGTTCCGCGACCAGATCATCAGTGCCGCCAAGGGCGAAGCGTCCGAACATGACAAGCATAACGCGTTTTATGATGAATATCTTGCCGTGATGGATATGCCCGCGGAATTTTACCTGTCCACAGTCAAAACCGTTTTCAAAAACCGCGATATTGCCCGCAATGATTTTACCGTCGCGGGCCGAAAGGTCGATATTGGCAAGATCACCACCGTGGCTGTCAAAATCGTCGAAGGCGAGAACGATGACATTTCCGCGCCCGGACAATGCCTTGCAGCGCTTGATCTGCTGACGGGTCTGCCCGACAGCAAGAAAGCGTCACATCTGGAGCCGGGCGCCGGACATTACGGGATTTTCGCAGGCGGAAGCTGGCGGCGGAATATCCGGCCGCTTGTGCTTGATTTCATTGATGCTAATTCGGGCGATACCCCGAAACCCGCCAATGAAAACGCAGCCGCCTAGCGCAATACCAGCGGCTGGCGCATCCATGTGCGCAATGCGTCCGTGACGGCATCGGGGTTTTCCAATGTCGGCACATGGCCCGCGTTCGCGATCACCTCCAGCTTGGCATAAGGGATCAGTTCCGCGAGGAATTCGTGGCGGCGTAGCGTGTGTTTGCCATCATGGTCGCCGCACATCACCAGTGTTGGCTGTTTGATACGGCGCATGATGTCCTGCTGGTCTTTGCGCCGCTGCATCGCACGGGTCTGGCGCACGTATATATCCGGCCCCAAGGCATGGGCCATATCGCCAAGAAGTGACATGACGTCCATGCGGTAGGGACCCGGGGACAGCCATGCGGCGTTCACCTCTGACTGCATGGCGTCATCAAGTCGGCCTGATTTGGCGGCAATGATATTGGGTTCGCGCAGGGCGGAAATTTCGGGCGTGTCGGACTGGGCGTTGGTCGTGATAAACGCCACGCGGGTCACGCGTTCAGGTGCGCGGCGCAGAACCTCCATCGCGACCATGCCGCCCATCCCCACACCGGCAAGCGCGAATTTATGCGGCAACCATGACAGAATTTGCGAGGCCAGTTCTTCCATGCGTTCGCCCATCGTGATTGGCGCAAACGTGATCGGCATTTCCGTCGATAAGGACGCGAGCTGGGCATAAAATATCCGCGCGTCACACATCATTGGAGGGATCAAAACCAGTGGTTCTGTCATGCCGTACGCCCGAAAATTGTCATGTGATTTGCCTTTGCCCGTGTCGGGACGACTTTGGGCAATTCGGGCGGTCATCGCAAGGGGCTAGGTCGCGACATTCGCGGAAAACCAGCGCAATACCGCTGCCGCAAGGGAGGCGGTCTGCGCGGGACTGAAGACATCGCCCGCCATGATGTGGCCCATTTTGTCGTCCGCAGGCGTTTGCACCAACGTGTGGTGATGCGTGGGCGCACCCCAGCGGGCCATGACGCGGGCGGTGGCCTGCGGGCTGACGACTTGATCGCAGGGATTGACCGCAAAGAATGCGGGCGTGGCAATGCATGACAAATCGGTGCGGCGGATGCTGCGCACGGCGTCGGCCATCGGATAGACGGATTGCGTCGGATAGCTGGTGGTCCAATAAGCGCCATGAGCGTCGCTGAGCACGTCAAAGCTGCGGGATTTTCCCGCGACGATATGGCCCCAGCGTTGAACCAGAGGCATATCCAGCAGCATTTGCCCGATTTTATGCGTCAGGCCGAAATTGGGGGAAATGCAGACAAGTCCTGCGACCTGCGCCCCGTTGGCCAGCGCGTCCGCGGCCAGTGTGCAACCCGTCGAACAGCCGATGATCAGGACGTTTTCGCCAATGGTCTGAGCGACCAATATCGCCTCTGCCACGTCTTCTTTCCATGCCGCAAACGTGGCCTCACCCATCGCGGCGCCGTCTTGTCCGTGGCCGGTCAAGCGGGTGTAATGGAGGTTGGCGTCCAAATGGCTTGCGATGATATCCGGCAAGGGGCGCAGTTCGTGCAGGGTGGCGGAAAATCCGTGGATATAAAGGACCGCGGTTTTCGTCCGCACCCCCTGCCCGTTCGCCCAAACCACGGATTTGGCGCAATCGGGGCGCAGGTTTGGCACCTGTGCCTCGCGTCGGGCCAGCCAGTCATCGATGTCTGCCAGATCAACCATGGGAGGCCACGTGACGGCTGATGGGACGGTAGAACGCCAGCAGCCCTGCGATGGACAGCGCAAAGATCACGGCAGGCACGATGGTAAGGGCGTTGCGCAATGCGCCCAGCGCCTCTGGTGACTGGGCGATCACGCCTGTGGTCGACGATTGCCAGCCAGCGGCAGACAGCAGCAGGCCAAGGACCAGTGGGGCGATGGCATTGGCAACCTTTTGGCCAAAAAGCCAGACCGCGCTGAACGCGCCCTCAATGGCTTCGCCGGATGAATTGCGGGTGACGTCCATCAGGTCGGGGTACATGGCCCAAGGGATCTGCTGGTACGCCCCGTTGGTGAAACCCGCGCATAAAAACAGCAGCGCCATGGTCGTGACACCAGTGGCGGGCAGGCTCGCGTGGATCGCGATCAGGACAACTATATAAAGTGTCATGCCAATGATCAGCGCCCAAGTCTTGCCCATACGCGCACTGGTTTTGACCCAGATATACTGGCTGATCACCGAACCTACGATGAACATCGCAAACAGGGTCGAAAATACGCCCAGCGCAGAGGCAAGACCCGACAGCGGGCTGGCGCCGTCATCGACCATCAGGTAGAGGGCCGCGAGTTGCAGGCCAGCGGCGATGAGCGCGACTCCCAGGGTTAGCAGACCGTAAAGCGCGACCAGTACCATAAAGGCACGGTTGCCCATCACAAGACGCAGGACAGACATGAAGCTGCTCGTTGCGGGTGCTTGTAGTTTCGGCGCGCGGCGGGTGGCAAATAACATGCCCCAGATCGCCAGCACCACAACCGGCGATACCATGAGGACGGCAGTGAAGTACCCCGCCTTGGTGTCGCCCGCCAGCGCAGGCACAAGCGCACCTGCCATCAGCAGGCCAAGGGATGCGAATGTCATGCGGAATGCCATCATGGAGGACCGTTCCACGGGGTCTTGTGTCATTTCGCCTGCCATGGCGCCGTAAGGAATCGCCACAAAGGTAAAGCCGATGGTGGCCACGCCAAAGAATGCAATCACCCATGCGGCGTTGGATTGCCAAGTCATACCGTCGGGCACAGCAAACAGCCCCACGATGCCCGCAGCCAAGACCACGGCACCCACAGCGATCCAAGGCGCGCGGCGGCCCCAGCGTGTGTTGGTGCGGTCAGACAGGTAGCCGACAAGCGGGTCGGTGATCACGTCAAAGGCCAGCACAGCAAAGGTCACAAGCCCCGCGATATTGGCGGGCACGCCGAGGAATGTTGTCAGATAGGTGAACACCAGCAGTTGTTTGACCACGACAAAGACGTTGATGCCCATGTCGGCCAGCCCCCAGCCTGCCTTTTGCCCCGATGATAGCGCCATGTCGCGTCCTCCCCGACGGTTTGTCGCAGGCTATGCGGTAACTTTGGTTTCGCATAATCAGACGTTGCGTAAGATGCGTTTAAACGCATCCTACGGCGATGACGTCCGCCACGGATGCGGTGATCAGATCGAGGCAGGCCGTGTCCGAGAAGCGGTGATCGGCACCATCCACGAGCGTGAGCCGCATATCGGGGCCAGTGGCGTGATCCAACAGACGCAGGGCGACGGACGTGTCGACATCTGCATCTGCGGTGCCTTGCAAGAAACGTGTCGGGAACGGCAATACCAACGGGTCGCGCAGGACCAATCGCGCGCGCCCTTCTTCGATCAGGCGGCGTGTGATGATGTAAGGATCACCGTAATCGGATGGCAGGGCCACCTGCCCGTCTGTTGCCAGCGCCACCTTTTGCGCGTCGTCGAAACCTGCCCACATGCTGTCTTGGGTGAAATCGGGTGCGGCGGCGATAGTGACCAGCCCTGCGATGCGGTCAGGCATGTGGCGCGCGACGAGCAGCGATATCCAGCCGCCCATGGACGAGCCCACAAGGACCAGCGGACCTGTGATCAGGCCGAGGGCCGCGACCGCGTCTTCAAACCAGTCGCCGATTGCGCCGTCGGTGAATGCCTCACTGCTTTCGCCGTGACCGGAATAATCAAACCGCAAGAAGGCGCGGCCTTGGGATTTGGCCCATGCCGCGAGATGCACGGCCTTGGTGCCACCCATGTCGGATTTGAAGCCGCCAAGGAAAACAACTGTGGGGCCCGTGCCATCTGAAAGGTGATAGGCGATGCGGCGTTGTTGGGGAGTGATGAGAAAATCAGGCATTGGTTTACTTTCGCGTGTCATAACGACAGCTACCGCGAATATAATGATGGCCGCAACATCAGTTGCAGCCATCTTTCTTTGGTCAAAGCCGCGTTAGCGTTCAGCTGCAAAAATAACGCCAAAGCCCAAGTCTTCGCGTCCGTCGCCGCGATCCAGATTGATCGACCCCGTGCCGGACCCCACAATAGCCGCTGAGTCGTCGCCGGTGAACCCGCCGGATATATCAGCGTTGAACGGGCTGGCTTCATCGCCATCCCCGAATTGACCAACAATTTCACCGCCAAACAAACCGGTATCTTCGTCGATATCTGCGTCAAATGTGGCTGATCCGGAAAACCCTTCGTCATCGGCATCCGAGTCTGCGTCGTGCCAATTTGATGCCTCGCCTGTCATTGTGCTGTCGTCAAAATCGACAACCACGCTGAGCTGTCCGTAGGTGTACGGATCGAGATCGCCCGACGCGACATCGGTTGGTCCAAGTCCGATAATGCCAATGTAATTTGCCGTTCCATCGGGCCGCAATTCGGCGGCCTCGTTAAACTCCTCGTTCAGAAGGGTCTCGCCGTATTTGTCTGCCAGTTCTGTCGCTGCTGCCTCCACTTGGGCAAATGGTTTGGCTTCGATTGGCGTAAATGTGGGGCTGCTTGTGCCACAGGCGCTCAAAAGTGCAAAACCGGAAATCGTCAAAAACTTCATCTTCATGTCGTGTCCTCTAAAATTGGATCATGGTTAACTCTAAAATCATGCAGAATTTGGGGTGATAGAGCAAGCCCGAATGGCGCAGATGAAAGGCACTGCATGTAGGCCTATGCGGTTGATGTGGCTTGACTTCAAAACACCGCACGGCCATTTAACGGCGACATAACCCGCAACCGAATGCTTAGTAGGCATTAAACCGACGAGGAGCCCGACAAACATGGCCCAAATCTCTCTTACATTTCCGGACGGCAATGCCCGTCAATATGACGCTGGTATCACAGCCGCTGCTGTGGCCGCTGATATCTCTAGCAGCCTTGCGAAAAAGGCGATTTCTGCGACTGTGAACGGCGCGCATTGGGACCTTCAGTGGCCTATTGAGGCCGATAGTGCCGTCGCGATCAACACCATGAAAGACGAAGAACCCGCGCTCGAGCTGGTGCGCCACGATCTGGCGCATATCATGGCGCGCGCTGTTCAAGAGATCTGGCCCGATACACAGGTGACCATCGGCCCTGTCATCAAGGACGGTTGGTACTACGATTTTGACCGCAAAGAGGCATTCGTGCCAGAAGACCTCGCCGCGATTGAAAAGAAGATGAAAGAGATCATCAACAAACGCGAACCTGTCCGCACCGAGATTTGGGAGCGCGAAAAGGCGGTTCAGTTCTATCGCGACAAAGGCGAGCCTTATAAGGTGGAGCTGATCGAGAGCATTCCAGGTGACGAGCCGCTGCGCATGTATTGGCATGGCGACTGGCAAGACCTGTGCCGTGGGCCGCATTTGCAGCATACGGGTCAGGTGCCTGCCGACGGGTTCAAACTGATGTCGATTGCGGGTGCCTATTGGCGCGGCGACAGTGACCGCCAGATGTTGCAACGCATTTACGGGGCTGCGTTTACCAATAAGGAGGGCCTCAAGCAGCATATGCACCGCCTTGAGGAGGCCGCCAAGCGTGACCACCGCAAGCTGGGCCGCGAAATGGACCTGTTCCATATGCAAGAAGAGGCCCCCGGTCAGGTGTTTTGGCATCCGAACGGCTGGACCATCTATACCGAGTTACAAGACTACATGCGCCGCCGCCAGCGCGCAGGCGGTTACGTCGAGGTGAACACACCGCAGGTCGTGAACCGCCAGTTGTGGGAGAAATCCGGCCACTGGGAAAGCTATCAAGAGAACATGTTCATCGTGGAGGTCGACGAGGACCACGCGCGTGAAAAGACGATTAACGCGTTGAAACCGATGAACTGCCCTTGCCACGTGCAGGTGTTCAATACAGGCATGAAATCGTACCGCGACCTGCCACTACGGATGGCGGAATTCGGGTCATGTAACCGTTACGAGCCATCGGGTGCGCTGCACGGGATCATGCGCGTGCGCGGGTTTACCCAAGACGACGGGCATATTTTCTGCACCGAGGATCAGATCGAGATCGAGACCAAAATCTTTATCGAGTTCCTGTCGGAAATTTACACAGAGCTGGGGTTCACCAATTGGGCCATCAAACTGTCGACACGGCCCGAAAAACGGATCGGATCGGACGAAATATGGGATACGCTTGAAACTGCGCTTGGCAATGCCTGTAAGGCCGCGGGCTACGACTATGACATCCAAGAAGGCGAAGGCGCGTTTTACGGTCCCAAGCTGGAATTTGTGCTGACCGACGCGATTGGCCGCGACTGGCAGTGCGGCACCTTGCAGGTGGATAGCAATATACCTGATCGCTTGGACGCGTCATATATTGGCCAAGACGGCAATAAACATGTGCCATTCATGCTGCACCGCGCGACGCTGGGATCGTTTGAACGGTTCATCGGAATTTTGATCGAAGAACACGCAGGCAAGCTGCCGATCTGGCTGGCCCCGCGTCAGGTGGTCGTGGCGACGATTGTGTCCGACGCTGATGATTATGCCCACGAGATTGTGGATGCGCTGCGCGCCGCGGGCGTGCGCGCCGAGGTCGATACCCGCAACGAGAAGATCAACTATAAGGTCCGTGAACATTCCGTGGGCAAGGTGCCGTTCATCCTTGCGCTGGGTGCCCGCGAGGTTGAGGAAAAATCCGTCAGCGTGCGGCGCTTGGGCGAGAACAAGACCTCGGTGACGGGTTTCGACGATATTGTCGCCGAGTTGGCCGTGGCCGCCACCCCGCCCGACCTACGCAAGTCATAGATTGAAAGGGCCTCGCGATTGCGGGGCCTTTTTTTGTGATCATCGTCCGCTCGGAACCTGACCTGTGAATTCGGGCCTCAGGCTGCGTGCGCACGCAACGCGAAAAATGTGGCAAGTGTCTGATAATCTGGACTGCCAAGCGGCGGGAAAGCCGGACAGTCTTGTGCGGCCACATCGAAGACTTGCGAACGACGGCAATACTTTTGCATAGACGGTCTACCGCACGGCTTGGGTTCCACCTGACCCCCGCGCGCGATAAAGCCGAAGACTGGACTGCTAGAACCTGCATAGGGGCAACGCTACGCGGGCCGCGTCGCCTTGATGCCTTTGCTTGTCGGGCGAGCTGGCTAGACATAGCGCGAGCCAGTCTTCTCAGGTTGCGGAAAAATTGGGCAACCCTGCCTTTCAAACTCCACTTACGTGCCGGTGAAACACAGCGAAAGAGGCATTCCTCAAGATTGGCATTGACCATGGCCATATAAGAATATCTTACGGCGTTATGAACCAAAACCTGCGCATTCTCGTCGTTGAGCCTGATCCGGAAAGAGCGCGTGAGATTATTGACGCCCTCAAGGATGCAGGCTGGTCGGACGTCAAGGCGCTGGCGCAAATGTCGGCCTTGAACCGGACGGTCAAAGAATTTGTGCCCGATATCGTCCTGATCGACCTTGCCAACCCGGATCGTGACACGCTGGAACATATTTCCGACGCGACAGAGACATCCAAACGGGCGGTCGCGCTGTTTGTGGATCAAACGGATGACATCCTGACCCAAGCGGCCTTGAGCGCGGGGGTCAGCGCATATGTTGTCGACGGGCTCAAGATGGAGAGGATCAAATCGGTTCTCGAAACAGCGATTGCGCGGTTCAAGATCATGCGCCAAATCCAGTCTGAACTGGACGCGGCCAAGCAAGCATTGGAAGATCGCAAGACAATTGATCGCGCCAAGGGCATATTGATGCGCCAGCGCGACATGTCGGAGGACGATGCCTACAACCTGCTGCGCACGACCGCGATGCACCAAAACCGCAAGGTAATCGACGTCGCCCATGCCCTCGTGACCGCGGCGGATCTTTTGTCATGAGCAAAACCGTCCTGAATTGTGGCTATGTCCCCTTGGTGGATTGCGCCCCGCTGGTGATCGCCAAAGAGCTGGGATTTGCTGCCGAAGAGGGGCTGACCCTGAATTTGGTGCGCCAGCCATCATGGTCGGCGCTGCGCGATATGCTTGCACTCGGGCATCTCGACGCCGCACAAATGCTTTCTCCGATGCCAGTGGCGATGTCGATCGGGTTCGGCGGGCTGCCTGCGCGGGTCGACACGCTCATGGTGTTGTCCGTCAATGGCACGGTATTTGGCCTATCAAAGGATGTGGCGGCAGACCTTGCGGGCGTGCCGTTTGGCGATGCCAACGGCGTTCTGGCGGCGCTGGGTGCACGCAAGGCTGCAAAGCTGCGCGTGGGCGTGCCCTTTCACTACTCCATGCACCGCTTGTTGTTGTCGTATTGGACATCGACTGCACCTGGCTTGCAGATCGAAGAAATTACAGTGCCGCCGCCACGCATGGCCGATGCGATCGCGGACGGTTTTGTCGACGCGTTCTGGGTTGGTGAGCCGTGGGGCAGCGTCGCTGTCGGGCAAGATGTGGCACAGCTCATGATGACGGGCGGCGATGTCTGGCAGTTCGCACCTGAAAAGGTTCTCGCGGCACGCCATGATTGGGTTGCGGCAAACAGCGATGCAGCCGCGCGGCTGATGCGTGCGGTTTTCAAGGCGTCTGCCTGGCTCGATGCGCAAAAGAACAAACCCCTAGCGGTCGAAATTCTGGCCCGCAGCGAACACCTTAGTATGTCGCCAGATTTGATTGATCCCGCGCTGTCAGGGGATATCGTCACCAAACCAAACACCGCGCCCACGCACGTGGCCCGTTTTTTACAGTTTCATAAACATGCGGCAACTTTCCCGTGGCGAAGTCAGGCCGCATGGATCGCATCCCAACTTGGTGCGGATGCAGATGGGATCGAAAAGGCCAAGGCCTGTTTTCGAGCGGATCTTTATCGTCAGAACCTTGCAGGAATTGGCGCTGACATGCCCGGTGCATCGGAGAAAGAAGAGGGCGCACTGCGCTTTGAAACGGCAGTGGCATCCAGCCGCGGCCATATGATTCTTTCTCCCGATGCCTTCTTTGACGGCAGAACCTTCGATTTCTCCTAGACAGAACGCCTAAATACTGGGCGATCTCTGCACCGCAGCTTAATCCTATGCGGCAGCGCAGCAAAATGATTGCGCTCGCGGCGCGCGCTGGTTCATCATTTGATTAAGGGGCAACGAAGCCCGCAGACACGCGCTGACCGATGTAGGTAGCGCACTTCCCAAGAGCAAAGCCGCTCGTATGGACCACGGACCTCTTCTCCCGTGATCTCTACGTGCGGCTTTTTTGTTTGCCCATGCGGGTTTTGAAAAGGAATAAACGATGAAAAAGACACTTGCGATTTTACTGGCGACGTCCAGCCTGGTGACCACAACAGCGGTGGCCCAATCTTTGGATCTTGAAAAAGAAGACCTGACACTCGGATTTATCAAGCTGACGGACATGGCCCCCCTCGCGGTGGCCTATGAGCTGGGGTATTTTGAGGACGAGGGTCTGTTTGTGACCCTTGAGGCGCAAGCAAACTGGAAAGTGTTGCTGGACGGTGTGATCAACGGAGAGCTGGACGGAGCGCATATGCTGGCAGGGCAGCCCTTGGCCGCAACAATCGGCTACGGTACCGAGGCGCACATCATCACGCCGTTCTCGATGGATCTAAACGGTAACGCGATTACGGTATCCAATGAAATCTGGGACGAAATGCGACCCAATGTTCCGTTAATGGACGATGGTCGCCCCCAACATCCCATCAGCGCGAATGCATTGGTGCCTGTTGTGGAGGATTACCTCGACCGTGGTGAGCCTTTCAACATGGGCATGGTTTTCCCTGTGTCCACCCACAACTACGAAATCCGCTATTGGTTGGCGGCGGGCGGCCTTGAGCCGGGATTTTATAGCGAGCAGGATATTTCCGGTCAGATCGGCGCGGATGTGTTGTTGTCCGTGACACCACCGCCACAGATGCCGTCCACAATGGAAGCAGGCACGATCTTTGGGTATGCAGTTGGCGAGCCGTGGAACCAGCAGGCCGTGTTCAAAGGCATCGGCGTTCCGGTGATCACCGACTACGACATGTGGAAGAACAACCCGGAAAAGGTTTTCGGTATCACGGCCGAATTTGCCGAAGACTATCCCAACACCACAATCGCCCTAACCAAGGCTTTGATCCGCGCAGCGATCTGGCTGGATGAAAACGAAAATGCAAACCGCGAGGAAGCGGTCGAGATGCTGGCGCGGCCGGAATACGTCGGTGCGGACGCCGAAGTCATCGCCAATTCCATGACGGGCTTCTTTGAGTTTGAAAAAGGTGATGTGCGTCCCGCACCGGACTTCAACGTCTTTTTTCGCTACAACGCGACCTATCCGTTCTATTCCGATGCAATCTGGTACCTGACACAGATGCGCCGCTGGGGCCAAATTCCGGAAACGATGTCTGACGCGTGGTATTTCGAAACCGCTGCCGACGTCTATCGCCCTGACATCTACCTCGACGCCGCGCGCATGCTGGTTGATGAAGGCACGGCAAGCGAGGCTGATTTCCCGTGGGACAGCGACGGGTTCAAGGCCCCTACCCCCGCCAGCGATATCGTCGACGCCATTCCCTACGACGGCCGCGCGCCCAATGCCTATATCGACAGCCTGCCGATTGGCCTGAAGTCCGGTCAGACCGTCGTTGACGGCGAAATACAAGGTTAAGCCAAATCCCCCGCCTTGCGTAGATGTGAGGCGGGCTAATCCTCTTCCAAAAGCAGCAATTGGATACCCGATATGACCGCGATTGACACCTCCGCACCCGATGATGAAGCCCGCCGCGCGCGCCGCTTTGCACGTATCAACAAAGCCGACGCATGGTTTAACGTGCTCGGCTTGTCATGGATCACACCAGTTCTGAAGGCCGCAGCGGGCGACAATCCGCGTGCACAGGCGGGAGAAATATGGCGTCTGCTTGGCGTGCCACTTCTTGCGATTGCGGTATTTGTGACGATGTGGGCGACACTCGCACCCAAAGTGCAGACGTCACTCGGAGCGGTGCCCGGTCCCGCGCAAGTCTGGGAACAGGTCGGCGAGCTGCGCGAGGACGCCATTCGGCAAGGCGAGCGTGAAGTTGCGTTTTATGAACGTCAGGACGCGCGCAACGCAGAAGCCATCGCAAACGGAGACCCTGACGGGGTTCGTGATCGCATCTATACCGGAAAACCAACCTATTACGACCAAATCTGGACCTCGATCAAAACCGTCTTCTTCGGGTTCCTGATCGCGTCGATTGTGGCCATACCACTGGGCATTGCGGCGGGTCTGTCGGTGACAGCGAATGCGGCGTTGAACCCGTTGATCCAGATTTTCAAACCTGTGTCACCGCTCGCTTGGTTGCCAATTGTCACGATGGTCGTGTCCGCAGTTTACACCACCAACGACGGTATGTTCTCCAAGTCGTTTCTGGTGTCGGCCATTACGGTCACGCTATGTTCGCTTTGGCCCACGTTGATCAACACGGCTCTCGGCGTCAGTAGCATCGACAAAGACCTTGTCAGCGTGTCGCGTGTTCTAAAGATGAACACCTATACCAAAATCACCAAATTGGTTCTGCCCTCCGCCTTGCCGCTGATTTTTACCGGATTGCGCCTGTCGCTTGGTGTCGGGTGGATGGTGTTGATTGCCGCTGAAATGCTGGCCCAGAACCCCGGACTTGGCAAATTTGTCTGGGACGAATTCCAGAACGGGTCGTCCCAGTCGCTTGCGCGGATCATGGTTGCTGTGTTCACGATCGGCATCATCGGTTTCATGCTGGATCGTGTGATGTATGCGCTCCAGTCCATGTTTACCTTTTCGAATAACCGGTGATCGAAATGGGTATTTTACAATTCAAGAACGTCTCGAAGAACTTTGGCGAGATGCCAGTCCTCAAAGACATCAACCTTGATGTGGCCGAGGGGGAATTCGTCGTCATTCTCGGGTTTTCGGGCACGGGTAAGACCACTTTGGTCAACCTGATGGCGGGGCTTGAACACCCCACCAAAGGGTCTGTTACCTATCGCGGTGCGCCTATCACCGAACCCGGGCGCGAACGGGGCGTGATCTTTCAAAGCTATTCTTTGATGCCTTGGCTGACCGTCAATGGAAACGTCGCGCTGGCCGTCGATACGATGTTTCCCGAGCTGTCCAAAGCGGAGCGCGCAGGCAAGGTAGATCACTATGTTGGCATGGTTGGCCTCAGCCATGCTGCGACCCGCCGTCCTGCGGAATTATCGGGCGGGATGCGTCAGCGGGTCAACGTGGCGCGCGCGCTGGCGATGGACCCCGAAATGCTGCTGCTGGATGAACCATTGTCGGCCCTTGATGCGCTGACCCGTGCCAATCTGGCGGATGAGATCGAGGCGATCTGGGACAAGGACAAAAAGACCTGCGTTCTGATCACCAATGACGTGGACGAGGCGATTATCTTGGCCGATCGCATCATTGCCCTGAACCCTGACGGCACCTTGGGCGATGAATTCAAAGTCGATATTCCCCGTCCGCGTGATCGGATTGCGATGAACAATGATGCGACCTTTAAGGCGTTGCGCGGGAAGGTCACGACCTACCTCATGGACGTTGGCATTGCATCAAAAGTCGACGTAACACGCACCTTACCGCACGTTACACCTATCCACGGTGTGCCCGCGGCAGTCGCAAAGGCGCAAGAAAGCGGGATTGAGGAAAAGTTCCTGAATTTCTCGCAGCTCGATAAGGTGTATCCGACGCCCAAGGGCCCCCTCACGGTGGTTGAAAATTTCGACCTCAAGATCAACAAGGGTGAGTTTATTTCGCTCATTGGGCATTCGGGCTGTGGTAAATCCACGGTGCTGACGATGGCTGCTGGCCTGAATCCGATCTCGAAAGGCGCGATCCGCTTGGATGGTTGGAATGTCGAAGGGGCCGATCCCGAACGTGCCGTCGTGTTTCAGTCGCCCAACCTGTTTCCGTGGCTAACGGCCAAGGAAAACGTGGCTATCGGTGTGGACAAGGTTTACCCGCGCGCATCTGTGGCGGAACGTCAGGACGTGGTGGAATACTACCTTGAACGTGTGGGCCTTGCCGACAGTATGAACAAAGGGGCGGCAAGCCTGTCTAACGGCATGAAACAACGTGTTGGAATCGCGCGTGCTTTTGCGTTGTCGCCGAAATTGTTGTTGCTGGATGAACCGTTCGGGATGCTCGACAGTTTGACCCGTTGGGAATTGCAAGAAGTCCTGATGGAAGTCTGGTCACGCACCAAGGTCACAGCGATCTGCGTCACCCATGATGTCGATGAGGCGATCCTGCTGGCCGACCGCGTCGTGATGATGACCAACGGACCGCAGGCGACTATTGGTAAAATTACCGACGTCAAGCTGCCCCGCCCGCGCACACGCAAGGCGCTGCTGGAACATCCGGATTACTACGCCTACCGACAGGAAGTTCTTGATTTCCTTGAGGAATACGAACACGGCGCGACCCCCAAACCCAAATCAATAGCAGCGGAGTGACCGGTATGACCCAAAAACTGATTGTCATCGGTGCCGGCATGGCCACAGGCCGGATGCTTGAAGCACTGGTCGAGGCAGACGCGGATTACGACATCACGCTGATCAATGGCGAGCCGCGCGGCAACTATAACCGCATCATGTTGTCGCCCGTTTTATCGGGGGAAAAGTCCTACGATGAAATCGTCACGCATGACGACGAGTGGTACAAGTTGCACAATGTCAAAACGCGCTTTGGTTGTTTTGTGCAAAACATTGACCGTGGAAAACGGATTGTCACAACCGATACCGGCGAGGCTCTGGCCTATGACAAGCTGGTTTTTGGCACCGGGTCCAACCCGTTCATGATCCCGTTGCCTGGACACGATCTGACGGGCGTTATCGCGTATCGTGATCTCGAAGACACACAGCGGATGATGAACCTTGGGCCGGATCACAAATGCGTCGTGATCGGTGGCGGCTTGCTGGGGCTTGAGGCGGCGGCTGGTATGGCCGCGCGCGGTGTCGATGTGACAGTCGTCC
>ENA-ORXM01002071-ORXM01002071.1-marine-metagenome-genome-assembly--contig:-NODE-2071-length-25023-cov-5.976389_pt1 | contig 25023 bp, 21 predicted proteins | sample MGYA00237867_ERZ511480 | MGnify/ENA primary metagenome ERZ511480 (study PRJEB26309, sample SAMN06266103) | marine metagenome | isolation source: Algal blade | place: United Kingdom:Sidmouth, United... | reverse complement strand
AAGCGCATAGATACATAAGAAAATACGTCATAACCATTGCTTCGTTCTTTCTATTGTGAATTATAAGTAAATAGAAATAAATTAGATGAAGTTAAAAATGAATTTAAATTCTTAAAAAGTATTTAAATAAATACAAATTTTGACTTCGGTGATGGAAGAATTGAAACAAAAAAGCATGCGAGAGTTTAAAAACAGTGGTAAATTATAGAACATCTTGCTTGTACTATTGTAGTATTTGTTTGATTTTTTGTCTCATCATATATTGTTTTAAGTTCTTTGGTTATTGGTAATGTAACTCGTGAGCCATCTACCGCTAACAACCTAAAGCCCTTCTATAGTTTTATTGCTAACTCATTATCTGTATAAAATTCATTTAATAATAGCTGTGATAGTTTTTCAAACACTTGAGGCTTTACCTTCTTTCTTGCCTGCACAAAAGCACTCTTCGTAAACTTGGTGGGAGAACCTCTTTTAAAGAGACTAGTAAAATTCTCTATTTCTAGAGAAAGGCTTGTTCTAAGAAGGTTTATCATAAATAAAAGTAGTACTGGAAAATGTTGTTTCCTTTTTCTTGTAAAATGCTCTTTTGATACTTTAAATTCATTTTTTAAATGCTTGCTAAATAGCTCTTTTGTTATCTTATCAAAGGTAGATCTAGCGGTTTTTTTTCATAAAGTTAAGTCGTTGATTACTACTTAAATATACGAAAATTATACATGGAAAAAAATGTAAAATACTAATAATAAAATAGTTAAATCCTTAACTTAATGACATTGCTCGAGCGGTAGCGTGACATACTAGCACCATCGGGGGTTAATAACAGTTCATATGAATATCCATTTCAACATTTTCACCTCTATTATTCTTCAAATTTTCTTTTATCAATACTAAGATAAGATGTTCTAAATTATTTTTGCTTTTATTACAGAATACTATACTCTTATTATTATCTGTTTCTAAACAATATAATTCCCATTCATGAATTAAACTTTCAGACGGTTTTTCATTAATAATTATAGCTATATCGAAATCATTTGAAAATTCATACGAATTTGCAAAAATATGAGATTTAAACACTTGAGAAATAACCTCTGTTTTAACAAAAATATCTATTTGACATTTTTCTTCTTTCTTTCGTTTGAGAAACTCTTTCAATGCTCTATTTAGTGGAGTCTTTTTTTTTAAAAACATAGATTTTTATTTATGTTGATTATTTATCTTATGATGAAATGAAAACAAAGATAAACTTGACAATGTTATTCCAAATGTACCATTAATAGCAGGTGTACTTAATGTTGAGTGAACCGCAGGATATACTGGACTTGCCCTAAAAGGTAAGGATGAAAAATTCTGCACTTGCCTTCCAAAGTTTATTGTTTCTCTAGCACCAGGAATATATCGCCCTCCTTTAAAAATTTTTTCTCCAATATTAATACCTCCTTTAGGAGCACGAGGTATTATCGTTTTACTATATTGAATAATATCATCAGAAAATAATACTGCATCATCAGAAAAAGAAACTGCAGATCTACTTCCTGAGTATATAAAAGCAGCTGTTCCTAATTCCACAATACTTACAGGCAAAGTAAGTGCGCTCATTAATTGCAAAACTCCTCTTCCATAAGCCTCTCTAGCAGCATAAAACTCAGCCTTATGTTGTCTGGAAATAGCATTCCATTCCTGTTGCTTATACCAAGTAAAAGCTTCACGGGAATTACTAAAATTTGTATTATTTAATGCATTCCAATCATTTAAGTTTCCTTGAAAGCTAGTATGCCAAAACATTCCTTCTGTATTCCAGGAATTACCATTGCCTTTACCAACTAAAACAATTTCTGGTAATGCTATAGTTGCAATTTTTTCTTTTGGAGGATCTCCTAGACCTCCATCAGGGTCAATTCTACTAATCGGATTATTACCCATACCAAGATAAGGAGAATGATACTGTCCATAAGGATCCGTAGTTAACCACCTTCCAATCCTAGCATCCCATAAACGTAATTGAAACGCTTCTTTCCCTGTCTCTGGGTCTTTCTCTTGGCCTTGGAAGCCGTAGCGGTAGCTTCACAACATTCCTCCCCGGCATCGGCATCCCGCCAGGGTAATAATCGGTAACTCCTTCAACTGTATTCCCAACTATTAAGTGAATCATTACTGTAATTTCTTTACGAAAGACTAGAGCTTATCAACTTTAAAAACTCATTTCTAGTTTCCTGTTTCTCAAACTGACCTCTAAATCCTGAGGTTGTCGTAACTGAATTCTGTTTTTGTACGCCACGCATCATCATACACATATGAGAAGCCTCTATAACTACAGCAACTCCTTGTGGTTTTAGCGTATTATTAATACACTCTAATATATCGTGTGTTAAACGTTCTTGCACTTGCAAACGTCTTGCAAAAACATCTACAATACGTGGTATTTTGCTTAAACCAACAATGTGTCCGTTAGGAATATAAGCCACATGTGCTTTTCCAAAAAAGGGAAGCATATGATGCTCACATAAGGAGTACAACTCTATATCTTTTATAATAACCATATCATCATAATCCTCTTTAAACATGGCGCCTTTTAGTATCTCTACTGGGTCTTGATCATAACCTTGTGTTAAAAACTGCATAGCTTTCGCTGCTCTTTCCGGAGTTTTAACTAAGCCTTCCCTAGTAACATCCTCTCCTATTCCACCTAATATGGAAGAGAAATTCCCTTTTACTTCCTCGGTTACTTCAATATTATATTCTTCTAAATTTTTATATAATGCCATTATTATTTTAATTTCTGCTTAAAATACGATTCTAATTTTTCAATTTTCGGACTAATAACCAATGTACAAAAAGATTGTGATGAATGGTCGTTATAATAATTCTGATGCTCTTCTTCTGCAAAATAGAAAGGCATAGCCGCCGAAACTACTGTTACTATAGAGTCTTTAAAAACTTTTTCATTTTCTAGCAATTTTATAAAATTTATAGCTAATTCTTTCTGATTTTCGTTCTGATAAAAAATTTCACTTCGGTACTGTGTTCCTACATCTCCTCCTTGTTTGTTCAAGGTAGTTGGGTCATGGGTGGCAAAAAATACTTCCATTAATTCTTCAAAAGAAATAATTTCTTCATCAAAGGTTATTTCTATAGCCTCTGCATGTCCTGTTCTTCCTGTACAAATTTCTCTGTAAGCAGGGTTTTTAATGGCACCACCTGTATAACCAGATACAACCTTAAATACACCATTAAGTCGCTGAAAAACAGCTTCGGTACACCAAAAACATCCGCCAGCAAAAACAGCAATAGATTCTTTACTCATAAGCTATAATTATTTTTATTTAGTAAGTCGAACTGAATTACAAAACTAACTTCTATTTTTTATATCTGGTAAGAATTGCTACAAAAACAAGCTTTTTACGCTTAATTTTACACTATTCATGTTTAAAATTGCTTTCTACTACCTATATTTATTGCTTTTAAAGGTTATTTAATGATAAAAGCTAAAAATATCCGCAAGTTTTACGGAGAGCTACAGGTATTAAAAGGTGTAAACCTTCATATTAAAAAAAGTGAAATTGTTTCTATTGTTGGTGCTTCTGGTGCTGGTAAAACTACACTTTTGCAAATTTTAGGGACTTTAGATGTACAATCAAATACAAAGGATAGTACGTTTATAATTAATGATGTTGATGTTACTGCATTATCCGAAAAATTGCTAGCAAAATTTAGAAATGAACATATTGGTTTTATTTTTCAGTTTCACCAATTACTTCCAGAATTTACTGCTTTAGAAAATGTTTGCATTCCTGCCTTCATAAAAAAAACACCTGTTAAAGATGCTGAAAAAAGGGGAAAAGAACTCTTAGATTTCTTAGGACTTTCGCACAGGTATAATCATAAACCCAACGAGTTATCTGGTGGTGAACAACAACGTGTTGCTGTTGCCAGAGCTTTGATTAACAACCCTTCAATAATTTTTGCTGATGAACCTAGTGGAAATCTAGATTCTGAAAGTGCGGATAACTTACATCAATTATTTTTTAAATTAAGGGATGAATTTGGACAAACCTTCGTAATTGTTACCCATAATGAAGAGTTAGCAGATATGGCAGATAGAAAACTAACCATGGTTGATGGTGTTATTACTAATTAGACATCGTTTTAACCATGAATAAAACGGAATTAAAAGAATTTCTAGACGAAAAAGTAATACAATATAACAGACCAGATTTTCTTGATACAGACCCCATACAAATACCGCATCTATTTTCTAAAAAAGAAGATATAGAAATTATTGGTTTTTTAACCGCTACCATTTCTTGGGGAAACCGAAAGAGCATTATTAACAATGCAAAAAAGTTGGTAAATTTATTAGGCAATTCCCCATACGATTTTGTAATGAACCATACAGAATTAGATTTAGAGAGTCTACAAAATTTTGTTCACAGAACTTTTAATGGTATAGATTTAACTTACTTCATAAAAGCTTTAAAACATATTTACAAAAACCATCAAGGTTTAGAAGCTTTATTTCTCAAAAATATAACTAACAATTCTTTACAACCTTCTATTTCCAAATTTAAGAAGGTCTTCTTTGAAATTCCGCACCCTGCTAGAACAACCAAACACATCTCTGACCCTCTAAGAGGTTCCGCTGCAAAACGTATTAATATGTTTTTACGTTGGATGGTAAGAGATGGTGCTACCGGTGTAGATTTTGGCATTTGGAAAAGCATACCTGCGGCAGCTCTTTCGTGTCCTTTAGATGTACATTCTGGAAATGTTGCCCGTAAACTAGGTCTTATAAAGCGCAAACAGAACGATGCAAAGGCACTTGCCGAATTGGATGCTTCTCTACATAAATTAGACCCTTCCGACCCCGTTAAATATGATTTTGCACTATTTGGACTAGGCGTTTTTGAGAAGTTCTAAGAGTAGCAAATTTGCTATATTAAAGATAGATAATTCTAATAATTTTACACGAAAAAGTTATTTTAGTAACATAATAAACCTAAGTTAATGCTTTAAAGGTAGACATACCTATTCCAAAACGGTAATCCTTACTTTTTTCTTTTTAAGGCGCGAGTTATTTAATTTTTCTACCAATTTGTTTGTCAATGTTAATGGTACTGCTACAAAAGCACAATCCTGCTTTAACTCTATTGTCCCTAATTGGTCTTTGTTAAGGTCTCCCTGCTTAAAAAACAAACCAGCAATATCACCCTTAGAAATTTTATCTTTTCTACCACCAGATATGAATAGTGTTTGCCAATACTGAGGTTTAAAGGTTTCTTTTTTAGAAATATCTGCAATCGTCGTGTTTTTAATAAACTCTGGTAGTTTTTGGTTTTTCCATTTTAGAATATAGGCAGTTCCTTTTTCATTTACTCTAGCTGTTCTTCCGTTTCTATGCGTAAACTCTTCCGAATGTAATGGGAGTTCGTAGTGAATAATGAATTTTAATTCAGGAATATCTATTCCTCTAGCTGCTAAATCTGTTGCTAATAAAATCTGACTAGTTCCGTTTCTAAACTTTATCAATGCACGCTCACGGTCTTTTTGCTCCATTCCCCCCGAAAAACAACCATGATTTATCTTATTTCTCTCAAGAAAAGAGCTTACTATAGATATGCTATCTTTTAGATTACAAAAAATAATTCCTGGTTCATTTCCTAAATGCAATACTAAATCTAATAAGGTTTTTAACTTGTCTTTATCTGGAGACAACACCGTTTTAACTTCCAATTGTGTATTTACTTTTTGGTCTAGATAATTTAAAATTTTTGGGTTATCCAATTGCACAAACTTAGGAATATTAACTCCTTGTGTAGCAGATGTTAATATACGTTTATTTAAACTTGATAATTCATAAATAATACCACTCATTTCTTCCTCAAATCCTATTTCTAGAGACTTATCAAACTCATCTAACACCAATGTTTTTATAGTGGCTTTAGAAAATCTATCGGCATAAAAATGATCTAATATTCTACCTGGAGTTCCAATTAATATAGCAGGGTTGTGCTTTATTTCAATCTTATCTTTAGAAATTGGTCTACCACCATAAACAGCATTCACTTTAAAACCAGTACCCATATTGCGTACTACTTGTTCTATTTGTATAGCTAGTTCTCTGGTGGGAACTAAAATTAAAGCTTGCACCGCTGCGCTATTAGCGTCTAATGTTTTTAATAAAGGCAATAAAAAAGCTACTGTTTTTCCTGTTCCTGTTGGCGAAAGAATAATAGTATTGGTATTATTATCAATGGCAGGGATTGCTTCTAATTGCATAGCATTCAAAGCCTCTATATTTAGCTTGCTTAAAATTTCTTGCTGTTCTTTAATACTATTTGCCATTAATTATTTCTTTTTTTCTTTGATGGAGTTACTACAGCTTTCGGAATTACTTTGCTTACTTGTTCTAAATGATTGGCTAGTATTTTTTCTATTAACTCTTCTTTGGTTAAATGATGAAATACTGTTCTTATTTTCTCTTTAAACTCAGGAGAAACTTCTCTATTGGGTTTTGTCTTAAATATTTTCTTAGCCCATAACAAGCTATTATTTTCTTCTATACTTTGGGCTTCTGCTTTTTTAGCCTTTTTAAAAACAATTCCTAATTCTTTTTCAAATTCTGGAATATCTTGTAATTCATCTTTCCGTATAACGCTAAGCGAAAGTCCTTTTGCTCCTGCCCTAGCTGTACGTCCACTTCTATGTACATAAGCTTCGTAAGTGTCTGGTAAATGATAATTTACAACATAGGATATCTCCTTTACATCTATACCACGAGAAGCCAAATCGGTTGCTACCAATATATTTAAATGTCCTTCTCTAAACTGACCCATAACGCGGTCCCTAATACCTTGTGTTAAGCTACCATGCAATGCACCCGACGAAAACTTGTTTATAGCTAAGTTTTTTGCCAATTTATTAACTGCAGCCTTTGTTTTACAGAAAATAATACCTCTTTCACCTTCTTTTGTGCTTAAAAAATGAAGCAGTACTTCTAGCTTTTCTATAGGCTCTACAACTACATATTCATGAGCTATACCTTGGTGTCCCATTGTAGCCATATCTGCTTCAACTTGGGTAACATGCTTAGATAAATAATTTTGAATTAATTGTTTAATTGTACCTGGTAAAGTTGCTGTAAATAAGAATGTTCTCCTTGTTTTAGGGATTACATCAATAATAGGGTCTAAATCATTTTTTAAGGCCGTAACCATCTCATCAGCTTCATCTAAAACTAAATAGGCAACGTTTTTAAGGTTGATGGCTTCTCTTTTAATTAAATCTACCAAACGTCCAGGAGTAGCAACTACAATATGTGTGGTGCTTTGTAAACTGTTTATTTGTGGTTTTATTGGAATTCCTCCACAGATAGAAGCAATAGCAATAGACGAATTATCACCAATAAAAGAAGTTAGGTTAGCATAAATTTGCTGTCCCAGTTCTCTTGTAGGGGCTAAAATTACAGCTTGTATGCTTGTATTTTCTGTATTTATTAACTGTAGCAAAGGCAAACCAAAAGCAGCGGTTTTACCAGTTCCTGTTTTTGCAATACCTACCACATCTTTTTTAGATGTTAGTATAAGCGGAATTGTCTTTTTTTGAATATCTGTGGGTTCAGAAATGTTAAGTTTTTCGATACTTTGTACTAACTCTTCATTAATTCCTAATTCTGAAAACCTCTTTACCATAAAAATAAAATTTTGGCAAAGATAACTACACTATTTTTGGGAATATGTATTATGAGTTTTAATCTTTTTTAATCACTTACTAAATAACTTCTTAAAATACTAAAGTATTTCACTCTCAAAGAAGGAGAAATTTAAATTTTTCAAAAACATTTCAACACAAAAAAACTACAGTTGGGTAAGTCTTATTGGTGTAGCATATGCTTTCTTTTCAATTTTGAGGTATCAATTTAACAAAAGAAACAAGTATATTCATGAAACAATTACAATACCTAACTTTATTTTTATTTACAATCGTTAGTTTTTCACAAACCACCATTTCTGGAACTATTACAAACAAAAAGAATGTTCCCTTAGCAGGTGTTAATATTTATTTGGAAGACACCTATGATGGAGCTTCTACAAATGAAAAGGGAATATTTTCATTTGAAACTTTGGAAAAAGGTTCACTAACACTTGTTGTTTCTATGGTGTCTTACAATACTCATTATGAAATGGGTGATATTACCTATTTTAATAATTTAAAAATTATTTTAAAAGAAACAATTAATCAGTTAGATGGTGTAATACTAACCGCAGGAACTTTTGAAGCTGGCGGCAACTCTAAGGCTTCTGTTCTAAAACCATTAGATATTGTAACTACAGCAGGTGCAGCTGGGGATTTCGTTTCGGCTTTACAAACACTTCCGGGTACTTCTATTGTAAATGAAAGTGGCCGATTATTTGTGCGTGGTGGCGCTGCAGGAGAAACACAAGTATTTATAGATGGCCTACGGGTTTTTCAGCCTTTTTTAGCTACAGGAAACAATGTTCCAACAAGAGGTAGGTTCTCCCCTTTCCTATTTAAAGGTATATCATTTAGTACTGGTGGTTATTCTGCGGAATACGGGCAAGCTTTATCTAGTGTATTGTTATTAAATACAACGGACACGCCAGAACAGGAAAAGACAGATATTTCAATTATGTCGGTTGGTGGTGGCTTAGGACATACTAAAATATGGGGAAACCAGTCATTAAGCATAAATACGGCTTACTTAAATTTAGCACCTTACCAAAAGCTTGTCCCTGCCAACCAAGGAGCTCGTTGGAACAAGCCTTATGAATCTTTTTCAGGTGAAGCCGTATACCGTAACAATAAAAAGAAAAGTGTGTTTAAACTATACACAGGTATTAGCTCTTCTATTCTAGATATTGAACAAGAAGATATTAATTATGATAATTTTATAAATTTTAGAACAAAAAATAGCAACCTCTATTTAAACTCCTCCTACAAATATTTTTACGATAAAGAATGGAGATTAAACGCTGGAGTTAGTTTATCGCTAGATAAAAATGAAATTGGCGTTATAGAGAATTCAATAAAAAATAAAGAAATAGCTTCTCATTTAAAACTTAAACTAAGAAAGACATTTAGCAATAAATTTTCGTTGAACTTAGGTGTTGAGCATTTTATTTCAAACTTTAATGAAACGTTTACAGATACTAGCAATTTTTCTTTTGAAAATGGATATACAGATAATATAACAGCCGCATTTACAGAAGCTGATATATTTTTTAGCAACAAGGTAGCTTTAAAGCTTGGTGTAAGAGCAGAATATACAGCCGCATTAAATACGTTTACAGTAGCACCAAGAGCTGCTTTAGCCTATAAATACAATGATTCTTCTCAGTTTTCATTTGCCTATGGCGATTTTTATCAAAACCCGTTAACTAATTATTTAAAGTTTGATACTAATTTAAAGCCCGAAAAAACGTCGCATTATATTTTAAATTACCAATTGCTAAAAAACAATAATACATTTAGAATTGAAGCTTATTATAAGAATTATAAAAACTTAACCAAATACAATACCAACAGCCCACAATTTGATTCTGAATACTCAAATACTGGCGGTGGTTATGCCACAGGTTTAGATGTGTTTTGGCGTGCTAATAAAAGTATTAAAAACTTAGATTATTGGGTCTCCTACTCTCTTTTAGATACCAAACGTGATCACCGAAATTTTAGAGAAACAGCAACACCCAATTTTGCTGCCAAACATAACTTTTCTGTAGTTACTAAATATTTTATCGAAGATTTACGCTCCCAAGTTGGAGTATCCTACAACTTTACATCGGGTAGACCTTATAACAACCCAAATACAACCGTTTTTTTATCAGAAAAAACAAAAACCTATAACAATCTAAGCATCAATTGGGCATATTTAATATCACAGCAGAAGATTCTATTTTTCTCAATAAGTAATGCGGCTGGTTTTAATAATATTAACGGATATCAATACGCAAATACACCAGATAATTCAGGGTTTTACAAACGTAGAACTTTACGACCAAATTCAGATAGCTTCTTTTTTGTAGGCTTCTTTTGGACTATTAGCAAGGATAAAAAGAGTAATCAATTAGATAATTTATAAAGGGTTTACAGTTCAGTTATAAATTACAACAACTGGGTCTTTCTTTTTATTAAATAAAACAACTAGATAATAAATTTACATCATACTAATAAAACAAAAAATAATGAAAAAACTAATCACAATAACCTTCATCTTTAGTGTATTTATAGGAATTGCACAACAAGAAGAAATGAGTACTATCAACGTAGAAATTTCTAACATAAGCAATGACAAAGGAATGCTTATGGTGGGACTTTATAATAATAAAGGTACATGGTTAAATAAACTTTTCTCTGGAAAAACTAGTGAAACAAAAAACGGAAAAGCAACAGCAACATTTGTACATATTCCAAAAGGAACTTATGCTATTAGTGTTTATCCTGATGAAAATGAAGATGGAAAATTAAATATGTTTTTAGGTATGGTACCAACCGAGGATACAGGAGCTTCTAATAATGCGCCTGGAAAATGGGAAGATGCCAAATTTGAAGTCAAGGAAAAAACAATTAATCAATTTATAAAACTATAAAAACAAACAATATGAAAAAAATAATCACAATCATCGTATTTTTAATAGCTAATTTAACAATTGCACAAGACCAATATACTAAAGGAATGCAAAAAGCATTTCAATTTTGGAGAGAAGGCAACACAACAGAAGCAGCTAATTTATTTGAGCGCATAGCCACTGCTGAACCAGATAATTGGCTTCCCTATTACTATGTTGCTCAAATAAATACCATTATATCCTTTGGAGAAAAAGATAAAGAAAAACTAAGCACACAATTGGATAAAGCGCAAGAATACAACGATTTAGCAGCAGAAATTTCTATAGATAACCCCGAAATTATGGTACAACAAGCTTTAGTACATACTGCTTGGGTTGCTTATGACGGTGCTACCTACGGAATGTCGCTTTCTGGAAAAGTGACTTCCTTATACCAAAAAGCAATTGCAATAGCACCAGAAAACCCAAGAGTAGTTTTTTCTAAAGCTGAATGGGATATGGGTTCTGCACGCTTTTTTGGGCAAAACATAGCTCCTTATTGTAAGGATATAAAACGCTCAATAGTACTTTTTGATGCTTTTAAATCTGATATTCCTTTTTATCCTATTTGGGGAAAAGACAGAGCTGAAGTAATATTAAAAAATTGCAAGGAATAGCATACACAGAATAAAATAGTAGATTCACAATATTAGATAATGGCTAGTTGCTCTATTTTCTGTAATTTTATACATCGAATTTTTTTTAATTGCAGAGATTTAAAAGCGCATGAGTACTACTAAAAACAGAAATGTATCCTCCCAAGGATCTAAAGAATTTACAGGAATTAGATTAGAAGAACCAGCAACATATGCCGCAGGACTTACAGCTGTTAAAGTAGCTTTACAACATACTTTTAAAGAAATGGGTGTTGTAAAATCTCTTACTACACTCTCTCATATGAACCAGAAAGAAGGTTTTGATTGCCCTGGCTGTGCATGGCCAGACCCTGAAAAACCTTCAAAACTTGGAGAGTATTGTGAAAATGGTGCAAAAGCATTAGCAGAAGAAGCAACTAACAAACGTGTAACAGAAGATTTCTTTTCTAAATATTCTGTTGAGGAACTTTCTCACTGGACTGATTATGAGATAGGAAAAAGTGGTAGGCTAACAACGCCTATGATTTTGAAGCCCAATAGCATAAACTATGAGCCAATTTCATGGGAAGATGCTTATAATTTAATTGCTAAAGAATTACATCAATTAGATTCTGCAGACGATGCTGTTTTTTATACATCGGGACGATCAAGTAATGAAGCTGCATTTTTGTATGGTTTATTTATTAGAGCTTTTGGAACCAATAATATGCCAGACTGTTCTAATATGTGTCATGAATCTAGTGGTGTGGCATTAGGAGAAACCTTAGGAATTGGTAAAGGTTCTGTAAAATTAGAAGATTTTGATGAAGCCGAAGTTGTTATGGTTATTGGTCAGAATCCAGGAACAAACCACCCTAGAATGCTTTCTGCTCTGCAAAAATGTAAAGAAAATGGCGGAAAAATAATTAGTATAAACCCGTTAGAAGAAGCTGGACTTATTCGTTTTAAGAATCCGCAAGAAATAAAAGGTGTTTTAGCAAATGGAGAGTCTTTAACAGATATTCATTTACAAGTAAAAATAAACCAAGATGTTCCTTTAATAAAATTAATTTTAAAGAAGCTTGTTAAGATAGAAAAAGAACAAGGAAACGTTTTTGATACGGAATTTATAAATACGTATACAAATGGTTGCGAAGATTTATTAAAAGATTTAGATAACTATACAGAACAGGAGTTACTGGAATTAGCAGGAGTTGCCGAAGATTTAATTAATAAATCTGTAGCGCTATTAACTAAGAAAAGTAAAATTATTGTGTGTTGGGCAATGGGTTTGACGCAGCATAAAAATGGTGTAGAAAACATTAAAGAATGTATTAATCTACTATTACTTAAAGGTAGTTTAGGAAAGCCCGGAGCTGGTACTTGTCCTGTAAGAGGGCATAGCAATGTACAAGGAGATAGAACCGTGGGTATTATGCACCATGTTTCTCCTACTTTAAATGCCTCTATAGAAAAAACTTTTGGTTTTGTACCTCCTAAAGAAGAAGGTATGGATACCGTACATGCTATAAAAGCAATGCACGAAGGTAGAGCAAAAGTTTTTGTTGCTCTTGGAGGAAACTTTTTATCTGCCGCATCGGATACAACATATACAGCAGAAGCACTTCAAAACTGTAGCCTAACCGTAAATATTAGCACAAAACTCAACAGAACACATTTAATTACTGGAAAAACAGGATTAATTCTACCTACTTTAGGAAGGTCAGAAATGGATATGAAAGATGGTAAGCCTCGGTTTTTTACCGTTGAAAACAGTATGGGTAAGGTACACCAATCCAAAGGTTTACTCCCTCCTGCATCTGATTCTTTAAAGAGTGAACCCGAAATTATTGGTAGTATTGCAGAGGCCTACTTTAAAGGAAATCATCCTGTTGAGTGGAAAAAGTTGAGTGAAGACTATATTGGTATTAGAGAAAAAATAGCAATGGTATTTACCGATTTTAATGGTGTAGAAAAAAAATCGAAAGGAACAGGTTTTTATTTACCTAACAATGTGCGTGATTTAGATTTCAGCAAACTACCCAATCAGAAAGCTCAATTTACAGTATGCGGATTGCCCAAGCATGATTTAAATAAAGATGAATTCTTATTAATGACCATTCGCTCTCACGATCAATTTAATACCACTATTTATGGATTAAATGACCGTTACAGAGGTATTCATAACGAACGTAGAATTGTTCTAATGAATGAAAAAGATATGAAACGTCTTAATCTACAAAAATTAGACGTTGTAAACATTAAAAGTAATTACGAGAATAAAGAAAGAGTAGCTACTAATTTTCTTATAATTCCTTATAACATTCCACAAGGTAATTTAGCTTCTTATTTTCCTGAAACCAATGTCCTTATCCCTTACAACCAGTATGCAGATAAGAGCTACACACCTATAAGTAAATCTGTAAAAGTGACTATAGAGAAAATTTAAATTATTACTTGTTACTAGTTTTCTATATTTGTATTTAATCTAAAAATTTTGGGTAAGTGCTTTATCAGAAAAATTGTAATTTTTCTGCTCTGTTCTATGTATAGTCAAGAGTGTGCAATAATTTACAACGGTGGGTTGATTTTAATTGGAAAAACTATAAAATGTATGACTTAATTTATTAAGTCATACATTTTATTAATCTACTAAGCATTTTAAGTTTTGTAGAAATAACTCCAACAGTTAGGAATTAAAGAAAATTGAAAACATTTTGACTTTAAAATTTGATAAAAAAATTCTAAAATTGAAATTCACATCAAATCTAAGAAATAATAAAACTTCTAAAATAGATTAACACTTAAAAATTTATACTGCTAAGCAAGGTATTGTGCTAAAATCTGTATAAGTTTCAAAATTTTGGTATTAAATTATTTATAGTTTAATCCTGTTTTTTTATGTATTATATCCTAATTTGTTTCTCATTTTTAATAGTACTAAAGAAAAAATCTGTGCTAATACCGACTGCTTTTCTTTTATTGTTTTGGTTTGTTTTTTATCTTTATTTTCTTCAATAAAATCATGTTTATTTATCTCAAAATCAACATCGAAAACACTAAAAGGCTTTGGTAGTTCTATCCCCAAATTTCCCAATAAAAAGCAAAATTCTAAAGGGATTAAGTCTCTAGAGTTTCGTACATTATAAATTGCTTCTTCTTTTTTAATATTAGATACTTTATTCTTTATTGGTTTAAAAACTATTTCCCTAGAAAAACTTAATATTTCATCAGCATTAAATTCTATTGCTTTTAAAGGTTTTAATTCTTTATTTATAATAAAATCAATATCACTTTCAATAGTTTCTTTTATTTCTAAGTCAAATTTATTTCTTGCCTCTCTCTCCTTTAATTGTGTTATAATAATTGTTGCCTTTGTTTTTACTCCTTTGTTTGAATCTGTTAAAAGGGTATTTAAAAAAACTATTTCTTTGGCATCTGCCATTTGTGCGATTTCATCTAATAACATTAGTTTACATTCTACATCACTCACTTTAAAAAGATTTATGAAAATACTATTTTTAAGAACTTCTTGTTTTGTTCTTGTATTATTATTATTTACAATGTAATGGCTTTCTTCCCTAGATAAGCATTTTAGTATTTCCCAAGCCCTACCCTTTATCAACTTATTATTTTCTTTGTTTAATATTTCTTTTAATAATGGAATGTCTTTTTTATTTTTAGCATCTTCGATTGTATCTAACAAGAGTGTTTTGTTGTATATATCCTTACTGAAGAACAATTTATCAAAATCTGTTTCTACTACATAAGAATCATCATCGTTAGTGGTTTTAACACTGTTTTTTGTGGTGTAATCTTTTAATTCTTCTTCAATGAGTGTAAATAATAGTTCCTCTTTACTACTCTCGTCACCAGTATTTTCTATAATAACCTCCTTTATATCATTATCAATAATATCTTTTTTATTTATAATAATATCATAATCTATTACAATAGGTAAGAAAGCAGATGCTAATATATCCTTATCATCAAAAACTGGAATATAAACTTCATCATCTAATGCTAATATTTCAGAAGTATCTTCATTTAAAATATCTTCTGTAATTTTTTCGATTTTATCCAAACTAATTTTTAAATTATGACTAATAGCTTTTTCTACACTTCTTTTATCATCCCAAAAGTCTTTATCAACAGTATTTTTTTCCAAATCATCTAGCTTTCTAGCAAATTCTTCTACTCCCTCTGTTTTTAATATAGTCGCATTAGAAATTGTATTAACAATACTCAAAGACCGACTTTTCACATTAAAGTTTATTTCTTTTTTATTAATATTTTTCAGGAAATAAATATCCTTTTCTGTTCCTAAACTGGACATTACCTCTAATATTTGCAATTTTATATTTACAGAGCTTTTCCAGAAAACAACTTTTAATGTATCTATAGCCTCGGAAATATGAAATTTTTTAATACAATCTAAAGCCGCTATCTTAATCTGTTTATTTTTATGTTTTACAAGTTCTATCACAGATTCTTTTTCACAATTTTGATTGTAATGCTTTATTAAACGTAATGAAAATAGTACTACATCTTTATTATTTGATGTTATCCATTCTTTAAAACTTGGTATTTCACAATCTTCTCTATTTCTAATTATTTCTAATAAATTTAATTGTTGCCGCTTAGAAATTCTACGATGGGTGTTGTCTAAAAGATAATTTATTCCTTCTTCTTTTAAAGTTACAATTGCAATTTCTGCTTGTTTACGAACTACACTCCTTCTATCATTTATATACTTAGTTAAAAATCCGTAAGCTTCATTAACTTGCATTTGAGTAAGCTCAAATATTCCTTTAGATATTATTTCCCAGTGCCAGCTATTGAGCTTTTCTAAAGCATCTAAATGCAAACCTAAATCTTTATATAGTTTAAAAAGTCTTTTTTGTGTATGTCCAGAAACATTTTTTTGTAAATCTAACAGTATTTCTAATACTATTTCTCTGTGTAATTTATCTTTTGTAGCCTCTTTTATTTTAACTCTTAAATTAACGTAGTTACTTTTTTTATCTTTTGTTTCTTCTTCTTTATAAAATAGAAACTCGCTAACCATAGATATTAGTTCTTTCTTTTTCTGAATTCTATTTTTTGATTTTAAACGTAACTTATTCCTAAAAAAGAAAATTATAGTAAAATATACTATTCCAATACCTCCAAATAAAATTGTTAAATCCCATAAAAGGTTTGTATGGATTTTTGGAGCATTAATTAATCCTATATATTTATATGTTAAACTTATTACTTTCAATTATATTTTTTTTAATTCACATGAAACACTTTATTGTCTAAAAATTTTTAACTTATTTCTCTTTAGAAGTAGAAGATTAAGTTTTGGTTTTTACTAAAGAAGTAACTTATGATTTCCTTAATCTTAAAATTTCTTCATTTAGAGCTTTTTCTACGATAGGGTATTCATCTAAAAAGCAATTGTACAAAAACTCCATGTATTTTATATCCTTATTTGTTTTGCATACGCCATACATTTCTTCTACAATAGCATGCAGACTATATGTTTTCATCATTGATAAACCTGGTTTTATTTTATGTGAGGCAAACTCTAGAGGCTTAAATTTTTTTGCTTTTAAGTTTATTTTTACATCCCCTATAAATTCTAAACAATTTTGCTTGTATAATTTTACTAACTCTTGTAATAAATCTACTTCCCCTAAACATTCTTCTAAAATAGACTCAAGGTTAATCTCTGCGGGTTTACCTAATGTACATTCAGGGTTTATTTTTTTTGATTCAACTATTTGTGTAATTCCCATATCGTTTTTACTCTTTGTAATTTTTGACAATAATTCATTTGGACTGTATGGCTTAAGTACGTAGTCATTTATTCCAAATTTTTTACATTGTTCTTTATCTTTAATAGAAAAATCAGCAGTTAATGCTATAATTGGAATTTTTTGTATGTAACTATTTTTGCTGTTACGAATTATTTCGGTAACCTGAAAACCATCTATATCTGGCATTCTCAAATCCATTAAAATCAAATCAATGTTATTTTTTTTAAGAATACTTAAACCGTGTACAACATTCTCTGATACAAATATGTTACATTCCCACACCTTTAACCTTTGCTCTATTAGTCTTACATTTAGTGGGTTATCTTCAAAAATTAAGATATTCATACCTTTAACTAAATCTAATTTATGTTTTAAGTTTGTTGAGGGTGAAACATCAATTTTATTAATGTTATTTTTATCTCCTATTTTATATGGTAGTATAAACTTAAATGTGGTTCCTGCTCCTAAACAACTCGTTACAGAAATAAAGCCTTTTAAATTTTCTATTATTTGTTTTACAATACTTAAGCCAAGTCCAGAATCTTCATATTTTAAATAAGTACCTTCTTTTCCCTGATTAAAAGTTTTAAAAATGTGTTTTAAATTTTCTTCTGAAATACCTATTCCAGTATCTATAACATCAAACTCTACTAAGATATTATTTACGTTGTGTTCTTTCAGACTTATTTTTAAGTGTATATCTCCTTCTTTTACAAATTTTATAGCATTCCCTATAAGGTTTAATAAAATTTGAGATAATTTAGATGGATCCCCCAATAATACCTCTGGTATATTAGTATCCATATCTACTTCTAGCTTAACTTTTTTTTCTAAAATGAGTGTGTTACACAAAAACATCACATCTCTTATTATACTGTAAAAGTTAAAATCTATAAATGTAAAATGCTCTATACCGTTAGAAAATTTAGAATTAGCTAATAAATCGTCTATAATACCTGATAAATTATTAGATGCTGCTTGTATTGCGTGTACGTGTTGTTGCTGATCTTTAGTAAGTTTACTTTCTAATAAAAGATCCGTAAAACCAAATATACCATTTAATGGAGTTCTTATTTCATGAATTACATTTGCAATAAGCATGTATTCCCCGGTATGCTGTAAGGTGGTTATTTTTTTATTTTCACTTGTTAAATACTTATGCGCTACTTTTTCTTCTAAACTACTTTTAAGAGATTGAAATGTTCTTTTAAGCATCGTAACCTCATGAGTTGTTAATTCTTCAAAAGAAAAATTACTCAGCTGCGCTTCCAAATTTGATAAATGAGAAAACAGGTCTTTAGATTTCAACGGCAATAAATTTATAGGTTAAGTAAATACTTTTGACCAATTTCTTTAATTACCCCTGTGTTAGCAAAAAAATGTTATCTAAGTACCTCATTGTGTTGTAAAACAATGGTTATTTGATGATTACAAATTTTAGCTATTTAATGTGTAAGAATTTTCCTTTTTTTATGTTTTTAGAAATGTTTATGATAAAACCTTAAATTTTTATTACAAGGCTAAATAACTAAAAACCGTTTTTATTAAGAAACAAAAAAGAGATGCTAAAAGTAGCATCTCTTTTTTGTTTTAATTTTATAGAATATTACTCCTTGTTTGCAGATAATCTATCTTTTACATATTCTACTTTTGTTTTACCATGAGCAGCAGGTTTACCATTTGCTCCCAAATTAACCATGATTATATTATCTACAGTTACAATAGTTTCTCTTGTCATTTTATTACGAACTTCACAATTAAGGTTTAAAGAAGTCATTCCAAACTTAACAACCTCTATGCCTATTTCTACTATATCTCCTTTTACTGCTGTACTCATAAAATTAATTTCCGACATGTACTTTGTAACCACTTTTTTATTCTCTAACTGAATGATACTATACAAAGCAGCTTCTTCATCTATCCATGCTAATAAAGTTCCTCCAAATAGTGTTTCATTAGCATTTAAATCTTCTGGTTTTACCCATTTTCTTGTATGAAATCTCATAAAATTTATTTATTATTGATGCAAAGATAAATGTTGTTTCTCATTAAAATAATGTAAGATTAGAATCTTGTACTGTTTTTGGAATTTGTAAATTACAATCTAGTGCTTTATTTAATTTAGAAATAATATAAGCAGCTAATAATGGAGACTCTAATTCCATATTTTGATGCACAAAAAAATGAATATTTTTTAAACCTTTTTCTTTCCAAGAAGCTAATTTAAATACCCAATCATCTAATCTAGCATAATCACTTTTATGATTTGCTCCAACATAACGTATAAAAGCTTCATTGTTGGTTAGTCGCATGTGCATAATATCTCTTCTACCTGCTGTATCTACGAGAATATTAGCAATATTGTTAGTTTCTAATAAATAATGTAACTCATTTGCTATGGTTACATCATTAAACCAATCTGTATGTCTAAATTCTATGGCCAGCGCAAATTCTTTAGGCCAACTTTCTACAAAACGCACTACTCTACTCCAATTCTCTAACCCAAAATTAGTGTGCATTTGTAAAAATGTGGTTCCCAATTTACTTTTAAGGTTGGAAGTAACATCTAAGTAACGATCTATTATAGGATATACTTGTTCATTTAAGCGCCTTAAATGACTAACATCTTGGGTTATTTTAGGAAAGAACTTAAAATTATCTGGGGTTTTATCGTGCCATTTTTGGTATTGCTCCTCATGAAAAATACGATAGAAAGTAGCATTTAATTCTATAGCATTAAATTGAGATGAATAATAAGCTAATTCATCTTTTATTCCCTTTGGATAAAAATTTTTTAAATCTTGTTTGTTCCATTTAGCACAGCCAACATATATATTAAATGGGGCATCATCTATAAATTTAGACAGGGTAGCTTGTGTATCTAAATGATCTTTAGGCATTGTAAAATCTATATGTGCTGGATGTTCTACTTTTCCGAATTTCATTTTTTTAGATTTCTTAAATTATTATGCTGTAAATGATTGTATCCCATATTATAAAAATACAGTTTCTATTGTTCATAACCTCGTTAAAAACTAGAGAACATAATCAAAATCACGGACCTATCTATTAAATTGCTATCTTTAAGTAAAACTAAACACCATGACAGATAGATTTTATAATCTTTTAGGTATACGTCCCCAAATATCTTCCGCTAAAGTAACTAATAATATGGGCGATGATGAACGGTTTCAAAACAAAACATTGAGACCTATACTAAAGCTTCAAAACAATTTATTATTAGCCGTTTTCTCCAACTACATCCATAAACACAAAAACGCTTTTTACTCATTAACTTTAGAAAAAAGATTAGAATACATAGAAAATGTAATACAAAAAGATGTTAAGTTTAGGAACTCTTTAAAAGGCATACTAATAGGACAGTTTACGGTTGAAGAATATAATATATATATAAAAAACTCTTCCAATTTAAATAAAAGGATGATGTGCATGGTAATTGTTCGATTAAAAGACCAGGTACAGCTTTTTGATACCCCTTTAATGGTCTAATAAAGATTCGCCATTTAAGTCTGTTGTAAGAATATCACTCATTAAATCAAAATAAGGTCGTGTTGCTTTAAATGCGGTACTAACATTCGTAATAAACTCTGGTGACAATACCTCTTTATCCGTTAATTCTTTGGAGAAAATAAATTGTTTTCTACGAATTAAATCAATATTTGGGTCTTCCTTATCAAAACCTTTGGGCGCTGTTTTTAATGCATCGCCTTTTAGCGCTCCCCAAATAGATTTAAAATGTTTATCGTTAATAACTGCTCTAAAATCGGTACTATCCAACTCAAACTCTTTTCTTATTCGTAATATATCTTCCTTATTTGGTGCCCAAAAACCAGTAGCTATAAAGCTTTCTCCTGGTCTTATTCTTAAATAATACCCACCTCTTAATTTAGCTCCTGCCCTAGAAAAAGAACCTGCAAAATGTGGCTGATAAGGTGTTTTATCTTTAGAAAAACGTACATCTCTATATATTCTAAACATTTTTATACGTTCAATCTTATCATGAGTTTTAAGTTCATCTGAAATATGATTATAAAAAACCTTTACTTTCGCTTCTATTTCCTTAAATTCTTTCTTGTTTTCCGCAAACCATTCTCTAGTGTTATTATTCTTTAATTCCTTTAAAAAAAATATTACATCTTTAGTAATTAATGGCTTTTGCATACGACTTATTATCAATCCTTTTAACTAAAGCTTAAAGTTAATTATATTTTAAACAATATACTTTTGAAATTATAGTTAATTTTGAAGTAACAATAGACCAAACCATGGATAAACCAACTATCATACAAAAAATTAACCTTCACAAAAAGCAACCAAATCTTAGATTTAGATTAAAAAAACGAGTTGAAGAATTTACAGATATACTTTTTTATACCTTATTTGATATAGAAACCCCTGTAGCGGAGAATTTAGACACACTAGAAATCATATTTGATGAGTTGGTAGAATTAGCATGCTGGGATGTAGATAAACCATGTAAAAAAATATGGGATAGTTATATAACAACACTTCCTAAAGTACTAGAAAAACTAAATTTAGATGCAGAAGCTACAGTTAATTGTGACCCTGCTTCTTTATCTATAGAAGAGGTTTATATAGCCTATCCTGGATTTTATGCCATTGCTATTTATAGGCTAGCGCATGAACTTTATAATGAAGGCTTTCCTTTAGTTCCTAGATTAATGACAGAATACGCACACAGACAAACAGGTGTAGATATTAATCCTGGTGCAATCATTGGGGACTCTTTTCATATAGACCATGGAACAGGTATCGTAATTGGAGAAACAGCTATTATTAAAGATAATGTAATAATGTATCAAGGTGTAACTTTGGGAGGATTGTATGTTGCAAAAGACTTAAAAGAAACAAAAAGGCACCCTACTATAGAAAATAATGTAACCATTTATGCAAGTGCAACCATTTTAGGGGGTGAAACTATTATTGGAGAAAACTCTACAATTGGTGGTAATGCATGGGTAACAGCTTCTATACCACCAAATTCAACAGTATACCATACACCTGAAATAAAAATAAAAACAGCTACAAATGTCTCATAGCATATTAGATTTAATAGGAAATACACCATTAGTTCTTTCTAAAGTTTTAAATAAAAATTCAAATGTAAAATTATTTTTTAAGCTCGAAGGGCACAACCCAGGCGGAAGTGTAAAAGACAGAGCCGCACTAAATATGATTAAGAGTGGTTTAGAATCTGGAGCTATAGATACCAATTCTAAGCTTATTGAAGCTACAAGTGGTAATACAGGAATAGCATTAGCAATGATTGCTGGTATTTATGGTTTGGATATAGAATTAGTAATGCCCGAAAACTCTACCAAAGAAAGAGTGCAAACAATGCGTGCTTATGGTGCAAAGGTTACATTAACACCTGCCGATATTGGAATTGAAGGCGCTAGAGATTATGCAGAAGCTAAGGTAGTTAATGAAGGTTTTATTATGCTAAATCAGTTTGCAAATAATGACAACTGGAAAGCACATTATAAATCTACAGGCCCAGAAATTTGGAAAGATACCAAAGGAGAAATCACACATTTTGTATCCTCCATGGGGACAACAGGTACTATTATGGGTACTTCTACCTATCTAAAAGAACAAAATTCTAAAATTCAGATTGTAGGTGTGCAACCTACTGATGGAGCAAGAATACCTGGAATTCGTAAATGGCCAAAAGAATACCTCCCTAAAATTTTTGATGCTTCTAAAGTAGATACCATTGTAGAAGTTACAGAGGAAGAAGCTATAGCTACCGCAAAAGAATTAGCAAAAAAAGAAGGCATATTTTCTGGTATGAGTAGTGGTGGTGCTGCAATTGCGGCACTAAAATTAGCAAATACTCTAGAAAGTGGTGTAATTGTATCTATTGTATGCGACCGTGGTGATCGTTATTTGTCATCAGCTATATTTGATTAGCTGTAGTAGTAAGAAATAAATTTAGGAATTATTACAAATATTAGATAATAATATATTGCAAAAAAAATTGTTTGGCAGATATAATAAAAACTAAGAGAGTCAAAAAAAAAGCAGCCAATTGGCTGCTTTTTTTTTGACTTACATCCTCTAGGTTATCTTAAGTAAGTACTAGCTTCTATAGTAACATCTGACCATGTTTTACTAACTCCATCTTCCCCTGTGTGTAACACTTCACAAACTTTATTTAATGACGCAAGGGCATCTAAAGCATTCCATTTTTCTAAATTAAGCACCCCTTTAAAAGTAACATATCTATTTTCTGTTACAACACAATCTATAGGTAATTTAGCAGAAACACCATTTAATTTTAAATCTACATAACATTTATGCTCACTATCAAATTTAAAAGTTCCTGATATAAACTCTGTGTTATCCATAACTCCAAAAAAGAATTCTTTAATTTTTGGGTCTCTAGTACCAGTAGCATCATTTGTAAAAAGGCTACTTACAGGAATACTAAATTCTAACCCTTCTATAGCTTCTATTGCAGACGAAGCTTGCCTAGCATTCTTAACATCTATTTTAGTAAACTTACCTCCCACTCCTTTTTTTGCTGTAGTTTTGTATGCTGTAAAACTTACTTTAGTAGAATCTTGACTTACAGTAAAAGTATCTTCAATAGTAACTTGTGTTTCTTTTTTCTCTTTTTTTACTTCTTTACAACTGTACGAAGCAACTGTTATTAAGGCAATTGCTACTAACTTTATTTTTCTCATCAGTATATCGGTTTTTAATTTGGTACTAAAGTTACGTAATATTTTAAATGTTCATATTAAAAACTAATGCTAAACAAGATTAAATTAGAAGACTTCCATTATTATATACTTTCTTTTTTATGTGAACCTTAATTCTGTTTGATAAATTTTACTTCTCACTACCATTTTTGTTATCAAGTTGTTGAACATTGTTGCCTTGCTCTGTGATTGGCTTATTCTAAAGCAGCATTCGCTAAAATACCCGTTTAAATTATCATCGCTAACCCATGAATAGGTAGTTTTTATCCAAGATTTACCTGATGTATTATTGTGTAAAGTGCTTCAAAGTTCAATCCCTTATTGTAATCCATCTGTGTTAAATCAAACGCTTTCGCAATAGGACTATAACCTCTCCATTTATCTATTACCACTATGGCTTTCCGGCTAATATGGTTTACAAAGATGTACTGAAGTGATTAAGTAGGAAAATCTTCTGTTTTTCATAGCATACATCCTTTTGACTTTGCCATCCCCTGTGAGCTAAATTACCGTTATGGCTATCTTTTTTTTACCATCATGGCTCCTACCAATCTTACCTGTATCTTTACTACCAATCACGAATTAATCCACGTAATTCTCTATCCATTGGGCTATTCCAACTAGATGACATCGCTTATCTTGCTTTGAGCCTAAATAACCTAGCCATTTTCCCTGTTACTCCATAACATTCCCCATACAACTTACTAACCAGCTTTTTGTGAATTTATTCATCTAAAAACAGATAAAGAATGCTTTTTGAACACCAAACTTAATCTTATGGGAAAGCGTATCGGCAGTAGCAAACTCCGTATGCCTAGAGATATTACATCGCCTAGAAGGATCAGATCCAGTCTGACAAGCAGTATAGTTACACCAAGAGCATTTAAAAACGGATTGAGCCTTTGTACTAGCTAAACATTCTTTATAATCCTCATCGGTTTTGAACCAATCAGAGAACTCAAAAAGATTTTAACCTTTAAAAATATCCATAATTCAATATATTTTTCCGGTATGAACTAAACTACCGACCTATAAAATTATATAACCTTTAGCATCAACCTATTTTTAATTGTAAGTTATGATATGATTAAGCTACTCGCAGGTACTTTTTAGGTTTTAGACTTATCGACCATCAATTAACAAATAACATTTAAACAACCTAAGCCCCTTAAAACCATTGCTTTTATTCATTATGAGATTGTTGCAAGGCGATTTTACTTTTAGGGATTGATTTCGTATTTTGTAGATATGAAATTAATCCCTGTCCCTA
>ENA-ORXM01002070-ORXM01002070.1-marine-metagenome-genome-assembly--contig:-NODE-2070-length-25026-cov-4.337248_pt1 | contig 25026 bp, 23 predicted proteins | sample MGYA00237867_ERZ511480 | MGnify/ENA primary metagenome ERZ511480 (study PRJEB26309, sample SAMN06266103) | marine metagenome | isolation source: Algal blade | place: United Kingdom:Sidmouth, United... | reverse complement strand
TATTGCCACAGAGCGGGATTTTCTTATTGAACTTGAAAATGTAGTAGAAGATTCCGAGGATAAAAACATACTTGTGGCAGGGCATTTTCCATTAGAATCGTTAGGAAACTACGGAGGACATTTTCAGTTTTCAAAATATGTATCCCCTCCCCTTTTAGGAAGCCTTATTGCGGGTTACAGGCAAAATATAGGTTCTTCAGTAGACATTGTAAACAAGCGTTTTAATGCTATTCGTGGCAGTATTGGGAATATCGTCCTCCGGAAAGGGTCCGTTATCTATGCAGCTGGTCATGAAAAAAACCTTCAGGTTCTTCGTATGGGAGAAAATTATATCATAAATAGTGGGGCACCAACTAAGGCAAAATATGTAGCTAAAGATAAAGAACACACCCTTTTTGCTAGGGCCATTCCCGGCCTAGTGGAATTGGACTACTATAGCTCTGGAAAAGTTGGTTATATCATTCACAAATTCACGCCTTCAGGAGAATTTGAAGCGAATTCTACGGAAACCCTATTTACTTCGCCATGTGAATCGGACACAGACGCCAATTTTAATTCCGCATACAATCCGTGTAAACCTACAATCGCTGAAAAACATGGACCAAGAACTTGGGCCAAAGACACTATTGCCATAGCCGGCGATTACACTATTGGGGGTGTGACAAAGTTCTTTATGGGCGAACACTACAGAACGACCTGGAAGGCTCCTGTAAAAGTACCTTATCTGGACTTAGAACAAACCTTTGGCGGATTATCCGTCTACGAGAAGGGCGGCGGACACCAGACCACTTCTTTAAAAATCAAAGGAGGAGACGGCAGGGAATATGCCTTTCGCTCCGTAGACAAAGACCCGCTTCAACTATTGCCTTATGAGCTCCAAGGGACGATCATAGCAAGAGTATTGCAAGATGTCACTTCATGGCAGCAACCTTATGGAGCAATGGCCGTTGGTTCCATGTTGAATGCTACTGATATTTTGCATGCCACTCCCAAACTGTACATGATGCCACCATCTAATGAATTAGGTGCTTTTAAAAGTAAATATTCCAATCTTCTGGGAATGTTAGAAGAAAAACCAGTGAATGTAAAAAAAGTTGCACAACCCTTTGCTAACGCCGATGAGATTTTGCAAAGTCGAAAAATGTTCAGGGAACTTTATAAAGACCACGATAATAAAGTAGATGCCAAAGAGTACGCAAAAGCAAGAATGTTCGATATTTTAGTTGGCGACTGGGGAAAACATGAAGACAATTGGAAGTGGGCCGGATATAAGAAAAAACATGATTACCTATACAGACCCATTCCACGAGATAGAGATTACGTATTTTCTCTGTGGGACGGCTTTCTACCCTACTTGGCAGATAGAAAATGGGGAATTGCAAGAGGTGAGAATTTTGGATACAAAATCAATGATATCCGTAGTCTAACATTTAGCTCGCAACCGGCAGACAGACGTCTACTTAACGAACTTACACGAAAAGATTGGCAAGAAGCTGCTAAGTATATTCAAACACATATTACAGATCAGGTCATTGAAGAGGGAATTAACACAATGCCCTCAGAAATATATGAACTTTCAGGGGAAGAAATAGTCCAAAAATTAAAACAACGTAACAAAGATTTAAATATTTATGCAAATCAATATTACGAGCAATTAATGGTTGGCGGTGTAGAAGTTGTTGGATCAAATAAAAGAGAATATTTTGAAGTAACAAGAAATGAAGATGGTTCAGTAAAAGTATCTATGTTCAATACTATAGATGATAAAAACATAAAAGGAAAACGACTTTATTACGAGCGGACTTTTGACCCAAAGGAAACTAAAGAAATTCGTCTTTACGGATTGGATGGCCATGACGTTTTTAATATTTCGGGAGCAGCAAGAAAATCTATAAAAATCAGAATAATTGGTGGGCCTGACCCTGATGTTATTACAGACAATTCTACTGTGCAAAAAGGAGGGAAGAAAACTCTAATTTATGAAAAGGGGAATACCTCAGTACTTCATCTTGGAGAAGAAAGCAAAATTGTTGACCATTGGAACACAGAACTCTATTCTTACGATAGGCATAGATTTGGATTCAACAGGTATCTCCCGATTGCGGCCATCCAGTACAACAGTAACCAAGGATTGGGAATAAATGCAGGAATTGAATTTACCCAAAGAAACCCTTTAAAAATAGACTACAGTTCAAAGCATAGAATAACCGGTACGTTTACAACTGAAAGCATCAACATACTCAAATATGAAGGAAGGTTCCATCATGTTTTTAGAAAATGGGATATCCAAATAGGTGGTAAATATGCAGACCATAATAGCTTTACGGATTTTTATGGCTTAGGTAATGGCTCCATAAAAGATGACGATTTAGATGACATGGATTTTTACAAAACCAGATATGATTCCTATAGTCTTCATGCCGGTATAATCAAGGATTTCTGGAAAAGAAGCCGTCTTGGTTTTACTTTCAACTACGAGAATAATAAAACAATTAGAGAAGAAGGTACCATCTTAGCTACAGATAACCCCAATCCCCTACTTGAAACGTTTGGTCTTGGAGATGCCAATCTCTATGAAATCATAGCGGAATTAGATTTCGATTTTAGGAATAGATCAAGCCTTCCCGAACAGGGAGCTCGTTTTTTCTTTAAGCATGAAAGTGGTTTGGTATCAGATAATATGAATTCAAATTATGGCATTACCCAAGCTTTTTTTGAACAATATGCTACTACCAATGGTAAAACACCCCTAACATTAGGATTACGTTTTGGTGGTACTACAACCTATGGAGATGAAACTATTCCTTTTTATAAACTGAATTATTTGGGTCAAAATTCCAATTTAAGAGGCTATGTAAACAATAGGTTTACTGGCAAGTCTACATTATACCTTAACTCGGAATTACGTCTGCAATTGTCAGAATTTCGTACGTCTATCGTACCCATGAAGTTTGGCATAAAAGTCTTTTATGATACGGGCAGGGTTTTTTCCGATTATGATATGAATTCTGATTGGCATCAAGGATATGGTTTTGGACTTTATATGGTTCCTCTTTCCGAACAGTTTGCTATTGGTGTTTCAGCCGGATTTTCAGAAGAAGAATCTGGGCTTATTTTATTTAGCGTCGGATCAACGTTTTAGAAAAAATTATCAGAATAAAATGCATCAAAAATAAGATTATAAATAATGTTGCGATTAAATCTTGAAGCGTATTCCCGTCCTTAAATAATAGATATTGTTCTTTTTTACCGAGTTTATGGTATTATGATTACTATCCTTTAACTTAGCATTACTACTCATAATCCTAGAAACGTTACCAAATAATTCTAGATGCTTCGTGAATTTATATTCATAGCGTAAACCAGATATTATTATAGACATATTTGCCTTATCCGCTATTTCATTTTCGTTTACCAAAAGCCCACCCTGTATGTTTGCCGTAAACCCGTCAAGCTCCGCCACCCATTTTAACCTTGATTTCGCAGAAATGTGGTATTGAAGATTTGCAGTAGGAATACCCAGTTTATAAGACCACTTCGGATGGAATTTTCTGTAATAACTTATAAACGGTAAAGGAAATGGAATCCCTCTATTTTCGGCATACGATACGCCTATTATCAATCTATATGGTTTGGATACTTTGCTATCTTTTCTTTTGTCATTTATAAATACGACATCCCCAGCAAAAACAGCATCTTCAACAGATAATTTTCGAACGAGGTTAGAGCTATAACCTATGGAAAATCGAGCTCCAAAACGCCAGTCGCCTTTCATTTTAAAGGTATAGCCAAAATTAATATCCAAAAGCTGAAAATCTTCAACTGCTTCAATATCAAAATTATCTACACTGCTGTCAAAGGAAAGGTCTATTTTACTATAGTCCATCCCTACTAGGAAATAATTACCCTCACCTAACCTTATAGGATAATTAAATGCACCCCTAAGCCGATCGTAACCTACTTCTGAGCCTCCTTTAGGCAGACGTGTATAATCTATTTTGGCAAGATCTGACAGTTGAGCTGAACAATTACCCAAACCTAGTACTAGAATTATTAGCAGTTTTAATGTAGTATATCTCATTGATGATTGTTACTTACTCTACAATCCATACGCTAGCATACGTCTAACCTATTTTTATTGAAGGCAAAAATACTTATTTAATTTAGGTTGAATAAACTTAAAACCAGATAGCTTAAAAATGACTTTTAAAACCTTATCTCGAACTTCAACGGGACCAGAATAATACCCTTCAATACTTCTTACACCTTATCGTATAAAATCATAATGAAAAAGTTAAAAACAGCTAGTTTGTAAGGAAACTATCTGCTAGAACGACTTTACAAGACTCTTATGTAACATGTATTACATTGACTAAAACCATTACCAGTACATTTGCACAAATCTTAATTTATATATGGATAATATACTTCAGCCGTGGCCTTGGTACGTTTCTGGGCCTTTGATAGCACTGGTAATGGTTTTTCTCATCTATTTTGGAAAGACTTTTGGAATGTCTTCAAACCTCAGAACGCTTTGTAGTATTGGTGGTGCAGGAAAATACTCTGATTTTTTCAGATTTGATTGGAAAGCACAAAAATGGAATCTAACCGTTGTACTTGGCGCTATTATTGGAGGCTTTATAGCTGTTAACTTCCTATCGGACGGTTCTGCAATAGACCTTAATCCGCAAACCATAATAGATTTGGAAAAATTAGGGTTTGAAAATGCAGGAAGCACCCTACTACCCGCCGAAATTTATGATTGGAGTAACGCTTTGTCCTTTAAAGGCTTGGCTATTTTAGTTGTAGCTGGCTTCCTAGTAGGTTTTGGAACACGATACGCTGGTGGGTGTACCTCAGGACACGCCATTACAGGCTTAAGTAATCTACAATTACCTTCGTTGATCGCTGTAGTTGGCTTCTTCGTGGGCGGACTTATTATGACCCACTTATTACTTCCCTTAATTTTCTAAGCATGAAATTTATAAAATTCTTATTCGTAGGTATATTTTTTGGTATTGTATTAGTGAAGTCAGAAGCGGTTTCTTGGTACAGAATATATGAAATGTTCAAATTTCAATCCTTTCATATGTACGGTATAATTGGCTCTGCAGTAATGTTAGGTGCAATTTCCATATGGGCGATTAAAAAATTCAGAGTAAAAAGTATAGAAGGCAAAGAAATTGACCTTCCTCCAAAAAACAAAAGCTTTGCCCGTTATATTTTAGGCGGTACAATCTTTGGGTTAGGCTGGGCGCTAGCAGGTGCTTGTCCAGGACCTATGTACATTCTTTTAGGCACAGGAGTTTTTAGCATGCTTATAGTAATAGCAGCAGCTACTTTGGGTACTTTTGTTTATGGATTGCTAAGAGATAAGCTTCCACATTAACAAAAACCGGAAATTGGTTACTTAAACGATTTCTGCACTCAGACCGGCCTCAAGTAATTTACCGCAACGTGGCTCCAAATCTTTATATTCGCCCGTTTTAACGGTACACTTACCGTTGTAATGAACTATGAGCGAGCATTGTTCTGCCTGTACGGGTGTATGATCGCATACATCCACCAAGGTTTCTATAACGTGATCAAAAGTATTGACCTCGTCGTTGAAAAGAACAATTTCGTTTTGTTTTACTACTTCTTCCTCCAATAGTAGTTCTTCCGATACTTTTTCTTTGAAACTCATACAATCAATTTAAAATAGTATACCTCTCTAAAATACATATTTTACCGCAACCCAATTATTTTTTTTCAGATTTTTTTCAAACTTTAACCCTGCTTTTAGACACGTGTCAGAAATAAGAGGAATATCTTCCTCATAAAAACCGCTTAAGAAAAGGGTTCCGTTTTCTTTAAGGTTGGCAGCATAAACAGGAATATCTCCCAATAGGATATTTCTATTAATATTTGCTAGAATGACATCATACTTACGATTTCCTAGCAAAGAAGAATCACCTTCAAATACAGAAATATGTCCGCAATTATTTCGCTCTACATTTTCTTGAGCATTCAGATAACACCAATTATCAATATCTATGGCATCTATATGTTTGGCATCTTTCATGGCAGTAAGAATAGCCAAAACCCCTGTACCACTTCCCATATCTAAAACGTCTTTTCCTTTAAGGTCATTTTCTAGAATAAACTGTAGCATCATATGGGTGGTTTCATGATGGCCTGTACCGAAACTCATTTTTGGCTCTATGACAATATCATATTGTACATTGGGCTTTTCATGAAACGGAGCACGTACAACACATTGATCCGCTACTTGAATGGCTTCAAAATTCTTTTCCCAAGTGGCGTTCCAGTTCTCTTGTTCTATTTCTTTCTGTTCAAAATTTACCGCGAACAGTTCATTATCCAATATTTCTAGCGTCTCAAGAATATTTTCGTTCCAATCGTTTTTTTGAATATAGGCCAAAACGCCTTCTTCATTTTCAACAAAGCTCTCAAAACCTACTTCTCCCAATTCGGCAATTAAAATATCCGACCCGGGTTGCAGCGGAGTTACTGAGAAATTATATTCAATGTATATAGTGTTGGACATTTTACTGTTTTTTGACTGATTCTTTGTCGCATTTTCCTTCCTAACCTTACGAAAACCAGAACCGGCATTCTTTACTTTATGATTACTAAATGAATAACCCTTTCCATATATAGGGAAAGGGCTTATAAAATAACAGTGCCATTTAATAATTAGATAGCTTTTATAATGGCCACAAAATCATCTGCAACCAATGAGGCACCACCAATAAGACCACCGTCTACATCTGGTTTACCAAAAATTTCTTCTGCATTACCCGGTTTAACACTACCACCATAAAGGATAGAAACATTATTGGCAATTGAAGCATCATAAGTATCAGTAATCGTTTTACGGATAAATGCGTGCATTTCCTGAGCTTGCTCCGGAGATGCTGTCTCTCCTGTACCAATAGCCCAAACAGGCTCGTAAGCCAATACTATTTTACTCCAAGCAGAGGCATCCAAACTAAAAAGAGCATTTTTTAATTGACTCTCAACCACATTGAAATGATTATCAGACTTTCTGTCTTCTAGTTCTTCGCCAAAGCAAAACATTACACGAATATTCTTATCCAAAGCAGTAACCACTTTCTTAGCCAATATTTCATCGGTTTCACCAAAATAAGCTCTTCTTTCCGAGTGACCGATGATAGCTGTTTCCACACCAATACTCAATAACATATCCGCAGAAATCTCCCCGGTATATGCACCGCTTTCCGCAAAGTGCATGTTCTGAGCTATAACCTCAATAACCGAAGAATCCAAAGTTCTAACAGCAGAAGCTAAGTTTACATAAGTTGGTGCTACCATTACCTCAGCTTGTGTATCGGGTAACTTTGCAGCTAACTCGGTTAACAATGCTTCCGTTTCAGGTAAGTTTTTATTCATTTTCCAGTTTCCTGCAACAATTTTGCTTCTCATTTTCAACGTGTTTAGTGTTATTGTATAGGGTTTGATTCTACTGCATCGACTTAAAAATCAATCAAAAGTCAACTCATCCAAATCATTATAATGTACTTTTTGTTTAATAGTTCCTTTTTCCAAAACCAATGCTCCGGGATTGGAACGGACAATAGTTTTTAAAGCGGTCTCATCCGTAAAATAAAATTCAAAATTTAATCTATGGGCTTTCTTTAAAGCACTAGTCTGTTCATCATTAGAAGCAGACATACCGATTACCTTATAGCCTTTCTTGATGGCCTTGTCCGTTACTTTTTTTACCTCAGAATATACGTCCTTATTTGTTTTTCTAAGATCATATGCAATAATCATCACTAATTTTGGCTCTTGCAACAAGGTATCCGCGAAGTTCATTTTCTCCTTCTCTATGGTAAAATCGTGAATGGGTGGCTCGTATCCTTTTTGTACTTCTGTTGTTTCTACATCAAGAAATTCACCATCTACCTCTGGGTAATTGCCTTGCGTAACGACTACCTTATCCTCGCCATCTACTTTAAAACGCCATGCATAATCGTAAATAGGCTTTGGTGCATCTTCCGGAACGGTCATACCCTCACTGATATTAGCTCCAATTTTATAGGGTCTAAAATCTATGGCCGGAAGATGGTTCAATACATAATAACAGTACCCAATACAAAGCACCAATGATACAAGAGTTGCTATCCGTTTTGCATTAGCTCCAAAAATAGGTGTTATGTATTGCTTGCCTTTAAATAGAATGATAATCAATACCAAAAGAACTATATCCTTTGTAAACGATTCCCATGGGGTAAGTTTTATGGCATCCCCAAAACATCCACAATCCGTAACCTTATTGAAATATGCCGAATAAAAAGTAAGAAAAGTAAACCCGATAATCATTAAGAGCAGGCTCCATATCGTAAATTTTACTCTAAAACCTACCAAGAGCATTACGCCCAATAGAACTTCCAAAATCACCACAAAAATGGAAATAGCCAAAGCGTGGGGCTCAAAAAATGCCAAGTCAAGAACACCAGGACTAAAATACTCTTCTAACTTAAACGAAAAACCAACGGGGTCGTTCAGTTTTATGAAACCACTGATGATAAAAAGTATACCTACAAATATTCGGCTAATGCCAACAAGATATTTCATATTAGGATTTAGGGGTTACACCAAGATGAATCATTGCAAAAATCGCATAATTTACCATATCCTGATAATTAGCGTCAATACCTTCACTCACTAAAGTTTTGCCTTTATTGTCTTCTATCTGCTTCACGCGCAAAAGCTTTTGTAAAATAAGATCAGTTAAAGAACTTACCCTCATGTCTCGCCAAGCTTCACCATAATCATGGTTTTTATTTTCCATGAGCGTTTTAGTGGCGTTAGCATGTTTGTCAAAAAGAGCTATAGCTTCCTCTACCGAAAGATCTGGTTGGTCTGCTACTCCTTTTTCCAATTGAACCAGAGCCATTATTGAGTAGTTAATAATACCGATAAACTCGGAACGCTCACCTTCATCTACTTTTCTAACGTCATTTTCCTGCAAACTCCGGATGCGCTGTGCCTTTATAAATATCTGATCCGTTAAAGAGGGAAGTCTTAAGATACGCCACGCACTACCGTAGTCCTTCATTTTCTTTTCAAAGAGGTTTCTACAGGTTTTGATTACCTCATCATACTGTTCGGATGTCTTCTGCATGGCTATCCTTTCTAATTTGCGTAAATTTCACTCAAAATATTGAATTGCTCAAAGTTCGTGTTTTAAACTTGGTTAATCAAGGGATACGGCTTCAACTTTATCACATATGACTCTAAATTGCAAAGGCCACCTAATAGACCTATCCACTCCAAAAGTAATGGGCATTCTAAACTGTACACCAGACTCGTTTTTCGATGGCGGAAAATATCTGGACGAAAATGCTATTTTAAAGCAAACCGAAAAAATGCTTAATGACGGAGCTACCTTTATTGATGCCGGAGGATACAGCTCAAGACCCGGTGCAAAGCATGTTTCCGAAGAAGAAGAAATAAGACGAATGCTGCCGTTAACAGAACTATTGACTACCAATTTTCCCGATATAATTTTATCCATTGATACTTTTAGAAGTAAAGTAGCCTCTACTTGTCTTGATGCCGGCGCCGCCATGATCAATGATATTTCTGCTGGAAAATTAGATGAAAATATGTTGCCTACCGTAGCAAAGTTTCATGTGCCCTATATCATGATGCACATGAGAGGCACGCCGCAAAATATGCAAGACCAGACCAATTATGACAACCTTTTGGTTGATATTGTCACCTATTTCTCTGAACGAATTGCCAAAGCAAAGGCGGTAGGAATTATAGATATTATAGTTGATCCTGGGTTTGGATTCGCTAAAACCTTAGAACAGAACTATGAAATTTTACAAAAATTAAACCTTTTACAGAATTTAGAACATCCTCTATTGGTTGGAGTGAGCCGAAAATCCATGATCTACAAAGTGCTGAAAATAGATGCTAAAAGTGCATTAAACGGTACTACAGCCCTCAATATGGCCTCATTAATGAACGGTGCCAATATTTTAAGGGTTCATGACGTTAAAGAAGCGTATGAATGTGTTAAACTTGCAGAAGAATTAATGCCCTGTTAAAAGTGTACGGATTTCATTAATTTTACAAAAACGCCTCCGGATTGGACTTTCTGAACTTTCTTGAATTTAAGATTACCGATATACTAGATATTATTCTGGTAGCCATTTTGTTATACTATATCTACAAATTGGTACGAGGTTCTGTTGCTATTAATATTTTTCTTGGTATTGTTATAGTTTGGGGCTTTTGGAAACTAACGGAACTATTGGGCATGGAGATGATCAGTAGCCTTGTTGGTGCCTTTATGCAAGTAGGACTTATTGCGCTTATTATCGTATTTCAACAAGAGATAAGAAAATTTCTTTTAATGATAGGCTCTACCAATTTTGCCAATAAAAGAAACTTCATCAAACATTTTAAATTCCTAAGACAAGATGGCGTAAGCGTAAGTATGGATGTGGATGCCATTGTTGCCGCTTGTAAAAAAATGAGTTCTACAAAAACGGGTGCGTTAATAGTTTTGGAACGTAATAACTCTTTGGACTTCATAAAATCTTCAGGAGACAAAATGCACATAGAGGTAAATAAGCCTATTTTAGAAAGTATTTTTTATAAAAATAGCACCTTACATGATGGCGCAGCCATTATTGAAAATAATTATATTGTTGCCACTAGAGCAATTTTGCCAGTTTCTAATGAGCGTAATATACCATTGCGTTTTGGGCTTCGCCACAGAGCTGCTGTAGGTGTTACTGAAAAAACAGATGCGTTGGCATTAGTAGTCAGCGAGGAAACCGGAAACATTTCCTATATCAAAAATGGCAAGTTCGTAGATTTTGGTAGTATGGATGAATTAACCACTTTAATAAAAGAAGACCTAATAGACTAAGCAACTTCTTCAGAAAGAAATTGTGCTTCATAGAGATTGCTATAATATCCTCCTTTTTTCAATAATTGCTTATGCGTTCCTGTCTCAACGATCTTACCGGCATCCATAACAATTATCTTATCGGCTTTCTTGATCGTAGCCAAACGATGTGCTATGATTATAGACGTTCTTCCTTCGGTTATTTTCTCGGTTGCCCTTTGTATTAACTGCTCAGAATAGGTGTCTACGGATGATGTTGCTTCGTCTAAAACCAGAATACTAGGGTTACTTACATATGCCCGCAAGAAAGCAATTAACTGGCGTTGTCCGCTAGATAACATGGTTCCCCTTTCTTTTACATTATATTGATACGCACCCGGAAGACTGGTTATAAACTCATCTACACCAATTTGCTGGGCCGCATTCTCAATAACATCCAAACCAATACTCCCGTTCTTTAAGGAGATGTTATTCTCTATCGTATCCGCAAAAAGGAAAACGTCCTGAAGCACTACCGCAATCTGAGACCTTAAAGAAGCTAAACTAAAGTCTTTAATATCTACACCATCAATTAAAATGGAACCAGAATTGATTTCATAGAATCGGTTCAATAGGTTAATAATCGTAGACTTTCCTGCGCCAGTAGCCCCAACAATAGCAACTGTCTCACCTGCTTTTACATCAAAAGAAATGCCATGAAGCACTTCTTCATCTTCCAAATACCCAAACCGGACATTGCTAAATTTAATATCGCCCTTTACATTATTTTTCACGACCGTTCCTAAATCCTGAATATTACTTTGAGTATCCAAAATTTTAAAGACTCTATTGGCAGCAACCATACCCATTTGCAAGGTGTTGAACTTATCCGCAATTTGGCGTAAAGGCCTAAAAAGCATATCGATCAACAGAATAAAAGCAAACAATGTACCCAGTTCTTCCTTGGAAAGATTAGAAACATTCTGGAGTCCGCCGTACCAAACTACCAGACCCACCGCAATGGAAGAAGAAATTTCTGCAATAGGAAAGAATATAGAGTTATACCAAACTGTTTTTAACCAAGCATTTTGGTGCTTTTCGTTAATGACCCTGAATTTTTCGCTTTCGATTTTTTCACGTGTAAACAACTGTACGATTTTCATACCCGTTATGCGCTCCTGAACAAAAGAATTCAGGTTAGACACTTGTGCTCTTACCTCTGCAAATGCAACTTTCATTGCCTTTTGAAACAAACGCGTTGCATATAGAATTAAAGGTAATATGGCGAAAACAATAAGTGCTAAACGCCAGTTCATTATAAGCATAACCACGGCTGCGACAAGCATTTTCAACAAATCTGCAACAATAACAAAAAAACCCTGACTGAAAATTTCACCAATACGTTGCATATCAGCAACGGCACGAGTTACCAACACCCCTAAAGAAGAGCTGTCAAAATACTTCATACGGAAACCCAACATGTGCTTAAACAAATTGATCCGTATATCCTTTATAACCGATTCTCCTAACCAGTTTGCATAGTAATTAAATAACAGCTGGCAAATAACCTGTCCTAAGAGAACACCGCCCATTGCCAAGGTTAAAAACAATAATTTTTCTTCATCCCCTAATTTAATGGCATCATCAATAATCTTCTGGACGATTATAGGTGTCATTACCGCAAATCCTGACAATAGAATAGCAGCAAGGGCAACCCCATAAAAGGTTAATCTATACGGACGGGTATGCGCTAAAAGGCGCTTAAACAACCGCATATCAAATGCTTTTCCAGAATCTTTATCCATGCTTTTCCGTAATCTTTTTGGGGTATAAAACAGAGGTCAAATATAGCCCTTTTGCAGGTACCGAAGGGCCGGCATTACTTCTGTTCTTGCTATTTATGATTGATTTAACATCGGACGGTTTAATTTTACCCGTACCTACTTCTAACAACGTACCCACAACGGCACGCACCATATTCCTTAAAAACCTGTCTGCGGTTATTGTAAAGACCAGCTTTTCTTCCTTCAACTCCCAAACTGCCTTTTTAACATCACAGAAATACGTCTTTACATCTGTATGGGTCTTTGAAAAACATTCAAAATCTTTAAATTGTAACAACAATGCTGCGGCTTCATTCATTGCCTCAATATCTAGCGAATGCTTAATATAATGCGAAAAATCTCCGTAAAATGGATTCTTATCCTGCAACACCCAATATTCATAAGTTCGCTCTTCCGCATCAAAACGGGCATGAGCATCCGGGTTAACCTCAAAAACATCTTGTACGGCAATAGCCTCTGGTAATAATGCATTCAGTCTGTAAACAAACATTTCTAAATCCGAAATTTCCTTAAAATCAAAATGAGCGAACATTTGCTTAGCATGTACGCCCGCATCCGTTCGACCGGCGCCCACCAATGGAACGGTATCGCGGAGTAGCGTAAAAAAGGCTTTTTCCAAAACTTCTTGCACGGTAATGGCATTAGGCTGGTTTTGCCAACCATGGTAGTCTTTACCCAAGTATGAAAATTCAACGAAATATCTCAACCTAAACCTTTAATTTTGTGAACTTCAAAGATACTTCTCTTTGAACAAACAGAACAAGGCACTCATAAATATCGACTGGCCCAAATCCCACAACCTAATTTTAGTTTAGTACATGACCAAAATTTTATTGCTTTCCGATACCCACTCGCATATGGATGACACCATTTTAAAATACGCCCGTCAAGCAGATGAAATATGGCACGCCGGAGATATAGGCTCATTAGAAGTAACCGATACTTTACAAAAAATTAAACCGCTTAGAGCTGTTTATGGCAATATTGATGACCATATTATTCAAAAGGAGTTCCCTTTGAACGACCGTTTTTTTTGTGAAGGCGTAGAGGTTTTTATGACCCACATTGGTGGCTATCCCCCTAAGTACAATATTAGGACCCGAGATATCATTAAAGCTAATCCTCCTAAATTATTTATCTGTGGACACTCGCATATTCTTAAAGTAATGATGGATAAAAAATTAGGGGTGCTACACATGAATCCCGGTGCTTGTGGAAAACACGGTTTTCACCAAATGAGAACTATGCTACGTTTTACTATAGAAGGGAAAGATATTAAGGATTTAGAAGTTATAGAGCTAGGAAAACGTGGGGCTTAAAAAAAACCTGCACTTTTTTTTAGTACAGGTTTTCCAAACTATGGTTTCGAGGGTACTAGTTCTTGATTAGTTTTAATGCTTTTTCGCCTTCAGACGTATTGATGCGTAAAATGTAAATACCTTTATCAAGATTACCAGTATCTACCACATCACTGTAATTTCCAGGCCTATGGCTTTCTTTATCTTTTAAAGTTTCTATTTTTCTGCCATTTAGGGCGTACAATTCCACCGTAACATCATCGTAATTTAAAACGTTGTACGTATAAACAAATGAGTTTATAAAAGGATTGGGAGAGACCATGAAATCATTTAAATCTTGATTCTTACTACTATCCGACTCATTAAATGAACTCACTTTTAAAGCTCTAGTTGCACTAGAAATCCTAATGCCGGACTGGGTAATAGTCGCCAATTTGTTTTTCCAATCACTATTAAACATTTGAATGTTCCACTTATAATCACTTCTGGCTGATAGATTGAACGGTATTTTAAATTGGACAGATATTAGTCCTGATCTATCTTCACTAGACTGTGTATCTTGAAGAATTATCCCTCCCTCTTTAGACAACAATCTTGTTTGTATATGAACTTTACCATCTTCTGTCTTTGTGAAATTATAGGAGATATTCTGAGTTGCACCTGCGGTAATTCTTGTTGGAGGGGAAAAATTAGAAAATGTATTATTTGATGGTGGAGCTCTACGTTCAGTAACTTTAACTAAATCTTTATAGTAGTGTTCGGCAAGTTTCTGTTTCCAATTACTACTATACATTTGAACGTGCCATTTATAGACTCCACCAATGGGAAGGTTCGGTATTTTAAATTCAAACAACATAAGACCCGGCCTTACAGGCACGCCCGTTGAATTTTCTATTACCACCTTACCGGAAGTGGTCATTAATCTTGCTTGAATATGAACTTTATCAGAACCTGACTTGGTGTAACTTACTGAAAAAACACTTTTAAAATCAGATGATATTTGCGTGTCAGCATGATCAATCTCTATGGTGTTTTGAGCATTACCAACCCAGGAAAAGAGCAATGCAAGAAAAGTTGTGGTGAAAAGTAGTGTAATTTTTGTTTTCATAATTTTAATTTTAGTGTTCTTAATTTTGCGTAAAATAGATATAGGAAGTAAACTTTAAATAAAGAACCCGCTCCACCCCACAATGGAACGGGAACTTTCAGAAATATTCTGAAAAATTAGTTTTTGATTAGTTTGATTGCCTCCTCACCTTCTGAAGTATTGATGCGTAAAATGTAAATACCGCTATCAAGATTACTAGTATCTACCGCATCACTGTAATTTCCGGGCCTATGGCTTTCTTTAGCCTTTAGGGTTTCTATTTTTCTGCCATTTAGGGCGTATAAATCTACCGAGACATCCTCATAGTTCTTAACGCTATATTCATACTCAAATGAGTTGATGAAAGGGTTGGGAGAGACGCTGAAATCTTTAGCTATCTCTTCATCAATTATAGAATCTTTTTGAGCGATTTGTGTTTTTAGAGCTGTAGACCTAGTTATATCAGGAATTGAATAATTAGTAAAAGTAAATCGACCCTTACTGTCTTTAACCGAAACACCACCAACATTAGTATCTTCAGAAGAACCTACGACGGTCCACTCAAGACCATGAAGCCACCAATTTTCAGAGATATCTGGAGTGCTACTCTTTTCATCTCTTGAAATAAGCTGATTTACAATATCTTTCATGTTGATATTCCTTTCAAAAGAACTTGTGCTAAAAGCAGAATTCCATTCTCCGTTCCAACCTGCCTCCCCTCTTGGATTTACCGGAACAATATTATAAGTAGCAACTTCCTTATAACCACCAGTATTCCTTTTTAATACATGATACATTATATTACCACTGGAAATTGGTTCTAAATATTCAAGTGCATCATTTGGATTCGCTTTGTATTTTGCAGCCAAGTTTCCTGAATTATCCCAAGCGTGAACTATAATATCACTTTTTTTAACATTAGCACCTCCTAAAACTTCTTCAGAATAGATCCAAGCGGTCATATTTATAAAAGCCCTCCCCTCACTACCAGAAGACCATTGTCCCGTAAAAGAACAATCTAATGCCCCTGAAATATTCTTTATTTGTGTAGGATAATTACGATTTTCATGCCAAGAATATTTTTGAATTTTGATATCAAACTCGGCATGACTACTTCCTGAATGACCATCGTTATCCCAATCAACCCAAGCCCTTCTGCTATTACTTTCAAATTTAGCACTTAACGCCCCCTGCCATTCGTTATTAATAAACCAATTTGAATAATAACCATCTCCTAAACTCTCTTCAAACAGTTTGTTCTGGCTGTTATCACTATTGTAAGATTGGCCCCTATAGGTAATAGTTCCGTCACCCTTACTCACACTTATTGAAGGTATACTATTAATAGGTATTTGCACCCACTCCTCACTTACCGCATTTGGCTCGAACAATAGAGCCTGAATAGTATTTGTATTCCCAGGAAAGCCATTGTCAACAATTAAGTTAAAACTTTCTGTTCTTTCACCGGAATCAACAATTTTATAAATTTGACCGATTTTATCACCATTACCTGCTTTATCTGTGTTCCAGACTTCAACCAATACTCTAGCTCTCTTTTGTAAATTAGACTTCACCTTAACTTCTCTAAAAGTTCCATTATTAATTGGTGCAGTTGATGTATTTACAATTTCAAGAGTATTACCTCCCACAGGTGGTTCCACAGGTTCTGTAACCGTACCGTTAACAACAGAAACATCAGCGTTATAGTTTGCCAACCCACTCCATTTCCCGTCATCTTTCAAAAGTTGCGCCTGAAAACTATAACTACCCTCACTAGTTGGCGCTTTTATGCTTAATGGTTTTGTGCTTGAACCATTACCTACGGCTTCGAAATCTTGTTCCAGATTACCGCCGTTTGAGTCTTTAAAACGGACTAAAACATAAGCACTTCCAGAATTATTAGTGTAATTTATATCAAGATTGACCATTTCTCCCGCTTTAACAGATGTTGGCGGATTACTTATTGACACAGAATTACCTCCCACCGATGGTTTTACCGGTTCTATGACCGTACCGTTAGCAACAGAAACATCAGCGTTATAGTTTGCCAATCCACTCCATTTACCGTCATCTTTCAAAAGTTGCGCCTGAAAACTATAACTACCCTCACTAGTAGGTGCTTTTATACTCAGACGCTCAATATCCGAACCATTACCAACAAGAATAAAATCTTGCTCCAGATTGTCTCCTAAAGCACTTTTAAAGCGAACCAACACATAGGCGCTTCCCGATATATTGGTATAATCAACATCAAGATCTACTATTTCCCCAGCTTCAACGGAAGATGGAGGATCAATAATCTTAATACTGTTTTGTGCCCATAGCACATTAGAAAAGCATATCGTAAAAAACACGATAGAAAGAAAAGTAATTTTTGTTCTCATAACTTCAAAATTTAGGGGTGTATAAACACATCTCCGATTATAGGAGAGCCTACTAACCTGAAGTCATTTGTTATGTATTTGAAAAGGGGCTGGTCAGGAACTAAAGTCGATTATTTAAAATTTAACTTTAGCCAGACAAGAAAATTGGGGGAGCTTTCATTGTTCCAGTTTTAGGTTTATTAAACTCTACAAAAAATAGCATTGAAAAATTCAAAGCTGCTTCCTGATACGTTATAAGAGTACTAAAATTGGTTTGGAAAAAATGGCCTGCAATTGCTCGTAAAACTTTGATACAAGCATGCGGGTAAATGTAATTAAATATAGTTATCTAAAAGAATATGCAGGCAAAAATACTGGTTTTCCAGTAGTTTTTTAAAACTAAAAAAAGAGGGTCCTTTACTGTCAAAAGGAGCTAGAGTTAAATTATAAAAATATAATAATCAACATATTAATAAACTTAAAGCATAAAACCGGGTATCTAACCCGGGTTTAAAATCAGTTTTAAAAGGTGTTTCTCATTTATATTGAAACACATTTGTATTACCTCTGTATTATCAATTTTGTCAATTAATAATCCAAAGACAATCCCAGAGAAAAAGTACCTCCATCATAGATATTTTTACGCTCCACTAAAAAACCTGTATAATCAGAATAGTTGGCTACTAAATTTAAATGACCCGTTAGCTTATACATAGATGTAATTCCAAAGTTTGTGAAAGTTGTTCCCTCACCGAAAAGAAACGAGCCACTTTGATTATTGTTTTCCGACCCTAATTTTTCTTGAATTTTCAATTTCCCTATCAAATACAACTTATCAAAAAACAAGTGGCCAAGCTCTGCCCCTACCTGCAGTTGGTTGCTAAAAGATTCTGTTCTAAAATTGACACTTGTAAATGCAGAAGCATAGGTCTTTCCATTAGGAAAACCATGGGAAGCCGCTAAAGTGGTCCATACATTAAACTCCCCATCGGACAAGGGTAAATTAATTTCATTGAACTGCCCAAAATCGTCTACACTTTTAGATTGTGCAAAATTCTCGCCATCATTGCTAGGGATATCCAAAGCGACTTGTAATGACAATGGAAAATTTTTCAGTAATTTATATTTCACCGCAAGTTGAATATTTCCAACACCACCTACTGTTTCTGTTGTACTAAAACTATTCAGCCTCACTAAAGGAACATCCAAAATAGCGGTAAGTCTATTAGAAATTCCATACTCTCCGTATAACAAAAGTCCGCTACTATTAAAGGTACTGCCTTGATCAGCCAATCTACCCTCTGTAGTGTAGTAATCATTAGAAGAGAAATACGAAGCCGTAGCCTGAACGTAAAACCCTTTTGCTTCCCTAGTCCACCCGCTTTGTGCTTGCAAATAGCTGCCACAAAAGGAAATCATTACAAGAATGATATATTTATATTTTTCCATAATTCCGTTAGATTAAAATAGATATGGTAAACTGCGTCACATATCTAAAAAAGAAAAAGCCTTTGGGAGACATAGAAAAACAGAATAATGTGTCTCTATTCCCAAAGGCCATAAAAATTTAATTAATTCAATGCTACATTACCGAAAGGAATGTTCGCCGTGGCGCACCATAGTATAATATGTGTATATTTTGCATCTGGAGTTGCATCTAGCTTAATATATCTCTCACCATTATCCTGCACGTTACCGATCAACATCAAATCTGGGTTCCCGTTTCCTGGGTCAGCAGTAAAAGTTTCTGAAGTAGATAAAAAGATCCCTACTGTACCTGTTCCTAATTCAGTCATAAAATCATCTGAAAAATGAACAAAATTAGAGTCCTCGGTATCCACTCCTAATTCTACAAGCCCTTCTGTTGGTGTACCGCTTTCTGCCGTTAAATTTCCACTTCTAGCGACGGTCAAATCTCCAACTGGTAAAGATGAATCTACTTCAACCGTTTCAGTTTCCGTAATAGTTTCTGTTACCGTAACTGTTTCTACATCGTCATCTGAACAACTTACTACAAAGGTTGTCATGGCCAAAGCTAAAAGTGCAATTGAAAAATTTCTGTTTTTCATAATCGTAATAATTTAAATTGTTTATCATTTTTCGAATCAGCTTTACAACCGACTATCGATAGCTCTGCTGTTTCCTGGGACAAACATAGAAAGGTGATATCACGAAGAATTCAAGGAAGTATAAAAAGTCTATCACAGCTATTTTTTATCAGGGGACACTTCTGTGATATTCTCTTAAGAGAGATGGAATCCTAAATAAAAAAAAGGCACAAAAAAACCCGGTAACTACTCCGGGTTTTACGCACTAATACTACTAAGATGTAAGGTTTATCGTAGACGATCAACAGATTTTACAAGATCCTCATCCTTCTTTATGGCCCTATTGGCAAGAACCAAAAAAACGATAGAAATGACAGGAATCAGCATCCCAATACCCTTCTCCGAGACCGAAATCTCTCCGGATAAATTTTGCGACCGGTAAACGAAAAATCCTAGTAAAAAAATATTTAATATCATATTCAATCTGTTTAGCACAAATTGATTTTTTCTATTTTTAAATAATACTATACTAATAAGGGCCAAAACAGCAGAAATGTAAAATGCTCCAGATATAAAAACGTCATTTCTAGCAAATATTTCATTTCCTTCCGCATCTGACCAAAGGTTTATCCAAAAAGGCAGTACTCCCGCTATAAGGATTACAATAGACAAATATATAGTTTGTATTCTTTGAATCATGGTCCAAACATCATTTTACTCCGCAAAAATACACGTCTTTTTGAAAAAAATCGGTGTAGCAAGGAAAATAATTCGTAATATTGTGAGATTATTAGTTATTATCTTACCTAATGGGAAATCTTTCCCTCGTAATACTCGGATAACAATTCACTTCTTATCAAATCAAGAGACGTATAATTTATATCATACTTAATGTTTGAAATTTCAGATTTAAAAGCAAAAAAACTGCCTGAATTGCAGGAAATTGCCAAAGGCCTTAACGTGCCAAAGTTCAAAACCCTAAAAAAACTGGACCTCGTTTATCAAATCTTGGATGTACAGGCGGCCAATCCTAAAGTCGTGGCAGAAGTAACCGCGCCAAAAACAACGGAGGAAAAACCAAAATCAAAGCCAAAACCTAGACCTCGGAAACCAAGAACGGTAACCGAAACCAAAAAACCTGAAGCAAAAGGCACTACTCCGGAAAAAACGGATAAAACGGATGCACCTGCACAACCTGCTCCAGTCCAATCTACAGAAGTAAAAAAACCACGACCACGACCTGTAAAGCGAGAACCTAAAAATAACTCTCAACATAAAAATCAGAATTCTGGCGGAAATAACAACAACAAAAATCAACGTCACCAAAAATCATCAAATTACGATAAAAGTAACTTTGACAAGGACTTAAAAAACCGATATAAAGAACCGGAATTTGAGTTTGATAGTATTATAGAAAGTGAAGGTGTCCTTGATATCATGCAAGATGGCTATGGCTTTTTGCGTTCATCTGATTACAACTATCTTTCATCTCCTGATGATATTTATGTATCCCAATCGCAAATTAGATTATTTGGTCTGAAGACCGGAGATACGGTACTAGGAAACGTTAGACCCCCGAAAGAAGGCGAAAAATATTTTCCGTTAATTAAAGTGAATAAAATAAACGGTATTGACCCTCAAGTGGTGAGAGACCGTGTTTCTTTTGAGCATTTAACTCCGCTTTTCCCACAAGAAAGATTCAAATTAGCCGAAAGACAAAGTAATATATCCACTAGAATTATAGATTTATTCTCTCCTATCGGTAAAGGACAAAGGGGTATGATCGTTTCGCAACCCAAAACAGGTAAAACTATGCTGTTAAAGGATATTGCAAACGGTATTGCGGCCAATCACCCAGAAGTATATCAAATTATACTTTTAATAGATGAGCGACCTGAAGAGGTAACTGATATGCAACGTAATGTTCAAGGTGAAGTTATTGCTTCTACTTTTGACAAAGAGCCTTCTGAACATGTGCGTGTAGCTAATATTGTATTGGAAAAAGCAAAACGATTAGTGGAATGTGGTCATGATGTTGTCATCCTTTTAGACTCCATTACACGTTTGGCAAGAGCTTACAACACCGTACAACCAGCATCTGGTAAAGTATTGAGTGGTGGTGTAGATGCGAATGCATTAAACAAACCAAAACGTTTCTTTGGAGCAGCTAGGAATATAGAAGGCGGTGGATCACTTTCAATTATAGCTACTGCCCTAACCGAAACCGGTTCTAAGATGGACGAGGTTATCTTTGAGGAATTTAAAGGAACCGGTAATATGGAGCTTCAGTTGGATCGTAAAATTTCTAACAGAAGAATATTCCCAGCCATTGACCTTACTTCATCCAGTACACGTAGAGATGATTTGTTGTTGGACAAAGAAACTATACAACGTATGTGGATTATGCGCAAGTATCTTGCTGATATGAACCCGGTAGAAGCTATGGAATTCATTGAGCAACGTTTTAAACAAACTAAGAACAACGAAGAGTTCTTGCTTACCATGAACCAATAATATTAAATTTATAGACTAAAAATATCAAACTTTTAATATCCCGGATTCCTAATTAAAAAAATGGAATTCGGGATTTTTTTATGGTCTCATCTAATAATTCTCTACCTATCTAAAACAAAATAGAAAGATTTCACTCAACCTATAAAATCTTAAAGATTTAGGAATATTGTTGGTGATTTTCTAATTATCCAATTTTTCGGATATCTTTATAGCGCAAAAATTAATTACTTCCCCCGAATTTTGCATGTATAACAAGTAGAACTTAAAAACTTTATGTCATGAAAAATTCGTTGAAATTGGTGCAACACTGCGCCGCTGTATCCCTATTGTTAATTTTCACAAACTGTCGTCACAAAGAAGACGATAGTATAGTCGTCATAGATAAAAAAGAGGTGGATTCAGTGATAATTCCGCTTGAACAAGCTGAAGAAATGTATAATACCTACACGGATCGCCGTGTTGAGTTGATCAAAAATTTTGAAAATTCCTTAGACAGTTTAAATAATTACGACCCTGAAAGCAAGACTGATAACCAAAAATATAAAGCTGCTATACAGCAAAAAGAAAATGGTTTTGTACCTACAAGATATATTTCCTACGATTATCAAGCCTTGAAAAAATATATGGCCTTTATAGAGCAGGAATCAAAAAAAGCAAACGTAAATATTTCTACCTTAAGATTTTATCTAGCCAATTATTCCGATAAAAGTACTGATGCAGAAAAGAAACGTAGAAACACAATTATGATGGTACCATCTCTTCAGAAAAACGGCAAAGAATATGCTTTTTTTACTGCTAATGATGATAAGGATAATATGAAAAGGAAAGCTTTTTTACTTACTGAGGAATTAACAGAAGACGGCACATCTTACTCAGAAGACAAAAGGGACAAAGCTTCGTTAGGCACTAACTTCACTTCTCTAATCATGGCACCATTCGCTGCACAGAGCCAACAAAGTCTTGTAGGTAACGAAGGAGGCTTGCACCCTCCTAAAAATTAGAGATATATACTCCTACGAAAATGAAATCCAAAGGAGATGGACCATATGGTAATAGATATATTTTTAGAAAATTCTTATGTACCTATTTATGGAATAACCCTTGTCGTGGCCATGATTCGTTATCCTAAATATTTTGATACCTCATTAAAATATTTTCCAATATTAATTCTGTACACTTTTCTAAATGAGTTACTCGGTATTCTAATATTTAAAAACGAATCATTTAGCCTGGCATTGAATAATCTTTATTCTAATTCCAATATTGTAATTTATAACATCTACATGATATGCTTTTATCTGTATTTTTTCTTTTTATTTAAATTTCATATCATGAACAACAAATACAAAGCCTTTATAAAATACGCAAGCATATTATTTGTTATGATTTGTGTAATTAATCTTTTTTTACAAAATTGGTTTCATAATTATTTATATTTAATTTTCTTTTCTGGCTCTACAACACTGCTAATCATAGTATTGCTTTACATCTCTGAAAATATCAATCAACCCATTAGAAATTTCTCAAACAATATTTTATTCTGGGTAGCTACAGGCCTACTACTCTATCATATTGGTTATTTACCAATTAAAACAATTCGATATTATCATGAATTGGCGGGTATAATTGAGAAACCATACCTTAGACGCGTACACTTGTCTCTAATTCTTTTAATGTACAGCTGTTTTATTATAGGTTTTATAAAAATGAAAAGAAGGCCCATTAAATGATAATTAAAAACTAAAATAGCTTCACTTTTAGCTTGTTAACTTCTACATTGTACCTCTCTTAGCCTATATACAGCCCACATCTATTCTTTCATCAAGATCAGGCTGAATGCAAATAACGCTATATTGCGATATGTTAAAACAGTTACTAGAAAATGTATTTATAATATTCTATGGAATAACTCTTTTAGTCTCGCTGTACAGATATCCCAAATATTTTGATACCAAATTAAAGTACCTACCTATAATATTCTTATATACTTTTCTTAATGAGATACTTGGATACCTCATTTTTACAAACCTAAATTTCAGTTTGTTTGAAGACAGCACGTATTCTAAATATAACATAGTAATATACAACCTGTACAACATTGTATTTTACCTGTACTTTACCTACATCTTTATGTATTACATAAAAGAAGTAAAGATCAAAAAACTGATAAAACTGGGTATGATATTTTTTTTGATAATTGCCACAATCAATCCTTATTTTCAAAGCTTTTTTCACTCAACTCAAATAGGCACATATGTCTTTGGAGCAATGGTTCTATTAGCATGTATCTACATCTACTTAAAACAAATTTTTAAAAACAACAAAAACGATTGGGGTAGAAATTTACTTTTTTGGCTCGCTCTAGGACTACTTATATTTTACATAGGCTATCTCCCGATTAAAATGTCAAGGCAATATTTAAACATTCCTGAATCAATAGAAAAGTCCATTATTCATCCGTTACATATTAGCTTAATAATTATTTGCTATTCCTGCTTTATAACCGGATTTTTGAGAATGAAACTGAATATGCCAGAACAAAATCAAACATAACATTATGATATAAAAAAGCCCTGATGTATGAATACACCAGGGCTTTCTAAAAAGTATTATAAATATTACAATGCAGCTACGTGCTTTGCTAATTTACTTTTTAAGTTTGCTGCTTTGTTATCATGAATGATATTGCGCTTAGCTAATCTATCGATCATACTAACCACGCTAGGCAATAAAGCTTCAGCATCTTTCTTACTTTCTTCACCACGTAACTTTTTAATAGCATTACGGGTAGTTTTATGCTGATATCTGTTACGAAGACGTACTGCTTCGTTTCTTCTGATTCTTTTTAATGCTGACTTGTGATTTGCCATCTTCTTCTAACTTATTATAATATTTTAAAAAATTCCTTTCGAACCTTTAGTAGTCCGTAGGGGAATCGAACCCCTGTTACCAGGATGAAAACCTGGCGTCCTAACCCCTAGACGAACGGACCATTA
>ENA-ORXM01002069-ORXM01002069.1-marine-metagenome-genome-assembly--contig:-NODE-2069-length-25034-cov-3.395761_pt1 | contig 25034 bp, 18 predicted proteins | sample MGYA00237867_ERZ511480 | MGnify/ENA primary metagenome ERZ511480 (study PRJEB26309, sample SAMN06266103) | marine metagenome | isolation source: Algal blade | place: United Kingdom:Sidmouth, United... | reverse complement strand
CGTTAATGCTGAATTTTTTTCGAAATCCCAGAGCGTATGGTCCAAATCGAAAAACACATCGGTAATGCCATTATGCTTCTTCATCTACTGAATCTAAAATGATATTAAAAAGTTCCTTGAATCCGTTCCATCTAGGAACACTACTAAAAGTGTAATTATGAAATACTGGTACAAACGTTCCGTTAACGCTTTTAATTTCATCTATAATGGTATTTAGTGCTTTCTTTTTATCTAATAGCGATGCATGTTTTAACAGGGCAAAATCCATTAAATGAAACGGACATATCTTTAACGGGGTTTGTACTTCATAATCTAAATCATAGAACAAAAAAGGCGTACAAGCCCCTGCCCTAAACCCAATATGGTTTATATAGCCCATTGTATAATCTTCCTTAATTTCCAATTGCACCATATTTCTGTAAGATTCTGGCAAGTTAAACTTTGAAAACGAATAGCGCGACCCTTTTAGCGAAGTGTTTATAACCTCTTCCATTAGCCGTTTTTCCTTTTTTAAAACTTCTATATCATTTACAGAGAAATAGGACGCTTTTAGTCCTACGTCACAATAATCGGCAACATGTTTTATTAGGGACGTAAACCCTCTTTTATTAATGTTAATACCTTTATCGAACGTGGAATAAGACCCTATAAAAAAGAGTACCAAAAATTTAGAATTCGAATATTTTTGTCTGTTTATAATGTACTTAAATGTATCGTATGGATCGTGTTTCAATCCAAATAAAACAGCAAATCTATGATACAATTGTTTTAATCTCAGCCTAAAAAAATCTTTAAGCAAACCTCCAGAAGTTCGCATAACACCTTTTAGTTTATAGGCATACGGACTTGGAACATCAATTACTGGTTGAATTTTGTAACTTTTTTTAGGAAATATAAAATCGGGGTATTGTTTCTGTAAAGCGTCCTTGAACCTGTAAGCCCAAATATCTACAACAGGAGATCTAAGAAATTTATTTTTATAGGCGATACTGTCCTTAACGGGAAATCTCTCATGAATATCTTTTACATGTGGCAAGTACTCTTCGTACCTACTCAATAAATAAAAGCTGGCTGAAAATATATCAAAAGGAAGACTACTGCGTTCTCCGGCCCTAAAAAAGCAAGGAACACCATCCCAATCGTTAACCACGATCTGCAAGTCATTTATACCTTGCTCAAAAAGAAGATCGTTGCTACGAACAAAGAATTCATTTTGTAAAGGCTGTTTGGTATAGGTAATCTTAGCGCCCGAATGTTTTATGAAATCCTCAACTTTAGTGGTAAAAGAAATTTCAATACCCAATATACGCGTAAAGACCTGCTTCATGGTATATCTGAAACGCGGTGTAATCTTATGGGTATAAATAAGTAACATAATCTGCTAAAAATTCAAGTTTCAACTAACACTCGGCAATCAAAAATTTGTGACACCCGGAACGCTCCAGATTACAAAGTTAAAGAATACCTTCATCAGCAAAACTATAATAATCATTTTGTGTAATTATCAAATGATCCAAAACTTTTATATCTAGAGCCGCAGCGGCCCTTTTTAATTTCTGTGTCACTTTACGATCTTCCTCACTTGGCCTTAGTGTCCCTGATGGGTGATTATGCGATAAGATTAGCCCTACAGCCCCTTGTTCCAAAGCTTGGCGCATAACTATTCTAACATCAACTAAGGTCCCCGTAAGACCGCCTTTGCTTAATTGTGCACTGTACAAAACTTTATTAGCATTACTTAGGTAGAGAATCCAGAATTCTTCGTGTTGCAACTCTCCAATACGTGGTTGCAATATATCAAAGGCATCTTTACTACTATTAATTTTACTTATTTTTTGCGCCTCTTCTCCTCGTCTCCTTCTGCCCATTTCCAAAGCAGCTGCAATGGTTACCGCTTTTGCTTCCCCAATTCCCTTAAAGGTCATTAGTTGTTTTATGGAAAGCTTCCCTAGTTCATTAAGGTTGTTATTGGCAGAAGCTAAAATACGCTTACCCAGTTCAACAGCGCTTTCATCTCTACTGCCTGATCCGATTAGAATTGCAATCAACTCGGCATCCGATAATACGGACCGTCCTTTATGGACTAATTTCTCTCTAGGTTTATCATCATCCGACCAATTTTTAATTGAGAATGAAGTTGGTTTTTCATGCATGTTTTAAATATAATAAACTCTGCTACTATTTGCCTTCTACAAAGGTCTAAATCGTTAAGATTTCATCTTACCACAAATTACTCGGAGCATTAATTTCAAATATACATTACAGCTCTAAAATTTAGTTTAAAGGCTACTTTTACTGAAAAAACCTTGCTTATTGCAAGGCTTTTTCACTTGTTAAATTGTAGTTGGTATTTACTCCACTGGTGTAATTACCTTTTCAATTTCTTCACTACTACTCTTTACTTTTTCCTTTCCTTTCTTAATTACATCCTCAAGTTCATTAAGCTTCTCTTCTGCTTTTCTTATCTTTTCTTCTTTTTTCTCAAGAACTTCTTCGTCAAAAACTTCCTCTTCTCTTTGTTTTTGTACTCTCTCTTTAGCCTCTTTAACTTTAACCCTACCTTTTTTTAAAGTTTCCTCATTTTCATCAAAAGACTTTTCGCTTTTTTCTATTTTCTCTTTTGCCATAGAGGCTCTCATATTTCCGAACTCTTCTCCTGACATTTCCCCTTTATCCCTTCCATAGCCATTGCCCTTATTTCCTTTCTCTCGTTCTTTTTTTAATTTTTTATCACCATTTTCTTCGTTGGAAACTTCTTCTTTAACCTCAAAGTCATCATCACCTAAATCATAATCCTCATCATCACCCTCTTTCTTAATTTTCTCTTTTTTTCCCTTGACCCTATCTTTACTTTTTTCTTTGACTTTTTTGGTCTTATCTTCTATTTCGCCAGCCTTCTCTTGATAATCTTCCACCTCATCTTCAACATCTTTTTTAGTCTTTTTTAACTTCTCTTTCTTACCCTTAACTTTATCTTGCGATTTTCCTTGGGCCTGTATACTAGTCCCTGACATGGCCAATAGAACAACAAACATTGTTATAATCTTATATGTATATTTCATGTGTTTATTTTTTAGTCTAAAGGTTATCTAGTTCTTTAAGTGCAGCTTCTACTTCTTCTGATTTCTTTTCTACCTTATCTATAGTTTCATCAATATCTTGCTCTACAGATTCAATGGCATCAAGAGTATGATCTAATTTTTCTTGTTCTTTTTTATCGTCTCCACAGGAAGTTATACCAGCAAAAAGAATAGACGCCATTACTACTTTAATTGTTTTCATCGGTTTTGTTATGAATGATTAGTCTCCTAAGAACGAACCAATTACACACATATTGCTTTTCTAATAATCCTGAAACCTTGTACGATAGCTATAGCAAAGGTGTAACTCTAGAGAATCATTTAAATAACAATCTCTCTAAAATGAATAAAATCATTTTAGATATGAACTTTCAAGCAGATTTTTCCCATAAATTACCTGGCCTCAAAGAAGCTAAGTATTAAGTGTAAATAGGGAAATGCCTATACACTAACAGAAAAATAAAGAGTTAACGCAGATTGAAAATAAAATACAGAAAAAATTATATCTACTAAGCTTCAATAATGGACTTGACTGTTACTAAATCCAACCCACCATAATTACCGGAACTCATTAAAAGTAATACAGAGTTGTCATAATCTTGACTAAAGACAAAATCTTTAAAACTCTGCGCATTAGTGTAAATCTTAAGGTCTTTACGTTCAAAAGCTTCCGAAATTTGTTCGGGTGTAACCTCTTTTAGTTTTTTTATGGCCACAGATTCCGGCAAGTAAAAAATAATAGCATCATCTGCAGCATCAAGCGCTCCTTTGTATTCCTTTAAAAACTCAGGATTAAAACTACTGTACGTATGCAATTCCAAACAGGCAATTAGTTTTCTGTTCGCATATTGTTCCTTCACCGCTTTTGTAGTTGCCGCCACTTTACTTGGTGAGTGTGCAAAATCTTTATACGCTACGGAAGTTTCCCCTTCTGCAATTTTCTCCAACCTTTTGGAAGCTCCGGAAAAAGTTGCTATGGCTTCATAAAAATCATCTTCATCTACACCCATATTCTGGCAAATCCATTTAGCACCTGCTAGATTACTCAAATTATGTTTTCCGAAAACCTCAATTGGCATAGGACCTTCTGGGGTTGCCAAAAGGGTGGTTCCATTCTCGATACTATATTCGGGTGTTGTGTAGGGCAATTTTCTAATAGCATTCTCTGAGGCCTCTACTACCCTTTTAACTTCCGGGTCTTCCTCATTATATGTAATGCTTCCACCTTTTACAATACTATCTACAAAGATTTGAAATTGCTCCACGTAATTTTCAAATGTTGGAAATACATTAATATGATCCCAAGCAATACCGCTCAAAAGGGCGATATTTGGTTTGTATAAATGGAATTTAGGTCTACGATCTATTGGGGAAGAAAGATACTCATCTCCTTCTAAGATCATAAAATCGTTATCATCGGTCAAATGAACCATACGTTCAAAACCTTCTAATTGGGCGCCTACCATAAAGTCAACTTCCCTATCATGATAATTCAATACATGAAGAATCATAGAGGTAATCGTAGTCTTTCCATGACTACCACCAATAACAACACGGGTTTTATCCTTGGCCTGCTCATAAAGAAATTCAGGATACGAGTAAATTTTTATACCTAATTCTTGGGCTTTCAATAGCTCGGGATTATCTGCTTTTGCATGCATGCCCAAAATAACTGCATCTAAGTTTTCATTTATCTTTTCTGGATACCAACCAAAATTTTCAGGCAGAAGCCCTTTATTCCTTAAACGAGACTTAGAAGGTTCAAAAATAACGTCGTCACTTCCTGAAACGACATCACCTTTATGTGCTAGGGCCAAAGCTAAATTGTGCATGGCACTACCACCAATTGCAATAAAATGAATCTGCATAAACGCTGTATTTGCCACAAATATAGGCATTGATTTGTCGAAAAAAAACATCAAAAAGGGTTGTACACTTCACCTGCCAAATCTGATAAACGTTCTATTTTATCGGCAAAATACACACATTAAGAAACCCCTTGCCACGTGTTAGGTAAGATTCACCCTTCAAAAAACTGTTTTGACAACATTTATTCACCTACACTATACCACCAAGTTACATTTGTTTTGTTGCAACATGCATCATGTTCCCTAACATTATAAAATGACCAACCAACCCTACACAAGAAACCTCCTGAAATGGATACTGCCTTTTTGCACTCTCCTGTTCTCAGTAAATGCAATAGCACAATGTGCAGGCACAGACGCTTCCGTTACCGTTTGTTCAAAAGATAACGATGATGCCAACAAGACATTTAATCTATATTCCGAACTGGGCGGTAATCCGGAACTAGGTGGTTCTTGGTCTACCAACGACCCCGCCAATTTTTACGCACTTGATCGTGATACGGGTATAGTCAACCTCTGGGAAGTCAAAAATTCTGGATTACACGAATTTACATACACCAATAATTGTTTGGGTTCAGAGCAGTCTGCAGTGGTAACAGTTACGCTTGGCGGATATCCGGGCGAAGATAATATAGACGGTACCGCAGATGCTTGTGGAGACGACCCAATGGTGAACCTACATGGTTTTATCGGAGATGAAACCGAAGGGAAATTCCAGGATTTTAACGGTACATGGGAAGCGATAACCCCAGAAGCTATTCCTTTTCTTACGGCAAATTTCTTTAATGCTGAAATGGCCGGCCCAGGAACTTTTGAATTTACACACACTGTGCCTGCCGTTGGCGCTTGCCTTAGCAGACAAGTTACTCTTTTACTGGAAGTACAAAGGCCTGCAAATTCTGGTATTGGCTCCGGTCTAACGGTTTGTACTACAGATAACCTATCTGAATATATAGATTTTGATTTAAATAGCCTTTTAGAGGACGAAGATGTAAATGGCACCTGGTCAGAAGGTGAGGACACGGACCAATTAGCAGACCTTACCGATCACAATATAGATATACAGGCCATAAAAGACCGTCATATCTACGGTACATTCTCTTTTACTTATACCGTATACCCTTCTCATGCGGTTTGCGATATTCATAGAACAAGTGTAGACATTGTGATTCTGCCTGCGTTACATGGTACGATGACGGCACCAAACTTTTGTGAAGGACCCGATAGGTACTTGATTAACATAACCGATTACGATGACACTTTAATTCCTGCCGGAACGTATTCAGCAAGCTATAGAGTAGAATCTTCCAGTGGATCCGAAACAGATTCCTCTCCTCTTATTCTAAGTACGGATGGCACCGGCTCTTTTGAAATTGATGCTTCATTAGTTAAAAAAAATGTGACCACCACATTATCAATAACTTCATTAGGCGAAAAAGTTTGTGCAGACATACAAGTACCGGACATACAATTTATTGTTACGGACCCTCTGGCAAACGTAACGGACGTATGTGAAGGTGAAAATGTTTCAGTAGCATTAAGCGATATTTTTGACCCATCCTTTACTAGGGCAAATGGTACTTATGATGTAAACTACATTATTACGGCACCAAGCGGTACAGAAACGGCCCACATTGCTAACGAAATAACTTTCACCTCTGGCAGTGCCGCATTTATCATACCTGCAGACCAAATAACGGAAACCGGAGAGTATTCTTTCAATTTTGATGTGGAGAATGGATTTCCTATGGAATGTGATGTTACGGATAACGCAATCATTACCGCTATACCAGAAGCTATACAATTGGCAGTTGTAGTAGATAATTCATGTAATGCAACTGGTATTGATGTAAACGTAAGTGCCCCTGTCCTTACGGACGGAGCATATATCGTAACCTACGAGGTGGTATCACAGGAAAGCAATACGGTTCTCATTGATAACACTATCAACTTTACCGGTGGTACCGCAGACTATCAAATTGATGTGGCTACGTTGGAACAAGGCAATTATACCGTTACCGTAAAAAGTACTCAGAACGATACTACGCCATGTAGAACGATTTTTGACTTTGAAGTAAACGAAAACTTTGCTATTGAGGGTGTTCCCGCTTTACCCGAAGCCGAAGCCGTACAAACCATTTGCCTTGTGAATTTCCCTTCTGAATCGCCTACTCTGCAAGATATTGAAGTAAGTGCCACGGGCGCAATGATGTTTTATGACACAGCCACGGATATGGATATTCTTCCATTAGAAACAGAACTAGTTGACGGCGAAGATTATTTTATATCTAATATAGACCCCAACAACAACTGTGAAGGTTCAGACAGAATTCAGGTTACCATAATTTTATCAGACCCGGAAATGCCTATGCTCTTTGTGGGAAACCCTACTTTTTGCGGTTCTGAAAATCCCATTATAGAGAGTTTGAACATGAGCATAGCCAGCACCCATACGGTAGTCTGGTATGACAGTGAGATAGGAGGCACACTTTTGGATAAGAGTTCCGCGCTGGTAAACGGCAAAAGTTACTTTGCGGCAACCGAAGTTGATGGAAAATGTCAAAGCTCCATACGAACGGAAATCATTCCTACGGTATACCAACTAGAACCCGCAACTTTGGCATTCTCTACTTTAGCGCTTTGCGGATTGGATAATCCTACGATAAAAAATCTTAGAGATGCAGAAAGTAATTCTTCATATGAGGTGCTGTGGTATGACACGCCCGCCAACGGCATTCCTTTAGAGGAAGATGTTCTACTTATTACAGGAACCACCTATTACGCAGAAAGCTTTAATCCAGAAACGGGCTGCATGAATCCTGAGCGAATGGCCATTACCATAGATCTTACAAATTGCGAACCTGAAGAATATGGATTTTTCATTCCTGACGGCTTTTCACCAAACGGTGATGGTAAAAATGACACTTTCTTCATTCCTAATATTGAAATCATCTTTCCTGATTTCACCTTAGAAATTCTAAATAGATATGGAACCAGCCTTTTTAAAGGAGACCGACAAAACCCCGCTTGGTATGGAACTAATGGAAATAGTACCGCTCCAAATGGTGTTTACTTCTATATAATTGATTATAACAAGGAAGGTCATGACCCCACTCAAGGAAGATTATACCTTAACCGCTAAACCATGAAAGAAATAAAACTATTTTTTGTTTTCCTGATGTTCGTGTGTGCTGCGGCCTATGGACAACAAGACCCCCAATACACGCAGTATATGTACAATATGAGCGTTGTGAACCCCGCATATACCACTAACGAAGTAGGTATGCTAAATTTTGGTGCCCTCTATCGATCACAATGGAAAAATGCCGTGGGCAGCCCCAAAACACTTACTTTTTTTGCACATACGCCCATGAGCGATAAAATAGAAGTTGGCCTGTCCTTTATTTCAGATGATATAGGAGACGGCGCTTTAAAGGAAAACAATATCTATGCGGATTTTGCATATATCTTAAAGTTAGACGACAAAAGTAACCTGTCACTAGGTCTAAAAGGTGGTTTCACCTCTTTTGAAACAAATTTTGATGGCTTTATGCTTCCTGAGTTTCAGGACGACCCAGCTTTTAATGAAAATATCAACAGTACATTTCCTAATGTGGGCGTGGGCGCCTTTTATCACAGAGAATACTTCTACGCAGGTGTTTCCGCCCCTAATCTACTTACCACAAAACATTTAGAAAATAAAAATGGCATCAACCGGATTGGTTCAGAGAAAATTCATGTTTTCCTTACTTCTGGATATGTTTATGAACTAAATTCCAATGTAAAACTAAAACCTTCTGTTCTTGCCAAAATGGTGCAAGGCTCACCTTTCACTATGGACGTTTCTTTAAATGCTCTTTTTCTGAATAGGTTTGAAGGCGGCTTATCTTACCGTTTGGAAGATTCTGTGAGCGCCATGTTCAATATAGCCGCAACACCAGCTTTGAGAATAGGCTATGCTTATGACTACACCTTATCCAACTTAAGTACATACAGCTCTGGTTCGCATGAAATATTTGTTCTTTTTAACCTCGATTTACTGGGCCTCGGCAAAGGATACGATAAATCACCTAGATTCTACTAAATATGAAAAAACTACTCCTCATATGGTTTGTTCTGGGTATTACGGTGTCCACCTTTGCCCAACAAGAACTGAAACGTGCAGATACGTATTTTGAACGCGCTTACTACAGTGATGCCATTCCGCTCTATGAGCAAATACTACCTAAAAACAAAAGTTCCAAACTCATTAAAAACTTAGCGGACAGCTACTATCATACTTTTGATATGAAAGCTGCTGCTCGTTGGTACGAATATCTAATTACCAATTATGCCGACCAAGTTGACGAGAGCTACTATTTTAAGCTGAATCAATCTTTGAAGGCTATTGGCGAATATGAAAAAGCAAAAAAAGTAAGCATCGATTTTTATACTACAAACAATCGGGCAGATAGGGTTATCCAAACTAACAAAGATTTTAAGTACATTGAAAACGTTCAGGCAATTGGGGAGCGTTTTGAAATTAAAAATCTTAACCTTAACACTACCACTTCAGAATTTGGTGCGGCTCGCATAGATTCTAACTTGGTGTACAGCGCATCCCGTAAAAAGTCAAAAACACTACCCAAACTATATCGTTGGAACAATGAGAATTATCTGGATATCTATTCGCATCCCATTGAAAAAATAGAACAAGGAGATAGTTTAAGCTCATCCATTAGCAGCGTAATCAACTCCAAAATGCATGAAGGTACTTTTGCCATTTCAAAAGATAGAAAAACCATTTATTTTACCCGAAACAGTAAAAAGAAAACGGAAGATGATAAAATCACCAACCTAAAAATTCATCGAGCGGAATTCTTAGATGGTGAATGGAAAAACAGTATGGTACTCCCTTTTAACAGCGATGATTTTTCTACCGAACATCCGGCTTTAAGTCCCGATGGAAAAAAACTCTATTTTGCTTCTGATCGCGAAGGCGGTTTTGGTTCGTTTGACCTATACTTTGTAACCATTCAAAAGGATGGTTTTTTTGGAAATCCTATCAACCTTGGGAAGGAAGTCAATACGGACAAAAAAGAACAGTTTCCTTTCTTAGATGAAAAAGGCAACTTGTATTTTGCTTCAAACGGACATCCCGGTTTTGGCTTGTTAGATATTTTTATTTCAAAAACGGAAAACGGAAAATTTAATACACCAGACAATCTTGGACTACCCGTAAACAGTGGTTATGATGATTTTTCATTGTCTTTGGAGGCTAATTCCAATACCGGGTATTTTTCATCTAATCGCCCAAGCGGAAAAGGGAGTGATGATATTTACTCTTTTAACGAAACTAAACCTCTTATTATAGAGGACTGTAAACAATTCATAGCCGGTATCCTCACGGACAAAACAACAAAACTTCCTTTACCAAATGCCACAATAGAGCTTTTGGATGCAGACGGTAGAAGCCTTGAAAAGGTCATTACCTCAAGTGATGCTTCTTTCAAATTCCAAATTATCTGTTCTAACGAGTATCTTATAAAAGCGAATAAAAGTGGTTATGAAGCTAATTCAAAGACCATAGCTTCGGATACAGAAAGAAACGCAATAAAAGACGGATCGCTTACACTCTTCTCTATTAAAATTCGTGAGCAACAAAAAGCAGACAAACTTCTAGTTGAAAAAGAAGAAGCAGAAAAATTGGCCGTAGCCCAAGCTGAAAAACAAAAAGAACAACAGAAAGCAAACGAGCTTGCCCTCATAAAAAAGGAAAAGGAAATTGCGGCAAAACAAAAAGCTGACCAAGAAAAAGAGGAACGTGAACGTCTTAAAAAAATCAATGATATAATTTCTAAAGAAGAGGCCATAGTAAAAGAAAATGAACGCATAATAATTAAGACCGAAGAAATTCATTTTGACTATAGCCTTTGGTACGTGCGTCGGGAAGCAAGGGAAAGGCTCTCTAAAGTGGTTGCCATTATGAAGCAAAACCCAGGTATGATAATTGAAGTTGGAACACATACTGATATACGCGGTAATGCAGAATATAATCGTGATTTATCACAAAAACGGGCAAATTCCGCTAAAGAGTTTATGGTTAAAAATGGCATAGCAGAAAACCGAATCATCGCCAAAGGATATGGCGAGTCTCAACCCATCGTAAAATGCGAAACTGAGGAGAGCTGCTCTGAAGAAGATCATGAATGGAACAGAAGATGTGAGATGGTAATCGTAAAATGGCAATAGTCCAAGAAAGAAAAGAAGACAAAGCTCTTATATAGGAAAATCCTCTATCCAAAACTTGGCCTCAAATCATAAATATGGTTTGGGGCTTTTTCATTTATGACGGTATTCTTTATATATTCGTTAGACTAATTCTGTACAATGAACTTATCAAACATTCTTTCAAAAGAAATAATTCCGGGCTACCATGGTAAACTTGTACATTCAAAAAATATGTCCATCGCTTTTTGGACCGTTGAAGAAGGAGCAGAAGTTCCTGAACACTCGCATATGAACGAACAGATTATGCATGTGCAAGAAGGCCGTTTTGAGTTCACCCTTAATGGTGAAACGAAAATATATGAAGCGGACGATGTGGTAATCATACCACCCCATATCCCACACAGTGGCAAGGCACTTACGCCATGTAAACTTATAGATGTTTTTAGTCCGGTGCGTGAAGAATACAAATAAAAAATTGCAGTATAAACAGCCATAAATCGCATCATATGAACATCTCTCTTAAAGGCAAAAAAGCTTTGGTTGGCGGCAGCTCAGGCGGAATTGGAAAAGCAATAGCACAACAATTGGCAGAAAGCGGTGCCAGTGTAACCCTTATGTCTCATAGTGAAGAAAAACTTAAAAAAATAGTATCGGTTTTACCTACCGGCCATGACCAGAAGCATAATTATCTGGTGGTTGATTTTGCGGACTTTCATGACTACCGCGAAAAAATCTATAAGTACTTCGTTTCCAACACTGTTGATATTCTAGTGAACAATACGCAAGGCCCTGCAGCCGGAAGTGCATTAGAAAAGCAGACAGTAGATTATCAAGAAGCCTTTAATCTACTTTTTAAAACCGTAGCGTACACCACGGAACTGGCCCTAAAACATATGAAAGAAAACACATGGGGCAGAATTATTAACGTAGCATCGGTATCCGTAAAAGAGCCTTTATCTTATTTGGCACTTTCGAATACCATTAGAGCTGCTGTGGTTACTTGGGGAAAATCATTGGCAACAGATGTAGGCCCATATCAAATAACAGTAAACAGCATACTAACCGGTTATTTTGATACTGATAGAATTACCCAATTGAACTCAAAAAAAGCCGAACAATTAGGTATTTCTGAAGATGAAGTTTTAGCGGATATGGAGTCCAGAGTGCCGGTGAAACGCATAGGTGACCCTAAAGAATACGGATACCTTGTAGCTTTTCTAGCTTCGGATAACGCGGCCTACATAACAGGTACACAAATTCCGATTGATGGCGGACTCCTTAAAAGTTTATGACACTGTTTCTTAGGATGCCACTATCAGCAACACAATAAGAACAAAAAGTAATACACCGGTAGATTTGAGGGAAGTGGCCCAACCATCAACAAAATTGTTATCCATTATTTAGGTTTTAGTTCATTCAAAAGTAAGCTTGTGAGCTAGGCTTAAATGGTTTTAAAAATCATTATTTTATCTCATACGCCGCTGGCAGAACTTTTAGTATCGGTTAAATCCCATATATTCAAAGAAGCCTATTCCCTAACCGGATAATGCCGTTCACTCATTTATAGTTTTCATTGGCATTGATTTTGCTCAGTTTTGTTCTGTAATTTTATACTATGAAAAGATTTTCCCTTGTATTAACCGTAATACTTTTTTCGCAAATGCTATCAGCCCAAGACAGTGGAGATCCGTATACATCACTTTGGAAAAAAGTGCAGAAACTAGAGAGCGAAGACCTTACCAAGTCCGCCTTGGAGATGGTTGAAACTATTTCGGCGAAAGCGGAAAAAGAGAAAAATTCAGAACAGACCGTCAAAGCATTGCTGTTTACCTCAAAGTATATCATGACTTTAGAGGAAGATTCACAACTAACCATCATCAACCGTTTTAAAGCGGAAATTAAAAAAGCGGAAACCCCAACCAAAAACATTCTAGAAAGTTATTTGGCCAATCTATACTGGCAATATTTCCAACAAAACCGATATCAGTTTTACAACCGTACTTCAACGGAAACAAAAGTAGACCATGTTGACTTTCGCACTTGGGACCTCACTACACTTTTCCATGAAATCACACTTCACTTTACGGCATCCCTGGAAAACCCAAAAGAACTTCAAAATACAGATTTAAAAGGGTTTGAAGAGCTATTGAACCAACAAAAGGGTTCTAGCAGCTTCCGCCCTACCCTTTACGATATTTTAGCTCACACGGCACTGCAGTTCTTTAAAAGTGATGAAAGCAATATTACTCGACCAGCGGATAAATATGAAATCAATGATCCGGAAACTATATGCGAGGCCTACCAGTTTGCACATCATAATTTGAGCACCAAAGACAAAACTTCGTTACAGGCAAGAGCATTGAAAGTATACCAAGAACTCATTCTCTTTCATTTTGGCGAACCTGACTTAAAACCTTTGGTTATGGCCGATATTGAGCGCCTAAACTTTGTCTACCAAAATGGCATTTTTGAAAATAAGGAAACGCTTTACGAGGAGACCTTAAAAAACTCTGCGGAGCAACTAAAGCACCATGAAACCTCTGCTTTGTACCGTTATGAACTAGCGAAGTTATACCATACCCAAGGGCAAGCTTATCAACTTGAAACAAACGAAGAACTGCGTTGGAAAAATAAAGAGGCTATTGCGTTGTGCGATGAAGTAATTGCCAAGTTCCCCGATAGTATGGGCGCCGAGCAGTGTAAATCGCTTAAATCTCAAATCCTGGCTCCAACCTTATCCATGATTACGGAAAAACATCTTCCGGTTAACGAGCCTTCAAAATTATTGGTCAATTATAAAAACCTGACCTCCTTACAATTGTCCGCTTACGAAGTAGACAACAAACAGATTAAGGAATTAAACAGCCTATATCCGCAAAAAGAGCAACTGTCCTTTATAAAAAAACTGAAACAAAAAAAGAGTTGGTCCGCTTCGCTCAAAAATGAAAAAGACTATCAACAACATGGTATTGAAGTGCTGCTACCGCCTTTGGAAAACGGACAATACATTATTTTGGCTACTCCCGAACAGAAAAGCAAAGATAGTTTTGCTTTTAGTCAAATTCAGGTGACCAATATGGCTTTGATTGAAACCAATGCCAAATCGGAAAAAAAATATCAAGTAATCAATAGAAATTCTGGTAAGCCAATTTCAGGGGCAAGCATGAAATTTACTTATCTCAAGAATTACAACAAGCCCTATGCTACCAAAGTTGAGAAAACAGATAAAATGGGATTTGTAACTCTTCCCTTGACTATTGATAATTGGAACGATGTTTCGGTAGAAATCAATCATAATGATGAGAAGGCTTACTTCGGCAATTATTATATAAACAAAAAACCGGAAAAAAGCAGAGCTAACGAGGCTACAAACAAAATTTTTCTCTTTACGGACCGAAGTATTTACCGCCCAGGGCAACCTGTTTACTTTAAAGGCATTCTAATAGAAACTTTTGAAGAAAAATCTAAAGTGGTAGCTAATGAAAAGGTGTCGGCAACCTTGTATGATGTTAATGACCAAGAAATAACGGAACTCGAATTTAAAACGAATGAATTCGGTTCTTTCAATGGCGAATTTTTATTGCCTAATTCTGGCCTAACCGGAGATTTTCATATCGAAACCGATGGCATTTCCTTGGATGCCTATAAAACGCATTATTTCTCCGTAGAAGAATACAAACGCCCAAAATTTGAAACCTCTTTTGAACCTGTTACAGAGACTTACAAAGTAAATGACAGTATAAAAGTTACAGGTAGTGCTACTTCTTATGCCGGAAGTAAAATTACCGATGCCAAGGTAAGCTACCGTGTAAAACGGGCCGTATACTTTCCACGCTGGTTTTACTGGCGTATGCCCTATTATAACAGTACTCCCCAAGAAATAGCTCATGGAGAAACTACTACAGATGCTTCAGGTAGTTATGATTTAAAATTTAAAGCCATACCCGATAACAGTGTCTCCAAAGAGCACCTACCCACTTTTACTTATGAAATTAGTGCAGATGTTACGGACATTAACGGAGAAACGCATAGCACCACTACTTTTGTATCCGTTGGTTATCATGCGCTTACCGCCAATATATCTGTTCCCGAGCAATGGAACAAGGACAAAAATGAAGATAATGTAACCATTTCTACCTCCAATCTTAATGGGCAACCTATACCTGCAAAAGGAACCTTAAAAATGTATAAACTACAAGCTCCAAAGCAGGTGCTGCGTTCTAGGTCCTGGCCGGCCCCTGATTATAAAAATTGGAGCAAAGAAGAATATCAGAATCTTTTTCCACATGAGGCCTATGACAGAGAGGATCAAGCAATACATTGGGCGAAAGGTAAATTGGTGTGGCAAACTGATTTTGACACTAAGAAATCTAGTACGTTCGACATAAAAAACATAAAAAAATGGGTGTCGGGCAAATATGTTATCGAATTGGAGACCAAGGATAAATTTGGCCAAGTTGTAAAGGAAAAAGCCATAACTACACTTTTCAGTGATTCCGATAAACAATTGGCGGACAACCGCCTATTCGACATTAAAATAGATAAACCTAATTATGAAATTGGTGACAAGGCTGAAATTACGTTATACTCAAACTCAGAGGACCTGACCGTAACCGTTACTATTGAAAAGGAAGAAGAAATTATTGATATACGTAAGATTCAATTGAACCAAAACTCAAAATCGTTTACAGTCCCGGTTACTGAAAATGATTTAGGTGGATTTGCCATCAATTATACGTTTTCTGCCTATAATTCCTTTCAGTCGGGTACGTTATCTATTTCTGTGCCTTATCCAGAAAACCGACTTGAAATCGAGACCACTACTTTTAGAGATAAATTACAGCCGGGTACGGAAGAGACTTGGTCGTTCAAACTAAAAGGACCTCAAGGCGAAAAAGTATCTGCCGAACTTTTGGCAAGCATGTACGATGCCTCTTTAGATACTTTTAGACCACACGGATGGAATTTTAATCCACTTGCGCGAAGCTCCTATTATTCCTCCATTTACGCTAATGCCCATACCAGCTTTGGCACGAATTCATTCCGAACCTATCTGGATACAGACAGATATAGCTACTCACCGCAACAGTACGACTCCTTTAACTGGTTTGGGTTACATTTTGGGTATGGGAACTATTATGGCCGTAGTTTATCAAGAAAAATGTCACGAAGCGAAGCTGCAACTTTAGAGATGATGGATAATGACACCACTCCTTTACAAGAGGTTGTCATCACCTCTTCAATGGCTCCAGAAGAAAATGAAATGGGGTTAACCAATCACAATACCTCAACTAACAAAGCTGAAAACAAAACAGATTTAGAAAAGGTACAAATCCGTACAAACCTTCAGGAAACGGCATTTTTCTTTCCTGAATTACGAACGGATAAAGAAGGAAATGTTTCGTTCAACTTCACCACTCCAGAAGCGCTTACCAAATGGAAACTACAATTATTGGCCCACACAAAAGACCTGCACAGTTCCGTTAAGAGGTTAGAGACCGTTACGCAAAAAGAACTAATGGTGACGCCAAATGTACCGCGTTTTCTGCGTGAAGGTGATGAAATCAGCATAAGTACTAAAATTGCGAACCTCACGGATAAAAAGCTATCTGGAGAAGCAAAACTTATACTTGTTGATGTACTTTCAGGAAAAGACGTCACCGAACAATTATTGAGTACGAAAGCTCAAAATGAATTCGCGGTAGACTCGTTAGGGAACACTCAGGTTTCATGGCAACTTAAAATTCCAGAAAACCTTCAGGCCGTTCAATATACCGTGATAGCGAAAGCGGGTGATTTTAGCGATGGCGAACAAAGTGTGCTTCCCGTTTTGACCAACCGTATGTTAGTTACGGAAACCTTACCGATGTGGGTACGTAGCAATCAGACCAAAACCTTTGTTTTAGATAAATTGAGGGATAATACCTCAACTACAATACAACATCATAAACTTACTTTGGAAATCACTTCCAACCCAGCTTGGTATGCCGTTCAGGCACTGCCATATTTAATGGAGTATCCGTATGACTGTAACGAGCAAACTTTTGCCCGATACTATGCCAACACATTAGCAAGCCATATTGCCAATTCAAACAAAAGAATAAAAGCGGTATTTGACCAATGGGCCAGTTCCGATGCGTTACTGAGCAACTTGGAAAAGAATGAAGAACTGAAATCCCTTTTAATTCAAGAAACCCCATGGTTACGCGATGCGCAATCTGAGACCGAACAGAAAAAACGAATTGCGCTTTTATTCGACCTCAACAAAATGAAAGATGCACAGAGCCGTGCACTTGATAAATTGAAGAACAACCAAAAATCATCCGGGGCATGGCCGTGGTTTAGCGGTGGTTCTGACAACCGGTTCATCACCCAACATATTATAAACGGAATTGGTCATTTAAACAAACTGAACGTAACCTCTGCCACACCCGAAAACCAGTCTAAAGCGGAAGAAATGACCCGAAAGGCCATTGCTTATTTGGATGCCGAATTTGTAGAAGAGTACGAGCAAATGAAGAAATACGCTTCCAACATAAATCATGATCATTTAAGCCAGATACAAATTCACTATTTGTACATGCGCAGCTTCTTTAAAGAGATTAAAACTTCAAAAGAAGTTAATAAAATAACAGCGTATTATCTTGGGCAAGCCAAAGAATACTGGACTAAGAAAGGGCTTTATTCGAAGGGAATGTTGGCCCTCATCTTAAACAGAAATGGTCACACCACCACGGCTAATAAAATTTTAAAAGGATTAAAAGAAAACAGCATCGTGTCGGATGAACTAGGTATGTACTGGAAAGAAAACACCGCTTCTTGGTATTGGCACCAAGCACCTATTGAAACACAAGCGCTTTTAATAGAAGCTTTCGGAGAAATCGAAAATGATACAGAAACTATAGATAACCTGAAAATTTGGCTTCTAAAGCACAAACAGACCAACCAATGGTCTACCACCAAAGCTACCTCCGAAGCCGTTTACGCATTGCTCCTACAGGGCAACGACTGGCTTTCCATAACCGATGCCGTTGATGTTAGCGTTGGAGGAAAAGCTATAGATACTGAAAGGTTAGCAAATACTAAAGTGGAAGCAGGAACAGGCTATTTTAAAACTTCGTGGGATACTTCTGATATAGAAAAAAATATGGCTGAAGTTAACCTGACTAAAAAAGGAAACGGAATAGCTTGGGGCGCCCTGTATTGGCAGTATTTTGAAGATTTGGACAAAATAACATCCGCAGAAACACCTTTACAGCTTAAGAAAAAGTTATTCCTGAAAAAGAACACGGATACAGGTGAAAAAATCTCAGAGGTTACCGATGCAACAGTTTTAAAAGTAGGTGATTTGGTGCGTGTACGAATAGAACTTCGTTCTGATCGGGATATGGAATTCGTTCATATGAAAGACATGCGAGCGGCAGGGTTTGAACCTATTAACGTAATCTCGCGCTACAAATGGCAAGATGGTTTGGGGTACTATGAAAGCACCAAAGATGCCAGCACCAATTTCTTTTTCGATTATTTACCGAAAGGAGTTTACGTATTTGAATACGACTTAAGAGTGAACAATGCCGGAGATTTCAGTAATGGCATAACTACCATACAAAGTATGTATGCACCAGAGTTTTCTAGTCATTCAGAAGGTGTTCGTGTGGAGGTTGGTGAATAGTAGTTTGTAGTTCAATATAAACTTGCGGATAAATTTACAAACTCATGCGGTCTTTAAAAAGGTAAGACTGACGCCTGGAAACTTCAACTTCCACTCCGTTTTTCATGGTAAGTTTTAGTTTTCCGTTAAACCATGGCACCACATCTCCAATATAATTGGTATTGATGATTTGTTGTCTATTCGCTCTAAAAAAGTTCTGAGTAGGCAGTTTTTCCTCTACTTGATTTAGGGATTTGTAGAGCATTGGATTTTGGTCTTCAAAAAAAACTCGGGTATAATTACCCACAATATCAAAATGCGAAATATCCCCAATTTTTACTAACCAACATTTCTCTCCGTCTTTAATAAATATCTGGCTGTTTTCCGTCAACCGCTCACTCTTTAGTTCTTCTGGGGCCTTAGTTTTCTCAATTTTACTTTTAACCTTTTCTATCGCCAATGCAAAACGGCTTTCGCTTATTGGTTTTAAAAGATAGTCCAACGCATTATACTCAAAAGATTTTATGGCGTACTCATCATAAGCAGTTGTAAAAACCGTGACAGGAACCTCATCCAGCATCTCCAGCAACTCAAAACCGTCCTTTTCCGGCATATTGATATCCAGTAGCAAGAGATCAGGATTAGTCTTTTTTATTAGCTCTACTCCATTGTCTACATTTTCTGCTTCGCCTATTAATTCTATTTCAGAATAATCCTTTAACAATTCTTTTAATTCGTTTCTTGCCAGTCTTGAATCTTCAACTATTACCGCTTTAATCTGTTTCATTCTAATGGGATTTTTATGCTAGCAACCACCTCTTCTTCTACCTCTTCCAATGAAAAAGAAGCCTTTTGACCATGCAATAGGCGCAATCGTTGCCGAATATTTTTTAACCCTAGCTGAGTAGAGTCCTTCGCTATTTTTAATTTTCCCGTATTGGCTACGGTTATAAATAAATTTTCATTTTCTTTTAAAACTTTCAACGCTATGGTACCTCCTTCTTTGAGATTGGCAATCCCGTGTTTAGCGGCATTCTCTATCAACAACTGAATTATCATGGGAGGTATTGGAATCTGTAATGTTTCATCATCTATTTCTTCTACATATTGCAACCGATCTTCCATTTGTATTTTTGAAAGTGCAATATAGTTTTCTACCATCTCCAACTCTTCACGTAATGGAATAGCATCTACAGTGTTTTTGGCAAACGCATATTCCAACATTTCCGATAGTTTGGAAATCATTTCTTGAGATTTGCCCACATCTTCAAGCATCAATCCGCGAATATTGTTTATACTATTAAACAAAAAATGCGGATTTACTTGACCTTTTAAGGTGTTAAGTTGGGCTTCGCGTAGAGTGGCATTTAATTCAAGATTTTTTAAGTGATTTTTATTTCCTTCAATTATAAACTTAATAGTAAAATAAGTAATTGTCCATAAAAAGACCATTAAAATAGTACTAGAGGCAACCTCAAAAAAACTATCATGATCCGAAATAAACTTAAGCTCAAAAGGATTTTTTATCCATATACTATCATAAACAATATCTGTAAACGCTGATAATGTATAATATAGTCCGCAACATCCAAAAAAAGCAATAGTAAGCCTTATAATACTCCGCTTGTCAAAAACCTCAAAATCAATATTATTCTTTAAGTAAATTCTATATAATGAAGTTGCTATAACAGCCACTAAACCACCTGTTATAAAATAAAAATAGCGAAAAGAACTACTAAAATCATCCACAAAAAAAATAGTTAGTTGCGCAACATACCAACCAATAATTTGCAGAGTGTAAAAAAGGAATGTTTTTTTTCTAGGAGTTAGCGTCATATCAAAAAACTTCTAATTTTTTACTCTCGCTAGGAATTTCTACCTCTATCTTTTTCTGCAGGGTATCTACACTAAGCTTACTATTGCTATTGAATAGTAAATTCAATCGTTGATTCATTTTCTTTTTTATAAAATCATTCTCAGTGATATCTATTCCTTCTCCATTTACCTCTACCGAAATTTTTAAGGTATCATATACTTTTAATATATCTAATACCATTGTAGCATTAAAAGGCCGCTCTGGCAGATTATTGCCCAAAAAAAACTCTACAACATTTAAAAGTAACATGGGAGGCACTTCTAATTTTGATAATTCTTGTTCATCTTTAAAACTAAAATTAAGAGATTCAGGATACTCTATTTGATATAATTCCACATACTTTTTGGTTGCCTCTATTTCTTCGATTAACGGAATAACTTGTATATTTTGTTTGGTTAGCGAATAGCGTAATAGCTCAGATAATTCAGTAAGCAAGCTTCTGGACCGTTTCACATCTATTGCCATGAGTGCTTTTATGCGGTTTAACACTTGAACTATAAAAACACTACTGACATGCCCTTGTAAGGTATTGAGTTGAGCACTTTTAATTTTTTCCCGCAGTTTTAACCTTTCAATTCTATTTGAATTACTCTTAATTAATGATTTAATGGTAAAATATAGTGATGACCAAATGCTGAAAAGTACAATGCCCATTAAAAGTAAAAATGCCAGTCCACTTATTTCTATTTCAAATTCATCACTTTCAGCTTTCAAGGTAAATTCTGCTTTTTCTTCAGTGGCAGGCTCCTGATTAATTTCGTATTCGGGGTTATTACTTTTATATAAAAACCCTATTGCCGAGGATAGCGAGGCCCATATTATAGCGCCCATTAAACCAAAAGCACATATTTTTAGTATATTCCTAGTGGATACTTTGTTACTAGTATATTTTTTTAAAAACCACCTATAAAGCCCCGAAGAAAATATACCTACTAAAAATACCATAACCGTTACCTTTAATAGTGAGATTGGCGATATCTCATCCTCATCTATCGCAATTGCAAACATTAGCAATGAGCCCCAGCCAATTGATTGCAACGTCCAAAACAAATGTTTTCTCAAAAACTTTAAAATTCTCATATTAATTCGTGAAGATGGTTTTGCGGGTTAAAGTGTAATATATTATATAACCCCAACCTAAAATACCATGAAGTAGAACAAGGTAGAATGAACTTCTTTTTTCTAAAGAGGCTACTAGCGCAAAAAGATTACCTAAAAACAATCCGGTTTGAATATAGAATTTTACAAGCATTGTAGTAGATTTACCAAAAGATGCACCTATCTTATAAGCCGAGGAATCAATACCCTGAGCATCTGCAACACCGTGTAAAAAACCAAAATGGGCTAATGCACTAATTACAAGAAAGAATATTATTATACCTACGATTATTAGGACCGCCAAACCAAAATTTTTATAATTTTTAGTTTGTTGTGATTTAAATTTATCTTTTGTCATTTTGCCATAAATTACGAGTGCTTTTGAGCTATTACAGAGAATAAGTTCAAATATAGGTGTTTTGAACACTCCCCTTAAATGATAGACGTTTTGTCATCCGAGAACCAACTCGGCCAGCAATTCAATTAAAAATTTTGTGATGATTAGCATTTTTTATCATTTCAAATTATAGTATTCTTTTTTAAACAAGAGATCTCTGTTTGCATCAAAGGATAATCTAAAAATTATATTGCTTTCGGGTTATTATATAAAAACACCAAAACATAAGCGGAATTTTACAAAACAAATGTTACAGTCATAGATTCAATTTTAACCTGTTACAATAATTTTGTTTTTACCAATTCAAACGTAAGTTCCTTGCCATTTCTAAGAATTGTAATAGAAATCGCTGCTGCTGCATCCAAATCACTACCATGGACAGCACAATATTGGTCGTCCGTAATATTACTAAAGCCAGTATCATTTATACGCAAAACTTTATCGTTTTGTTTTAAAAATTTAAATGCACTTGAAGTTTCTACAATATCATTTACATAAATACCTCCATCTTCATAAAGTGTAGAAAAACCGTAAGTTTCATAGGAGTCATCACCCGCTTTAGTAACTTCGACCATGCGCATTCTTTTCTTATTCCAATTTAGGATTACTCTATAGTTTTTAAAAAAATCTAAACCTAAATTATTACCTGCTCCACTTTTGACCCTAGTATGTAAACCATTTACAGAATGGTCTCCAATTTTAAATTTATCGATAACTATATGGTGAAACGGTTTGTTTTCGGCACGACCAAATCCACCTATAGCTATTCCACTGCCCTTTACATACTTTTTAATTAGATTGCCATCCAATTGATCTTCAAAATAATCTAGCCTCAATAAGTTTGTTCCACTATTCCCAAAATCCACCGTATTGTTCAACACCTTTTTTCCATTAATACGCAAGGTCACAGATGGAATGCCTGCAGTTCCAATGTATAGTCTAGAGTCTATAGTTCGGTTCGGAATATCTAGCTGACTTTCTTCTTTTACTATTGTTATCAGCTGGTTTTGAAAATCAAAATCCCAAACTGCTTTCCTCATTAAGTTAGAGCCAATTAGCCCGAAAATTTTGCTACAACGCACTGAAGCCATGTTGCTATTGAGGTCAACTATAGAAGAAATGGTGTGTTGAAAATCAATATTTCCTATTCTAACATTATTGATTTGTGTATAATTAGTTAAAGTTTGGGTATTATTTATATCATACATTTCTTCGCTACCCAACAAGTCACTTTCCAGCTCCTGTGCCAGTTCGGTGGTTATCAAGTTGGAATGACCTGTATCTAGAATAAAATCATAAGCTTTATTATTAATTTCTACTTTGATAACAATCCAGCCATTGACATATTTAAAGGGGATGGTAGTTTTGTAGTTTTTCTGGAACACATTTCCTTGCTTTAATATTTTATCAATATTAGAACCTGCACAGCTTGTAAGTAATATTAATACGGTAACAAGTGAATAAAACGATTTTCTAAGTTTCATAATCAGTATTTATCTAAACAATATTTTATTAAAAGGAGCGGCTAATCCTGCTAGGTAGGCAATATATCTTTACTTATTTTTTTTAGTTACTTTCATAAAACAGATATATTGGATTATTTAAACTTGACTAAAAAAGATTCATTAGAGCCTTGGACCGAAAGACTTATAAGGATTGTAGAAACGACACAACTTCTTCCGCATTACTTAATTTAGCGTAATCCAATGCTGTTAATCCTAGTTTTGACTTTCCAGTTATATCCGCGCCTTCCTTAATTAACAATTGAACCAACTCTACATTGTTATATCTAGCAGCATACATTACAGGTGTCATACCCATAGTTTTATCTTTTACCTCAACATCAGAACCTAACTCTAAGAACTTTTTAACCGTTTCATAATCATTATTTATTACAGCGATACTTAAAGGTGCAACATTAGTTGTGGTTGCCTTTATTGATCGTATGGCACTGTCCGAAGGATTGTTGTTTGCATTTGCAGTGTTGAACATTACACTAAAAAGAATTCCGAAGGCGATTATTGATTTTCTCATGATATAAAATTTAATTTGTTATTGATATTTTTTAAAGAAGAATGGTTTCTGAAAATTTGGTCTAAAAAAGGAGTCCTCGAAAACTCCATTGATTAAACCTATTTTAATGATTCTATAAATGATACTACGTCTGATGCATTACTCAATTTTGCATAATCTAATGCAGTCATTCCTATTTTTGATTTCTCAGATAAATCTGCACCTTTTGAAACTAACAATTCAACTAACTCTACATTATTATATCTTGCCGCATACATTACAGCAGTCATGCCCATAGTTTTTTCCTTTGCCTCAATGTTAGAACCTAGCTCTAAAAATTTTTCAACGGTTTCATAATCATTGTTTACTACGGCTAAACTTAAAGGAGATACATTAGTTGTAGTTGCTTTGATAGAACGTACTGCTTTGTCCGAAGGATTGTTGTTTGCGTTTGCACTGTTAACCATTACACTAAAAAGAATTCCGAATGCGATTGCTGATTTTCTCATAATATTAATTTTTAATTGTTATTTATTTCTGACGTAAAAGTAATACACACTTGTAGGTACAGAAACGAGTTTATGACAAACGGTAATTTCCGTAACTCCAACGGTAGCAATACTTAACGGATTATGGCGAACGGTAAATATTGCCATCTGAATGGCAAAAGCGAAGAATTAGACTACTAAATAAGTAGTTTGAACAAGACCTTTTTGATTACCTATCAAAAAGAGTATATGTCTTTGAATACGATGTACGCGTAAATAATGCCGGAGATTTCAGCAATGGCATAACTACCATACAAAGTATGTATGCACCAGAGTTTTCTAGTCATTCGGAG
>ENA-ORXM01002067-ORXM01002067.1-marine-metagenome-genome-assembly--contig:-NODE-2067-length-25041-cov-17.327712_pt1 | contig 25041 bp, 12 predicted proteins | sample MGYA00237867_ERZ511480 | MGnify/ENA primary metagenome ERZ511480 (study PRJEB26309, sample SAMN06266103) | marine metagenome | isolation source: Algal blade | place: United Kingdom:Sidmouth, United... | reverse complement strand
AACCACAAAAACCACAAAAACCACAAAAACCACAAAAACCACAAAAACCACAAAAACCACAAAAACCACAAAAACTACTTAAACTACAAAAACCAACTACCCCCTATATCCAAATTTTTTCAACAAATCATCATCATTACGCCAATTTTTCTTAACCTTTACGAAAAGCTCCAAATACACCTTTTTCTCAATAAAAGCCTCCATATCAATACGAGCCTCCGTACCCACTTTTTTGAGCATACTTCCCTTTCTACCAATGACGATAGGCTTTTGCGACTCCCGATCCACAAAAATAATCGCCCGAATCCGAGCAATATCTTCCTCTTCCTGATAGACCTCAATAGCGATTTCGACGGAATAAGGAATTTCTTGCTTAAAATTTAAAAAGATTTTTTCTCGAATAATTTCACTGGCAAAAAAGCGAAGTGGCTTGTCTGTTAAGTCATCTTTGCCATAATAAGGCGGATGCAAAGGGAGCATGGCTAAAATTTGGTCAGAAAGAGCCGTTAAATTTTTCTTTTGCAAAGCCGACACTGCAATATAAGCCTCCGCTTCAATATGCGTTTTCCAAAAAGCCAATTTAGCTTCAGCTTCCTCTTTTGTAATGACATCCGCTTTATTCAAGACCACAATCTTAGGTACAGGTACTTTTTTGATGCGTTCAAAGAAAGGTGGAGGCGTTTTTTGCTTTGCTTCCAACAAGACAATCAAAATATCTGCGTCTCGCAAACACATCTGTACAAACTTCATCATAGATTCCTGCAACTTATATTGCGGCTCATGGATGATACCAGGTGAGTCAGAATAAACAATTTGATAATCGTCTTCATTGACAATTCCGAAGATACGGTGTCGAGTCGTTTGTGCTTTAGGCGTAATAATTGCCAATTTTTCCCCTACTAAGGCATTCATTAAAGTAGATTTGCCCACATTAGGCAATCCAATAATGTTGACAAATCCTGCTTTGTGATTAGATAATTCCATATTGCACAAAGTTACGCTTCTATTGGAGAAGGTAGGGAAAAAAGCCTATTTTTGTTACAATCAAATATCATAGATTATGTCTTTAGCTTTAAAATATCTGCCTAATTATACCATAGAAGATTATACGAAATGGAAAGGAGATTGGGAAATGATAGATGGAATTCCTTATGCAATGAGTCCTTCTCCTAATCCCAAGCATCAAATGATTTCAGGAGAACTCTTTGCCTTGTTTCGAGAAGTTTTAAAAGAACATTGTACAGGAGATTGTAGAGTGCTTTATGAAGTAGATTGGCGTGTTAATGATGATACAGTTGTAAAACCAGATTTATTAATCGTTTATGGAGAAATAGAGGGGGATTTTATAGGGATTATTCCAAGTTTAGTGGTAGAAATCCTTTCCCCTTCTACGCATTTAAAAGATAGAGGTCTAAAGTTAGAATTGTACCAAGAAGAAGGGGTAAAGTATTATTTGATTGCTGATCCTGACAAAGAAATTTTACAGATTTATGAATTGATAGAAGGGGCTTATGTTTTGAAAAAGGGATTTAAACAGGGAGCATTTAATTTTGATATAGATCTTTGTAAATTTGGGATTGTTTTTAGTGATATTTGGGATTAACAATATATTATTTTTTTTGGTATGATTTGTGTAGTTTATAACTCGAATGTGCCAAATTCATCAACAGAGAATAGTAGTTCTGTCCATCCAAAATAGACCCGATAGTAGTGGTATGGCTTTTTGGTTTATGTGGTTTTATTAGTTTATGTGGTTGTATCTTGACTATGTTTGATAACCTATAAAAAAAGCCATAAGAACGGATAGCGGGACTATGCGTAACGATGGAAGATAGACTGTTCTCTCCTTAAAAAGCTGTGAAGTAAATTTATGACCCGACTTAGTGTAAACATTAACAAAGTGGCGTTGATTCGCAATGCCAGAGGGAGTAATATGCCCAGTGTCGTACAAGTTGCTAAAGATTTGGAGCGATTTGGAGCGGAAGGTATAACGGTGCATCCTCGACCTGATGAACGACATATTCGGTATCAAGATTGCTATGACCTAAAAGAAGTGGTCACAACAGAATTCAATATAGAAGGCTATCCAAGTGAACGTTTTTTGAAGGTTATTGAAGAGGTAAAGCCAGATCAATGTACGCTTGTACCCGATCCACCAGATATATTGACCTCAAATGCGGGTTGGGATACTGTTACGCATCAAGCCTACCTCCAAGACATCGTTGCTCAAATCCAATCTTATGGGTGTAGAGCGGCGTTGTTTATAGAGCCAGAAAAAGTACTATTAGAAGGTGCAAAACAGACAGGAGCAGAACGGATAGAATTGTATACAGGCCCTTATGCCGAAAATTACAAGAAAAATCCCGAAGAAGCGATTGCAGCCTATAGAACCGCCTCACAAACATGTAAAGAACTTGGTTTAGGAGTTAATGCAGGACATGATTTGAATTTAGAGAATCTAAAATTCTTTAAAAAAGAGATTGTGGATTTGCTGGAAGTTTCGATAGGACACGCCTTGATAACGGATGCTTTATATTATGGATTAGAGAACACAACACAGCTTTATAAACGGCTTTTACAATAATATGACAAAGGGGCAAGGAGTAATTATGCAACCATGCGAACACTTTATACATCTCGTATATATTAAACTTGTTAAAATATAGTTAATGGAAATTAATATTTAATAGCATCATCTATATATGAAATGTGTTAAAATTTATGGAGACTTCCTAAAGAAGAATTGATAAATAACAAATTGATATATAGGATTTTATACAGAATATAAAAAAGAGTGTAACCTATAAAAAGGCTAAAAGGTAGGCTAAAAAACTTACAGAAATACCTTAATTCACAAAAATATTTATAGCTTTACGGCTTTTAAAAGCAAAAAGGCTTAACATATACTTAACAAAAAACGAGCATTTTTTAACAAAACTTATCAGACTTATGAGGAAATTTTTACTTGTACTTTTCTTAGGAATGGGAGTGGTCATCACTGCCTTTGCCCAAGAGAGGACAATTACTGGAGTGGTCTCAGATGAGAACGCTGAACCTTTGCCAGGAGTCAATGTTATTGTAAAGAGTACAACAATAGGGACGATTACAAATTTGGATGGAGAATATTCTATCAAAGTACCAGAAGGGTATAATGAGTTACTTTATACTTTTATTGGTTATACAACAATAACCAAAGAAATTGGAGCAGAGCGAGAGCTATCTATAACCATGGGAGAAGACCTTATTGGGTTGGAGGAAGTGGTTGTAACGGCTTTAGGGGTTTCCAGAGATAAAAAATCAGTTGGATATTCTACACAAAAAGTCGAAACAACAGAAATTTTAAACTCAAACGAACAAAACTTGATTACTGCCTTGTCTTCTAAGGCAGCAGGAGTACAGGTTAACAGTAATTCTGGTGCGCCAGGGGGATCTGCCAATATTCGTATTCGAGGTAACTCCACGATTACGGGTAACAACTCTCCGCTTATTGTAGTAGATGGTGTCTATATGGACAACTCTTACAACAATACGGATACAGGAGGTGGTACTGCTGGAGTAGCAAACTCTAATAGAGCGATTGATATCAACCCTAATGATATTGCAGACATTAATATCTTAAAAGGTATTGCTGCAACAGCATTATATGGTACAAGAGCTGCGAATGGTGCAATCATCATTACGACCAAAAGAGGTAAGCAAGGTGCTAAAGGCTTGAATGCGGAGTACCGTACAAGTGTTGGTATAGAGCAAGTAACGTCTCTTCCTTTATTACAACAAGATTATGCACAAGGATCTAATGGTGTATATTCTGCACCTGCGACAGGAGCTTCAGGTTCTTGGGGACCATTACTTTCTGATTTGGCAACACTGGAAGGTGAGGATGGTTCATTACAGGGTTTTGATGCAAATAGTAACTTAGTGCCTGTAAACAGTGAAGACTATGTTAGAGAGATTGGTACACCAATCAATAATATGGAGAACTTCTTCCAAAATGGTTCTAATATGGAACATTACTTAGGATTTTCTGGAGCTAGTGACAAAGCGAGTTTTGGTATTTCAGGATCTTACTCTACAAGAAATGGAATTGTTCCTTTAAGTAATTTTGATAGAATTACTTTGAGAACAGTAGGAGATGCACAGTTGACAAAAGAAGTGAAAGCATTTGCTAACTTTAATTATGCCAATACAGGTGGACGCAGAATTCAACAGGGTTCTAACTTATCTGGTGTTATGTTAGGATTGGCAAGAACTCCGCCCACATTTGATAACGCAAATGGTACTAGTGATCCTGAAGATGAGACATCCTACTTAAATCCAGATGGTTCACAAAGAAACTATCGTGGTGGTGTTGGATATGATAATCCTTACTGGGTTATTAACCAAAATCCATTTGAAGATGATGTAAACCGTTTTTATGGTAATACAGGACTTTCTGTTGATCCTTTAGATTGGTTAAATGTAACTTATCGTATTGGTATTGATATGTACACAGACCGTCGTAAGCAAATTTTTGCGATTGGTGCAAGAAGTTTCCCATCAGGTCGTGTTGTTGAAGATCAATTCTTTAGAAGAAATACAACAAGTGATTTGATTGTTTCTGCAAGAAGACAAGTATCTGATGCAATTGAAGTAGGATTGACTTTAGGACATAACTATGATATTAGAAACTTCCAAAATGTATTTACTACAGGAGATGAACTAACAATTCCAAACTTTTACAACTTATCGAATTCAGCTCTTAATGCTACTGAGTCGGGAGAAACTACTACAGAAAGACGCATTCGTGGTATCTATGGACAAGTTGAGTTTAATTACAACAAATTTGTTTATTTACAAGGAACACTTCGTCAGGATAAAGCTTCGACTTTTGGAGAGGCACAAAATACCTTTTGGTATCCTTCTGCAAGTGTAGGGTTTGTCTTTACAGATGCATTTGATTTAACAGACAGTCCAATTTTTAGTTTTGGAAAGTTAAGAGCATCTTATGGACAAGTAGGTATTGAGCCTGTTGTTTATAATACTCGTAATATCTTTACTTCTACTTCTTATGGTGGTGGTTATTTAGGGGTAATTGGTTTTCCTTGGATAGGTGAACCTGGATTCACAGTATCAAATCGTTTAAGAAATTCTGATTTGAAGCCAGAAATTCAAACAGAGTGGGAAATTGGTGCAGATCTTCGTTTATTTAGAGGAAAATTAAGAGCAGATGTTGCTTACTATGATCGTACTACAGAAGGAGCTATTTTCCCTGTTCCTGTGTCTCCTGCAAGTGGTTTTGCAGAGTCTTACCAAAATGCAGGTACCATCTCTAATAAAGGCTGGGAAGTAATCTTAGGATTTTCACCTATTAAGAATAAAAACTTTACATGGGATACACAAGTAACTTATACTCGAAATAAAAATGTTGTGGAATCATTGGCAGAGGGAGTAGATGGTATTTTCTTAGCAGGATTTGTTGCAACTCAATCAAGAGCTGTTGCAGGAGAATCTTTTGGTGCTTTATTTGGTGGTCGTTGGTTAAGAGATGAGAATGGAGATAAAATTATTGAAAATGATCCAAATAAGGCAAGTTATGGTTTCCCAATTGTTGATCCAGAAAGAGGAGTTATAGGTGATCCTAATCCAGATTTCTTGGTAGATATTAGAAATACATTTGATTTCAAAGGATTGAACTTTTCTTTCTTAATCAATAGAAGACAAGGTGGAGATATTTGGAATGGTACAATGGGAGCATTAAGCTTTTTTGGTGCACATGAAAGAACTTTAGACAGAGGTTCTGTTATAGCATTTGATGGTGTTAAAGGTACTATTACAGGTATTGATGAAGAAGGAGCCGCAACTTTTGAGACAGCAGGGGAAAACAATATTGTTGTCACTAATAGTCAAGCTTGGTATCAAGGAAATGGTGGTGGATTTGGTTCTGTGGATGAAACTTATGTTCAGGATGCTTCTTGGTGGAGATTAAGAGAAGTTTCTCTTGGTTTTAACTTACCTACAAAATGGTTAGGAAAAAGCCCATTTTCAGGAGCAGGTGTTACTTTAATTGGTAGAAACTTATGGTTAAACACACCTTATACAGGTGTTGATCCAGAAACGAACCTTACTGGTGGCTCAAATAACGGATTTGGTTTGGACTATTTCAATATGCCAAATACCAAGAGTTATGTAGCTTCTTTATCTCTTAAATTTTAAATCTACCTTAACTTATAACAAATTATACAAATAGGCAATTTATTGATGCAATCAGTAAGTTTGTGCCATTGAATTGTATAGATTGTTGTTATTTTAATAAAAAAATAAAATAATAATCATGATGAAAAATATATTTTCATTTTTAATTATATGTTTGAGTTTGGGTATTGCTTTAAGTAGCTGCGAAATTACTCCAGACTTAAATATCAGTCCTAATGACCCAGAAGATGTATCAGTCAATCTTTTGCTTCCTTCTGCTCAGTTAGGTACATTCTTCACTTATGGAGATGATAATGCCAGAGTCACTTCTATGTGGATGCAACAGCATTCAGGTACAGATAGACAATATATTCCGATTGCACGTTATTCTTATACAGAAGCAGACGTCAATGCATCTTGGCAAAGAGCCTATGCAGATGCTATGATGGACTTAAACCGTTTGATCGAAAAAGCAGAAGCAGAGGAATCTTATCATTACTCAGGTATTGCAAAAATTAATATGGCAATGGTATTGGGTGTTGTTACAGATTTGTGGAATGACGTACCTTATTCTGATGGATTTAAAGGTATAGAAGGTGTCGTAAAACCCACTTATGATAATCAAGAAGCTATTTATACTACTATCCAAAGCCTATTGGATCAGGGTATTGTAGATTTGACAAAAGAAAGTGTAAATAGTGTCTCTTCAAATGACATTATTTATGGAGGAGATCTTGATAAATGGACCGCATGTGCCAACGTCTTAAAAGCTCGTTATGCATTGCACCTTTCAAAGGTAAATGGAAATGCTGCCTATGAAGCTGCTTTGGCTGCTTTAGATGCAGGGGCATTTGCAGGAACTGCTGATAATGCAGAAGGCAAATTTGCACTTTCTACACCTAATGAGAATTTTTGGTTCTCTTTTACTGTTGTTCAACGACCAGGCTATATTAGCGCAGGCAAATACTTAGTTGATTTGTTATTGGACTCAGGAGATCCAAGAATCGCTACCTACTTCAATGCTGATGATGCTGACGGAGGTTATTCTGGATCAGCACCAGGGGAAGCAGAGGAGTTGAAATCTACTACAGGCCCTGCTTTTGGATCACAAGATTCTCCAATTCCTTTAGTTACTTATGAAGAGCAAAAATTTATTGAGGCAGAAGCTGCTTTTGAAACAGGAGATACAGAAAGAGCTGCAACTGCGTATAATGAAGGTGTTGCGGCTTCTATTGCCAGCTATGGTAGTTCTGATTCTACTTACTTAGCTGATAATGCCAACGAAACAGCAGGTTCTATTTCTTTAGAAAAAATTATGAATCAAAAATACATTGCTTTATTTACACAAATAGAGGTGTATAATGATTGGAGAAGAACAGGATTTCCTGTACTTAGTATAGCAACAAATGCCGCACTTACAGAAATCCCACGTCGTCTTGTTTATCCACAATCAGAGCGTTTATACAACCAAGAGAATACGCCTTTTGCAACAGCAACAGACAGAGTTTGGTGGGATAATTAATCATGTTCTTAACTAATTTAGAAAATAATAATAATGAATAAATATTTAATTTTTTCAGCACTTCTATGTTTTTTCGCTATGACTTTTCAGTCTTGTGATGAGACAGAAGAGCCGCTTCCATATGAAAATGCAGCCAAGCCAACTTTTGCTTCTATTGATGGCGTGGTGGGCTATTTAGATTTTGTGAATATTGAGAATGCTCAAACAGGCTTTACATTAAATCAAGAAGGTGAGGTAAATGCTAATTCGTTTGATATTTATGCTGCCTACAAACCTGCTCCAGATTCAACTGAAGCAACATCATATGGAGATCGTGAGCTTGTTAGAAATGTAAGCGATATTCCTTCTGATCAAATATTTACAGCAGAAGATTTGGCACAAGCAGTAGGACTTGAGATGAGCGATCTTAATCTTGGCGATGCTTTTCGGTTATCTTTTCAATCTCAAACTTCCGAAGGACCATTTGAGTCTAATGAATTTTTGTACGTTGATGTAAGTTGTCCTTCTGATATAGGTGGACTGTACAATGCTGTTTCAAGCGGGCAATCTACGGATGATTGTTGCCCTGATCCTGCGGTAGATATTATGGCAGAAGGCATTGAGTTGATAGATAATGGCAGTGGTATTTATACTATAAATGATTTTTCAGGTGGCTTGTGGTTCCATTGGTACGAAGTATATGGAGCTACCTCTGCAAATCCAGGAGAAATCAAAGATGTATGTAATACAATAACTTTCCAAAACACAACAGAGCTTTTTGGTTCTAATATTTCTGGTACAGGCTCTGTTGATCCTGAAACAGGAATAATTACCATTGAGTGGTTAGCGGATTCTTGGGGAGATGCTGGTACAACTGTACTAACACCTGCTGAATAATAAGCAAAATATTGAAAAATTGTCAAAGCCCCTTATTCTTCATAGGAATAAGGGGCTTTTTTTACGTCGTTTAATATATAAAAGACCAGCATTGACAGCGTGAGTTTGGTAGGAGCAATAATTTTATAGTATTTTTGGAGAGAAGGGTTGTTTTAAATTCTAAATTTTTTTGGAGAGAACGGTTTATTGCTTCGTCGTGACATTCAGGCCTGCTATCCGCTATTATAGCTAACAAAAAACCTAAATGACAATACAGAACCGAACCACAGCACCAAGAACCAAGAACTACGGCACTTGGTTAGCTATACCGCTACTATCAGGTCTATCTTAAAAGGTCTGTACTGCTATCAAATAATCAAAACGTTTTGTCCCCCTTATTTACTTAAATCTTTAAATTCATGAAAAAATACTTTAATCCCATTCCTAAAGGCATATTATGCACCTGCTTATGCTTGATGACTGTTTCTCTTTTTGGACAAAATAATGTGGTTGATCCTGCTGTTCAAGTCAATGGATTGACCATTTCTTATAGAACTTATGAAGCCAAGCAAGCTAAAATAACAGGCTCTATTTATATGTATTCCAATTGGTTTGTAGGTAATGTAAAATTAACCAACGGAGAAGTTTTTGAAAACCATCCCTTAAAATACGATTTACGTTCCAACGTTTTAGAGTTTCGTTTTAACGATAAGGTAAAAATGATTAACGCCATCATGATTGAAACTTTTGATTGGGTTAATCTTAATGGTGATATAGAAAGATTTATTTCAGCCAATTCTTTTATGAAATTTAAAGAGGAAAATACCTTTTTAGAAGTTTTAACTGAAAATTCAGACACCAAACTACTCGTCAATCACTCCCTAAAACTTATACAAGGTAACTACAATAGTACTTTATTAGTAGGGAGCAAAGAAAACAAATATGTCAAGAAAGAAAAGTATTATTTATTTCAAGATAAAGAAGTCATAGAGTTTAAAGCAAACAAAAAGCACGTCCTAAAACTTATGGGCAAACATGCGAATCAAGTCAATACTTATGCCAAAGAAAAACTGCTAAAATACAATCAACGCCTACATTTAAAAGAAATTTTTGACTACTATTTTAGTCTAATCGAAAAAGCATAGGCATCGTAATAAAGCGTCTAGGCCGTCCAAAATAGACCCGATGGTAGTGGTATGGTGGCGTGGTAGGGGCAGACCCCATGTGTCTGCCCAGCAAGGCAAGCCACCATAAGAACGGACAGCGGGCCCATGCTTCCCGATGAAAGACAAACCGTTCTCTCCTTATAAAAATGATTAAAATCTGTTAATTTAAAAGAAAATTTATGCACTAAACATCTTTATTTTAAATAAATTCGTTCTTTGTATTGTCTAAGTTATTGAACCGTACCTTAATGCCTGTGAAAAAAATAGTAATTTTATTGACTGTCTTTATTGGCAGTTTCTTACAACTGTCTGCTCAAATCGAAGCGGAAGAACATGATTTGGTGCAGTTTTCTGGGATTGTTTTGAGTACAGATACCACCACTGAAGATGCACAATCTATCTTTTATTGCCACATCGCTATCAAAAATACGGGTAGGGGAACGACCTCCAATCTAGAAGGATTGTTTTCGGTTGTGGCGCACGAAAATGATACGATTTTATTCTCCGCATTAGGGTACAAACCCAATTATGTCGTCATTCCTGACGGATTGGAAAAGGGCGATTCTTACTCTATTCTCCACTTTATGGAACCTGATACGCTGCTTTTAGAGGAAAGTATTGTGTATCCTTGGCCCACACCTGACCAATTTAGAAGGGAATTTTTGGCGTTGGACATCAAAGATGATCATTTGGCAAGGTTAGAAAAAATTATTGGGCGAGAAGTTCCTATTGATTTTATCCCTCGACGTTCTGAAAATACGATTGGTCCTTCACTCGTCATTTCTGGGCCTTTTAGTGCAATTGCCGATTTTATTCGGGACAGTGATTGGCGCAAAGTCAATCGTTATCGTCGAAAATTAGGTATTTTAGATTCCATCCAACAACAACAGCAAATCATTAAGCCTAATCCTGATGATAAATAAAAAGAGCGAACTGTTTGGTGCTTCGTCGTTACGGAAAGGCCTGCTATACGTTCTCATGGCTACCTTACCTTAGTTTTTGTGGTTTAAGTGGTTTATGTAGTTTTTGTGGTTTATGTAGTTTTAAATAAAATAACAACGACAAAAACCACAGAAACTATAAACTACATAAACTAAGTCCGTCATACCACTACTATCAGGGCTATTTTAAACAGTCAGTACCCAATATGACCAGCACAGTTTCAACGACAAAAACCACAAAAACAAAAATATAAGCCTGTCTAACAAAATTTTTAGACTACCCTAAAAATATTTTTTGATTAGTATAATTTTGTTTCATATCTTTGCATTACAAAATGAATTAAATATGCAGAGGAATTTCTATGTACTGATTACAGTGCTACTTTTAGGGTTTATGGCTTGTACACAAAAAGCAGAAGATGGACAAACAACAACTTCAAAGGAGACATTAGATATTGTGACAACCACAGGAATGATTGGTGATGTTGTCAAAAATATCGTAGGGGATAAAGCTAATGTTGCTTCGTTGATGGGACCAGGCGTAGATCCTCATTTGTATAAAGCAACACAAGGAGACTTAAAACGCATTACTGAAGCAGACGTGATTTTCTATAATGGTCTCTTTTTAGAGGGAAAAATGGAGGAAATTTTGTTGAAATTGGCAAAGAAAAAACCTGTTTTCGCTATTTCAGAAAAGATGCCTAAAAGTCGTTTCATAGACTACAATATTGGAAAAAAAGAAGAACGAAAAAGCAAACAAATCTTTGATCCGCACATTTGGTTTGACGTTGATTTATGGAGTAATTCCGTAGATGTGATTCTGGAAAAAATGAAGGCACAAGACGCCAAAAACGAAGCTTACTACACTAAAAACGCTGCCAACTATAAGCGAACCTTAAAAAACTTGCACACAGAAAGCCAACAAAAAATTGCAAGTATTCCCAAAGCCCAGCGATTGTTAATTACCTCTCATGATGCTTTCGGCTATTTTGGAAAAGCATACGATATAGAAGTAAATGCCTTGCAAGGAATTTCCACCGTTACAGAATTTGGCTTAAAAGATGTCAGTAATTTGGTAAATATGATTATAGATAGAGACATCAAATCCGTATTTATCGAAAGTTCCGTTGCAGCCAAACCCTTAGAAGCCGTAATCGAAGGTTGCCAGAAAAAAGGACACGATGTTCGCATCGGTGGAACACTCTATTCTGATGCAATGGGGGAGGACGGTACACCCGCAGGCACGTATGTAGGCATGGTCAAACACAATGTAAATACGATTACTGGTGCACTTAAATAGAGGGTTTTAGTTTATGTGGTTTTTGTCGTTTAAGTGGTTTTTGTAGTTGCAGTATCCACAACCACATAAACCACACAAACTACAAAAACTACAAAAACCAAGAAAAATGATTATCCAAGTTGAAAATCCAGTTGTTGAAGTACATGATTTAACGGTCAGCTACAACAAAAAACCTGTTTTGTGGAACATAGATTTTTCTATTGGAGCAGGACAACTTATCGGGATTATTGGTCCCAATGGCGCAGGAAAATCAACGCTTTTGAAATCCATTATGAACTTGATAAATCCGCAAAGTGGATACGTTAAAATCTTTGGAAAAACATTAGAAGAGGTCAGAGATCAAGTGAGCTACGTCCCACAACGAGAATCTGTTGATTGGGATTTTCCTGCCAATGTACTGGATGTCGTATTGATGGGACGATATAAACGCACAGGCTTGTTTGGACGCATTTCTAAAGCGGACAAAAACATCGCCATAGAAAGCTTAGAAAAAGTAGGTATGCACGGTTTTGTCAAAAGACAAATATCTCAACTTTCTGGTGGACAACAACAACGAGTATTTTTAGCAAGAGCCTTAGCCCAACAAACAGACTTGTACTTAATGGACGAGCCATTTGCAGGCGTTGATGCCTCTACCGAAGAATCCATTTTGCAATTGTTGATGGAAATGGCAAGTCAAGGCAAAACCATTTTGGTTGTACACCATGATTTACAAACAGCCTTTAAATACTTCGATTGGATGGTGATGCTCAATACTCGTTTGATCGCATCGGGACCCGCCAAAGATTTGCTCAACGAAGCAATTATCCAAGAAACCTATGGTGGCAAACTCCCAATTTTAAGCGCATTGGGCAACCTACTCAAAGAAAGAGACTTACCTGTGAGGGAATAGATATAAGGGGGACGAAGGGACGGGAGACAAGGGACGAGTGGTTAGAATCGAATAAGAAGAAGTATTGTTCGAGTCACTTGTCACCCACCACTTGTCACCAGTCACCCGCCACTCGTCACCCGCCACTTGTCACCCGCCACTCGTCACCCGCCACTTGTCACCTGTCACCCGCCACCAAAAAAAGAAAAAATGCTCGAAAATCTCATAGAATTCTTTAGCTTTTCCAACATCAATGTCTTGTATGTAGTTTTGGGAACGGTATTGATAGGAGCAAGTACCGCCGTTGTGGGTTGTTTTTCTGTTTTACGCAAACGTTCCCTAATTGGCGATGCCATTGCCCATTCTGTTTTGCCAGGAATCTGTATGGCATTTATCTTATTTGATACAAAAAATCCCCTTGTTTTATTGACTGGTGCTTTTATTACAGGTTGGTTGTCGATTATTGTGATTGATTTTATCGTTTCCAATTCTCGAATCAAAAGCGATGCAGCGATTGGATTGGTTTTGTCCGTTTTTTTTGGCACAGGAATTTTAATGCTAACGTATATCCAACATTCAGGAAATGCGGCACAATCAGGATTAGACCGTTTTCTTTTTGGAAAAGCTGCTGCCATTGTCGGCGATGATTTAATTATTTTTTCCGCCATGAGTATTTTGCTGGTATTGACCGTCATTTTCTTTTTTAGGGAATTCAAATTTATTTCTTTTGATCCCGATTTTGCCCAATCCATCGGCATGCCAACCCGACGCTATGAAATCATCTTATCGTCAATTACTGTCTTGGCGATTACCGTCGGAATACAAGCCGTTGGGGTGGTTTTGATTGCTGCCTTGCTCATTACCCCTGCCGTTGCTGCTCGATATTGGACGGATGATTTGCGAGTCATGATTCTCATTGCAGCCCTTATCGGAGCCGTTTCTAATATTGGAGGTGCTTTTATATCTTATTCTGCCCCTTCGATGCCGACAGGGCCTTGGATTATTGTCTTTATGTTATTGTTAGCGATGTTGTCTATTTTCTTTGCGCCCCAAAAAGGACTTTTCTTTAAACGAATGAGACAACAAAACAACTTCAAGAAAATCTTAGAGGAAAACGTCCTAAAACTCATGTATCAGTTAGATGAAAAAGATGGAGGATTCGACAAATTCCGTCCTTTACAAGAATTGATGAATAAGCGAGATATGGGAGGCAAAATGATGTTGAACGCCTTGAGTCGGCTAAAACGTCAAAAGATGGTTGAAGAGAAAAACCAAACTTGGCTACTCACTTCACTAGGTATCAAAGAAGGAAAACGCATGGTTCGCTTACACAGATTATGGGAAGTTTACCTGACAGAATACCTATATTTACCTTCTGACCATGTACACGAAACCGCAGAAGCGATGGAACATGTCATTACACCAGAATTAGAAAAAGAATTGGACAACTTGCTCAATCATCCAGAATACGACCCACATTTCAGTAAAATTCCTTACGATTAACCGTTTTTTAGTTTTTGTGGTTTTTGTGGTTTGAGTAGTTTTTGTAGTTTGAATGGTTTGAGTCGTTTTAAAATCTAAGTTGTCCCAAAAATCCGTGATTCAAAGGCTGTGGTGGTTGGCAGGTTTTAGTAGAGCCTAATATCCTAATTTACCAATAAACACTAATACACAACAAATAAACATGAACGCATTCTTTATCATACTGACCGCCTCTTTAGTCTCCATGTGTTGTGCCTTATTAGGATGCTTCTTAATTTTGCGTAAAATCTCCATGATAGGGGACGCCATTTCCCATGCAGTCTTACCAGGCATCGTGATTGCCTTTTTTCTTTCAGGCTCAATATCTTCGTGGTCTGTCTTAATTGGAGCTTCTGCCATGGGCATTTTTTGTACCTTCCTAATAGAATTGCTCAACAAAAAAGCAGGCGTACAAGCCGATGCCGCAATAGGGATTATTTTTACATTTCTATTTGCCATTGGCGTGATTCTAATTGCCGCTTTTGCCGACAATATTCATTTAGACCAAGATTGTGTTTTGCATGGAGAAATAGCCTATGTTCCCTTAGATACATTGGATACAGGCACATTTTTAGACGTAGCACCCCGTCAAGTATGGATACTTGGCGTGGTTTTGTTACTGATTATAGGATTCATCAAAGCAGGTTATCGAGGCTTGTTTTTGACGACATTTGATACAGAATATGCTATTTCTATCGGTATCTCCACAGCCCTATGGCATTATTTGTTGATGGCAGCCGTATCGTTAACCACTGTCGTTTCCTTTGAATCCGTCGGAGCCATTTTAGTCGTCGCCTTTCTCATTGTACCTGCTGCAACCGCCTATTTATTGACCGACGAACTCCCCAAAATGCTATTATTAAGCTGTCTTTTTGGCATTTTAGCCTCCATTGGCGGTTACTACCTTGCCGTAGTATTAGACGGTTCTATTGCAGGCGCAATCACCACCGTTATGGGCATTTTATTCGGATTTGTTTTCTTCTTTTCACCCACACAAGGCTATTTAGCCAAAAGAGCTTAGAGGCTTTTGCATCAACCAATTGACTGATTTTTTGAATATTAAAAATTAGGAGAGAACGGTGGATTGCTTCGTCGTGACGCATGCTCCCGCTATCCGCTACTATAGCCTTTAACGAATCATCAAGGAGAGAACCTCAACAACTAAAACCACTGAAACGACTTAAACGAAAAGAAGGCTATAACGCTACTATCGGGTCTATTTTGGAAGGACAGAACTGTTAAAGGAAAAGGTTCAGAAAATAAAAAAAACCAAATCAGTTCATTAATTCTATAGAGAGACAGAATGAACCGACTTGGTTTGAGGGGGAAAACAATACGCTGAATTGAAAAGATTATGAGATTTTTCTTTTTTTTGAAAAACTACTACTGAATTAAAGCATAATTCAGCAGCAGTTTGGGTGTAAGCCTTTTCATAATAATATCCGAGCAAGAATATTAACAAACAAAAACATTTCTTATGTACTTACAAAGTTAATAGCTTTCTATATAGATAAAGAATAAAATCTACCGATTTCTTACCTGTTCAAATATTCTTTTTTTTTTGTAAATAGTTGTCTTTTAACCGTTAATAACTACTTTATTCTTACTTTTTTAGCAAAAAGACGACAAAAATACTTCTTTTAAAATTATAACATTATATACTATTTAAGTAGCTTTGGCATACTTATAGATATAATATCACAAACACTTTGTTAGTATTAAGAAATTATTGGAATAGATTTTACAAACAATAGAACTTTTTTGATTTATAGTTAATTAATTATCAACGTAATAAACAGTAACCAAATAGACCTGATAGCAGCGATAGGATACAAAGCAGGCTTGTGTTTCAGGCTATCCTTTAGCGTATAGCAGGCCCATGCATAACGACGAAGCACTAAACCGTTCTCTCCTAATTTTTCAAGACATTGGTTTGTTACTTGATAATGATACTTTTAGAAATACAAAGGTTTTTTATAGCTGAACACATTAGGTAGTGTCCATATTGTATTATTATATCACCAAAACTAATTTAAAATGTTTATGTGTCTTACCTCTTTTCCTCAGTCTACGGAAACAAACCTATAATCATATAATTCAATTACATTATTAAATTTTATTATGAGAAAAATTCTATACGTAATCGCATGTGCAGCATTTCTGTGTTGTCTTAGTTTCATGGCGAAAGCGGATAATAACAATGGTACAGTGAAACGTTGTGGTTCCACAGAATACCATGAGCAAAAAATGCAAAATGACCCTGTGTATGCAGATAATTATGCAAAAATTTTGAAAGATAGAACCAAGTTGGTAGCCAGCTGGTCAGAGGATAAGGCAATTAATTGTACAAGTCCTGTAATGATACCAATAGCAGTACATTATGACTTTACTGTTGCTACAGCAGATGAAGCATGTTTACGTCAATTGGCACAAAGCCAGATAACTGCTCTAAATGCGGATTATCAAGGTGGTAATGCCAGTGGGTGTTCTACAGGTGCCAATGGTATCAGTGATGCATGTATTCAATTTGCATTGGCAACACAAAATCATCCTGGTTCTAGTGGTTTGAATAATGGAGATCTTGCTGTAACTTTTAATAGTTATGGATGTCCTGGAAATAATCCATGTGGTCTATCTGCTTGGAATGGTTATTTGAACCTTGTGGTAAAACAAAATACAGGTGGTTTGGGTGTTGCTCCTTTGGGAGGAAGTGCCACAGGTGCCAATACGGTTGTGATTGATGCTTGTGCTTTTGGAACAAATACTAATTGTGCAGCAGGAGGACCCAACAGTAGTTGTGGAGCTGGCTGGAGGTATGCGGGTGGAGCAACTGCTACTCATGAAATCGGACACTGGTTAGGATTAGACCATACTTTTTGTGGTGATGATTCTTTTGATTCAATGGGAAATCTCAATCCGAATCCGAATAGAGGGACAAATTCCTGTGCAGGAGCAGGAGGGTCTAACTGTGATGGCTTTTCTGATACACCAAGCCAAGCTTGGTCTAATTATGGATGTATTGGAGTGAGTGGAGGCTGTCCTAGTTCTGTTACTAACCCATGTGGTGGAACAGCAGTTTTCAATAACTTTATGGATTATTTGGATGATGATTGTATGAATTCCTTTTCAGATCAACAAGCAGTAGCAGCCAATACTTATGCAGGTGATGCTTCATTTGATTTGAGTAAGTTAGGTGCAGTTTCAGTAGTCCCTTGTGCAGATTACTCAACAAGTGGTGGTCCTTTTGTTGTTTTCACAACAGCAGATCCAGATGTAGCTTGTGAGGCAGGAACTGTAGAATGTGCTGGTTTTCAAGCTTGGGGAAATGAAGCATATGTTTTTACACCTGATTCACTCAATCAATATGAGTGGAATTTCTGTAATGATTGTGCAGGGACTCCTATACATGACCCAGCTCTTTGGGGAGGTGATGCAACAATTACGGTAGGTAATGATGTAGATGGAGATGGGGTTATGGAAAATGTTATAGTAGATGGCACAGGTTGCTCTATTACCTTTACAGCCCCAGATAATAATCCAATAATTATACATGTTACCACTGCAGGAGGTTGTGGACAAGCAGGGGTGGAGGTTAATAATGGAAATCCAACGATAACAGTTATTGGTGGAGCAGATTGTGGATTCTGTGGCGATAACATCTGTAATGGAAGTGAGTCTATTTGTGACTGTCCTGTAGATTGTCCTTGTGATGCAATCATAGAATCTATTGAATGGCCGGCTTTAACAAGAACAGACACTGTTTTATATTGTGCAGAAGATTTGACAGATGCAGGTATTGGTTTTGATGGAGGAACAAACAATGGAACAGTTTACTTTCCATTTGTAGTTTCTACAAGTGAGGAAGGTTGTGAAGCAGTGGATGCTAATTTTGGAGAATTGTCTATCTCTCATGGTACACTTTATAATTCAACAAGTCCTCCTTCTATAGCAGCAAATGACTCAATAGATGGATTTATCAGATTCCTTAATTTAAGCCAAGCAGATGTTGATGATGCTTTAGCTAATAATGGTGGAATTGTGATGATATCTTATACAGGAAATCAAGGATGTACTGCTTCATTTGACTTGGATTTGAATGTTTTATTACCACAAACAGATTTATTGGCATTATGTCCTGTTATTTGTATTGATAATGATGTTTGTGACTTTGGTGAAACTTATTGTTCTTGTGGTCAAGGACAAGCAATACCAGATTGTCCTTGTACTACATGGCAGGATGGGAGTGATGGAACAGAATGGAGTGATGCCAGTGATGTTCGACCAGTATTCTTGATGTTCAATCCTGGTACTAATGGTTTCTTTGGTGTTGCACCAGATATAGATACTGTTGGAGTTTATAATGGGTTGGGCGCACCAGGACCATTATACTGTCCTATATTCTTAGGAAGCCCTTCTAATAGTGATTCTATTAGTTTAGCTTTTGGAGTATTTGACAATTTATCTTGTGTAGGAGATGCAGCAAATCCTTATGATATATCAACGACGGATGGAAATTTCTCTACTACTCAGTCCAATACAGCAACTATAGAATCTGCAACAGTTGCGTTCTTAGATATTACACAAGCAGAAATAGATGCTTCAGGAGGAACGACAACTATAACCTTTACAGATCCTATGGGTGGATGTTCATCAACATTGACACTGAATTGGGCAGATTTCGGTACTGTATCAACATTAGTAGCAGATGCTTGTCCACCGCCTTTACCTTGTGCAGAGACTTCAGGTTCAACTGTAACAAGTCCAGTTTGTGCGAATCAGCCATTTACAATAACTCCTAATAACTGTACTACTCCTGATGGAGAAGTATATTTATTATACTATGATTTTGATACAACCATTCCAACCAACTCGGATTCTCTTTATAACCATGTGACTGGTACATCTAATCCTGGCGATATAACTCAATTTGGTGAGTTCTCTGATTGTAGTGGTGGAAACTTTGTTGATTTAACAGGATTTACAGTTCCTACTTGTGGAGTAACTTCTGTAGATTTATACTTGATGCCTATTGATACAGCTAATAACATTGTTGATACGACTTGTCCTATAGAAGGACCAATTACATTAACTATTTATCCTACCTTTAGTATAGTTACAGCAGGAGCAAATTCTTGTAGTCCTGTAGCTTACCTACAGTTAGATACTTTAGGAGTTGCTGCTGATACTTGTATGACAATAGATTTAGGAGGTGTAGATTGTAGTGCAGATTTAGCTTATGACTTTGGTTCATTTGATATTTCAGCAGCCCAAGATGGTTCTCTTACCATAACAGATGCAGCAGCTTGTGTTACTGGTGATGTTAGTGAAACACTTGCCTGTGGTTGTACAGCTTGTAGTTTAGATGCTGCAGGTTTAGTTGTTGGAACTTGTTCTGATCCAAGTACACCAACAGATGAGGGAGATGATACTTTTACTTTTGATTTAAATCCAACAGGTGTTGATTTAGGTGCAGGTTATTCTTGGACTGGTGGAGGCGCATCAGGTACAGGAACATACGGCGCAGCATCAACTTTTGGTCCTTATTTGATTTCAGATTGGACAGGAGGTATTATGATTACCATTACAGATGATACAGATACAGGATGTAGCACAACTGTTATGGTCAATCCACCAGCAAGTTGTTCTTCTTGTCCTACCGTTGCAGCTAATGCTACAGGAGGAAGTGTTTGTGAAGGGGGTTCTGTTACTTTAATGGAAGATGGTGGAGACGCTGTCTCTTGGTCTTGGACTGGTCCTAATGGCTTTAGCTCAACAGATCAAAACCCTACAGCTACCGAAGCAGGTACCTATACTGTTATGGTTACAGATGCAAATGGATGTATGGGTATGGCAACCGCAGAGGTTGTAATTAATCCTAATCCTGTCATAACAGCTTCTAATAGTGGACCTGTGTGCGAAGGTGGAGCAGTCTCTTTATCATCAGATGGCATGAACTGTGCTTGGACAGATGAAAATGGTATGACCATTGACCCTTCTATGATTACGGATGCAGGTGTCTATACGGTTACTTGTATGGATGCAAATGGATGTTCTGGAATGGCTACTACAACAGTAAGCTTCTTTGGCACACCAACAGCAACAGCTTCTAGCAATTCTGCTGTTTGTACAGGAGAAGACTTGAATTTATTTGAAACAGGTGGAGATGCGGTTTCTTGGGCTTGGACATATCCAACAGGAGCAACATCTACAGCTCAAAACCCAACAGTTTCTAATGTTCCTGCAGCAATGGCAGGTGATTATACAGTAGTCATTACAGATGCTAATGGTTGTACAGCCACGGCAACAACAAATGTTACCATCAATGCTGGACCAACAGCAGATGCAGGAGCAGATATTGCTGTGTGTGAAGGAAATACTTTTACTTTGATGGGCAATGGTTCTGGAGATTCTGGTATGGGCTTAACGTATGCTTGGTCTGCGGTAGCACCAGCATTATTAAATTCTTCTGATCAAAATGTAACAGTACCTTTATCATTAATTGATTTTACTTCTGCTCAATATATTTTAACGGTAACAGATGTTGCTACAGGTTGTACAGCTACAGATACAGTAGATGTAACAATCAATACACCACTTGCACCTGTTGCTTCAAGTAATGGACCTGTTTGTGATGGTAGTGATATTTTACTAAGTGAAACAAGCGGAAATGCTGTTAGTTGGTCTTGGAGTGGTCCTGCAGGATATACATCAACAGCCCAAAATCCAGCAGCAATTGTTGCCTCTAATTTAACAGCAGGTACATATACAGTCAATATTGTAGATGTTAATGGATGTTCTAGTTCAGCAAGCGTTGAGGTTTTGGTTAACCCAACAGGCTGTACAGATGTAGGAGCATGTAATTATGATGCAGCAGCAGTATGTGATGATGGTAGTTGTTTTACAGCTGACCCTTGTGTTTGTGATGATCCTTGTGCCCCTAACTTCGGAGAAGAAGGAGCCTGTGAAGCCTATGATATGACTTGTAACAGTGATTGTACATTGGGAGATGTTACTGTTTGGGATGCAAATTCTTGTGGTTGTGTGGTACAAACTGTATCAGTAGATGGTTGTACAGATATGACAGCCTGTAACTTTGATATGGCTGCTACTTGTGATGACGGTTCTTGCTCTAATGCAGATCCAGGCACAGGAAATACAGATATTTGTGTAGGAAATACAGAAGTATGGAATCCAACAACTTGTTCTTATGATTTAGATGTATTCCAAGTATTAGGATGTACAGATATGGCAGCCTGTAACTATGATGCAACTGCAAACTGTGACAATGGTTCTTGTTCAAGTGCAGATCCAATGACAGGAAATACAGATATTTGTGCAGGAGATACGCAAGTATGGAATGAAGCTACTTGTTCTTATGATTTAGATGTGGTTCAAGTTAATGGATGTACAGACGAAGCAGCATGTAATTATGATGCTACAGCAAACTGTAATGATGGTAGTTGTGACAGCTCTGATCCAGGTACAGGAAATACAGATATATGTTTAGGAGATACAGAAGTATGGAATCCAACAACATGTTCTTATGATGTAGATGTGGTTCAAGTTAATGGATGTACAGATATGGCAGCGTGTAACTATAATGCAGCCGCAAACTGTGATGATAGCAGTTGTTTTACTTCAGATCCTTGTGCTTGTGCAGATCCTTGTGCACCAAATTTCGGAGGTACAGGAGCATGTGAAGCATATGATATGACTTGTAATAGCGATTGTACATTAGGTGATGTTACTGTCTGGGATGCAAACTCTTGCGGTTGTGTAGTACAAACTGTACCAGTAGATGGTTGTACAGATATGGCAGCCTGTAACTATGATGCCGCAGCAACTTGTGATGATGGTAGCTGTGATAGCTCCGATCCAGGTACAGGAAATACAGATATTTGTGCAGGAGATACAGAAGTATGGAATCCAACAACTTGTTCTTATGATGTGGATGTGGTTCAAGTCTTAGGATGTACAGATATGGCAGCCTGTAACTATAATGCAGCCGCAAACTGTGATGATAGCAGTTGTTTTGTTTCAGACCCTTGCGCTTGTGCAGATCCTTGTGCACCAAATTTCGGAGGTACAGGAGCCTGTGAAGCATACGATATGACTTGTAATAGCGATTGTACAGTAGGCGATGTTACGGTCTGGGATGCAAATTCTTGTGGTTGTGTGGTACAAACTGTATCAGTAAATGGTTGTACAGATATGGCAGCTTGTAACTATAATGCAGCCGCAACTTGTGATGATGGTAGCTGTGATAGCTCTGATCCAGGTACAGGAAATACAGATATTTGTGCAGGAGATACAGAAGTATGGAATGCAGCAACTTGTTCTTATGATGTGGATGTCATTCAAGTGAATGGATGTACAGATATGGCAGCTTGTAACTATAATGCAGCCGCAACTTGTGATGATGGTTCTTGTTCAAGTGCAGATCCAATGACAGGAAATACAGATATTTGTGCAGGCGATACAGAAGTATGGAATACAACAACCTGTTCTTATGACATAGATGTGGTTCAAGTGAATGGATGTACAGATATGGCAGCCTGTAACTATAATGCAGCAGCAACTTGTGATGACGGTAGTTGTGACAGTTCTGACCCAGGTACAGGAAATACAGATATATGTTTAGGAGATACAGAGGTATGGAATGCAGCAACATGTTCTTATGATGTAGATGTTGTTCAAGTATTAGGTTGTACAGATGCAACATCACCGAGTTATAATCCAGAAGCAAATTGTGATGATGGTACTTGTGATGTGGAGGGATGTACCAATAGCTGTGCGACCAACTACAATGCAGAGGCAACAGTAGATGATGGAAGTTGTATTTATCCAGTCTGTGATGATGGTTGTCCTTTAACAGTAGAAAGTTTTGATACTTCTACTTGTGAATGTACTTCACAAGCACCAGAAGTAGATGATGGCTGTAATCTCACAACAGATAGTTTTGATGCAGCGAATTGTGTAATTGTCAATGCAGCACCAGATGTAGATGATGGTTGTGATCTCACAACAGACAGCTTTAATGCAGGAACTTGTATGATTGTCAATACACCACCAAATGTAGACGATGGTTGTCCTTTAACAGCAGATAGTTTTGATACAGCGAATTGTGTGATAGTTAATGAAGCACCAGATGTAGATGATGGTTGTGATCTCACAACAGATAGTTTTGACGAAGCGAATTGTGAAATTATCAATGCGCCACCAGATGTAGATGATGGTTGTCCTTTAACTTCAGACAGTTTTGATTTTACGGCTTGTATGATCGTCAATACAGCACCAAACGTAGATGATGGTTGTGACTTGACAACAGATATTTTTGATGCTGCAACTTGTATGATTACAAATGAAGCACCAGATGTAGATGATGGTTGTGATTTAACGATTGATAGCTTTAATGAAGCAGAATGTACAATCGATCACCTTGCACCAGACCCTGATGATGGTTGTGATTTAACAACAGATAGTTTTGACGAAGTGAATTGTATAATAGTTAATGTAGTACCAGATGTAGATGATGGTTGTTTCTTTACCGATGATAGCTTTGATCCAAATACTTGTCAAATAAATAATATTCCCAACGTAAGCTGTGATGACGGCGATTGTGGAACAATTGATTTCTTTGACTTTGATAACTGTACTTGTGTCAATAGCCAAGATTTAGTTTGTAATGATGGTTGTGATTTGACAGATGATAGCTACAATGATACAACTTGTGAATGTGAATTCACTTTAAATGTTTCTTTAGATGATGGTTGTGCTTTAACAACAGACTTCTTTGATGAAGCAAACTGTGAAGTTGTTCATCAAGCACCAAATGTCAATGATGGCTGTGCTTTAACAACTGATGTTTTTGATGTTGCAAACTGTGCAATCATCAATACACCACCAAATCCAGACGATGGTTGTGATGTAACAATAGATGTTTTTGATAGCGAAAACTGTATCGTTACCAATACGCCACAAGTCGATGATGGATGTCCATTGACAGGAGATATTTTTAATGTCGATGATTGTACTGTAACCCACACACCACCAGCAGTAGATGATGGTTGTGATGTCACAGCAGATAGTTTTGACGAAGCAAATTGTTTAATTGTCAATGAGCCATTTTGTGCAGATGGAGAAAACTTCGACGCTGTAAACTGTGCTTGTACTATTGTTTGTGCTACTGAGGGTTGTACAGATCCTGCTGCTTGTAATTATGATCCTACTGCCGTTTGTAATGATGATTCTTGTGAGTTTACCACTTGTCTTGGTTGTACCAATCCTGCCGCTTGTAACTATGATTCTACTGCAATAATAGATGATGGTACTTGCGATCCAGGGAATACTTCTTGTATTGATCCTTGTAACCCAATTTCAGGCTGTACAGACGCATCAGCATGTAACTATGACGCAACAGCTTGTGTAGAGGACGGCAGTTGTGATTTAGGCAACAGTGCTTGTACTAATCCTTGTAACCCAATTTCAGGCTGTACAGACGCATCAGCGTGTAACTACGATGCAGCAGCTTGTGTAGATGACGGAAGTTGTGATGCAGGGAATACTTCTTGCAACAATCCTTGTAACCCAATTTCAGGCTGTACAGACGCAACCGCCTGTAATTACGACGCAACCGCTTGTATAGACAACGGTTCTTGTGATTTAGGCAACAGTGCTTGTTCAGATCCTTGTAA
>ENA-ORXM01002063-ORXM01002063.1-marine-metagenome-genome-assembly--contig:-NODE-2063-length-25060-cov-3.711564_pt1 | contig 25060 bp, 25 predicted proteins | sample MGYA00237867_ERZ511480 | MGnify/ENA primary metagenome ERZ511480 (study PRJEB26309, sample SAMN06266103) | marine metagenome | isolation source: Algal blade | place: United Kingdom:Sidmouth, United... | reverse complement strand
CATATCAATAAATTGCGTACACTCGAGGTCAGATGTATGAAAAATGTGATCGTAAGGAATAGAAAGTACGGACTGAGAGACATCTCTTCGACTATTTAAAAGTCCGGTTTTATTACGAAACTCCCGTATTTTCCTGGACCAGTACACCATATTAAAATCTCCCAGTACCAGCTCCGTTCCTTGATTGGTCTCTAAAAAGCTTTCTGCAAATCCTCTCGTTGTAAATATACCGGCTGTTGCAGCAGGCTCTATTGCATAAGTATTTGAGATAGTATCTGCAATAAGGGTTGTAGAAAGATCTGAATTATTATCTTCAGCCCTTTGGTAATGAGTGTTATTTACTGCGGAAATAGCAGGGGAGCCTTGAACTCTATAAAGGATATCGGCTGAGAAAAGAGTATTAAATGGTTCATCATCTCTAATCATACCAATCATGGTTGCAGAAGCGTCTGAAAGAGCACCATCAATACTACCAGCGTTTTCAGGATCAAAGAATTTTTTTGACCATTCCAAAAGAGCAATATTATAAAATGCTTTAACTTTCACTGCTTCCTCAGCTGCAGCCAACTTATCGCCAGCTTCAATGAGTCTAGTCATTTCAATAATTACTGTATCATTTGCTTTTGTCTGAGAACCAGTAAGCCTTTCATACATCTTCATTGCTAATTGCTTATTAGTTAAACTATAAGCAGATTGCGTAATTATTAAAAACATAGCTATAAAAAGTTTCATAAGTTTTCCTCTTATGGATAATTCTAACACTCTAACGTTTACTGTTCGGATGTAAGGTTAAAAACTTTAGTAATTTCAACTGATTACTGCAAAGTGAATACATAGGAATAGGCAAGAATAGTTGCCAATGTATTTTGCAGAACTAAAGTAGGCGCAATTTTCATTGGCACAAATTATATGGCAAAAACTTTTGGCATTACTTGAGCCAATTAGACCATAATTAAGAGGAAAGTATCACATGATAGATAATATACTGATTTATCGTATAATTTAAGCTGTGAGAATTTTGATACTATTCATTTTTATTTTTTCTTGTAATCCAATTAGAAATTCATCTCAAGAGTATGGACGAGATATATCTGGTGCTAGTGAGGATAGTCTTGAATTTAGCGCTGCTAAAGAATTAATAGATTCGAGATGTTTGACCTGTCACGATGAGTTTCATAAGTCGTGGAAAAATTACTCTTCGCAAAGTTTTATAGACTCTGGATATGCTATTCCAGGACAACCCAATAATTCTAGAATTTATAAAAGTCTATTTGATGGTGGGATAAATGATGGGGTCTCTTCTTTGATGCCAAAAGGTGACTCAGAATTTAATGATGAAGAAAAGAAAATAATCTATGATTGGATAGTATCTACTGATAAAAAAGACGAACCACCAGTCTCATCGACAACCACTACCTCAACTAAGCCGACTGTTACTTCTGAAGTTGATGGAACAGATGAGTTTAAAAGATTTTATAATCTCGTAGAGCAAAAATGTATCTGGTGCCATGATACTAATGATAAATATGAAAATACTCCAAACTTTAGACTTCATTCAGCAGATCTATGGCTAGATGCAAGATCATTAGATGATGATGCTCCTCTTATTGTTGATAATGATAAAGATGGGTCAAGGTTCTATGAAACGATCGCTGATGGAACCATGCCACCTTCGGGACTTACTCAACTAAGTGCAAACGAAGTTAAAATTGTTGAAGACTTCATAGCTTCAGCAAGTGTTACTACTACAACATCTACTACTACTTCTAGCACGACAACTACGACAAGACCTAATGATACAACTACAACATCCAGACCAGTCGATAGTAAATGGATAGCTGCAAGAGGTGTCATTGTTCAGCGATGTTCCAGCTGTCACGATGGTAGAAGTTTTAATACTGCTGGAATTAACGATATGACCGGGGATGAGTTTAGTGAGTTTGGAATTAATGAAAACTATATAAACAAAGGTAATGCAGCAGCTTCTATTTTTTATCGAAGAACGAAAATCGATGGAAAAGCCCCAGATCCTGATGTTAACACCAATATGCCTACGAATCTCAATGGTGACTTGTCAGCTGATGAAGGTAATATCTTAGCTGATTGGATAAACGCACTTTAATTAATCTTTCTTTACAGACCTCTCCAACATTCGAAATAATGTAGTTAGTGCTAAAGCTATTTGTTACACTCATTTTATTTACAACCTCCAGTGCATTCTCTTATGCAAACTTTATAGGCTATGGATATGGAAGTTGCCTAACTTGCCATTATAATGCCTTCGGAAATGGGCCTCTCAATGATTATGGTCGTGCCCTTGGTGCAACTATGGTGTCGGGAAGATTGTTTACCGCTAATGCAACAGGGGAAGAAAAAATTGCAGAAAGATCAGGATTTTTTTTTAATACTCCCAAGCAAACATGGTTCAGGCCTTCTATCGATTATAGAGGATTGTATATACCTAAAAATGGTACCATTGATTCTCGCTTAATTCATATGCAAACTGATCTTAATGTTGTTTTAAAATTTGCAGAAGATAAACTGTGGATGTCTGGAACCATAGGCTTAGCTCCAGCTGCTCCTGGACCTGGAGTTGAGGCAGGTGAACAAACTCTTTATTCAAGAGAGCACTATATTGCTTATGCCCTTGGAGAAAAACATAGACTCTACTTAGGAAAAACTGATCCATTGTACGGATTAAGAATTCCAGATCATACCGTCACGGCAAAAAGAGGGATTGGACTTGCAGAGAATGATCAAACTTATGGACTTACTTATCACTGGTTTTCAAATAAGATTGAAGGGGGTTTTCAACTTTTTGCAGGGGATGTTCTTGTTAATGAGACAGGAAATTTTCTTGGAGTTTCCTCTAAGCACGAATATTCATTATCTGAGAAAGCTAGAATAGGGGCTTCTGCTTACTATGGGACTCATGATACAGCAACTAAGTTAATGGCAGCACTTCATTCCAAGTTAGGTTTTAGAAAAGGATCAAGTCTCATCTCAGAGTTTGGAATGATGATTAAAACTGATGCATTATCCTCTGGAGCAACTGAAGATACAAGATTGATTTATGCATTTTTACAAAACCAAATAAGTCTCTTTCGTGGCTTTAATCTTTTACAGACCTTTGATTATGGAAATAGAAACGTTACTAATAGTGATGCTTCAGTCACGACAGCTCTGCCTAGTTCTAACTGGCAAGTATTTTTAGGGTTTCAGTTTTTTCCAATGCAACGAGTGGAACTGAGAGCAGAAGTTGGACTTCTACGTCGGTACGGAGAAGACGAAGGCAGTAGTAATAAAAAAGATAGCAAACAAATACTTTTACAAACGCATATATGGTTATGAGATATTTTTTATTATTTATATTATTTTCAACCCAGGCATACTCTGGAATTGAGAAAATATATGAAGTGAGAAAGAAAATCTCTATGACTTACCAAGAGCATGAACTCTATAAGCCAAACTTAGAAATTAAAGACTATATCCAATATGTTCAACAATATGGAGATAGCTTTGAGTTTTCTGACTTTCAATTAAAGCTTTGGTACTTCTTAGGTAAAATAGAAGCTTATATTTATTTGAAAAAAAGAAAGAGGCAAAATCTAGTGATGTCTCGTAATGCTTTCTATCTTTGTAAGTTTTTTGGATACGAAGAAAATAATTCTAATAAATTCTTAAAACTCTTAGGTGTAAAGGGTAAGAAGTTAAATTTCTCAAAAAAATCTAGTAACCAAGTAGAAGAGGATAGTTATACGTATCAAAAAGATACCTCCATTGATGAGGCTATGGATTCATCCCTTAGTTGGGAAGAAGATACGAGCGATGAAGACTCTGAACCTATAGAACAAGAACCTTCAGAAGAAATTACTGATGAAGATATAGATAACTTAGGAGGGGATTGGAATGATTCTGGAGAAGACTTAGAGTTGCCTGATGATGGAGATATCTCGGATGAAGATATAAGTAGTCGCTTCGAAGATAATGATAGTCCTGAAGAGACTGGCAAAACCGATAAGAAGTTTGCCTTTGGGTATAGTTATATTTCCTGGCAAGAATTAATCACTATTGTGAATGCGGCAAATACTCAAAGTCCAGCTGTATTAAACTTCCGTGGTCATTCATTAGGAATTAACTTTGAGTTTTTAGATATAGGTAGATTTCATCTTCATACACATGCTCACTTTATTTATGGAGCCAGTAATACTGAAACTGAAAGCAATGCTCTTTTATATTTCTTGGAAGCAAATAGTCCTTCGATTGGAGCAACATTAGGACTTGGGTTAAAATATGACATCGAAAAAAACAAATTAAATATTGGTTTAGGTGTTGATGCACTATATAGAGAGACTTCATTCGAATCTTTAGGTCCACCGACAACTACTTTTGAAACAGACAGTGTAACATTTTTAGGTATTTCTCCATATGTAGATATTGAAAATCGGTTTGGAAATTTCGCATTCTTCGCTAGAACTGGGTATGCAGATCAAAGCATATATTGGCATCTAGGTTTACATTTTTATGTTTTTTAAAAAAACTTTCTAGTACCAACAAATATTAATAAATAGACTGGAGCTAGAGATAATAAAATAAGACTCCAGAATATTGAATATGAATAAGCTTCATACGATGTGACAATACTTAGAATAATGCCAAAAAGTGCAGTCCCATATTTCACGAAGTCTATCCCAAGCTTTTTTTCTTTATAAAAAAGAAGATAAAATATCACTGCTACTAGTAAATAAGTAATAATGAAAAAATTTAGAGATAAAATGAGAAGTTTTAGATATTCAAGTTTTGAAGTATCAGGAAGGTTGCGAATATTTCCAATGTTTTCCATCCAGGCATAGTCATCGAGAAATGAGTTAAAGTTCTCAGGGATTAAAACGATGGTTTTCATAAAAACTATAAATAAAAGATCACCCAAAAAGCATCCAACAATACAGAATATCTTGAAAGAATTCTTAGTAAATTTATTAAGTATTGAAGAAAAAATACTTTTCATAGATAATAAATTATACTTATTAAATAGCTGTGTCGAGAAAATAAGGAGGAGCTAGGTGAATCATTTTTTAATTTTCGTTGTTTCTCTTGTTGGTTTATTATTAAGCTCTAATTTTGTTTTAGAAAGCTCTGAAAAAATTGGTAAAAAGCTTGGGCTCTCTCCTTTGACTATAGGAATTTTCTTTATTGGATTTGGAACATCTCTTCCTGAGTTAATAGTATCTCATTTAGCCTGTTTAGAAGGTAGGCAAGAAATTTCTCTTGGAAATATTTTGGGATCAAATATTTCTAATACAGCTTTAATTTTGGGTCTTGCTGCCTTAGTTCAAAATGTTAATCTCAAAGGAAAGATCCAACTTAAGCAAATTCTTTTTCATCTATTCATCACTTGTCTACTCGGGGTGTTTTATTTCTTTTTCAAAGCATTTAATCCAATTACTGGAAGTATATTTTTAGTATTTTTTGCAATCTATATGTGGCAAATAATTTTTTCTAATTCAAGTATTGTGGAGAGTATTGAAGATATCCCGGAAGAGAATATGCTTAAAGCCGGAGGAATTTTATTAATATCTTTAGGGTTAATGTTTTTTTCAGGGAAGTATCTTGTCAGTTCTATTTCTGACCTTGGTCGCTTATTAGGAATTTCAGATTATATTATTTCTGCAGTTGTTTTAGCTTTCGGAACCTCTGCTCCCGAACTTTTTACTACAATTATTGCAACTGTGAAGAATAAAGATGTGAATTTAATCCTTGGAAATATCTTAGGATCAAATGTTTTTAATCTGTGCTTAGTACTAGGAACGACTTCTTTTTATACTTATTCTATCACTCATCCTCTTGATTTTGAGATAGGTGTTCTTCTTATTATGAGTTTATACCTATTAGCTATGAGTTTCTTTGAAGGACATTTGGCTCGAAAATCTGGGTTCGTATTATTATTAATCTATGCTTATTCAATCTTTTTCTGGTTGAGCTAGTTTTATGCGGCTTTGTCAGTTTTGTTATCATTTGTGTTGTTAGCTTTTTTCTTGGGGAGTTCAATGACTTGCGGTTTAGAGTTTTTACTTTTTAAGCTAAAAATTAAAAACACAGGTAACACTAAAATTAATAAATACACATAGGTCATAGTCTCCATATCGGTTATTAAAGGTGAAAATATTACCCTCTAATATAAAGAGAGTATTTTTCCTGTTTTAAATTCAAAGTAATTTTGTTAGGTAATTATATGAAGATTTTATCAGATACCAGTCTTTGCTATGACGATGTTTTAATTTTACCTAATTATTCTGAAATAGTCCCTAATGATGCTATAACAGCTTCTAGGTTTTCTAAAAATGTTTCTATCAAAGTTCCAATCGCCTCTAGTGCAATGGGTACAGTGACAAATGGTTCCATGGCCCATGAGATGGCAAAACTTGGTGGGATTGGAGTTATTCATAAAAACTACTCTATTGAAGACCAAGTGATCGAAGTTTTAAATGCCAAAAACGATGAGAGTTTAGTTGTTGCTGCTGCTACGGGAGTAGGAGAGAAAGAATACCTCAGGGCCCAAGCTTTAGTTAGAGCTGGAATTGATGTTTTAGTTATTGATACAGCTCATGGACATTCTAGTGGGGTGATGAATCAAGTTAAAAAATATAAACAATCGTTTAAGGTTGATGTAGTGGCTGGCAATGTTGCTACTGAAGATGGAGCACGCGCCTTAGTTGAAGCTGGAGCTGACGGCGTGAAGATTGGAATTGGCCCTGGATCAATTTGTACTACTCGTGTTGTGGCTGGAATTGGTGTCCCTCAATTACAAGCTCTAGTAAATTGTTCAGAGTACCTAAAGTCGGTAGATATACCTTTTATAGCAGATGGAGGAATAAGACATTCTGGAGATATAGTGAAGGCCTTAGCCACCGGTGCAAGTTGTGTGATGTTAGGATCTCTACTGGCCGGTTGTGAGGAGGCCGCATCTGAAACAGTTATCCATGATGGAGCTAAGTTTAAACGATATCGAGGAATGGGATCATTAACTGCAATGAGTATGGGGTCTAAGGATCGTTACGGGCAAGCTGAAGTTGGAGAGAAAAAAAAATTAGTACCAGAAGGTGTTGAAGGACTAATAAAGTCTAAAGGATCATTGAACGAATTTCTTTATCAATTAGTTGGTGGACTCAGATCAGGCATGGGATATGTTGGAGCAAATAATCTAGAAGAATTATTTGAGAAGGCAAAATTCGTTAAAATTTCCTCAGCAAGTTTGAAGGAAAATCACCCACATAATATTTTAATTGATGTGGGTGCTCCTAATTACTAGTTTACTTTGATATTTTTATAAGATCGCTTTCACTCATTTTTACGGAACCATTAGTCATTCTCTTTTCAAATATTCTAAGTACTGATCTACCGGTTTGATTCTTTTCATTTTCATAAACATAAAATCTCATTGTATCATCACCGTAAAATACATTTACATCTTCAACTGTGACTTCATAACAGTTTTGTTGTGTAAACGGTCTATACTCAACATGCTTAACAGTATAAACATGTGGCTTTAAGCCAGGAATAGATTGATTATCCAACATAGGAGAAGTATTTAATTTAATCTCTTGAGCATTATTTAAACCATCAAAATCTGAATCTACCGTTGCAGCTGGAGGAGTAGGATTATTCTCATCATTTCTTGCAGTAGATGGGAGAGCAAATTTATGCAATAAATGATCTGGAACACTATTTCCATTTGAATCCCATTTGTATTCATTAGTAGAGTATACTCTTTCTTCACAATCTGGAATCAAGTCATTGTCAGTATCTAAGAGACCAGTTTTATTAACTGCATCTTCCCAACAACCAGTGAATTCAAATGCGTTCTCAGGATCACATTGTTTATCTTTACATGGAAAACCATCAGCACTCACTAACGACTCTGCACCATCACTTACTCCATTTTCATCACTATCTGCTTTAAGTGGATTTGATCCAAGGAGTATTTCCCATTTATCAGAAAGTAAATCTCCATCTAAGTCAGAAACTAATTGCTTAGATTCGAGGTCCCAGATTGAGTTAACGTTTTCTAATGTAACGTCTAATAAAGTTGTTGAAACTTTCTTGAAAAAGACTCTTGTTAATTGATCATAATCGATAGTTCCGCTACCAGTATCAAATGAGTAAAATTCACCTTTCCCAATATTAGCTAGTTCTTCAAGTAGCTCTCTTGCTTCCGGTAAATCTTGGTTTTTATAATAATATCCAGTATTAACATTGATTGATTCAATTGCCTCACCAACAATAGGGTTTACTGGAAGAGTCATTATTTGATTTTGTAGTTTATTAAAAATTTGAGAAAATGGAGGACTATCATCAGTAGGTACACCATCAGATAAAACAACAACAACATACTTAGAAGTAATGAGTGGAATTTCTTTTGCTTCCGCTTCTTCTATTGATTTTTGAGCATCTGCTTCAATGATATTTAAGACAGCATCTTCCCATTTTAGGTAAGGCGTTCCGCCACCATCTCGTGTTGCACTTTTTTGAGTGCTAACAACGTTAGCAAAATCGGCATTGGTCTTAACAAAAGGAGCATCAGGACCATTTAAAGCACCCGGGGCTACATCTGCGGAATCTCCAGCAAATTCTATCAAGCTGAAGTACTCATATGGGTTATCGTCTCTGTCATTTAACCAATTAACTAGAGAGTCATATCTTTGTGATCTATCAGGATCTGTTGCATCTCGTCCATTTGATGGACCTGCGTTTGACCCAGAGATATCTAATACAAATAGGAACTTAACTTTTTGTTCAATCAAAGAGGGATCAAGTGTACAGAAATCAAAAACAGCTTCACCAACTTTTGGCTCTATAGGTGTTTGAGCACTTACGGCTGAATCCAAATTTCTCTGCCCACATGAGAGCATTAAACTCATCAATAAGAACGTATAAAGTATTTTCATAATAACTTCCTTTTGTACTGACTTAATCGGTCGGACAAATAAATACTTAAATTTACGCAGGTGGTTCGTGGACTTTAAAGATGTTCGAGACTTCATATTATAACCTTTTTACCCGTCAGCTTTAATCTACAAGGGGTGATGTAAGTTATAGGTATTAAATCATAATCTAGAATAGTTAGATTAAAAGTCTCATAAATCTAGTAATTATAGTAAGTTAGGAGGATATCTCGATTCTAATTTTTTTAAGCTTATTGCCAATAATTTATTGCATGTTTAAAGTTTACTCAAAGACTGTAAATTTTATTGATTATGGAGCATATTCGTTATTCTTGAATTAATATCAAAAGAAAATATAAAGAGGATTGAAATGAAAAACTTATTAATAATAGCTATGATGAGCTTAGTTTCTTGTAAAAATAGTCCATTTAAAGATGATGGAATAAGAGATGCTAGTGATAGAGGTGAAAAGATCTCTAATCCTCTTCAATCTAACACGACTAGCTCAACTTCTACGACGACAACGACTACAACCACTAAAGTTGAAATGGAAAAGTTATTAACTAGAGAAGAAGTTCAAGCTCTTACCTTTGGAGAATTGTTTAATACTTTTACTGAAAAGCTAGCCCTACAGAAAGATAATGAGGGTAAATCAGTGCTTATTTGTGACGAAGAAAAAGCAGAGTTTGATAAAACTAAGTGTATTGCACTTTTAGAGCCGTTAATCATCACTACAAAAAACATAGATTTATTAGGAGATGAGCTTCTTAAAAATGTCGTTGATGATAAGCAATCGATTATTGAAACAATCAAAGAGAACTTTAAAAAAATTGGTGAGTTTGAAGAAAAATTAAAAAAAGTATCTGAAACAAAGTTAGATAATTAATATTTCTTATCGCTCAAGCTTAGCCTTGTTAAATACCGCTTTTAAACTTCTAACTTTCCTAGGAATATAGCTTTTAGCCTTTTTCATCGAATTAAGAGGTTTGAGAGTAACCATTTTTACAGAACTTGGTTTTTGAGAATTTTGTACATGTGAGTTTTGTTTTTTCATAATAATTTCCTTTTAAGCCTTAAAACTTACAAGTTGCCTATTATGAACGAGTCAGTGCTAGATAACGTTAAGTTTTAAGAATTGAATCCTTCTTTGATATCAATATCTTCTCCTTTTAGGGTTTTCAAGCTCTTTTACATTTAGTAAAAAAACACTGTATTAAATACCATTATAGCATAGTTCGGCATTTTTGATAATTTCTTAAGTAGCTGAAAAAAGGTTTAAAGTTGAGTAAAAACCCCTATTCATTATTAAGATTTGATCAAGGAAAGCTATCACTTGAACAATACCTTGATTCAGGCAAGCAACTCTCAGCTATTGCTTTGTGGCCACTATACTTCATTATTAGAAATGGAACTTCAAATGAAATATCAAGAGCTATGCCACTATTAAGTGTGACTCAGCGAGAATTCCTTATTGATTTAGATTGTTGGGACAAGCAAGATTATGACTTAGAGAGTTTTGAAAAATGGATGGGGATTTTTTATACAACTCAAGATATTAAGTTATGCGCTGAATTGGTTACGAGTGATAATTTTAAACTCTACTTGAAAGGGAAGTTTAATTTATATACTTTTGAAAATGAACATCCTGTTTATCCTGATCATGATAATTTTTTTATCACTGATGACTTTTCATTTTTGATTGAATATGAAGAAAAGTTTAAGTCTGTAGATGAATTAAAATATCTTCTATCTAATTTCTATGCACAGTTGGGAGTAGAAAAAGCCCAACTAGAATTAATGACTATTATTTCGGAAAGTTATTTTGATATTCAAGAAGCTGAGTATAATCTAAAAAGAGATAGGTTGGATGATGTTGGTTATGTCGATTATTATGAGGCCCTTAAAGCAAACCAAATCCTAGGGATGAAAAAAATTGAACAATTAATAAAATCAAGACTCACACACTCTTACCTTTCGAGTGAAGCAAGGATAGAACAAAACAATGAAGAATACGAAATTCAAAAAACCAATAAATTTGAGTCTATTGAAGATCAAATAAAGTCTGAATTAATAGAAGTAGAAGACCCTAAGATTTTAAAGTTTTTACCTATTGATTATATTAGAACTCTAAACGCACGGTTTGCTTTAAATTCAAGCTTGAAAAAAGAAGACAAAGATTTAATGACGGACTCGCTGGAAACTCAAGGTCATATTTCCCTAGGGTTTGATTACCTAAAGGATTATTTGAAATCTCAAGACGATCAGAGAAATATTTTTGAATTTTTTAGTTTTAAAGACTTAGCACTTATCGGTAGATCATTAATTGAGCATCAAATAGTTTTAATGAAAAAAGTCTTAAAAAGATTTGACCTTTCTCATGAAGATCACTTCATTGGAGATTTCTTTATTATTTTCTTGCAGGACTTATTCGATATGAATAGAAAAATAAAAATGAATGGGGAAATTCAGACAATCACAACTTTAGAAAAATATCAATATTTCAAAGATAAATCTGATCTTCTGTTAGACCTTGCTTCCTTAATGAAAACTTTCAAACAAGAGCTTGTTAGCTTCAAAGACTTAAGATATTTAAATTATACTTTAGATGAAATTGATTTTGAGGCTTTACTTCTAACAAGATACCTCAAGTTTCAATTAAGAATAGATTCGAACAATTACGGTGTCTCTAAAGAAGATTTTCAAAACTTTATAAGGAATCCAAACTTAATTAATAAAGAAGCTATTAAGAACTTTATTGAAAGTTATAAATTAGATATTGTAGATAAAATCGAATTATATCTTGAAGAAATCCTGATAGATCATTTTGGACATCTCATGAAAGATGGCATAAATGTGTCCGAGTTAAAATTTACAAGTGGAGTATTAATTAAAAACAATATTTAATTAAATCCCTTGAATAAATTCAACAGCTCTTCTTACATTTTCTTCTGGGGTTTTAACTAAAACTCCATGACCTAATCCCGCAATCCATTTCTTTTTAAGTTCAGGGTAATCCTTAAACTTAGCTTTATATTTTTCGAGATTAGCTTTTAAATCTTCCCATTTTAGATGTAGCCAAACTGGATCAATGTTTCCTTGTACGTAGTAATCATTTCCTAATGACTTTAAAGCATCTATGATATCAATTCTCCAATCTATTCCTAAAACATCTATAGACTTTGCTTCTAGGTTTTCAAGAAATCTCAAATGAGTTTGCTTTGTATAATAGATTATTTTTTTATCTGGATGCTTAGCTTTTACATCATCAGCAATTTGATTAATAACTGGCTTGATAAAACGCATATAATCCTCAAACCCTAATTCACCAACCGCAGTATCGAATAGGCAAATTGCATCTGCTCCCGCATTTAATTGCATAGAAATATTTTCCATGAGATTAGGAAGAAGAATATCTAGAAACATCTGCCATCTTCCATCATATAAACCTGTCTTTGAGGGGATTAATGAACCTTTATGACCACCTTCAGTAGCATAGGTATAAAGAGTGAAAGGTGCACCAACAAACCCTAAGAGTGAAACATCCTTAGGAAGTTTTTCTTTTAATAGTGAACATGTATCAGACTGAAATGTATAAAATGTTTTTGCCGGCTCAATAATTTTAACTTTTTTATACTGTTCAACATCACTTAGGTAGGTTTCTAGCTTGGGTGGCCCATCATTGTAGTGAAGCCCTAAATTCATTTGCTCTAAAGGAAATAATAAATCTGAAAACATAATAGCAGCATTAAATTTAAAATCTTCTATAGGTCCTAAAGTAACTTCACATGCCAACTCTGGATTTTTACAAAGTTCCATGAAAGCATGCTTTTTTCTAAAGCCTTGGTAGTGCCAATGGTATCTACCGGCTTGTCTCATGAACCATACGGGTTGAATGTCTGCTGATCTTTGTTCAAAAATATTCATCTTTATTCCTTAATTATTAATTTATATCCAATGGCCCTAATTGATTGGATTTCTAAAATATTGGACTCATCTGTCTCAGCCCACTTTCTAAGTTTAACTATATAATTATCAACAGTTCTATTGGAAGGGTAACTATCTTCTCCCCAAACACTATTAATAATTTCATCTCTAGATAATACCCTATGTTTGTTGATATAGAGAAGCTCAAGAATCGCACATTCCTTCTGTGATAGGTCGATCAAACTACCATGAGCATCTTGAACTTGGTAATTGGAAAAAAATATTCTCAATTTACCTACTCCAATCTCATCTGGTAAATTTCTTAACTTCTTATCAAGTTTTAATATTCTATTTAATCTAAGTTCAAGTTCCTTTAGTTCAAAAGGTTTTACTATATAGTCTTGGGCTCCAAGTTCTAAACCTTTAAGTCTGGTTTGTGGATCATTTTGGGCTGATAAAAACAAAAATAAACATTCACTACTAATAGATCTCATCTCTTTTGCAAGATCCAACCCATTGCCATCAGGAAGGCCAATATCAAGAAGACTAACTTTTATTTCACTATGATTATTTCTGAAATAATTTGAGGCATCTTTATATGTTTTAAATAAGTGTGAAACAAAACCTTTGGATTTTAAATAATCATTTAAAATCTCACCAAGAGATTCCTCATCTTCAACTATTATTATTTTATACATTTGAAGCCTTATAACTTAAGAGGACTTTTAATCCATTATGATTTCTTATCTCAAATCTTCCATTCATTCTTTCAGTAAATTTTTTAACCAAATATAACCCAATTCCGGTTCCTTGATGAGAGTCATGTTTATAAAAAAGATCTCCTAACTTTTTCTCATCACCTCGAAATACACCGCCATCGCTATATTCCAAGGTTATAAAATTATTGTTTTGATACTTTGTTTCCTTGATTTGAATGTTGACACTTTTATTTTTTGAATGCTTAAAAGTATTTTCAATCAAGTTTCTAATAATTATTTTTAGGGCATATTGATCAATTAAAACGTCTGAGGATTGGGTCGTATCTTCTATTTTACAAATTAAATCTTTATCTGGATGCTTAGAAAAGACATTTTGGATAAATCTTTTTAGATTAATACATTCGATATTGGAATAACCAGATAGTTCAAGTTTCGATAGCTGGAGCATATTATCAAATCGATCCTCTAATTCATAACTTCCTGCATTTAAGAAATTTAAACTTTTATTCACTTGAGCGTTATTATTATCTTTTAATAAATCTAGTAGGAATTGAGTCTGTAACCTGACATTTGCAAGAGGAGTCTTTAATTCATGAGTGAGGCCTGCAAAGAATTTTTGAAGCCCATCCGACTTTTTTTGATCTTTAAAAAATAAAATGACAACTAGGGAAGTTGCTATAAATAGAAGAAGTAAAAAAAAGCTGCCTTCCCATTTGAGCATTCTATAAACATTGGAGCTAAACACTGATTCTATTTGTTGTTCGTCTAGAATACTTGCCAGTTTATAGGCTACAAATAACCACCAAACTCCCATTGTTAACACAATGACTAACCAAATAATAGTAGCACTATATAGCCATTTTCTATTTTTATTTAACTCCATAGTCTGGTTTTTAACTCTTCAATGACTTCATCAGTATGCGCCTGGCTAACAAATCCCACCTCATATGCGTTTGGTGATAGATATATTCCTTTTGGTAACAAAAGATTAGAGAGTTTATTGAACTTCTCTCCCAGGTTTTGAGGAATTTTATCTACATTAGAGATGTTTTGATCTGAGCTTACTATCCAGAACAATGAGCTATGAGAAATTATCGAATGTTGAGTATTTTCACTTAACCATTTTTGAAAAACGGCTACGATTTTTTTTGTTTGAGCTTCGAGATTTGAATAAAAATCATTTTCAGCTAATACTTTAAGATTTGCTAAACCAGCACACATCGCAACTGGGTTAGCACTCAATGTTCCTGCTTGATAAACTCCACCTAAGGGAGCGAGATGATCCATAATATCTTTATTGGCTGCTATGGCCCCTACAGGCATACCGCCACCAATGACTTTTCCATAGGTAACAATGTCTGGGGCAATACCGGTTACTTCTGCCATTCCACCAAATGAGACTCTGAATCCAGAAATGACTTCATCAAAAATTAAAAGTGCGTTATGCTTTTTGGTAATTTCTTTAAGCTTTAAAAGAAAATCATCAGTTTGCACTAAAAGTCCATAATTTGCTGGAAGAGGTTCAACAATAATAGCGGCAATATCATCATGATCTTGAAAGCATTTCTCAAGTGCTTCTATATCGCCAAGATCAACAACAAGTGTGTCTTTGGAACAATTGTCTGTAACACCTAAACTCGAAGCTGTTGAAGTTCCAGCTAAGCCAGATCCAGACTTAATAAGCATTGAATCGACATGGCCATGATAGCAACCATTGAATTTAATCACTTTATTTTTCTTTGTATAACCTCTTGCAAGTCTTAGGGCAGTCATGACCGCTTCAGTTCCTGAACTTACAAATCGAATTTTGTCTATAAAAGAAATTCTATCGACTATGAACTTTGCTAAATCTAGAGAATATTTTTCGCAAGCACCATAAGTCCAACCTCTATTGACTGCTCCTATAATAGCCTCTTGTACCAAAGGATGTTTATGCCCAAGTATTAAAGGACCAAAGCTCATGCAAAAATCTATAAAGTTTTTGCCTTCTTCATCTGTTATATAGGCCCCATCAGATTCCTTAATAAATCTTGGACAAAAATCTAAGCCTTTAAAACTTCTGACAGGAGAATGTACTCCTCCTGGGATGTACTTTTGGGCCTGTTCAAAAAATTGTTCATTGTTCATAATTTCACTTTTAACTTAAATAAGTGTTTATTAAAATTTCATAGCTGGCGATAGGGGTGTGAGCAATACTTCTTTGCTCAAATTCCAAGTGAGTTTTACCTAAGCCAGTGAAATGAACAATATCATTAAGTGAGAGAAATTCGAAGCGTTCTGAGTATTTTTGGTATTGATAAAAGCTAGTCCAGTAAAAAACTTTACAGTTTTTTAGTTTTTGCTCGTATTCAGATGAAATATCGACTAATTTTCGTGCATAACTTGGGATAATCTCCCCATAATCACTTAGTGATTCCTTATTAGTAAATATTTTCCAAGGTGCATTAAAATCTGCCATTAAGTTAAAAGACTTGGAGGATTTCATTTGCTCTAGCGCCTTCTCGCCTTGAGAATCAAAGCACCCATGGCACCAATACGCATTCTTGGCTAAGGTCTTCATGGAAGATACACCAGAGCTAAATATTAAGCCTGTATGCTCTACATTCTTGAAATTTTCAAGGGAGTGATTAGTGGCTAGTAAACTATTTTTTGAACTTTTAGTTTCTGATTGAATTGAATACTTTTCAATGAATTCATCGCAAAGAACTTGATTATGAACTTTCTTGGTTAGTCCAATGAAAATATTTTCTTGTTTTGAAATTTTTGGAAGAGCATTCAAAGATTCTATGGATTTAATTTCAAGTTCTTTTAAGTTTTTACCAGATTTATAAAGAGCATTTCCTTTAACATAAATCCCAAGGGGAAGATAACAGGTTCCTCCGTTTTGATTAAAGATTTTTTTTTCTTGAAGAATTTCGCTTCTGGTTTCCTGATGGTTGAGAAATGAGATCATTTGAAGACATTCTTGATTTTTGCCAAGCGTTTCAATGATGAGAGCTCCTTGGGCTGCTGCTGGTGTATGAGTCTTAAGCGGTAATATACTAAAACTTAAATCTCTCATTAAAGCTTTTAAGGTCTGTTCTCCTTCCTCTAGGTAGCTTACCCTCTCTATTCCAGCACAAGCTAAAATGATAGCATCATACTGACCCTCAACTAATTTATTTATTCTTGTATCAATATTTCCACGTAAGTTCTTATGCACCAAATTTAAATTACTTAAACCTGGCAATAATTCTTTGAGATAAGGAATCTGAGCAATTCGACGAGGAGAACTTGTTCCAACCACAAAGTTGTTTTTTTCAAAAGTATTCGTAGTTAATAGCTTTTGAGTTGATTTTCTAATAAAAAGGATGTCATTAGCAATAGCACGCTTAGGGACGGCCGCAGTTACAATTCCATCTGGTCTGTCACTACCAAGGTCTTTGCCTGAATGAACCACTAGATCAACTTGATCAGATAATAAGGCATAATCAAGTTCTTTAGTGAAAAAGTCTTTACCTTCTAATTCGTGTAAAGGCTTGTCTTGAATAATATCACCTTGAGTCTTAATAATTTCTAGTTTGAAAGAATTTTGAGGGTGTTTTTTTTCTAAAATGTTTTTTATATAATTAGCTTGAGATCGCGCAAGTAAGCTTCCTCGAGTTCCTATTTTCAAGGTTTTCATGTGTTTGCCTTCTTTTCATATTATCTTCTAACCACTTAATTCTACGCTCACTAGTTCTAAAGATTTCCTCTAGGGCATCATCAATCTTTTGCATTTTTTCGCAGCTATCAATTGAACCTAGTTGATAGATATTTTCTAATTTAAAATAATTTTTACTTGTTAAGTTTTCAGGGTATTTAATACACGGATCGCCCAAATCTATAAAAAATACTTGATCTGTTTTCCAACCGGATAAAAAGCTCTCAGATAAAATTTGTTCACTAGTTCCTATCGTATTGATAATAGTGTTAAATTTTTTATATTGTTCCATTGCTTTCCATGGAAGTTGTTGGATTGCATGCTTTCTAGAGAGACAATTTAAGTTTTCAGTATTTCTAGCAGTGATAGATACTTTATGAGATTTTTTAAACTGGTTAATTAGGTCTTCAGCTAACATACCAGATCCTAGGATTAAAATATCTTGCTTCTTAGATTCTTTTAAAATTTTCTTTGTTAGTGCAGCATATGTTTTTTGAGATATACCGAGTAAAAACTTAGTTCTTATTCGTTTTTGATCTTGGAGTATTTTTTGGACAATAGTTGTTATTTCAGCAGTTCTACATTCAAGGCTTAAATACTGCTCAATGGCTGTTTTAAATTGTGCAACAATTTCATTTTCAGCAATTAAGCGGCTTTTTAATCCACAGATTACTTCTAATAAGTAAATATAGGCTTTAATATCTTTATAACACTCATAATTTTGTTCAATATTATCTAATTTAGATGTTGAAAGTACGAGGTTTCTTTGGCAAGTATGTAAAGAGAACGATCCTTTAGGTAGGATTTGTTCATTGGAAAGTTTGTTATCAAAATTATATAAATAAAGCATAATGGTCTCTGAGATTATTATAAATTCGAGCCGAAGATCTATTGTCATAGAAATGTAGAAGGCTTAGGCAAATAAATGTTTGACATGTCAAACATTTGGGGTAGAGAGTAATATTAATGTATATTATAAACAAATTAAAAGATATTCTTCTTAGAATAGACTCTAAAGTCGAAAAAGAAATGAAGTTTTTTTTTAAGCATTGGGGCAAGAGTAAATTCATGATCGCCATGAGTAAGAAGGCCCAGATTCTTGGCATTGAGAAACTATACCAAAAAAGTCCAAAGGCATTTTTATATTTTTTCCTTTTTTATCTTATAAGAGATTCGATACTCTATATAATAATTCCTATATATGTTTCAACTATGATTGACTAAATATAGAAATTAAAAAGGCAGAGCATTGGATAGTTTTAGTAATTATTTTTGGGAATATCCTAATTTAGTTGAATACCTAAATGAGAACCCTGAAGAGAAAAACGATGTAAAAAAAAACTTTGATGAAATCCATGGTGTTTTCAATCAGTCCTTAGTTCAAAAAGTTTCATTATTATTTGATAAAACACTTAGAAAACTCTATGACCAAATTAATCTAGAGCTTCCTTATGATTTTGACTTAGATGAGTTACAGAAAAAGCATCATATTGTTCTGGTACCTAATCATCAATCCCATGCAGATTACGTTGCTCTAACTTATCTATTCTATAAAACTTTTAAGAAACCACTTTATGTGGCTGCCGGAATTAATTTAAATATTTTTTTATTTGGGAAGCTATTTAAAAACTCAGGAGCATTTTTTTTAAGAAGGTCTTTTGCAGGAAATCCCACTTATAAAGTAAGTTTTCATGCTTACATTTTTGCATTGTTAAAAAATGAAAATATCGTTGAGTTTTTCTTCGAAGGAGGAAGATCTAGAACTGGAAAACTTCTCTCACCCAGGTATGGATTATTTCAGATGCTCCTTGAAACTCACCAACATGTTAACACCGGCAAAACACTTCTATTTATTCCCGTTTCTATCGCTCATGAATTTGTCCCTGAAGAGTCTGCTCATTCTTCAGAGTTAAAAGGAGCGAAGAAAAAGAAAGAACATATCTCACAAGTTCTTAAAATTTATAAATTATTTAATAAACGTCTAGGTTCTATACACGTCACTCTGGGGCAGGGAATAGAAGTTCGAGGCTATGATAACTTGCGTGCAAGCACTCAGAAGTTAGCTTTTTCTTGTTTTAAATCAGTTGGTAAAGGAATGCCTATCACGCCTACTTCTTTGCTTTCATTAATCTTACTTGATACTCCCTCAGGTATTAATAATTGGGAATTAATTGAATTTAAAGCAAAAGAAATTATCGCCTATTGCAAACGCTTCTCTATTCCTCTCACTCCTTCTTTATCGAGTGAGTTTGATGTCTCAAAGAATAATATTTTAGAAGCCTTAAATATTCTCATTAGTAATAAGAAAGTAAATGTTATAAAAAACCAACATCTCGGAGATATTTATTATTCTGTAAAACCAAAAGAAAGAGTTCATCTTTTATATTTTAAGAATATGATATTACATCACTTTATCTTACCAGTGATGTTAAACACGGTTATTTATTACTTAAAAGAAAAGAAATTTAAAACTGTTGAAGATCTAAGAAGCTACTTAATAGATAAAAGAAGTGAGCTGCTTTTTGAATTCTATCTTCCGAGTACAGCAGAAATGTTGCAAGAGTTATTAGATACAATTTCCTATGCAACTGGAAAAAACATTGAAAAATTAGATGAAGTATTAGACTTGAATGATCAAGAACTGGACCAGGTTGCTACTAAAATTCGAGTTTTTTCGAGCTCATTATCCTATATTAGTGAGTGTTATTATATCGCAGCTAGAACACTGGATCATTTGGCCGAGGTAGAGTTTAACCAAGATTCGTTTATTCAAACTTTCAAAGAGGTTTTTGGACTTGAACTGGATCATGGACGAATAATCCAGTTCCAAGAGAGTTTTTCAATCACAATGGTCAAGAGTGCATTGCAGCTTTATCAACATAAAGGTTGTACTGAACTTGTTGGTGATATATATAAGGTTGTTGACCTTGATCAGGTATTTAAGTTAAAGAAGCGTTTTGCTGAAAACTTAAATATAAACTTAATTATGAATCTTAGTTTAAATACCGACGATTTTTAGGTTTAATTTGTTTATATCAATAATGGTAGGCTTGGTTAATATATCTTGAAAGAGAGATACCAAGTTGGTATTTTTTTAATCAGTCACTTGTGTGGCGTTTTATGGAGGTAGGATATTTCTAAAGGTTATCGAGGCAAAAAAGGCGGTCCGTCTAAATCAGGACCAAGAGTAAATCACAGAATTATAGCAACAGAAGTTAGACTTCTTGGCGATGATGGGCATCAATTTGGTGTAGTATCTATTGCTGAAGCAAGAAGAATCTCTGAGGATCAAGGCTTAGACCTGATAGAGATATCGCCCAATTCTAAGCCACCAGTTGTAAAATTGATGGATTATGGAAAATACAAATACAAGCAGCAAAAACAGGCTAATGAAGCCAAGAAAAAACAAGCTGTAGTTGCAGTCAAAGAAATAAAGTTCAGGCCTAATATCGATGTTCACGACTTAGACGTTAAGCTTAGGAAAGCTCAACAGTTTTTAGACGACGGAGATAAGATAAAGCTTCTTATGCAGTTTCGTGGTCGAGAGATGGCCCATAAACATATTGGACAAGAAAAATTTCAAAGTATTATTAATAAAATTCTAGAAATGGGAGCAGTTGTAGAGTCTAATCAAAAAATGATGGGAAATAGAATCATTGCCATGGTCGGGCCTTCCAAGAAGGGTTAGTAGTAGACAACTTTTCTTTTAGTTAATTTCTTCCATAAAAATTAAATTTTTCTATATTTTGAGATAATTACATCATGATAAAATGGTTATGGCTTTTTTGTATGATGATTTGTCTTCCTCTTCGATCAGGCTCGTTAGGAGAGTGTGAGGTTCATTTAGAAGAACTTAGAAGAGAATATAATGAAAATCTTTTTAATAAGTATATTTTTCAAAAAAAGGGATTCATACATAAAGTTATCGATCTTAAAACTTTTAGAGATCTTAGGAAACGTTGGGTTAATAGGTTAGTTAGTTTAAACGGAAACTCTTTCCAATACATATATTTAAACAAAGACTTATCCTTTTTAGCAGATACTTTTCAAGGAGTTTCCTATAAAGGTGTTGAGCTGGTTCCAGATGTTAAAAATAGATTTAAGGCTGAAGCTCCAGATAGATTTGAAGAATATAAAGAATCCTCAGATAGAATCGATAAATTAATTCAAAGGTATGAAAGTTTAGAAATTGATAGAGATGAGATTTTTGAAAGGGTAATAAACTTAAGGTTTCAAATTAATCAATTAGAAAACCTGCCGTCTGATATCACATTTCCTTATGAATTAAAATATATTGCCTATAGTTCACTTGATGATTCAAAAAAAATAGGCACTGAGACTTTGGACTCTCAAGAAGATATCCGTGTCAGATTAAGAAACTTTAAAGAAGATCTTAAGGAAAGAGAAGTCGGAACAGGAGAGCATACTTTAGAAGGAAGAGAGATTCTTCAGTATAAAATGAAAAGACAATTAGAAATTTACTTAGAATATTTAAAAGATGTGATAGAAAACAACTCTCAATTCAAAGGTTTAGAAACTCACCTGAACACAGTAGAAAATTTATTAGACAATGACTCTTTGAAGGTAAATGAAATTGTGAAAAACTATATGAATCGTCATGAGCTTTATGAAGAAATAAAGTATTATTTTCAACAAAAAGTAAAAACACCTGATGATGTCTTAGTGAAAATGAAATTTCATACTTTTGGTACATATTCAAAGACTAATAAATACCTTCCTAGATTGAAAGTAGTTGGTCGGACATCGTTTCGTAAATTTGCTCTAAAGCACTGGAAGAAAGGACTGGCTTTATTTGGAGCAGTTAGTACGGGAGTTTTTAATGTTCAAAAGTGGTATTATAAATATGAGCTCTATGTGCATGAAACCGAAAGAAGTATTCAAAGATGCTTAAAAAATCACTTAGATAGAAACTCCATGAATTCAAATTATAAGTTTAGTGAGAAAGATTATAAGAAATGTAAGAATATTGTAATTAAGACTAAGCTAAGTAACTCTGAATATTCAAAGTATTCTGGAAGGGAGAGTTTTGATTTTAAGGAGTATATCTCTCCTAATGGAGCTGAACCCAGAGATGAAGATGCCAATATTGTTTCTGTACTAAAATCTATCGAAAAAGTTGAGAAAGCTTGGGAATACACCATGAAAATACAAGAAGAGACTAAAGCTGCGTGGGAGCAAAAAGCCAAAGAGTTTGCTGCACAGAGTTATTAAGAAACAGCCTTTGACAAAATGTCCCATAATTCATAAAAATAGCAGACTAACTAATTAAGATTTCAAGGAAATAAATATGCCTAAAATGAAGACGAAAAGATCAGCAGCAAAAAGATTCAAACTAACGGCTTCTGGTAAGATCAAAGTTAAAAGAGCAAACTTAAGACATATTTTGACTAAGAAATCGACGAGCTATAAAAGAAGTAAAAGAAAGGCGCTTTATTTAGCACCTGCTGATATGTCTAATGCACTTAAGTGCTTAGCTTTAAAATAATTCAATAATAACTTTTACTTGGGAAAAAGATAAGAAGACTTAAATGTCTCTCCAAGCTGAAGAAGGAGTAATACAAGATGTCTAGAGTAAGAAGAGGTTTTAAGGCCCGAAGAAGAAGAAACAAGATTTTAAAACTTGCTAAGGGTTTTAAATTTGATAGAAGAACAAAATTTAGACATGCTGCTCAAACAGTTGAGAAAGCATTATATAATCAATATAAAACAAGACGAATTTTCAAAAGAGATATAAGAAAACTTTGGATCGTTCGAATTAATGCAGCTGCAAGAATTTGTGGTACAAATTATTCTAGAATGATGAATGCCTTAAAGAAAAATAACAATAATTTAAATAGAAAGATGCTTTCTGAGATTGCTGCGACTGACTTTGAGGGATTTAAAGCACTTGCAAGTTCTTTAAAGTAAGTTAGTTTACTTCTAATTTTAACTTAAATAAATGAATCGATTTTCTCGTATGAATCAAAAGTTCTGAAGCTTTATGTAAAAGCTCTGCTCGCAATTTATCTTTATCAACTTTCTTGACCTGATGTTGTTGAGCCTCAGTTAGAGCAGCATTATTTTGCTTTATAATCTCTAATCTCGTTTGAGGATTAATTTCAGGCTTTGCTTCTTTTAAGACTGGTCTGATAGGTTCTTCAGTATTTACTTCAACAGCATGATGCTCGTCTTGTGTTTTCAGGTTATGCTTAATTGGTTGAAATTGAACCTCCTCGACTGGATAAGAATTCAATTCAATAACATTTTCTTCAAATAATATTTCTTCATTTTGTTCTGAGCCTTCAATGATCTCAGAATGAGTAGAGGTTCCAAATAAATCAAGTTCTTGAGAGATAATAGCCTTTGCTTTATACAAAGATTGTTTCTCTACCATTAATAAGTGTTGTATTTTCTTTAAGATAGCTAAATCTCTAGGAGTGTAGATTCTTTGTCCATCATCAGAGATAAGAGGACCTAATTCCTCAAACTCAGATTCCCAAAACCGTAAAAGGTAAGACTTAATATTTAAAATTGCAGTAATTTCTTCTACTGAATAATGAGATTGGGCTGCAGTGTTCATTGATTTCCTTCCTGTTGTTCTTGAAAAAATTTGATTGATTTTGAAATAATTTCTTCTGGGCTCATTGTAGTATCTTCTGTCCCGTCTTCTCTTATTCTATTTTTATATTTAGATGTAATATCTTCTTTTAATAAATCAGAGGGTTTAAAAGTGAGAACTCTCTTAGATGGGATTTTCATTCTCTCACCAGTTTGAGGATTTCTTCCCATTCTTTCTGCTTTGTCTCTAATCGTAAAATTTCCGAATCCAGAAATCTTTATTTTTTCACCTTTAGATAAAGTGTCTTTCATAATATTAAATACTAAATCAATAATATGAGATGATTCTTTTTTAGAAAAACCTAATTGCGATTGGAGCTTATCAATTAGATCAGTTTTACTTAAACTCATACTTCCTCCGTGAAATTAATCATCAAACTGAGCTATATAGTATAAGCTTAGCATCAAAGAAAAAGTTAATCTAGATGGGAAGAGTTTTGCTCAGGTATTTGGTCTATCTACTAGATGGTTTTGGTGATGAAAGTTTTCCAGTTAACTTTAATTTATATTCACCCTTTGCATTCTTGAAAGATCCTAGGAACATATCTGCCATAGCAAATTCTTCTTTAACTTCCTCTCCAATTAAAAGATCTAAATCTAAGTCCATTGTTGAGTTAGAGAAACTTGAATAGTTGGCTAGGATTTCACCTTTGGTAAGAAGATAGAGTGGGGATGAATCATCATCTCCCAGGTTGATCTCTTCAATTAAGATCTTAGAATCTTTACCTTGAGCTTTTACTTTTAATCTTTGAAGGTCCATATCAGGTAGACCAAAGCCCATAATGGCTTGTTTGGGTAAGAAGAAGTTATTAGATTCTATATCTAGGTTAAAAGCTTTGAGTTTGTTTTTTTTTATTTCTGCATTTAGATTAACTTTTGCCATTCCTTCAAGTGCTAAGTCGAAGTCAGCTAATTTTTTTAATAAAGTTGTAATAGTAGGAAGATCCATTTTTTGATCATCTATTTTAATCAAGTGATCTTTACTATTTGATGAGGCCTTAATGGTAAATTCAGTTTTATTCATTTTAAGACCAAGATTAGCCACAACTCCTAACGGAGAGAAGTTGATTCCTCCAAATCCTAGGCTTAGCTTTTCTAAGGGAAGCAGTTTTTGAGCTTTGCTAACACATCCAGCTGGAACAGAGACTTTTGTGAAGTTAATTTTAGGCATAAAG
>ENA-ORXM01002062-ORXM01002062.1-marine-metagenome-genome-assembly--contig:-NODE-2062-length-25069-cov-3.929297_pt1 | contig 25069 bp, 24 predicted proteins | sample MGYA00237867_ERZ511480 | MGnify/ENA primary metagenome ERZ511480 (study PRJEB26309, sample SAMN06266103) | marine metagenome | isolation source: Algal blade | place: United Kingdom:Sidmouth, United... | reverse complement strand
CCCGTCAGCGGAGGCGATATCGTCCGCTCCCCCGAAATCGCGCCCACGGGCCGCAATATCCATGCGTTCGACCCCTTCCGTATGCCCAGCCCCTTTGCCATCGAAGACGGCAAGCAGCAGGCCCAGCGCCTGATCGACCGCTACATTCAGGACCATGGCGAATTGCCCAAAAGTGTCGCGCTCGTCCTCTGGGGTACCGACACGATGAAGACCGAGGGTGCGCCGATTGCGCAGGCCCTCGCCCTGATCGGCGCGAAACCCCGCTTCGACGGTTTCGGTCGGCTGGCCGGGGCAGACCTGATCCCCTTGGAAGAATTGGGCCGCCCCCGCATCGACGTGACTATGACCCTCTCGGGCATCTTCCGCGATCTGTTGCCGCTGCACACCAAGTTGCTGGCCGAAGCCAGCCTGCTCGCGGCGAAGGCCGACGAATCCCTCGACCAGAACGCCATTCGCGCCCATGCCCTCGCCTATGCCGAGGAGCGCCAGTGCAGTCTGGAAACGGCGGCCCTGCGTGTCTTCTCCAACGCCTCGGGCGCGTATGGCTCGAACGTCAACCTGCTGATCGACAGCGGTGCGTGGGAAGGCGAAGACGAGATCGCCGAGACCTACAGCAACCGCAAATGCTTCGCCTATGGCATCGACGGCAAGCCGGAGAAGCAGCCGGAATTGCTGGCCACGATCCTGCGCGACGTCGATGCCAGCTACCAGAACATCGACTCGGTCGAGGTCAGCATCACGTCCGTCGATCATTACTTCGATACGCTGGGCGGTATCAGCCGCGCGGTGAAGCGGGCAGGCGGCAAGGAATTGCCGGTCTATGTCGGCGATCAGACGAGCGGCACCGGCAAGGTCCGCGCCCTCTCCGAACAGGTCGCGCTGGAGACCCGCACCCGGACGCTGAACCCCAAATGGTACGAGGCGCTGCTCGACCATGGCTACGAAGGCGTCCGCCAGATCGAAAGCCATGTGACCAATACGTTCGGTTGGTCGGCGACCACCGGACAGGTCGATCCGTGGGTCTACAAGAACCTGACCGAATCCTTCGTACTGGACGAGACGATGCGTCGGCGGCTTGCCGACCTCAACCCCAAAGCCAGCGCCAAACTCGCCAATCGACTGATCGAGGCGGGGGAACGCAACTACTGGACCCCGGACGAAGAAACCTGGAATGCCCTCCGCGCGGCGGGTGAAGAACTCGAAGATCGCGTCGAAGGAATTATCGTGGAGCACGCCGCATGACCATTCATATCAAACCCGAAGAGGCCAAGAGAAACGCACGGATGCTCAAGAGAGCATCGGGCCAGGGACAGGGCGAAGATGGCGCTGGCAGTGTCCAGGTGCATCTCGATCCGACCATGGAGATCGACGGCGCGAAGGTCTTTGCCATCTACGGCAAGGGCGGGATCGGCAAGTCGACCACCTCGTCGAACCTGTCGGCGGCGTTTTCCAAGCAGGGCCAGCGCGTTCTCCAGATCGGGTGCGATCCGAAGCACGATTCGACCTTCACGCTGACCAAGAGCCTGATCCCGACCGTCATCGACATCCTTCAGGAGGTCGATTTCCACGCCGAGGAATTGCGCGCAGAAGACTTCGTGTTCGAGGGCTTCAACGGCGTCAAATGCGTCGAGGCAGGTGGCCCTCCAGCGGGAACCGGGTGTGGCGGCTACGTCGTCGGCCAGACGGTCAAGCTGCTCAAGGAACATCACCTGCTCGAAGATACAGATGTCGTGATCTTCGATGTGCTGGGCGATGTGGTCTGCGGCGGTTTCGCCTCGCCACTGCAACATGCCGAGCGGGCGCTGGTCGTCGCGGCGAACGATTTCGACTCGATCTTTGCCATGAACCGCATCCTCGCGGCCATCCGGGCCAAGTCGAAGAACTACGACGTCCGCATCGGCGGCGTGATCGCCAACCGCTCGAAGGACACGGACGAGATCGACCGGTTCAACGACGCCGTCGGCCTCAAGCGCCTCGCCCATATCGCCGATTCCGATGCGGTGCGCCGTTCGCGCCTCAAGAAATGCACGATGTTCGAGATGGACCCCGAACTTCCCGGCGTGAAGGAAATTCAGGACGAATACCTCCGCCTCGCCGAATACCTGATAACGGGGGCCGACGCGCTCGAGGCCACGCCGATGAAGGACCGGGAAATCTTCGATTTCCTCGGCTTCGAGTAAGGGCTGCGCGCAATGACCGATACCAGCTACACCCGCAGTCGTAGCGAGATACAGACGTATTTCGACCGCACCGCAATCGACGCCTGGAAGCGTTTTGCTTCGGACAAGCCGCTCAGCTTCGTCCGGGCCAAGGTCCGCGCCGGACGCGACGAGATGCGCGCGACGATGCTGTCCTGCTTGCCCGATGACCTCTCGGGCTGGCGCATACTCGACGCGGGTTGCGGATCGGGGGCCATGTCGGTCGAGCTGGCCAATCGCGGGGCCGACGTCCTCGGTATCGACCTGTCACCCGAGATCGTGCGTTTCGGCACCGAAAACATGCCCGCCATCGATGGCGGCGGCTCGGTCGAGCTGACCAGTGGCGACATGCTCGATCCGGCCTTGGGCGAGTTCGATGCGGTGGTGGCGATGGATTCGGTAATCCACTACGCGAACGAGGATGCGGTCACGGCGCTTTCGACGCTCGCGGCGCGCACCCGGCGCAAGATCGTCTTCACCTTCGCCCCGCGCACGCCTTTGCTCGTGACGATGCGGGTCGTGGGCAAGACCTTCCCCCGCAAGGACCGCGCGCCCTTCATCGTGCCGGTCGCACCGCGCCTGATGACCGATCGGCTGAGCGCGCTGGATGGTTGGAGCGTCGACCGAACGCAGCGGGTCAAGCGCCCCTTCTATATCTCTCAGGCCATGGAGCTGACGCGCATATGACGGCCAAGGCGCAAAAATCGAAGATGGTGGCGTTCTGGCAGACGGTCGGAATGCGTTTTCTTCCGTTTGCCGATGCGGCGACGGCGGATTTGCCGCTCGGGCGTCTGTTGCGTCTGTCGATGTTCCAGCTTTCGGTCGGGATGGCCGCCGTCCTGCTGACGGGTACGCTCAACCGGGTGATGATCGTCGAGCTGGGCGTTCCGGCCAGCCTCGTGGCGATCATGATCGCGCTGCCCGTTCTGGCGGCTCCGCTGCGCGTGCTGATCGGCCATCGTTCCGATACCTACAAATCCGTGCTCGGTTGGCGGCGCGTCCCCTATCTCTGGCTTGGCACGTTGCTTCAGTTCGGCGGCCTCGCGATCATGCCGTTCTCGCTTCTGCTGATGCAGTCCCAGACGCTCGGGCCGGAATGGGCCGGGCCTGCGGCGGCGGCCTTCGCCTTCCTGCTCACGGGTCTGGGGATGCACATGGCGCAGACGGCGGGCCTCGCACTGGCGACCGATCTCGCGGCCCCGGAAAGCCGCCCCCGCGTCGTCGCTCTGGTCTATGTCGTCCTGTTGCTGGGTATGATCTTCGCCTCGTTGGCCTTCGGTGCTCTGTTGAGCGACTTCAGCGCCACGCGCCTGATCGGCGTCGTGCAGGGCGCGGCGGTCTTGACGGTGCTGGTCAACGTCGTCGCACTGTGGAAACAGGAAGTGCGCAATCCGCAAGCCACCCATGCCGACCGCGACATGCCATCCTTCAAGGAAGCATGGAGCCGATATCGGGCGGATCGCAGCACGGGGCGCCTGCTGCTCGCCGTTGCCCTCGGATCGGCGGCATTCAGTATGCAGGACGTGCTGCTCGAACCCTTCGGCGGTGAGATCCTCGGCCTCAGCGTTTCGCAGACCACCCTGTTGACGGCGGCATGGGCGAGCGGTGCCCTGATCGGCTTCGGCCTTGCCGGAAAACTGCTGCATCTGGGTTTCAACATGCATCGGGTCGCTGCTCTTGGCGCATTGATCGGGATTGCAGCGTTTACTGCCGTCATCCTCTCGTCACCGCTCGGCTCGACGCTGCTGTTCGTGGTCGGCGTGACTCTGATCGGCATCGGGGGCGGCTTGTTTGCCGTCGCCACGATGCTCGCCGCGATGGCTCTGGCGGACAAGAGCGACAGCGGCTTTGCCATCGGCGCGTGGAGTGCCGTTCAGGCAACCGCCATCGGTGTCGGTCTGGCAGCGGGCGGCATCATTCGCGACACCGTCAACGCGGCGGCGACCTCCGGCGAATTGGGCCAGACGCTCGATACCGCCGTGACGGGCTACAACACCGTCTATCACCTCGAAATCTTTCTTCTCTTCGTCAGCCTCGTCGTGATCGGTCCTCTGACCAATCGCGCGAATGGGCGGACGGCCCCTGTAACCCGGCAGTTCGGCCTCGCCGAACTGCCGGGATGATGCGCTAAGGAGCTTGGCTATGGAAACGGGATCGATCGTCGGCAGCATCGATGTTGCTCAGGTAACACTCTATGTATTCTGGGTCTTCTTCGCGGCACTCATCTGGTACATCCGGCGGGAAGACCGGCGTGAGGGTTATCCTCTCGAACACGACATCACGGGCGAATACGACAAGGATCCGTGGCTTTGGCTTCCGGCAAAGAAGACCTTCAACCTGCCGCATGGCCACGGAAAGGTGCAGTTCCCGGACGGCGAACGGGACACCCGCCCCATTGCCGCAGAACGCATGGCGAATTTCGCAGGTGCGCCGCTCATCCCGACCGGCAATCCGATGATCGACGGTGTCGGCCCCGCCGCCTGGGCCGAGCGCGCGGACATTCCCGAAGTTGCCGCCGATGGGAAGAACCTCATCGCGCCCATGAGCGACACCGAGGATTTCTCGATTGCCGAAGGCGATCCCGATCCGCGTGGAATGGAAGTCATCGGATGCAACGACGGTGTCGCCGGAACGATCTCCGATGTCTGGGTAGACAGGGCGGAACAGGTGATCCGTTACTTCCAGGTCGATCTCGCTGCGGAAAACGGCGGGCGCACTGTCCTGCTGCCGCATAACTTCTGCACGCTCGGCAAGAAACGGGGCGACGAGCGGTACATCAGGGTGCGCTCGATCACCGCCGCGCAATTCGCGGACGTTCCCGGTCTTGCCGCGCCCGGTCAGGTCACGTTGCTCGAAGAAGACAGGATCATGGGGTATTACGGGGGCGGTACGCTCTACGCGACGCCCGAACGTCAGGAGCCGCTGCTGTGAGCCATCCCGTTGCAGAAGAACATGACTACGAGCCGGTCCCCGGCCTGCCGGGCCGCCTGCCCGAAGGAGAACGGATCGTCTGGCAGGGGCGACCCGAGAGCCAGATTTTCGCCCGTCACGTGATGAAGTCTCGCTGGCTGGTCGGATACTTCGCCATCCTCATGGTCTGGGCCGTCGTGGCGGCCTTCTATGACGGACGGTCTTTCGGCAGCATCATCTTCTCGGTGTCTGTCCTCGGGGTGCTCGGAGCCATGCTGATCGGTCTCTGTGAACTCTATGCCTGGGGCGTCAAGAAGACGACGCTCTATACGATCACGAATCGCCGGATCGTCATGCGGATCGGTGCGGCCCTGTCGGTGACGCTCAATATTCCCTTCAGCCAGATCGCTGCCGTGAACCGCACGGATTTCGAGAACGGTACCGGGACTCTGACGGTTCAGCTCATGGACGAACAGCGCTTCTCGTGGCTGGTATTGTGGCCCCATGCACGGCCATGGCGCTTTGCCGAACCGGAACCCGCGCTGCGGTGTATCCCGCAGGTCGAGCAGGCCACCGAGGCATTGTTGACCCAGTTGTCCAACTTCTCGCCGATGGCATCGGCGAACCGGACGGAACGCCCCACGCGCGGGGATGCCGGCCATCCCGAACTGGCGACAGGATAGATCGATGGAACAGATCAAGGTCATCCGCAAAGATCCGGCCCCGTCTCGCAAGGAGCGGTTTCCGACGATTCCGCTCTTCGCGGCACTGGGCTTCGTGGCCTTTACCGTCGCGGCTGTGCTGTTCGGCAAGATCACCGATATCGGCACCGTGCGCATGGAGATCGGCGAAGTGGTCGAGGTGCGGGATATCTTGATGACGAAGGCGACGACGGGCGATATCGTCGAGGTGCGGGATTTCGCCACAGGGAACACGCTGGCCGCCTATGCCGTAAACGAGGGTGGTTTCGTGCGGGGAGCCTTTCGGGGGCTGGCCCGGAACCGCATGGTCGCCAATGTACCGGAAACCCAACCCTATCGTCTGATCCGGTGGAGCAGCGGCGCAGTGTCGCTATCCGATACGGGAACGGGAGAACGCCTCTATCTTGATGCCTTCGGTCGCGATAACGTGGCAGCATTCGCTCAATTCCTTGAAGGACAGGAAGGGATATAGCCAATGAACCCGTTCGCGATATTCGGTCGTCGTAAGGAAGACGTCGAGTGCACCGTCGAGATCATCAATACGTTCGACAGCCTGGGGGCGCATGTGCGTTTCGATGGCGGCGTGACGGTCCGCCCCGGTGACGAAGTGCTCGTCCATGGTGCACCCATCGCCATTCCCTATGGCGAGACCGAAAGTTTCCGCCGTACCGCGACCATCACCCGCGCCAATGCCCTCGAACGCGCATGGACCCGCGCGACGGGGGATTTCGAGTTCATGGAACTCTGCGAATTCAGCTTCTCGGAAAGGGCATCGCTATGAACATGCGCGTAGACCCCGCAGACCTCAAGACACGCTACGACGTCCAGAACGAGAGCACGAAAGTCGCTCTCGAATCGACGATGCTCAATCCGCGCTTCTACACCACCGATTTCGACGAGATGGACCGGATCGACGTCACACCGGTGCGCGAGGAATGGGATCGGTTGATTGGCGAGATGAAGGCCGATCCCCGCCGCGCGCATTTCAAACGCACGGAAGACTGGGACGAGATCGATATCGACGCCTATCCCGAGGAACTGCGCAAGGAACTGGTCGATTTCCTGATCAGTTCGCTGACGGCGGAATTCTCCGGCTGCGTGTTGTACAAGGAGATGAAGCGGCGCGGATCGAATCCCGATATCTGCGAATTGTTCGGCTACATGAGCCGCGACGAGTCGCGCCATGCCAGCTTCATCAACGACGCGCTGAAGGATTTCAATATCGGCGTGAACATGGGCTTTCTCGCCAAGGCGAAGAAGTACACGTATTTCAAGCCGAAGTTCATCTACTACGCCACCTACCTTTCGGAGAAGATCGGATATGCCCGCTATATCACGATCTATCGCCACCTCGAACGGCACCCGGACAAGCGCATCCACCCGATCTTCAAATGGTTCGAGGAATGGTGCAACGACGAGTTCAGCCACGGCGAGGCCTTTGCGCTGCTGATGCGTTCGGACCCCAAGTTGCTGGCCGGTCACAATAAATACTGGATCAAGTTCTTCCTGCTCGCCGTCTTCGCGACCATGCATGTGCGTGACCATGCGCGGCCCGAATTCCACAAGGCGATGGGGATCGACATCGACGAGTACGACCGCGAGGTCTTTCGCATCACTTCCGAGATTTCGCGTCAGGTCTTTCCGCTGGAACTCGATCTCGACAACCCGGCTCTGCATGAACGCTTCTCGAAGATGGTTCGTATCTCGAACAAGATCGACGAGGCGGACAAGGCCGGCGGTATCTTCGGCAAGTTGCGCAAGGCACGGTGGATGGGAGCAGCGGGGCTGAACTTCATCGCGCTCTACCTCATCCCGACGAAGAAGAACGAGCTTCCGGAACTCAGCCGTCTCGAACCGGTCTGGTAGGAGACGTGTCGTTGTCCCACCCCGCTATCGCCGTGGTCTTCTCGATCTTCATCTGGTGGTTCTCCACCGGAGCGGTCTTCCTGTTGGCGCGCCGATGTGAAGGTCATGCGTGGCGGGTGGCTTTCGGGACGACTGCAATCGCCCTGCTCGCGCTGGTCGGCCTTTATGTCAGCGCGCGGATGGATACGGTGGCGGGGGCCTACATCGCATTCGGCTCGGCTCTGATCATCTGGGCATGGCATGAGGTGATGTTCCTGCTCGGCTTCATCGCAGGACCACGCAGGTTGTCCGCTACCAGGGGCGCAAGCGGAGCAGAGCGGTTTCGCGAAGCCTTCGCGACGGTGCGCGATCATGAGCTGGCCATCGCCGCGACGGCGGTTCTGGTCGTGCTGCTGACCATGGGGGCGACGAACACGGTGGGTCTATGGACCTTCGTCCTGCTCTGGGTGATGCGCGTCAGTGCCAAACTGTCGATCTATCTCGGGGCACGTCATTCGCTCAGCGAGATGATGCCGGTTCGCCAGAAATACCTGACGACGTATTTCCGCACGGATCGTACGACGCCGTTCCTGCCGGCGATGATCGTGCTGGCGCTCGCCGTCTTCGTCTGGCTGTGCTCGCTCGGCATGACGGCAGACACGACTCAAACCGTGGGCATCGCCCTGATCGCGACCCTGTTGGGACTGGCGATCATCGAGCATGTCTTCCTGCTCTTGCCATTGCCCGATTCGGTACTCTGGCTCTGGGCAGCACCGAAAGAAACCGACGATCAAATCAAGCGAGGCCCGGCGGCGAATGACCGTACCGGCCCGGAACAAGTCAAAGGGGGTGGCGTATCATGGACGTGAACGCATATTTCAGGAAGACACTCGCCGAGCTGCACGATGCCGGCAACTATCGCGTCTTCGCCGATCTGGAGCGTCACAGCGGCAATTTCCCGCGCGCGACCCGCCATCGCGAGGATGGCACGGTCCATGACGTGACGGTATGGTGCTCGAACGATTATCTCGGCATGGGCCAAAATCCCGTCGTTACGCAGGCGATGAAGGAAACCATCGATAAATGCGGCGCGGGGGCCGGGGGTACGCGCAATATCTCGGGTACCAACCATTACCACGTGCTGCTCGAGCAGGAACTCGCCGATCTCCACGGCAAGGATGCCGCGCTCATCTTCACCTCCGGTTATGTTTCCAACTGGGCGGGGCTGAGTACGCTTGGTTCCAAGATACCCGGCTGCATCATCTATTCCGATGCCCTGAACCATGCCTCGATGATCGAAGGCATTCGCCATTCCCGCGCCGAAAAGCGCCTGTGGAAGCATAATTCCCCCGAAGACCTCGACCGTCTGCTTTCGCAGGACGATCCCGACCGTCCGAAGCTGGTCGCCTTCGAGAGCGTCTATTCGATGGATGGCGACATCGCTCCCATAGCGGAAATCTGCGACGTGGCCGAAAAGCATGGCGCGTTGACCTATCTCGATGAAGTGCACGGGGTCGGTCTCTATGGTCCGCGCGGCGGTGGCGTCGCCGAGCGCGAGGGCCTGATGGACCGCATTTCGGTGATCGAGGGAACGCTGGGCAAGGCGTTCGGCGTCATGGGCGGATACATCACCGCCTCCGCCGACCTGATCGATTTCGTCCGCTCTTTCTCGTCCGGCTTCATCTTCACGACGGCACTGCCTCCGGCGATCGCTGCCGGAGCCGCTGCGTCGATCCGGCATCTCAAGGACAGCCAGATGGAACGGATGCGCCATCAGCAGCGGGTCGCGCAGGTTCGCGCGCGGCTCGATGCCGCCGGTGTGCCGCATATGCCGAACGACAGCCATATCGTGCCGGTCATGGTCGGTGATGCGGCGAAGTGCAAATGGATCTCCGACCTGCTGCTCGACAATTACGGCATCTACGTCCAGCCGATCAATTACCCGACCGTGCCCAAGGGTACCGAGCGCCTGCGTCTGACACCGACGCCGCTGCATACGGATGCGGATATCGATCATCTCGTGAATGCGCTGAACGATCTGTGGTCGCAATGTGCGCTCTCGCGCGCCGTCGCCTGATGCAATCCGTCGCCCGCTCCATGTCGGCTGGCGAACACGTCGATACCGGGATCATGATTCCCGGTATCGCCGAGGACGGATCGCTGTTCCCGATCGAAAAGATGCAGGCCCATCGCGAGGCTGTCCATCACCTTGCGGTGTCGGTCTTCCTGTTCGACGGGGATGACTTGCTCCTCCAGCAGCGGGCCTCGAACAAGTATCATTGCGGGGGCATGTGGGCGAATACCTGCTGTACCCATCCGCATTGGAACGAAAGCGCGCTCGACTGCGCCAACCGACGACTTGGCGAAGAGCTCGGCATCTCGACTCCGATCACCGAAGGGCGGATCGTGGAATACGAGGCCGATGTCGGCAACGGGCTGACCGAGCGCGAGCGCGTGACGATGTTTACGGGGCGCGTCTCGAAGGCCGATCTGGTCATCGCGTGCAATCCCGACGAGGTGGCGGAAACCCGCTGGATAACGGGGGAGGCCTTGCACGAGGAGATCGCTGCCACGCCCGAGCGCTTCACCCCCTGGCTGCGCATCTATCTTTCCCGTTTTCCCGACCTGAGATTCTAGGGTTCTACCTGTTCGACGGGAGCGGATAACCGGCGGCTGCGGTGATGAGAGGTATCGGCCCATGTGACAGGCTCGTGCAGCGAGGCCTCTCCGGCACCGAAAGGACCACTCCATGACCCGGCGTCGCAGACGGCAGACCGCCTCCCCCCGCGACCGGGAGAGCATGGCAGGACGAATCCCCCAGCTTCCATGGAAACAGCCCCGCAATCCCTATGCGCCGATGCAGGTGCTGTCGGAAGATCAGGTCGAGATCATCCACCGGGCCTCCCTGCGTATCCTGAGCGAACTCGGGATCGAATTGATGAGTGCGGAAGCGCGCGCCCTGTTCGCGGCGGCGGGAGCGACGGTCGACGAAGCCACCGAGATCGTGCGCCTCGATCCGGTACTGGTCGAAAGTCTGATTTCGACCGCTCCGCCGGAGTTCACGCTGACGTCGCGAAACGCCGACAAGCGGCTCGTCTTCGGGGGCAATCACATGGCCTTCGGCCTCGTCGCGGGGCCGCCATCGGTACATGACTGCATCCGGGGTCGGCGTAGCGGAAATCTCGAGGATTACGAGACGTTCATCCGTCTTGCGCACCATTTCAATGCGATCCACATCATCGGCAACCAGGTCTGCGCGCCGGTGGAATTGCCCGCGAATACCCGTCATCTCGATACCTATGGCGCGAATATCCGACTCTCCGATCTGTGCTTCCATGCCACGGCCATCGGCGAGGGGCGCGCCGTGGATGCCATCGAAATGACCGCGATCGCGCGGGGCATTTCGGTCGAGGCCCTGGCCGACGATCCGGGGGTGACGACGATCATCTCGGTCAACTCGCCGCGCAAGTTCGACGATACGATGGCCGATGGCCTGATGGCGATGGCGCGCCATGGCCAGCCGGTCGCCGTGACACCGTTCACGCTGATGGGAGCCATGACACCCGTAACGCTCGCGGCGGCCCTGGCACAGCAGAATGCCGAAGCCCTGTTCGGTATCGCGTTCACGCAGCTCGTTCGGAAGGGGACGCCGGTCTTCTACGGCTCCTATACGTCGAACGTGGATATGCGGTCGGGCGCGCCTGCCTTCGGCACGCCGGAGAACACCAAGGCGAACATCGCCAGTGGCCAGCTCGCGCGGCGCTACGGGCTACCCTACCGCGCCAGCCCGACGAATGCCTCGAACGTGGTCGATGCACAGGCAACCTACGAGACGCAGATGGCGCTGTGGGGGTGTACGCTCGGCCATGCGAACTTGCATTACCATGCTGCAGGGTGGATGGAGGGAGGCCTGTGTGCCTCGCTCGAAAAGCTCGTACTCGATGTCGAGATGCTCCAGCACATGATGGCTTTCCTCGAGCCGATCGACACCGACGAGGACGCTCTGGCCTTCGATGCGATGGCAGGGGTGCCGACGGGGGGGCATTTCTTCGGCACGGCGCATACCCTCCAGCGGTACGAGACGGCCTTCTACCGGCCCATGTTGTCGGATTGGCAGAATTACGAATCCTGGGAGATCGCCGGCGCGAAGACCGCAACCGACCGCGCGACCGCCTTGTGGCAGCAGGCGCTGGACGAATACGAGGAACCGACACTGGAACCCGACCGCTCCGAAGCCCTCGACGCCTATGTCGGCAAACGCAAGGAAACCATCGGATCAGACGATCCCTAGACGTGCCGCCGTCGAGTCCGGTGGATAAGCCGAGAGATGAAAATTTCCGAAAATCATCGAAACATCGACGCTTCTGGCGTCTCCGAGACGGTCTGATCTTGAGATAATGGTGCCCAGAAGAGGACTCGAACCTCCACGTCCTTACGGACACTGGCACCTGAAGCCAGCGCGTCTACCAATTCCGCCATCTGGGCCGATGGAGTGGGAGCGATACGGCGCAGGGATGGCGGTGTCAAGCGGGTTTGGGTGAAGAATTGCTTTCGTCGCGACGGGTGCTGAAACCGGCGGCGCGAATCCCGATTTACAGGGCCGCACCTCATCGATAGCGTCAGCACAGGTTTCCCAAAGGGGGCGCAGATGTGTGGCATCGTCGGCTTGTTTCTGAAGAATGAAGACCTGCAACCGGAACTCGGTCGGCTGACGGCCCTCATGCTGCACGAGATGTGCGATCGGGGGCCGGATTCGGCAGGATTCGCGATCTATGGTGGCGGGGACGGGCGAGCGAAGCTCGTGCTGTTGTCGAAGACCGGCGAGACGGACTTTGACGCGCTCGCCAGGCGGTTGGGCGATGCGGTCGGTGAAGAGGCAGCGGTCGAGACTCTGCACGACCACGCAATCCTGCGCACCAAGGCCGACGGGCGCAAGACCCGCGCCTGGATCATCCAGAATGCACCGGATGTGACGGTCCTGTCGCTCGGAACATCCATCGAGGTCTTCAAGGGTGTAGGCGACCCCGACCGTGTCGCGGTGGATTTCGGGTTGGCACAGCGCAGCGGCACCCACGCCATCGCCCATACCCGCATGGCGACCGAAAGCGCGATCACGACGGCAGGCTCGCATCCCTTCTCGACGGGCGCGGATACCTGCCTCGTCCATAACGGGTCGTTGTCGAACCACAACAACCTGCGCGAAATCCTCGCCGCCGGTGGCGAGCAGTTCCAGACGGAGAACGACTCGGAAGTCGCCGCCGCCTATCTGGCGCATCGCATGGCCGAGGGACATTCGCTGAACGAGGCGTTGGAAGCGGCGATCCGTGATCTGGACGGGTTCTATACCTTCGCCATCGGCACCAAGGACGGCTTTGCCGTGCTGCGCGATCCCATCGCCTGCAAACCGGCAGTGATCGCCGAGACCGATGACTGGGTCGCCATGGCCAGCGAGTTCCGCGCCATCGCGCCCCTGCCGGGGTCGGAAACGGCCACGATCTGGGAGCCGGAACCGGCGCGTATCTATTCGTGGAGCCACGCGGCGTGATCGCGATGCTGCACGGTGGTTCTTCGCGTCAGGGACGGGGGTAGTCCATGGGGCTTCTGGTAGACGGCGAATGGAAGGACGAATGGTACGAGTCCGGGGATGGCAGTTTCGAGCGCGAGGAGGCGCAGTTCCGTAACTGGATCGAGGCAGACCCGGATGCCGACCATCCCGCCGAGAGCGGGCGCTACCATCTCTACGTAGCCGGAGCGTGCCCCTGGGCGCATCGGGCGCTGCTCTTTCGGACGCTGAAGGGTCTGGACCCGCATATCGACGTGTCGGTCGTGCATCCGCTGATGCGGGAGAACGGCTGGACCTTCGAAACGGATTTCGACGGTGCAACGGGGGATGCCCTGTACGGGCTGCCGTATCTGCGTGATCTGTATCTCAGGGATAAGCCCGACATGACGGGCCGTGTTACGGTACCCGTGCTCTGGGACAGGAAGAAGGAAACGATCGTTTCCAACGAATCCTCCGAAATCATCCGCATGTTCAACTCGGCTTTCGACGAGGTGACGGGGAATGAAGACGACTATTATCCCCAAGACCTGCGCGGCGAAATCGATGCGGTGAATGCGCGGGTCTATGACGACGTGAACGACGGTGTCTACAAGACCGGCTTTGCGACGGCGCAGGACGTCTACGAAGGCAATGTCCTGCGGCTCTTCGCGGCACTGGACTGGCTGGAGGCGCGGTTGGCGCACGCGCGCTACCTCTGCGGCGACCGGATCACGGAGGCCGATTGGCGGCTCTTTACCACCCTTATCCGGTTCGACAAGGTGTACGAGGGCCATTTCAAGTGCAACATCCGTACTTTGCGGGAATACCCGAACCTCTGGGGGTACACGCGCGAACTCTATCAATGGCCGGGCGTGCGGGAGACCGTGGATTTCGATCACATTCAGGCTCACTATTACGCCTCTCACCATACGGTAAACCCCACCGGAATCGTGCCGAAAGGGCCGGTTCTCGATTTCGATGCGCCTCACGGACGGGAATAACGAGCATGGATGCACCTTCGATGCGAAACACCAGTCTGGATCTGGCCTCGATGTCTCTGCGCGATGTGAATGCCGCTTTGCAGACGACGCAGGATGGCGCGTTCGAGGTGCTGAACCCCGGTGGTGTCCATGCGCTTGCCTGCGGTCTCGATGCGCCCGTCGAGGTCACGATACGGGGGCATGTCGGCTATTACTGCGCGGGCATGAACAAGGAGGCGAGCGTCACCGTGGAAGGCAATGCCTCGACCGGCGTGGCCGAGAACATGATGAGCGGCATGGTGCGTGTAACCGGCAATGTCAGCCAGTCGGCGGGGGCGACGGCGCATGGCGGACTGCTGGTGATCGAGGGCGATGCCTCGGCGCGCTGCGGGATTTCGCTCAAGGGGGCGGAGATCGTGGTCGGCGGGTCGGTCGGGCATATGAGCGCCTTCATGGCGCAGGCCGGGGCGCTGGTCGTCTGCGGCGATGCGGGCGAGGCGCTGGGAGATTCGATCTACGAGGCCCGCCTCTATGTGCGCGGCAAGGTGGCGAGCCTCGGGGCGGACTGCATCGAGAAGGAGATGCGCGACAAGCACCGCAAGCAGGTTGCCGACCTGCTGGCCCGTGCCGGGATCGACGCCGATCCGGCAGAGTTCAAGCGTTATGGCAGCGCGCGGAAACTCTACAACTTCAAGATCGACAATGCGTACTGATGCGTTGCTTTATTCGACAGAGGAGCAAGGTGCATTCATGCGTTTGATGCTTGGGGGATTTGCTGCGGTCATGATCATTGCTTCTTTGGTGGGAGGAAACTTCGTCATCGGTTTGTTCTTGGCTCTGCCAGCTCTTTTGTACGCATATATCTTCGGTTATCTAAAGATCGTTCTTAATCGAGACCAATTGATATGGTCTTTCAAGTTTGGGTTGTTTGAGCGCCGGCTCCATATCGCTGAGATGACGAGCGCTGAGATTTTCTGGATACCACAATATATGTGGCCTTTTGGCTTAGGAGTACTTCCAATGTTTCCTGGCTGGCTTTATTCTGTCGGCGATCCGCGCACGATAAAGATCACACGAAAATTCGATAGCCCTGTCTATCTCTCAGTAAAAGAACCAAAACGCCTTGCTGCACTACTTAAGTCGAGAATGGACGCCTGATGGACCATCCCGAAAATCGCAATCCGCAGACCTTGCCGCGATACTCCGCGACCTTCGATCCGCATACGCTCTCCGAAATCAGGCGGGCGGCGGCGACGGGGATCTATGACATTCGGGGCGGCGGCGCAAAGCGCAAGGTGCCGCATTTCGACGACCTGCTGTTCCTCGGGGCGAGCATGTCACGCTATCCGCTGGAGGGGTATCGCGAGGCCTGCGATACCTCGGTCACGCTGGGGAACCGCTTCGCGAAGAAGCCTATCGAGTTGAAGATTCCGATCACCATTGCGGGGATGAGCTTCGGGTCGCTGTCCGGTCAGGCCAAGGAAGCCTTGGGCCGGGGCGCGAACATGGCCGGTACGTCGACCACGACGGGCGATGGTGGCATGACGCCCGAGGAACGCGGCCATTCGAAGCAACTCGTGTATCAATACCTTCCCAGCCGGTACGGCATGAACCCTGACGATTTGCGCAAGGCCGATGCCATCGAAGTCGTGGTGGGGCAGGGGGCCAAGCCGGGGGGTGGCGGGATGCTGCTCGGCCAGAAGATCAACGACCGCGTGGCACAGATGCGGACGCTCCCCAAGGGGGTCGATCAACGCTCCGCCTGTCGCCACCCGGACTGGACCGGCCCGGACGATCTGGAGATCAAGATCGGCGAACTGCGCGAGATTACGGGATGGCAGGTTCCGATCTACGTGAAGGTCGGGGCCGCGCGGCCCTATTACGATACGGCGCTCTCGGTAAAGGCCGGGGCGGATGTGGTCGTACTCGACGGGATGCAGGGGGGCACGGCGGCCACGCAGGATGTGTTCATCGAGCATGTGGGCCTGCCGATCCTCGCCGCGATAAGACCCGCCGTGCAGGCGCTCAAGGATCTGGGGATGCATCGCAAGGTCCAACTCGTCGTCTCGGGCGGCATACGCAACGGGGCGGACGTCGCCAAGTGTCTCGCGCTGGGGGCCGATGCGGTCAGTATCGGGACGGCGGCGCTGGTCGCCCTCGGCGATAACGATCCGGCCTACGAGGCCGAGTACAACGCGCTCGGCACGACGGCCGGAGCCTATGACGATTGGCACGAGGGCAACGATCCGGCGGGGATCACGACGCAGGTTCCCGAACTCGCCGCGCGGCTCGATCCGGTGAAGGCGGGCCAGCGTCTCGCCAATTTCCTGAACGTGATGACACTGGAGTGCCAGACTATCGCGCGGGCCTGCGGAAAATCGGATGTTCACAACCTCGAACCGGAAGACCTCGTCGCGCTGACGGTCGAGGCGGCTGCGATGGCGCAGGTGCCTCTGGCGGGGACGAGTTGGGTGCCGGGAACCTGATTCCGGTATCCGCATTGCGAATTAATCGTTAATTTTCGGTTTTCATTGCCCCGCGCATCTTGACGGTCGCGAATGGGTTGAATATGTCCGCCTTCGACGCCGTTAGCACTCTCTCGATGTGAGTGCTAATGGTCGAGAGAAACGACTATTGCATTACCCAAGGAGCGACATGATGAATTTTCGTCCCCTGCACGACCGGGTTCTCGTTCGCCGCGTTGAAAGCGACGAGAAAACTGCCGGTGGCCTGATCATCCCCGAAACGGCGAAAGAAAAGCCCCAGGAGGGTGAAGTGGTTTCCGTCGGCGAAGGCGCACGCGACGACAGCGGCAACCGCATCGCGCTCGACGTGAAAGCGGGCGACCGCATCCTGTTCGGCAAATGGTCCGGCACGGAAGTCAAGGTCGACGGCCAGGAGCTGCTGATCATGAAAGAGAGCGACATCATGGGTGTCCTCGCTTGACGATACGCCTGATCCGGCATCGCTGACCACCAGAAATTCTACTGACAGGAGAGTCATCCAATGGCTGCCAAAGAAGTCAAATTCGAAGCCGATGCCCGCGAGCGTCTGCTCAACGGCGTCAACATCCTCGCCAATGCGGTGAAGGTGACGCTCGGCCCGAAAGGCCGTAACGTGATCCTCGACAAATCCTTCGGTGCCCCGCGCATCACCAAGGACGGCGTGTCCGTCGCGAAGGAAATCGAACTGTCCGACAAGTTCGAGAACATGGGCGCGCAGATGGTCCGCGAAGTCGCGTCGCGCACCAACGACGAAGCCGGTGACGGCACGACCACCGCGACCGTTCTGGCGCAGGCCATCGTCAAGGAAGGCCTCAAGGCCGTCGCCGCCGGCATGAACCCGATGGATCTGAAGCGTGGCGTCGATGCCGCCGTCATCAAGGTCGTCGAGCAGATCAAGTCGATGTCCCGCGATGTGGCCAACTCCGAAGAAGTCTCGAAGGTCGGTACCATTTCGGCCAACGGCGAGAAGATCATCGGTGAGAAGATCGCCGAAGCGATGCAGAAAGTCGGCAACGAGGGCGTCATCACCGTCGAAGAATCCAAGACGATGGAATTCGAACTCGAAACCGTCGAAGGGATGCAGTTCGATCGCGGTTATCTCTCGCCGTATTTCGTGACGAACCCCGAGAAGATGCTGGCCGAACTCGAAGACGCCTACATCCTGCTGCACGAGAAGAAACTCTCGTCGCTTCAGGCGATGGTGCCAATGCTCGAAGCCGTGATCCAGTCGGGCAAGCCGCTGATGATCATCGCGGAAGACGTCGAAGGCGAAGCGCTTGCAACCCTCGTGGTCAACAAGCTGCGGGGCGGCCTGAAGATCGCTGCCGTCAAGGCACCGGGCTTCGGTGATCGCCGCAAGGCCATGCTCCAGGATATCGCCGTCCTCACCGGTGGTCAGGTCATCTCCGAAGATCTGGGCATGAAGCTGGAGAACGTGACTCTCGACATGCTCGGCACCGCCAAGCGCATCCGCATCGGCAAGGACGACACCACCATCGTCGATGGCGCTGGCGAGAAGTCCGAGATCGAAGCGCGCGTCGGTCAGATCAAGCAGCAGATCGAGGAAACCACCTCCGATTACGACCGTGAGAAACTGCAGGAGCGTCTGGCGAAACTCGCTGGCGGTGTTGCCGTGATCCGTGTCGGCGGCTCGACCGAGATCGAAGTCAAGGAACGCAAGGACCGTGTCGACGACGCGCTCAACGCGACCCGCGCTGCCGTTCAGGAAGGCGTCGTTCCCGGTGGTGGTGTGGCTCTGCTCCACGCTTCGAAAGCTCTCGAAGGCATGACCGGTGCAAATGCCGATCAGGATCGCGGGATCGACATCGTGCGTCGCGCGCTTCAGGCTCCGGTTCGTCAGATCGCCGAGAACTCCGGTGTGGACGGCTCGGTCGTCGTCGGCAAGATCATGGAGAACAGCGACACGAACTTCGGTTTCGATGCACAGGAAGAAGTGTACGGAAACCTGATGGACAAGGGCATCATCGACCCGGCGAAAGTCGTGCGTCATGCCCTGCAGGATGCGTCCTCGGTCGCATCGCTGCTCATCACGACCGAAGCGATGGTTGCCGACAAGCCCGAGCCTAAGGGTGCCGGTGGCGCACCCGGCGGCGGTATGCCCGACATGGGCGGCATGGGCATGATGTAATATCGCTCTCAGCGATATTTGCCTTAACAGAGAAGGCCACTCCGGGAAACCGGGGTGGCCTTTTCGATAGGGATGGGATCAATGATCCCGCAAAGAGAACCGCTCCGATGCGAGACCGAAAGTCTATTCCTTGAATGCGGGTTCGAAGTTGTCGAGGATCGGCTTGAGCAGGTAATTCAGCGGGCTGCGCCCTTCGGTCTGAATGTAGATATCGGCGGGCATTCCCGGTACGAGCCGGTTTTCCTCGCCGAGGCGCTCGCGTTCCTCTTCAGGTAAGAGGATTTCTACCCCGTAGAACGGCATACCGGAAACCTCGTCGATCTTGCGGTCCGCCGAGATGGAGAAGACCTCGCCGTTCAACTCGGGCGTCGTGCGTTGGTTGAACGCCGTGAACCTGACCCGCGTGGGCTGCCCCTTGTAGATCTTGTCCCGCTTGATCGTATCGACCTTGGCTTCGAGGATGAGCCGGTCGGCAACCGGCACGATCGTCATGATCGGCTCGCCCGGTGCAACCACGGCACCGATGGCGAAGACGGCGATATCCTGAACGACGCCATCGACGGGGGCGCGCACTTCGATCCGGCGCAGGGCTTCGTCGGCCACGATCTTGCGCTGGCGTAATTCGGCGATCTGCGTTTCGACATCGCGCAACTCGTCGAGGGCTTCCTCGCGGCGTGTTTCGCGCAGGCGCGTGATCTCGATCTTCGTTTCCTGGATCTGGCGTTGCAGCCGGGCTTCGTCGGCGCGCAGCGCATCGATCTCGGCGGCAACCCGCGCTTTCTCGCGCAGGAATTGCTGCATCCGCGTACGTGTCGTCAGGCCACGGTCGAGCAGGCTCTGCTGGGTCCGGAGTTCTTCGTCCAGCGATATGAGCTGGGTGTCGAAACCCTGACGACGGGATCGCGATGCGAGTATCTCGTTTTCCAACTGACCGATCCGCTCGGCAAGCTGTGCGCGTTGTTGACGATAGCCGGACATGCGCGACTCGAACAGGCCGCGCTGACCCCGCACGACTTCTTTCAGTTCGGGGTCACGGCGCGCTTCCGAGACGACGATATCGGGAAAGGTCACGCTCATGCGTTCGTCGCGGACGGCGAGCAGGCGCGCGCGGCGGGCGAGAAATTCGAGAAGTTGGCTGTCCACGATGGCGAGGCTGGCCTGCTGGGTCGTCTGATCGAGCCGTATGAGAGGTTGCTGCGCCTTTACGACGTCGCCGTCCTTGACGAAGATTGCACCGACGATGCCACCTTCCTGATGCTGGACGGGTTTGGATTTGGTCTCGACCCGCAACTCGCCCTGTGCGACGACCGCACCTTCCAGTTCGGTACCGATGCCCCAGACGGTCATGCCGCCGAAGAGGCCGAGGATGACGATGCCGCCCGTCAGGATATAGCCCCGTGCGCGCCAGCGGGTCGGATCATGGGCGTAGGGCGTTCTCTTGCCGGTCATGTGAGGCTCCCTGCGGCGGATCGGTTCAGTTCCGTCACCTGCCCATGGTTCGTGGTGGTCTTCTTGAGGATTTCATCGCGGGGTCCGAAGGCGACGGGCACACCATCGCGCATGACCAGAAGCCGGTCGCAGACGGCGATCGCGCTCGGGCGATGCGCCATGACGATCACGGCGCGGCCCCGTTCCTTTGCCTGTCGGATCGCATGGATCAGGGACTGCTCGCCCTCGGCATCGAGATTGGCATTCGGTTCGTCGAAGACGAGCAGAGGCGGGTCGCCGAAGAGCGCGCGGGCCAGACCGATGCGTTGACGCTGACCGCCCGAAAGCTGCGCTCCCCCTTCCCCGATTTCGGTATCGTATCCGTTGGGAAGCTTGAGAACCATCTCGTGTGCACCCGCACGTTCCGCTGCGAGCACGATGGCGCGTTCGTCGGCATCTTCCTGCAGGCGAGCGATATTGCGCGCGACCGTCCCGTCGAAGAGACCCACATCCTGCGGCAGATAGCCGATGAGCCTGCCGAAATCGGCCTCCGACCATTGATCCAGCGTCGCGCCGTCGAGACGGACTTCACCGGCCATGACGGGCCAGATACCGACGAGTGCGCGCGCGAGGGTGGATTTGCCGGATGCGCTGGGGCCGATCACGCCGATGGCTTCGCCGGGCTTCACGTCGAAGGAGACGCCACGCACGATAGGCTGGCGCGCTCCCGGCGGGGCCACGGCGACGTTCTCGACCGTCAGACGGGCATCGGGTTCGGGCAGGGCCGTCTTCGGCTGGGTGACGGGGGTCGTCGCGAAGAATTGTTCCAGCGACCGCGATGCCTGTCTTGCGCGGATGAACATGCGCCATTGGGCGATGGCCTGATCGATGGGGGCCAAGGCACGGCCCATCAGGATCGATCCGGCGATCATGACGCCCGCTGAAATCTCGTTCTGAACGGCGAGATAGGCACCGACGGCGAGGATAGCCGATTGCAGGAACAGCCGCAGCGATTTCGACATCGCCTGGAAGAAACCCGCGCGACCACTATGGGTCATCTGAGCGACGAGTGCTTCGCCCCGCTGCTTGCCCCACTGGGCTTTCGTCGTTTCGATCATCCCGAGGGCGCGAACGGCCTCGGCCTCGCGGCGGACGGATTCGGAGAACTTCTCGGCAGTCGCCGTAGCCTGTCGCGATTCGATTTCCGGCTTGAGCGTCATGGACTGGTTCATGAACGCGATGATGAACAGCAGGACCGCTGCGCCGACCGAGAACCACCCGAGCCACGGATGCAGGACGAAGATCACGGCGATATAGATCGGCGTCCATGGTGCATCGAAGAAGGAGTAGGGGGCCGGTCCCGACAGGAATTGCTGGATCGATTCCAGATCGCGCATGGCCGTTGCGGGCTTGGCGCGCTCGGCGGGAGCAAGGGCCGTCTGCATCGTCGCCTCGAAGGCCCGGCCATCGAGCAATGCCTGAAACCGTGCGCCCGCATTGGCGAGGACGCGCCCGCGCAGGAAATCGAGCAACCCCATGACGAGGAACAATCCGGCGACGAGCAGGAACAGCGCCTGCAAGGTCGGCAGGCTGCCGCTCGCCAGCACCCGGTCATAGACCTGCAGCATGAAGAGCGGGCCGGTCAGCATGAGCAGGTTGACGAAGAAGCTCATGACGGCGGCGATCACGAACAGTCCCTTCGCCGACCAGAATGCCGACCGAAATTCCTGTCTTCCGCGTTTCAGCGCAGGGTTCATCATCGCTTTTCCTCACAGACGCAGACAGGCCCGCATCGAACTCAGTTTATCATACAACTGACACGATATATATTCACCGGAATGCGTCGATAAAGGGTTAGCTGTCAGGCATCTATCCGCGCCGTGTACGGTTTTTCCTATCCGCCGATCAGCAGAGCGGCAGCAACGATGACGAAGGCCACGCCCATCGCCGCGAGCGTGGCACGGTGAAGACGGTCGAGCATGATGGCGCCGCGCCGTCGCTGGATGACGTAGACGATGGCGAAGGTCGCTATGAAGGCGGCGGCGAGGGGCACGGGTTTACTCCGTAGACAGTCGTTGAAGGATCATTCTTCGAGCAGGAAGACCTCATCCACGCGCAACATGCCCAGTTCCGCGCGGGCGCGTTCGTCGAGCAGGTCGAGGTTCACGCTGTCGGCGCGCAGACCCTGATTGCGCCGTAGCTTCTCGGCGAGCAGGGCTTCGAGCCGGTCGAGTTCGCGCTGTGCCGTGGCATGGGTTGCCACGACGCCGTCGCGGGAAACGCTGCCGTAATCGCCGGTGAAGGTCCGTGCGTTGAAATAGGCGATCCCGGCGATCAAAAGCAGGGGAAGGCCGATCAGAACGGCGAGCCGGACCACCCTGTTTCCCCTGCGCGCCATCGGTCAGCCCTGCGGACCGCTGCCCAGCGGATGCCCGGCATAGATAGCCATATCTCCAAGCTCTTCCTCGATGCGGATGAGTTGGTTGTATTTTGCAAGGCGATCCGAGCGGGCGAGGGAGCCGGTCTTGATCTGTCCGCAATTCGTGGCGACGGCGAGGTCGGCGATGGTCGCGTCTTCCGTTTCACCGGAGCGGTGCGACATGACGGCGGTGAAGCCTGCGCGATTGGCCATGTTCACGGCCTGCAGCGTCTCGGTCAGCGTGCCGATCTGGTTGACCTTCACGAGTATGGAGTTGCCGATGCCCTGGTCGATGCCGTCGGCGAGGCGTTTGGGGTTGGTGACGAAGAGATCGTCGCCGACGAGCTGGCACCGGTCGCCGATAGCGTCGGTCAGGTGTTTCCAGCCTGCCCAGTCATCTTCGGCCAGACCGTCCTCGATGGAGATGATGGGATAGGCGTCGATCAGATCGGCGTAATAGGCGGTCATTTCCTCCGCCGTCAGCACCTTGCCCTCGCCCTCGAGGTGATACTTGCCATCGCGGAAGAATTCGGTCGAGGCGCTGTCGAGCGCCAGCGCGACTTCCTCGCCCGGCTTGAACCCGGCCTTCTCGATCGAGGCCATGATGAAGTCGAGCGCGTCACGGGTCGAGCCGATATTGGGCGCGAAGCCACCCTCGTCGCCGACATTGGTGTTGTGGCCCGCCGCTTTGAGTTCGGATTTCAGGGTATGGAAGATTTCCGCCCCCCAGCGCACGGCTTCCGCGATGCTGTCGGCGGCGACGGGCATCACCATGAATTCCTGGATGTCGATGGGGTTGTCGGCATGTTCGCCGCCATTGATGATGTTCATCATCGGGGTCGGCAGGGTCGCCGCCGAGACGCCGCCTACATAGCGATAGAGGGGCAGGCCCACGCTGTCGGCAGCGGCCTTGGCGCTGGCCATCGAGACCCCGAGAATCGCATTCGCGCCGAGGCGGCCCTTGTTCTCGGTGCCGTCGAGTTCGATCATGGTGGCATCGATGAAGCCCTGATCCGTTGCATCGACCCCGGCCAGCGCATCGAAGATCTCGCCCTCGACATTGCCCACGGCGGTCAGCACGCCCTTGCCCTTGTACCGCTCCCCGCCATCGCGCAGTTCCACCGCCTCGTGCGCCCCGGTGGAGGCCCCCGACGGCACGGCGGCGCGGCCCAGCGAGCCGTCTTCCAGCAGAACCTCGACTTCGACGGTCGGATTGCCCCGGCTGTCGAGGATTTCACGGGCGGAAATGTCGATGATGGCGCTCATGGTATTCCCCTCGGGTTACGTCGCGCAGGGGATAGCGTGGACGGGCGGGGAAGGGAAGGGGGGAGGGGTCAGAAGAGCGCCCACATCATTGCGCTCATGCGTTCTATTGCTGCGAGGAACTTGGCTCCCAAAGGGGTCGTGTAAATGAACGTATAGATCGCGATGGTATCGACAACGTCCTTGCGCTCGATTTCCATGTCGCGAAGTTCTTTCAAGACCCGCGCAGTCCTACCCGAGAACGCCGCGACCTTGAGATAAAGCTGCTTTGCCAGACCCATGCGAGGCGATGGCGGATCGGTCGTCTGCGGGTCGATGGCCTCTACCGCCATCCCGGCCAAGGGGGGCGTGTAGGTGATATGCGCGATATCGTCCATCATGCCGCCCATGTAGGAGGCGTAGCGCGCCGTCATGGCATCGGCGTCGATGGCCGCCGCGATACCCTCCTTCACCTCCTCGATTGCCTTGTCCAGTGATGCGGGGTCGGGGCGGTCGGTGGGGGTAGCGAACGTTTCGAGCAGGGCGCGGCGGTCGGCGTCGACCACCAGTTCAGCACCCTGCCCCGTGCGGACGTCGCCGGAGGAGATGGTGCCGATGTGCAGAAAGACGCCGGCAACCTTTCGGGTGTCCGTGATCCGCGCCTCGCCGGTTTCAGTGCGCAGGGTGCCCGCGTCACCGACCTGCCCGCCGGATTCGGCATAAAACGGCGTCTGGTTGAGGGCGATCTGCACCTCACCTGTTGCGGTCTGCACACTTTGACCATCGACAATCACGCCGGCAACCTGCCCTTCGGCGGGGTGGGCACTTCCGGCATGGGCAAGTACTACGGCGAGGCCGGTTTCAACGCCCTGAGCAATACCAAGTCGCTGCTCGTCTCCCCGGCTGATCGGAGCATTGACGTCTTCCCGCCCTACGAAGGAAGGGACGTCGAGACGATGCTCGCGCCCTTCTCCTGAGCCGGCCGACACGCGATGCGCATGAGCGTCGACGGAATCACGCCGACGGGATACTCGTTGCGCGAGCGTCGCGACCGGTAGCCGCGCGTTCTCGCTCTCCCGCCCCCGCCTTCTTTCCCTTTCCTACTCATCGACACGCTCATGAACCGCTTCGAAACTGCCCTTTTCGCCTTG
>ENA-ORXM01002061-ORXM01002061.1-marine-metagenome-genome-assembly--contig:-NODE-2061-length-25082-cov-3.966527_pt1 | contig 25082 bp, 18 predicted proteins | sample MGYA00237867_ERZ511480 | MGnify/ENA primary metagenome ERZ511480 (study PRJEB26309, sample SAMN06266103) | marine metagenome | isolation source: Algal blade | place: United Kingdom:Sidmouth, United... | reverse complement strand
AAGAAGCCCCATCAAAAAATTGACAGGGCCTTGACTATGAAACTAAAATAACTACTTAATATCCGCTGTTTTGGGTAACGGTTTCGTCTACACCATCTATATATTCCTGTGGTATGGGCCAGTATTCATTTTTAGACGTAAATGTTATAAAAATTTATGTTGAAGGGATTTACAACCTGTTTAAAGAATTTAATATGGAACCCATGGTTACTTTAACCCTTCAGAATGAAAATGTAATCGCTTCCACCATACCCATATTATTTGATAAGACAGAACCAAAAGAAGTTGCCAATGCGCATACGCTGTATAGGTCTTTATTAGATTTTTGTTTAAAAATTGGTGTCTATCCGTATAGGATACCTACTGTTTTTCAAAACGAATATCTGAGCAAATTGAATTGGGAAAATAGCCTCGCCTTTAAATTAAAAAGCACCGTGGACCCTAATAACATATTGGCTCCCAATAGGTATTCAAAATAAGGAAGTGAGCCAAAAAAGGACAACAATTTCTTGTTGCCCTTTTGAAAAAACTAAACTAACTCAACTAACTAAATCATTCATTTATTATACCGGCCAATTTCTAATTGCGCATCGGTTTTTGGGTATTGAGTCTCTTATTGAAATCAATCAAGACCTGTTTTAACTCTTTTAGTTTCTCTTGGTTGGTCTGTGCCAGATCATTCTCTTCAGAAATATCATTTTTAAGATTATACAATTCATACAAATCGTTTTCATAAAAATAAATCAGTTTCCAATCTCCTTTCCTTACTGCCTGACCTGGCGTCCAGCCACTTCCATGATAATGTGGATAATCCCAAAACAAAGCTTCATGGGCACTACTTTTTTCTCCTTCCATAACTGGTTTAAGACTCACCCCATCTTGATGGAGTTCTGGCCGAAGCGGTAAATTAAGCTCCTCTAAAATAGTAGGAAACATATCCATGCTAATCACTGGCGTATTAATCTTGCTTCCTTGTGTTTGTCCGGGCTTTTTAATCAGTAAAGGAATTTTAATTCCGCCTTCATAAGCCCAACCTTTTCCAGCTCGTAACGGCCGCACGCTTGTTGGTCCCTTGCGATCGCCTATGCGTGTAGTGAGCCCACCATTATCAGAAGTAAAAATTATTAAAGTATCATCCATCAATTTTAATACTTCTAGCTTATCCAGTAACCTACCTACATTCTCATCTAAAGCGTAAACCATAGAAGCATATTCCGCATTGTATTGATTTATAACGGTATGCGCTTCCCTCTCATTTTTTAATTGAGCATCACCAATTTTTAATTCCTTCTTTTTCGCTTCAAACTTTTCAATGTGTTTTTTAGAGGCTTGGATTGGCGTGTGCACGGTATAATAGGACAAATACAAAAGAAATGGGTTATCCTTATTCTCTTCTAAAAATGCAATGGATTCGTTGGTAAGCCTATCCGTTAAATATTCACCCTCTGGACCATCCGATAGTTTTGGGTTCTTGTACGGTGAATAATACCCTCCTGGCGGTTGTCCTTTGTGGTGGCCGCCTTTATTAATATCAAAACCTTGGTTCTCCGGAAAAAAGCCAGTATCACCCAAATGCCACTTACCAGCAAAAAATGTTTTATAATCCTGTTCTTTTAAAGCTTCCGCTATGGTGGTTTCTTCTAGCGGTAACTCAAACAAGTCTTCTGGGCCTTTAAGTATAGCGTTCTTGGCCTCGTACCCCGGAATCCAATCCGTAATACCTACTCTACTTGGGTATTTTCCCGTCATAATTGCGGCTCTTGTAGGAGAACATACAGGATTGGGGCTATATGCATTTGTAAAGAGGTTGCTACTAGCTGCTAACCTATCAATATTTGGTGTTTCATAAAAGGAGCTTCCATAACACGCTAAATCTTTCCAACCTAAATCATCTACTAGTATAAAAACAACATTTTTCTTAGGAGATAGTTGTACACTCTCTACTTCTGCAGTTACTATCTTTTTTTCTTTGCACCCTATAAAAAGTAGGCAGAAAGTAAGTATGGTCACAATTTTATATCTCATAGTATTTTATAAATTAAAACTAAAGATTATGGGGCTTTTACCTATTAAACCCCGTAATCTTTGAAATTTAATATCCTGGGTTCTGCTCTAAATTTGGATTATTATCTATCTGCGCTTGCGGAAGCGGATAAACCACATGATGGGGTTGTGCTGGTTTACCACGTTCTATTGCTCTTTCCACAAATTTATTATGCCTTATTAAATCTTCTCTTCGCAAACTTTCCGAGTAAAGTTCCCACCCTCTTTCAGCTAAAATAAAATCTCTTAATTCTTCTTTTGAACTAAAATCGGTAAGGACAATACTACCAACACCAGCCCGATCACGAATCTCATTGATCAAATCTATACTCTCCTGGTTGGGTCCGTTAACTTCGTTCAATGCTTCAGCACGTGCCAAGATAATATCCGCCAAACGTATAATAGGAAAATCATTACCACTAAACCTACCTGCCGCATTCGGGTCTGGTACAAATTTAAAACTGCGTACATCATCTAAAGCAACACCGTCACCATCTCTGGACAAAGGAGTTAAAACACCCGTGGTTGTTGGTATATATTCCGAAATTAGAAGTTGTCTTCTAATATCAGTTCCTTCAAACGTTTCGTAAAACGCGGTATATGTTCTGAACTGAGCGCCAAAATTTTCCCAATTGGATTCTATAGGGTAATTTGGAGGAAAAGCATGGGGTATATATACATTTGCTTGATTGGTTCCTACAGCAGCTTCAAATCTAAAAATGAATTCGTTGTTATCTTCACCTTCTACTGCAAAAAGTTTGGTGTAATCGTCATATAAAACATATCCTCCATTTGAAATTACTTCCTCGGCCATTGTGGCCGCTTCTTCCCATTGTTTATTATTTAAATAAACTTTGGTTAACAAAGCAAGTGCACTTCCCTTATTCGCTCTACTTGAAAGTCCGCCGTAATCCAAGTTTTCAGATGCATAAATTAAATCATCTATTACATAGCTCCTGTATTCTTCTTCAGTAGCTCTAGGTGTTTCTTTTCCTACAGCCTCTATTTCATCTAAAGTGGCCCCATCGGGTACGGTAACAATAGGTGTAGGACCAAAATAGTTATGTAGATTGTAATAAGAAAATGCTCGTAAAAACCTGGCCTCCGCCTCAATTTTTTTTAAAGTGGCTTCTTCCAAATTATCTAGACCGTCTATAACACTCAGCACATTATTTGCTGCGGCTATGGCATTATAAAACCTATTATATCCGTTATTGAAATAGTCTGTTGAAGCATCCCAAGTAAACTCAATAAGTGGTAAAACCCTTCTGTTGAGACCTCCCCCTGTTTCCCAAGTCTCATCAGTATTGAGTTGTTGCACATTAAAATGGTCTATAGCTTGGAAATTAGAATATATGGCAGCACTATAAGCCCCTGTCAACAAAGCATCTACCCCTGCTTCGTCTTGTAGAAAAACAGATGGGTCGTATTCTGTAAAGACTTCTTCTTCTAAAAAATCTTCGCAACCGAACAAAAGTACGATCACAACTATGTTAATTATATATTTTTTCATCAGTGTATGTTTAAAATTTAATATCTAAGCCCAATCTAATTGTACGTGCTAACGGATAGCTATTATAACTGCTACGTTCCACATTCGTACCTTCTGCACTCGCATCTGGATCATACCCTTCAAAATCAGTGATTGTAAACAGGTTGTCTACCGCGGCATACAGACCTAGTGATGTTATTCTAAAAGTATCTTTTAACGGTATGTTATAACCAAGAGTAATATTCTTTAAACGAATGAAAGAAGCGTCCGTAATCGTAAGGGAGTTGATAGCCCTAGCCCCACCATACTGACTAGGATTTTCTCCGGACGGCAAAGTGTTTGATGGATTTTCCGGTGTCCATCTTTCATTGTAATATTTTGAAATAGAATTTCTGGCCGAGTTCGTTGGATACAATGATTCCGTTACATTGGCGTCCAGAGACTCAATACCTTGAACTCCTTGAAGAAATATCTCAAGACTTAAGTTTTTATATTTGAAATTATTATTAAAACCAAAAGAAAAATCAGGAAATGGATCGCCTAATACCACACGGTCATCCGCATCTACATCTCCATCTCCATCTTGATCAACAAATCTAGGTTGACCTGGTAGATAGTCAGGTGTGGCAGAATTGGCAATATCATCTCCTACTTGAAAAATACCGTCTATTTCATAACCATAAAAAGATTGCAATGGCGCGCCTTCTCTTACAACAGTATACTGTTGTATAAAAGTGCCTATATTCCCTCCTATTATCTCTTCTGTAAAATCTGGTAGCATAGTAACCTCATTCTTTAAGAATGACATTGTAATTCCAGTAGTCCATTGAAAATCATCCTTATTAATATTGATAGTGTTAACATTGAAATCAACACCGCTGTTTTCTACTTCGCCAAGGTTAGTCCTCACATTAGTAAAGCCAACAACAGAGGGCAAGGGTTTGTTAAAAAGTTGATCTGACGTTTTACGCTTAAAAAGATCTACAGAGCCTGAGATACGGTTGTTCAAAAGACCATAATCAATACCTACATTTATTTCTGTTGTGGTTTCCCATTTCAAATCCGGATTAGGTAACCTTGCAGCGACCACACCTTGCGCTACAGATCCCCCAAAAACTGAATTACTACCATTATTGGATCGGGAAATAAGGGTCTGTCTAGTCTCGAAATTATTAATTCCTTGATTTCCCAGTTCCCCATAACCCAGGCGTAGTTTTAGATTACTTACGGTATTGCTTTCAACCAAAAATGGTTCTTGACTAACTCTCCACCCTAAAGATGCCGATGGAAAAAAAGCATATTTATTATCGGGGGAAAAGCGAGAAGAACCATCTACCCTAAAGGATGCAGTTAATAAATATTTACCCTTGTAATCATAGGTAGCACGACCTATAAAACCATTTAATTGATTTTTTTGTTTGCCACTGGTAACGTCATCGTTTAAATCACCGTTACCACTCTGTAGTAGATTGGTAGCCGTTACGTCTGACAAAAAACCTTCTGAATTTGCACTGAATCTTCTGTTTAAAAATTCTTCAAAAGTTACCCCTCCAAAAATTGAGAAATTATGATTTTCATTGAACGTATTGCTATACTTTAGAAGCGCCTCAACCAGCCAATGCGTTTGTTCTATAGACTCTATTGTGCCTATACCGCCTTGCGCCAGCCCGCTAAGAGTAGCCCTACTTCTGTACATATCTGCCCTTGAGGTATTAGACTCCCCACCCAAACGTAAACTAGCTGTTACATTTTTAATTACTTCGTAATCCGTATTTATAGAAGCATAAAATCTATTGAGAACAGTTTGGTTATCAATCCCATAAATCAATGCTAACGGATTATCCAAAGCAATTGAAGCATTTCTAAAATAGCGTCCATTCTCATCAAGGCCTGATGATAAAGTCGGGTCAAATTGAATGGCCGAGTTTATGGGACCTGCTCCTTCATTTGCGGAATTTGAGAATAATATTTCATTATTGGTCTGTCTAGTGAAATTAGCATTAGCAGAAATCAGCAAGTTTTCCAGCGGTCGTGATTGCACGTTTAAGCGAATATTATATTTCTGACTTGATGATGATTTTACAATACCATCTTGATCAAAGTAATTCAACCCTAAATAATAATTGCCCTTCTCGTTACCTCCGGACAAAGATATTTGATGATTTTGAACCGTGGCATTTTGAAAAAGCTCATCTTGCCAATCGGTGCCGGCACCAAAACCTGAAATTTGCTCAGGAGAATAAGTATCTGCACTTCTAAAATTAACCAGGTCCGCATAGTCATTGGCACCTAACACGTCCAAAGACTTGGCTACGCTTTGAAAACCGGTATACGTGCTATAGGACAAGCTTGTTTTTCCGGCTTTTCCTTTTTTCGTTGTAATTAGAACAACACCATTAGCCGCACGAGTACCGTAAATAGCGGCAGAAGAAGCATCTTTTAACACATCTATGGATTCTATATCGCCAGGGCTTAATGAGGAAGGGTCTACACCCGGAAGACCATCAACTACGAACAATACCGAATTATCACTGTTTATAGAACCGGCACCACGTATCTGAACTTTTAAACCGGCACCTGGAGCAGAACTCACTTGACTAACATTAACACCTGATGCCGCACCATTTAAAAGTTGCACCGCATCATAATTTGCTCCTTGGGTAAAATCTTCTGATTTAACTGTAGCAATAGCTCCTGTTAAGTCGGTTTTTCGTTGTGTACCATAACCTACAACCACTACTTCTTCCAACTTAGCTGCATCTGGTTGCAGTTGCACAGTAATTGGTGCGTTACCTTCTACTACTATATCTTTTGTTGTATACCCAATATACGAGATGGAAAGAATTGCGTTCTCGTCTGAAACTTCAATTGAGAAGTTTCCGTCAAAATCTGCCGTGACACCGTTTGATGTTCCTTTTTCTACAATATTTGCCCCAGGTAATGGTATGCCATCAGCATCGGTTACAATTCCTGATATTGTTTGTTGATAAGGAGCAATTAAGAGTGATTCATTTGTACTACGGCTTTTTCGCTCCTTCTTTCTCAATAGTATCTTACGGTCATCCAATTCATAGCTCGTATCTACATTTTCAAACAATAGGTCCAATACCTTATCAATTGGAGCTTTATCTACCTTAATGGTTACTTTTCTACTTAAGTCCACTGCTCGTGTATTGAACAGAAACTTAAATTCAGTAAGAGTTTCAATATCTTCAAGAACTTCTCTTACCGTAGAATTTTCCCTTTCTATAGATATTTTAGTCTTTTGCGCATACGAAGAATTGGCATGCATCAAAAAACTAATGGTTAAGAAAAATAGAAGCGATAACTTCATTTTCAGGTCATAATTTAAGTGCCAAGAGAGAACACCCTCCGACTTTGGTGGTTTTTTCATAATTTTGAGTGTTTATTTGTGATTACGCGTTACGAATAATCATTTTTTTGAATCGGGAAATGTTAGAGCATTTTCCGATTTTTTATTCAAATAAGTTCGAATAAAAAAATGATCAAGTTTGATGGGTTTTAGTTATTTCGTTTCATCCTAATTTTATTTTATTATTATTTTATTCTCTACTATTTGATATTCAATTTGATAAACCTTGTTGAAATATTCAAAGACCTGCTCAATAGTTTCGTGATTGGTCTCTACCGTAGCATTGAAAGTTTCATTGGCCAATAGATCGTTATTGTTTATAATTACCACATTATAATGGCGTTCCAATTTTTGAATAATATTATCGAACCTCTCATTACGAAAAACCAGGTTACCATTTGTCCAAGAGGTATAGAGCGCAGTATTCACTTTTTGATTTACAATATTTTTCTCTTTTTTACTAAATACGCCTTTAAATCCAGGCTTTAAAAAGACTTCTGCATCTTTCTTTTCATTCTGTTCTTGGTTGAACAAGCTTACAGAACCCTCTACTAAGACTACTTGGGCCTCTTCATCTTCAGAATAGTTTTCAACATTGAATTTGGTGCCGTACACTTTAATATCCAATTCTTGACTACTCACTATAAACCGCCTAGTTTTATCCGGACTTACTTCAAAATAGGCTTCACCCAATAAGGTCACTTTTCTTTCCGCATCCTTAGTGAAATTAGTGGGGTACGTAATGGAGCTTCCCGCATTTAAGTGCACCTTTGTACCGTCAGATAATACTAAACCAAATCGTTTACCATTTGGAATAGTGAGTGTATTAAATTGAAGATTGGAATTTTGGTCTTCATCCTCATAAATTAATTGACTGCCTTTTTTATTGCTTACAATATTACCAGCTTCATCAACTATTTTAGAACTTCCATCCTCTGAAATTATCTGTACTTCGCCGTTACCCAATTCCAATGTGATCAAGTCTTCTCTTGGTATAACAATCTCATCCAGTCCATCTGTAGATAAATTATTTTTCAGTAATACTCCTAAGCCTAAGAAAACAAGAGCTATGGCAGCATACTTTAATACGGACAATAATCTAACTTTACCCTGTGAAACGTTCTCGTTACGAATCTCTTTTAAGAGCTCTTTTTTTACTTTATCCAAATTTGGGTCGTTCATAGCCAAGTTTATCGCAAAATTTGTTTTCACGTAAGTTTTATAAATCCTTTGATTCTCTTTATTCTGCAACCATTTATCAAGTAGATCCAACTCTGCTGTATCTGCAGTTTGTGTAAAATACTTAATTATATATCTCTCAACTTCTTTTGGAGTCATTTACCCTTTCTCTTTACATATACTACAAGTGATATTTTCAATACCCTAACTTTTTTTTAATATTTTTTTAATAATCGTATTATTTTTATCCTTTACTTGCGATATAAACATTTTCTCATGAAATTGGAAGATAACTCAGCTTTAATCAAAAACCTTATTCGAGGGGAAGAGAAGGCCTACATGTTCTTATTAGAAACCTACCATAGACAACTCAATGCCTATGCAATAACTCTAACCCATAATCAATCAACAGCACAGGATATTGTTCAAAATGTATTTCTTAAAACTTGGAAGTCAAGGAAAAAACTAAATCCTGAATTATCCATACGTAGTTTCTTATACAAATGTGTTTATAATGAATTCCTGAATCACTATCAAAAAAATAAAGCTGTAGTTCTATTACAAGCAAAATATATTGAATACGCCCATGAAGTGGTTGAAGAAACGGACAATAACGCTCTAACTAGAATGATAGAAATCGTAAATAAAGAGGTACAGAAACTACCTCCTAAATGTCAAAAGGTTTTTGTTCTAAGTAAAAGGGAAGGATTAACAAATAATGAGATTGCGGACTATCTTGATATTTCTATTAAAACTGTGGAAGCTCAGATTACCAAAGCTTTTCGTATTTTAAAAAAGAAATTAGGAGCAAAATACGAGACTATCCTCATAGTAATATTTGGGATTGGAAAGAAAAACTTCGCTGCGAGCTAAAATGAATAAACGAACTCTTTTCTAGAAATTAAAGCCAACACTAAATATGAAGCGATTTCCATCTCCTCCGTGATAGAAACCTAGATTTCCCGTCAATGCACTAAAACCGGATATCCATAGAGAACCACCATAGTCATTATGCCATTGGGTGGAATTATCATTATCCGACCACACACGACCATAATCAAATCCCGCACTTACGCCCATTTGAATAGGTATGAAATTGGTTCTAAATCTGGTAATACCAACTCTAAGATCCGTACTATGGTAAAAGGCAGATTGCCCGTTAAACCTTTCATTTCTGTAAGCCCGTAAACTTTGATTTCCACCTAAAACCGCACCGTGATAAAACTCGTAGTTATCTCCAATTACAGCCTCACCTGCTATTTTGGTTGCAATTACGGCAATACCGCTTGGATGTAAAGGGTAGGTTAATGACAATGAAGGTTTTACATAACCAAACTGGTTATCATATCCGTTTAAATTCGATTTGTAACCTGCTACTAAATCCGCATTCATGGCGCGATTCGGAAATGCCGGGTCATTTTGATTGTGGTAATTATAACCCACTTCCGCCATAGCGTATACCTGTTGCTCATAAACATCATTATCCGCTGTAAACGATTGTCCTACAAAACGTTCGTTATCATTGGAAACCTCTAACGATTGCAATGCGGTTCTTAGGTAGTATCTACTTCCTGCCTTTTCATGCACTAAATATGGAGAAAATTTAAATTGTCTTATACGTACCCGGTTGTAATCAAAATCCAGATCGTCATCATTTTGAGAATCATTTCCTTCTCCAAAATAGTTCATAGTAAAATTAGGACTAGTGTACCTCACGTCAAAACCTAAGTTCCAATTGTTGAAAACATGTCCAAATTCCGCATTATAATCTATTGCAAAACCATTAGTTGCAAAAAAGTACTCCGCTCCTATGGTATGCTGTGATTTAAACGGGTTGTTAGCCAAGCCGTAGGTAGTAAAACGGTCTTTTAAGCCCACTCTAAAACCTGTATCGCCATCATATCCCAAACTTGGGAATATAATGTTCTCATGATATTTCCTTTTCTCATAGTCATAGGTATTCACATCATAGGAGTCTGTAAGCCATTTTTTTGATTTTGGATTTACAATGGTATTTTTCTTGCTCTTATAATCATAAAGCTTTACCTTTTTGGTAGATTTAAAATCATAGGTATCGTTTTTCTTACCTCCTATAATTTTAATGTTCATAGGTTTTTTACCTTCTCCCGTAACGGTAAACGTATCATTTCCATCAAGCCCATAAACCCAAATCTCCTTGGTCTGTTTTGAATTGTAGGTGTTATTGAAAACAATACTGTCTTTTGAAATGGAAATATTGGTTTCTCCATTTGGTTCTCTAGTAATTAAAAATTCATCATCCTTTTCTGTCCCAAGAACTACTTCAAAATTATTTAAGTAGTCATAATAGGAACGTGCTATTTCTTGCAAACCATCACGACGGGATTGCAGTTTCTTTTTAATTTCATCAATACTATGATCTTGGGCAGCCTCTGGCAGAGAATTAAAAGCCGCGTTAATTTCTTCGTTCGATAAGTTCTCTTGAATAAAATCTACTTGTGTTTTCCAGTCCTCCCATTTCGCAGTTTTTATAAAAGCTTTATCCAAAGGATAACCGGATAGGTTGAACCACTTTACATTCTTGATATCCGCTTCATAACTTTCCATTTTTCGCAGCAATGGAAAAGAATATTTTAAAAGACCAATAATAGGTCCGTCATATTTGGGAAAAGCCTGGTCCCAATCCCTTGGTATGGCTTCATACCTTTTTTTACCGTCTTCGGTTTTAAACTGCGCCCAGCGCCATTGGTCTTGATGACGGTCCCAGTTGCCAACGAGCATATCAAACAATCGGGCGCGTATAAAACTCGGTTCATCAACATACGAATCCTTAGATTCCATTAACTCTAAACGTAAATCCGTAGTACTTAAAATATCATCTGGTCGTCCAAATGTCTCAAAGCTTTTGTTTTCATCCCCCACATGTTCTTCCAACATAAAAAGGGCATTACCATAATCTTCATTATAAATGCCCAAACCTTTTTGCTTGGGTACATAATAAATATTTGGATTGGCGTGAAGCACCTCTAGCGTTTCGGAAAGTTCGTTCATAGCGAACTGCGCGTAAGGGTGTGCCGTGGTATAAAAATCCATCATATAACGCTCGGCCACGGTGTTTCTGAGATAATCCTCTACATAATGGTTATCTATAGCATTGGTCTGCAGAAAGCGCAAGGCACTTTTTCGCAACGCTCTTAATGTATATTCATGTTCATTATCATCTATTAACCTAAGTGATCTGGACTGTGTTCCCCCACCCTCGGAAATAGGACGCACATTATTAGGTAACTTATCTATTTGAAGTACCGGAGCTTCTATTTCTTTACTATAGAGATTTCTGAAATGATCTCCCCAGACCCATTTGTAAAATCCGCTTTTATCCGTTTCCTCTTTGGTGTATATTGATGCTTTTTCTGTTGGTCCGTATGCTTTTTTAGGATAGGAAATAGAATCTATTGAAATACGGTCTCTTTTAATTATTTGAGTATAGGCAACTTTGGAAGCGCCTCTTCCTATTTCTATAAAGTCTACTTCCGAACTACCGTTTTTAAAAACCGTCAACTTGGCATAGCCCTTATTTTCAGATTCAAAATGTTCTTCTTTAGGTGCTCTTGCTTTTTCTGTTTTCCCTATTGCCCCACTAATGATTTGTGGAATTCCATCATCTTCTAAATATTGTAGGTTACGGTCTTTTCCAGATACGAATATGACATCCTCAAACTGACTGGCTATGGTCTCCATCCTTCCCCGTAAAAGTCTATTTTCCTTATTTTGGTACGACTGAGGTGTAAAACCTCCCATTTTATCGATCATGGAAATTTTAGAATTACTCATTACCGGTTGGTAGACTGCAACGATTACCGTTTTGCCTTGACTATCCTTTAGGTCATCTTTAAACTCTGCCAAAAATTGGTCCCTAGTCTTATGCTCGCATTTCTCGTTGATGTAAGGGTGATTGTCCCAATCTTCTAAAAACCATTGGGAGTCAACCATTTCTAGTACCACCTCGTCATTTATGGTTTCTTTTTCAAGGGGGCAACCATCATTAGGCCAAAATTTAGCTTTACTATTATCCTGTAAAAATGATTCTAGATCGTCTATACTTTGAGGCGCTCCTGTTAACCATTCATTCTTGCCTGGTGTTAAAACTACATTGCCATTAAATTCATCCCATACCTTCATTAAAGGCTTCAAATAGGCCTTTGCCTTCTCTTGTTTCACTTCTTTTGATGGAAACCCTTCCTTATTTATAATATTACCCAATAACAATAAGGTGGCATCCGTCTCGTTTTTAGAAGCTGAATTGATTTCACCCAGCATTTTTTTCGCTTCTTCATATGAGACATTTCCAATATTAGAAGTGATATAAAAAATATGTGAAACCTCCTTATTGACATTTGAGTCTAACACCTCTGATTCTTGTGAAAATACATTGGAGCAACAAATGAAAAAAGAATAAATAAAAATTAGTGAACGCATGTATTTGTTTTTGTATGTTTTGGCATAGCCTGCCAAATTAGAATAACCCAAGAAATAAAAATTATCTTTTAATCACACCAAAATCCGAATCATGAGTAATTCGGATTTTGGATGCAACACCTTCTTAAATTTTTAAAATTAGCCCTTTTTTGAAGTCCAATTAAGGATTTCGTGCCGGATTTCTTTAGTTGATCGTTGGTGTTTCTCTGCCAAGCGATCAATTAGCGTATTAAAACTACCTTCTTCATAATTAGTATTGACATTTTCCAAACCTGGATAATGAGAAAGGTACTCATCGCGCACCGCATGCCATTGTTCTTCCAGCCTAGGTTCTAACTCGGTAGACTGTACTCCCCCATTATCTACAGGTTTCCCTAAATTATTAGGTTCTTGCTCAGAGTTATTATCATTGTAATCCAAATCTAAACCCCGGTTTTGTTGCACATCGTTTTGCAATCCTCCATGATCTCTTTTGTTATCTCTATGCATATTTTCCGTAATCATATATCGTGCTTTTAGTGTAGAATTTATAATAGTATAAAGATAAAAGCGTTACGGACATTGGTTTAACTCAATAGCTATTTTAAATACCCCAAAGAGACCCGTTTAATTTGGCATTAAGAAAGAATAGGCACTTCACCACTTAATTGTCAGCGTTATTCATTGCTAGAAGTCCAGATAAGCTGGACTATATTTTAGATTGGAATACTAAATTCTTAGAATAGGGCCCTTCTTTGGATTTCCGCTCCATTTTATAATCATATATCCAATAATTCCAGAAACTACTGACCCTACTAATATTCCCACTTTAGAGGAATCTACGAATACTGAATTATCTGTAAATGCCAAATTGGCCACAAAACAGTACAAATTGATTATCAAGTTGATAAATCCAATATACAAACTAAGGTCTTGCAACGTTTACCAAAAACTTTAGTCCTGAAACGGTTATAGCTTTCTCTTATTCCTTAAATAGGCCCAAACAGCAATAATAACCATAAAAGCTGCTAAGAAGTAAACGAATTGTGGAATGGGTACTGGATCTCCAGCAGCATAACTATGTAATCCGGATAAGTAATAATTAACGCCAAATGAGGTCATGATTATAGACCAAAAAGCAAACATACTTGCTACGTTAAGCACATAAGTGTTTTTTAAGGCCGGAATAAAGCGAAGATGCAAAACAATGGCGTAAACAATTATACTGATCAATGCCCAAGTTTCTTTTGGGTCCCATGCCCAATACCGTCCCCAAGATTCGTTGGCCCAAATACCACCCAAAAAGGTGCCTACGGCTAAAACAAACAAGCCTATGGTCATTGAACTTTCATTGATATAACTCAACTCTTTAATTTTTAAATCTATTCTGTCTTTTGTTTTTGGGGTTCTAATTATCATTAAAATAAGCGCCATTAAACCGAGTACGGCGGATAAGGCCAAAGGAGCATAACTGCTTACAATAGTAGCCACATGTACTTTTAACCAATACGATTTTAAGACGGGCATTAAATTGGTTATCTCCGGATTGATCCAATCCAAATAACTCACAAACAACAGAGCACCAGAAAACAAGGTCGCAAGCGGCAATGCAAAATCTGATTTTCTATAAACAAGAAAACCACAAAGCATAAGTACCCAAGCTACAAAAATCAACATTTCGTATCCGTTACTCCAAGGGGCATGTTGCGCCACGTACCATCTTAATATAATATTACCTGCAAATACTATAAAGCTAAGCAGGGCCAGAATAATAAAAAAGTTCCAGATGTATTCCACACTTTTCTTTTGTGTAAATACTTTTACCATTGCCAAAACCAATAAAATAAATCCCAAAACGAACAGTACTTGAAATAAATAGAAGTTGAGGTTTAAATCATTATACCACAGTTCCGCAGCTATTCTTTGATTACTGGGTATGATGTCTTCCCCAAGTACATTTTGATAGGTACTTATATATCCCAATTTTTCCGTGGCATCTACCCAATTCTGGTTGGCTACATCAGAAAAATAGGTAGGTATTATAGCTTTGGCAAAGCGCCCGTCTTCTTCAGGAAAATCCTTAAAGTCATGGGTATAGGTAAACCAGGTATTATTTTCATCCAGGCTATTGGGAAAAACCTTTAGATAATTCCCGATAAACACATTATAAAGTATATTAAAACGCTCATCTACTTTTAGAACTTCTTTATCGAATTCATTGCGTTCTGCCGGCTTTTTCTGATTTGCTTTTTCAACTTGCTCCCCAAAAACATATTTTCCATCCTTATCCAATAAATTCTGAAAAGAGATTAAACCGTTTTCGCCTAATTTAAGTGACTCATATTCAGTTCCTAGTTTCTTTTTGTCAATTTTTATAATAGGGACTTTCTCCCAATATTTAGCCGAAACATGCATGGCCAAAAAGGTCTGATTGGCATCTAACTTTACCGTAGCTCCATTTTGAGAGAGCTTAAAATACGGCCTGCCGGAAATCTTTCTTAAAAATTCAGATGCCAGTGTATTTATCGGTTTAATTCTCCCATCTAAATCTTGCACCATTACCCTTCCGAACAATGCAGCATGGTCTGCGTCTATAATCTGCTCTGGTATTGGGTCTTTTTCTTGTTCAGGTCTTGCTTGGAGAGTGGCAGTATATCCTATAAACAAGAGCATTAAAAGAGCTGTCTTTTTCCTCTTTAGTTTGTTCAACCTCTTATTAACCTCCATAAATCTAGACCCTTTTCCAAAAAGTGTGAAAAACATACCTAGGCCCATTAGGAAATAGCCTAAATAGGTAACCCACGTACCTACAGCATCATGATTGACCGAAAGTACCGTACCTTTTTCGTCTGTATCGTAACTGGCCTGGAAAAAGCGATACCCTTTATAATCCAGGACATTGTTCATGAATATCCGATAGGGTGTTTTCACCCCATTATCTATAATAGTAACCTCACTGGCATAGGCAGATGGACTTGTTGAACCTGGATACCTTTCCAATTGAAAATCTTCCAATCCTATAGAAAATGGTATTTCTTCTGCTTCAGCACCATAAGAAAGTAAAATAGATAAATCCTTAAATTCAGCCTTATGTTCGGTTGGTAAAAATCCTTGTCTATATAGTAAATTTGTAGTTTGGGTTTCGTTATTGACTGTGACGTCTACTAGCAATGCATCATCTTTATTAGGGTCGTTATCCTTTAACTTATCTGACGTACTAACAATATCTATTTTTGCATTTGGATGATATGCAGTAGGAACAAAAGAAGCATCCCCATCTCTATACAATGTCTTGAGGGTCATGTTGGTGATAGTGTCTTTCTTTATTTTACCAGCTGTTTGAGAAGCCATAATAAAAAAGTCCAGATCCCTAGGGGTGTTCATTTGAAAATCGCCGTCTTTCTCGATAATATTGATTACACCTTCCCCCTCTGCTTCAAAACCAACTAGATGCCTATGTTCTCCTATTTGTTCTATTTCTCCCTTTTGTAAGAATACCGTTTCCCTTCCGTTTCCGGCTGTTACCACCAATTCTAGAAGCGCCTTTCCTCCTTCTACATCATCTTCTATTTTAGGTAGGGCATCAGCAACGAATTTATTATACCTTATCTCAATGGGAGTAGAATTAAAATCGGTTTTTATACTAAAATCATTATTTGTTAATGGAGAAAAGCTCAATTTTTTAAGTACCACTTTAGTACTATTTCCATCGGATATTTTTGCTTTTACATAATTAGCATCCGATATGATGATGTTGGAAGAAGCTCCTTCCCTTATGCGCATTACGCCCCCGTAAGAAGTATATCTTGTAATACCTGCCCCAATAATGATGATGATGAATGAAATGTGAAAAAGAAGTATAGGCCATTTTTCCTTTCTGAGTAATTTATATTTGAAAATGTTAAGAATGAAACTAATACATAATCCCACCATAACAAGTTCAAACCATAACGCATCATAAATTACCTTCCACGCCGTAGCAGTACCAAAATCATTCTCTACAAAGGTAGCTACGGCCATTGCTACCCCAAAGGTCAGCAACAAAAGGAGCGCCAATACCGGTGAAGCAAAAATCTTATATAATCTTCGTGTCATATCTTTCCAAAAAAAACTTATCCTCATCACTCTTATGGTGATGAGGATAAGTTTTATAATTATTTAATCTATCTAAATATAATACCTAATTCATAGAAACGGACTTGGTTTCTATTTTATCCTCGCGCGCTTTAGCAGCCTCCATCCATTTAGGCAATAAATTTTCTTTAAAAGCTTCCTTCTCAGCTTCTAGTTTCTCTATATCCAAGCCAATATACTTCTGTGCTTTTTCTTTTGAAGAAATGTCCGGCATCTCTACTGGCTTATTATGGCCTAAATCTGCCAACAAACGTGCCAGCTTAACTCTTGCTTCTGCAGCAATATCCAAACCTCCACCAATTACTCTTCCGATTTCTACCGGCGAGTGGAAAGATGCTCCGTGAGATGCCGCAGAATAATCCCAACGCCATTGTCCGTGACGAATATCTTGTAAAATTGGTTTCATTTGTTCATCGGTAGCTCCCAACTCCCAAGCTTTACCCGCTTCTACGTGTGCCTTAACCAATAAATCTTCTAGTTTTATACGGTTTTCCGTTGCCTTACGCTGACGCTCGTAAACATTTTCCATTAACTTGGTCGACTCTTCTCTGTGACATGCTTGGCAAGCATTGGCCATATTATTTAAAGGAGATTGTACGTGGTGGTCTGTAAACTTCTGTCCACCTTCACTCTTATACGGCATGTGGCAATCTGCACATGAAACTCCCCTATCTGCGTGTACTCCCGTTTTAAAAGTTTCGTATCCAGGATGTTGCGCTTTTAACATTGGCGTCTTACTGATCTTATGTGTCCAATCTGCAAATGCGATATCATCATAATACTTCTCCATATCCTCAACAGCCATACCATCTTTCCAAGGGAAAACTAAATAAGGTACGCCTTCTTTGCCCGGTAAGTTCTTATTGAAATAGTATTCAACGTGACATTGAGCACAAACCAACGAACGCATTTCTTGGTGCGTAGCTTGGTTAATATCTTTACCCATAGCATCAAAAGCTTCTACCAATGCTGGACGTGTAATCTTAAGTTTCATGTTCCCCGGATCATGACAATCTGCACAACCAATAGGGTTTACAATCTCTTCTCCTTTATCTGCCCATTTACCTTTATAAAACTCGGCTACGCCTATCTCACTCATTACCCTTGGTACATCGGGACCTTTACAAGTCCAACATGTTGCTGGCATTGGTCCATCTCCCTCTCCTTTAGGACCTCCCGTTCTCAGACTATTCCTGATATCTTCAATTGCATATGAATGTCCTCTACCTTGATTGTAGTCTTTGGAGAAACCATACCCGGCAAAAAGAACTACTAATCTTGGGTCTTCTTCCAATACATCACGCATGGCAGAACCTCCTTGGAAACTAGCAAATGTAGTATCTGCCGTCTGTAACCAAGATTGATATTCTTGAGGATAATTCTCTCCCCAAACTTTACTCCTAGGTTCGTTCTCACCAATATCTACCTTTGGCACATACTCGTATTTTGCTTCGCTCTTTCTGTTAATTATACTAGAAGCTAATAGTCCTAATAAAAAAACAGCAATAATCGTTACTACAAATAAGACCTTGTTTTTCATACTCCTCGTCGTTATTTATTCTTTTCTTTTTCTAACCAAGCAGGTATTACAGCTTCTTCTTGATCGGTTGGTAATGGTGCTATATTGTATCGTAATGTAGAAATACCTTGTACTTTTCCATGTGGAATTTCCCTATGACAGCTCCAACATTGTCTATCCGTTCTATTCTCGGCATGGTTATCTATCCAACCGTCATATTTTGTTTGAGTAACTTGTTGCATATGGCAACGTATGCAGTTTGCCTGTACCACTTTCTGAGAGGCTTCTTGCATTTTTATTACGTCTGGCTCTGCTCTTAACGTAAATATCGTTGCATGATACAAGCCATCTTTTGCCTTGAAGAAATACTTATTTACTACGTTATCATGAGGTACGTGGCAATCGTTGCAATTGGCCCACTCTCTGTGTGAACTATGCATCCAACCATTATAAACAGGAGTCATTACATGGCAATTAACACATGCTTCTGGATTATCTGACAGGTAAGAAACAACCTCTCCTTCTTTAGCCAAAAACAAACCAATACCAATAAATACAGCAATGAGAAATACAGCCGTAGTTCTCCATCCAGAATTTTTATTGGGTAGTATGTTAGGGGTTTCCTTCAATTTTGGTGGTTAATTAGAAACACGAAAATAGTTAAAAAATACTTTATACATGCCTGATTTACAGTATTTCTTAACAAAAAATTAAGTTAAAAAAAATTGGACTATTTTATGATTAATATCATATTTTTTACTGTTAAAAAATCAGAAAACACCTACTGATAATAAAACCCAAATTGCACACTATGGTCAAAAAAAGAAATATCTTGCATGGTATGGGAATATTTGACTTTAGAGATCCGAGCAAAAGAAAAAAAAAGAGTGATACGGTTACTATAGAATGTAATGCTAAGGAGATACTCCTTAATAATACGCTCATTAGTTTCCCTACTAATTACACAGTTCTAAAAAGTATATTAGGAGAGGCGTCACGTATTGAGCCTATTAAACAAACAAAAAATAACGTGTATTTATGGGATGAACTTGGCATTTATTGTTCTACGCCAGACCCTGAAAAAATGTTGATGCTTCTTTTGGTTGAAGACAACAGATACGGCCTAGGCCACCAACCCTTGGCAAATTTTACCGGAGACGTTACTATAGACGGTAAGCCTATGCAAGAAACCATTCAGAACGTAGATACGGACAGACCTTATATGATACGATCTATTATTAAGGAAAAAAAACAAGTAGCCATTGCACTTGGGTGGAATCCGGGTGTTTAGACCTTATCTCTTACAGATGATAAATGTCATGTTTATTGAGGTTTAAATAGTGAATCTTTGTTGCCAAATGTAATAAATCAACTATTATGACCATACAAAGACTTCAGATAGGTATTCTTTTTTTACTTATTTTCAACTTTATTCCAATAACAGCGCAAACGCTGGAAGTAGATGCAGATGTAAGAGCTCGCTTTGAATATCGCCACGGCTTTAACAACCTTTTCCCTAATGATGCGGATCCCGCTGCATTCGTAAACCAACGTACCCGTCTTAATATTGGGTATTCCGCCGAAAAATTAAAACTATTTATTGCCGTACAAGATGTGAGTACTTGGGGAGACACGCGGCAAATATTAGCAATAGACGGTAATGACTCTTTTTCTTTGTTTCAAGCTTGGGCACAATTACAATTCAATGAAAACTGGTCTACAAAAGTAGGTAGGCAAGTTATATCCTATGATGACCAACGTATTTTTGGAGGTCTGGATTGGGCAATGCAAGGTCGCTTTCATGATGCAGCTATCATTAGCTATAAGAAGGATGACTTTATGCTTGACCTAGGTGGAGCGTTTAGCCAAGAAGTACCAAGTAATGAAGGAACTGCATATAACATTCAAGGTTTTTTTACTTATAAATCCATGCAATATGCGTACCTCAAAAAATCTTGGGAGAAAAGTTCTGTGAGCTTTCTTTTTCTAAACACAGGTTTTCAAGATTTTACAGGTGATGCCAATGACATTGCAGACGGCGTTTCCTATAGACAGACTACGGGTTCATACTTTAAATTTCCCGTACAAAAAGTAAATTTTGCCGGTAGTGCCTATTATCAATTTGGGAAAGCGAATGCTACCACAGATTTAGCGGCTTATCAATTGGCTTTAGAGGCTACTTATAAATCTAATAAAATTCTTTACGGATTAGGTTTTGAACTTTTAAGCGGAACTGATCAAGACGGCGACTCTAAAAACAAATCGTTCTTTCCTCTATACGGCACCAATCACAAGTTTAATGGATTCATGGATTATTTTTATGTTGGCAACCATGCTAACAATGTTGGACTTAATGATGTGTACGGAAAAGTTGTTTTTACCACAGGAGAAAAATCCAACCTATTGTTAAAAGGGCATTATTTTAGCGCCAATGCAGACCTTACCGGAGATGCAGATGCTTATTTAGGAACGGAATTAGATTTGGTTTATACGCAAGCTCTAATGAAGAATGTAAAACTAAATGTAGGCTATTCACATATGTTTGCTTCGGACAGTATGAGTCTTATAAAAGGTGGCAGACCAAGTGATAATACAAACAACTGGGGATGGGTTCAACTAACAATCAACCCTAATCTTTTTAAGACAAATTTGAGTAAAGCAGCAAATTAAGCATACAACTACCTCAACATAGTAAAGCTGCAATCCAAAAGATTGCAGCTTTTTTTATCCACCTATAGCAATCATACTACGGTTGTTATGCGAATCTGGATTCTTAAATTTCTCTAGACTATCCATACCGCTACGTACTTTTTTCTTTGCACCAACTGCTTTCTCAATTACCGTAGTTATTGATTTTCCTTCACGAAGAGGTGTAAGTAAATCGGATTCCGTGGTTGAGAATAAGCAATTCTTAAGTTGCCCGTTTGCCGTTAAGCGCACTCTATTACAACTATCGCAAAACGGATTAGACACAGAGCTTATGATAGCAAAAGTACCCGTATAGCCTTTTATTTGATAATTCTTGGCTGTATCATTAGGTGCATCGTTCAACCTTACAAAACTGCTTGCTTCATAATGGTCATATACTCGTTTTAGTATGTCTTCTAGCGATACCAATTTTTCTAAATCCCATTTATTACCATCAAAAGGCATAAACTCAATAAAACGAATCTGCAACGCCTGCGTCTTGGTAAGCTCTATAAAATCGATAATCTCGTTTTCATTAAAACCTTTAATTAAAACACAATTTATTTTCACTTCAAAACCTTCCTTTACCAACAACTGGATATTGTCATAAACCCTTTTAAAGTAATCCCTACGGGTTATAAATGTATTTTTTTCCGTATTTAGAGAATCTAGGCTCACATTAATTTTCTTAAGACCTATTTTCTTAAAGGTATCAATGAACTTATCTACGATAACGCCGTTGGTGGTTATTGCCAATTCTATAGGCAGTGAAGCCAATTTCTCCATAATCAACGCAGCATCTTTTCGCACCAAGGGCTCGCCACCTGTAAGTCGTATTTTGGTGACTCCGTGGTCCACAAACTCTTTTGCTATGGCATAAATTTCCTCATACGTCATAATGTGGGATTTTGGAGAAAGCGGAATACCCGCTGCGGGCATGCAATACGTACAGCGTAAATTACAACGCTCCGTAAGTGAGATACGCAAGTAGGTATGCTTTCTACCAAATGTGTCCGTGAGTATATTATTGTTTGTAATATCTACCATGCAGCTAGCTATTTACTTTCCATTGCGAAGATGCATCCTCAAAAATTTCCTTACCAAAAACAGGCACATCGGCTTTAATAGCCTCCACCACATATTCCAATGCCTTAAAAACCTCTTTTCTTCTTGGGGAAGACACAAAGACAAATAAGCATATCTCTCCGGATTTCACCTCCCCCAAACTATGGTAGATATGCATACAGGAAAGATTGAATTTTTTAAAAGTCGCCTCCCTTATCTCATGGAATTGTTTATTTGCCATGTCCTCATAAGCGGTATACTCAATTGCAGCAACTTTTTTATCCTCAACCACATCTGCCCGTACTTGGCCTAGAAAAATATTATGCGCGCCAATAGTTGTTTTAGATTGATGTTTGGCAATAGACTCTCCTATAAATTCCGAAGAAATTGCTCCTTGTTTAAAGACGTTTTTATAAGTAGTGTTCATTTTCTAATCCTATTTTGCTCTGATTATTGTCTTGTTCTGCTTTCTTAAATTCCGTTTAGGGTTTCAAATTCTTGATCTAAGAATTCCCAACATTTTTTATTGATTCTGTCAAAAGCGGTTATTAAGCTTTTCCCATAAGGGGTAATTACCGTTCCTCCCCCCTTTTGCCCACCAACCGAAGTAGTTACTACGGCCTCTTTTCCTGATTTATTTACCGCATCTACTAGCGTCCACGCTTTTTTATAGGACATACCAATTGTTTTTGCAGCTTTCGATAGGGAACCCTGAGCTTCAATTTCTTTTAGCAATCGCACCCTACCTTCACCCACTAATACATTATCCCCTACTTCTATCCAAATCCTACTTTTAATTTTATAATCGCTCATAATGGCTGTTCTATTTAAAGGGTAGTAGTATGGTTTTTACAATCTGGCCTTTTTTGATTTCCGTAGAGTTTACAGGCAAACAAACCAAGGCGTTTGCATCTCCAAAAGCACGTACCATAGCAGAACCCTGCCCTCCTAAAATAGTTACTCCCGCAGCTTCTATTCTTGCTTTTAAAAATTGTGCCTGAGTTCCTTTTACCGAATAATCAGATAACAAAGGTAATGAGATACTGGGCAGGCTTGTATGCTCTGCGCCTTCATACTTTTTTAAAAGTGGATACACATAGATGTAAAAACAACTAAGCGCAGCTGCAGGATTTCCGGGTAGCCCAAATATGGATGCACCTTCTTTTTTTCCAAAGTACAAAGGTTTTCCTGGCTTTTGTTTCACTTTATAAAATACCTGTTCTACGCCAATTTCATCAAATGCTTTTCCAACAAAATCATAATCGCCAACAGATACACCACCTGTTACAATAACCAAATCATGTTTTCCTATGGTATCGTTTAGAACTTTTTTTGTTTTACCATAATCGTCCTTAATAGTTATAACAGAGGTATTCTGGTAACCTAGTTCATTTAGTACAGCGGTTAGCATGGCACCATTGGATTCGTATATCTCACCATAAGACAATTTAGTTCCAGCACTTTTAAGTTCATTACCTGTAACTATGATAGCAATGGACGGCTTTTTACAAACCGTGATTTTTGTAACTCCTAAACTGGCAAGAAATCCTATATGAACACCCTTAATTGTTGTTCCTTTATTTATGGCAACACCACCTAATTTTATCTGCTCTCCTTGGGGTCTGATATTCGTATTCTCTTTTAGCGGTTCTTCTATGGTTATTTTAGTACCCTCAACGGTTACTTTTTCTTGCATCACAACCGTATTTGCCGTAATGGGCACGGGAGCCCCCGTAAAAATCCGTACCGCTTTGCCTTTCTGCAAAGTGGGATTGTTGTTGTCACCTGCTTTTACTTCACCTACAAGGGTATACGTAGCATCATCTCCCATATGTAAAGCATAACCATCCATAGCAGACTGTCTAAATGGTGGCATATCTATTTCTGAAATTACATCCTGGGCCAGCACATAATCCAATCCATCTTTAAGGTCTACCTCAAGCACATTCGTGTTAACGGAACCATGCAACAAAACTAACTCTAACGCTGTAGTGGTGTCAATCATAATTTTCCCGTTTTCTTAGTTTTTAAACAGATTTCGAGAATTAACAAAAAAAGGTGTTTTCATGTAGAGCGTCCATCATAATCTTAAAATATCCTTTTAGACATCGTTCCTAAATTTCCCTTTCAGAAAACTTATTATTTGCTAACTGCGGATGAATATACAAAATCGTTATTTCCGTTCAAATATAACGATAGCTTTATTATTCATTCTATGATAATTATCATCTTTTTAGGCATTAAACTCATCTATTTTTGTTAAATTGTTAAACAACTGTTAATGAAATCCGTGGTTTTCACACATCTATTACCGACCTTAAATGCCTATTAAAAGCTACCTAGCTCACCCCGTTGCAGGAAGAAAAGAAGAATTAATGACCGCATTACTTAGCATTGGTCAATGTGAAGTTATTCCTGCCGAGAACCAAAATGTTTTGGCATTGGTTACCGATACCCAAACTGAAAAAGAAGACGAAATTCTAAAAGAAAAAATTGAAGCCCTAACCAGTCTAAAATTACTGGCCTTAGTTTCTGGTTTTAACACCCCTCAATAATTTATATAGCTATGTACGATTCTGTAACAAATAGAAGGAGTTTTATAAAAAAAATGGCCATGTTGTCTGCAATTACAGCCGCTGCGTCTATGTTTCCCGGTATTGTATTTGCCAGTGAACAAGAAAAAGGAATTCCTGATAATGCAAACCTAGATTGGAAAAAAGGTCCGTGCAGATTCTGCGGCGTAGGTTGTGGTATACTTGTAGGAACTGAAAACGGAAAAGCTGTAGCAGTTAAAGGCGATCCAAATTCCGCAGTAAACAAAGGGTTGTTATGTGTAAAAGGATACCACCAGATTATGTGTATCCAATCTAAGGACCGACTTAAAACAGCCTTAGTAAAGAAAAACGGCAAATACGTAGAAACGCCATTAAGTGAAGCTTTGGATCTTGTTGCTTCTAAAATGAAAGAAAGCATTGCCCAGAACGGTAAGGATTCTGTGGCCATGTATACTTCAGGGCAGTCTACCATACCAGAAGGGTATGTTGCTTCTAAGTTAATGAAAGGAGCTATAGGAACTAATAATCTAGATTGTAATGCACGCCTTTGTATGGCAAGTGCAGTAACAGGATTCTTAACTTCTTTCGGGGCGGATG